>Ga0136644_10002061_pt1 | contig 15589 bp, 14 predicted proteins | sample C_130820_EF_Meta_FD_94780 | JGI IMG/M metagenome (GOLD analysis project Ga0136644, IMG submission 94780) | Freshwater microbial communities from Lake Croche, Canada to study carbon cycling - C_130820_EF_MetaG (v2) (version 2) | ecosystem: Environmental > Aquatic > Freshwater > Lake | place... | reverse complement strand
AGGCAGTTATCATAAATTTCATTATTTGGTAACATATTAAGTAAGCAAATAATAACTTTAAATATATTTTGAGGCTTTTTTGATTAACCCATAAGAGACTTTTTTTATAATACTGATGAATTTTAACAATTCCTTGAAGTTTAAACAATCATAAATTGTTTCCTTTAAATTTTCACATATTATATTCGACTATACTTTCACATCTGTTTTTTTTATACGGTTTGAAATAAATATACTTCGAAATCACAAAGCATTCCATATATATAAAATTTCAAGAATTTTTTATATATGGCTTTTCAAAAAACTGTGGATAGCAATTATACTTCAGTGTTACTCAAAGAGTATTTGTTTTTGGATAAACAGTATGGTTTTAAATCTTAATTATAAGTTATTAATATTTTACTTCAACACTCTCTTTGGTTTTGTGAAAAAAAATTAAACTGAATGAAAACAATGAGTTATTTTGATCGTTTCAAGATTCTTTTATACTCTATTTTCTTATAGAATGGGATTTTAACTAATCTAAATTAATATACCGCTAAATAAATAAATTTAAAGTGAAGTTTGATTGCATTAAAAAAATATTAATTTGCATAAAATTTATTCCTAACCACAATTTTAAAATTCTGTTGAAAAAAATACGTTACTTAACAATTCAATTTGATAACGAAATCGAGCCATGGGAATTATCATTATTCCGTGGGGCTGTTATTGATAAGGCAGGGAATGACCATATTCTTTTTCATAATCACCTCAATGACAGAGAATTTTTATATGGGTATCCTGTCATTCAATATAAGCGAATAGGCAAATGTCCGATGCTAGTCTGCCTTGATTATGGCACTGATGAAGTACATCATTTTTTCAATACTGGCAATCTTGCTGTTAAAATCGGGGAAAGAGATGTAGATTTAGTGATTCGCAAACTCAATATGAACCAAATCAATTTACAGGTTTGGGAGAAATCATTTCGTTTTAAAATCAGAAATTGGATTGCATTGAACCAAGAGAATTACCAAAAATATGCTCAAATTAATGATGAATTGGGCAAAATCGAATTCTTAGAAAATATTTTAAAAGCCAATATTTTATCATTTGCAAAAGGTGTAAAATGGGAAATCGACAAACAAATAAGTCTAAGGATTGACAAAATTACTTCATCTAAGCAAGTACCGTATAAAGGTACTCGTTTGACTGGCTTTGATATAGAATTTCGTACAAATGTATTTTTACCCGATTTTGTGGGTTTGGGAAAAGGTGTAAGTTTAGGTTTTGGAACAGTAACGATTGTAAGAGAAAATTAGAAATAGATATGGCAAAATACTTATACGGAGCCAGTGTGCAAGGCATACAAGGCTTTATTTTTCAAACAAATAAGCTTGCAGAAATTGTTGGTGCTAGTGAGTTGGTAGAACAAATTTGTACTTCAATTTTTCATAATGTTTCAAATTTTAAAGGAGATGACCAAAATATCATTTTAGCGGCAGCAGGAAATATCAAATGTATTTTTGATGATGAAAATAAATGTAATCAAGTTGTAAAAATGTTTCCAAAAACTGTCATGCAAATGGCACCTGGAATTACAATAAGTCAAGCCGTGGTAAAAATCGAAGGAGACAAACCCACCGCAGTTAATTTTAATATCTTAGAAACTAAGCTCAAAGCTCAAAGAAATGCAGGCTCTATGCCGATAGAAACAGGTTTTATGTGCTTAAAGCGAGCAAGAAGAACCGGGGGAGTCGTTTATGGAAATGATAAAAATATTTCTAGTGATAAAAATGATGAAGCCACACTACTAAAACTTGAAGCAAAGGAAACTAAAAAATTATTTAGTGACATCTCAGGAGTTCCTAAAAATGACATTCACTTAAAAGATTTAGCATTAGATATTTCAGAAATTTCCAAAGCTGGTAAGAGTTCTTGGATTGCAGTAATACATGCAGACGGAAATGGTCTTGGTAAAATAATTCAAAACCATGGAGATACATTAACTGAACAAGGCAAATTCAAACAATTTTCTAATGCCATTGAGTCTGCAACAAAAAAAGCATGTCAAACTGCCTTTAGTAAGGTAATACTACCTAAAAAAAATGACAAAAATAGATACCCAATTCGACCGATTATTTTAGGCGGCGATGACCTAACCATTATTATCAGAGCAGATTTAGCTTTAGAGTTTACAAAAATATTTTTGGAACAGTTTGAAATCGAATCTATAAAAGAATTTAAAACACTTGCCATTCCTGAGATAATTGGACTAACAGCTTGTGCTGGTATTGCCTTTGTAAAGGATTCTTATCCACTTCATTATGCCTTGGATTTGGCAGATGAACTCTGCAAGGATGCCAAAAAAATGGTAAAAGCAAACGGTTTTCCAAAAGATGGCGAAATGATAAAATCATCTTTGGCATTTTTTAAAGTTCAAGACTCTTTTGTAGAAAGACTTGATGAAATGAAAAACCGAACCATGAGGGCTCAGAATGGAATCAATTATGATTATGGTCCTTATCTTTTACATAAAATAGAAGATACTAAATATGCAAATATTGTTGATTTAGATGATAAACTAAAAAAAATAAAATTTGAAGCAGATAAAAATGATAAATCAAAGGGCGTTTCTAAACTGAGACAATTATTATCTGTTTCTTTCAAAGATACTTCAACGATGCAATTGATGAAAGACCGAATGAAAACTATTAATGATAAATTTTACGAAAGTTTAGGATTAGATAATGAATTGAATGAAAGCTCAAAATCAATCCTATACGATTTAATACAATTACATGGCTTTAATTATTAATAATATGACGAAAATTAATTATAAAATCAAGTTTTTGAGTGATTGGCACATTGGTTCAGGCCTTGGAGCTGGTGCAGAAACAGATGCTGAGATTATAAAAAGCTCAGATGGCCTACCTTATATTCCTGGTAAAACCATAAAAGGACTTTTAAAAAACGCTTGCCACGATATTGCGGATATTAACGAATCAAAAATATCTAAAGAAACCATCAATCAAATTTTTGGAAAATATGCTTATAAAACTGACAAGTCTGATGCTGGTTCTGCTTTTTTTGGAAATGCCACTATTTGTATAGATGAAAGTAAAGAAATTATAGAAAATGGCTTACAAGAGTATTTATTTAAAAATATCAGTTCAACTGCTATAGACGAAAATACAGGAATAGCCTCACATAAAAGACTACGATATATGGAGGTATGTATGCCTATAACCTTAAATGGCAGTATTGAAATTGACCAAAAACATTTAGAAGCCATTGCACTGGCTTGTAAATGGGTAAGACACATTGGTGTAAATAGAAATAGAGGTTTAGGAAGATGCACAATAACTATAATTTAGAAAAACGATGAAAGAAAAATATTTTAAATGTACTTTAATTACAGAGATAGTACTGAATACTTCCTTGGCAACAGAAGGCAATATGACCTCGTTAGATTATATTCCAGGATCTAACTTTTTAGGTATTGTAGCTGCTGAAATTTACAAAGATTCAATAATTAATGATGAGCTAAAAAACGATTTGCTTCATTATAATAATGTTTCATTTGGCGATGCCACTATTTCAGAAAACAATAAAATTCACTATACTCTTCCTTTTATGTATTTTAAGGATAAACTTAACAAAGGGGGCGAAGTTTATCTGCACTATGCCATTGATCAAGAAAACGGTGTAATTGTAAATGGTAAAAAACTGCAACTCAAACAGGAACGTACTGGCTTTTTGAATGCTGATGGGAAAATAATCGAAAAAATCAATAAAACCTTTGCTTTAAAATCAGCTCAAGATAGAGAAACAAGAACATCAAAAGAAGGGGCAATGTTTGGCTTCGAATCAATAAAAGCAGGCCAAGAGTTTATATTTTCAATAAAATATACCTCTGATACTGAAATTGAAATTATTGAAAAACGAATGACAGGAAAAAAAAGAATTGGAAAATCAAAATCTGCTGAATTTGGGCAAGTTGATATTCAACCTTTAACTATAACGGAGACAAAAATTGACACATTTCAAGAAAATGATTTTACGTTAGTTTATGCCGAAAGTAATCTTTGTTTTTTCGATAAAGAAACGGGCCAAAGTACCTACAAACCATCAACTGAGCAATTAGGAATAGAAGGAGGAACAGTTGATTGGAACAAATCAAGTGTCAGAACAAATAGCTACTCACCTTGGAATTTTAAAAGAAACACCAGCAATATGCAGCGTAATTATATATTGAAAGGCTCGGTTTTTTATGTTCAAAATGGCCTAAAAAATGCAGATAATAAACCTATTGGAGAGTTTACAGCAGAAGGAATGGGTAGAGTCATTTATAATCCTATTTTTCTAAAAGCAAAAGGTGATGGAGTATTAGACTTTACGATTTTAGATAAAGACAAACCTAAAGATATAATACAGATTACTCCATCTGTAAACTACAACACGGTTTTAGGAAAGATATTATATTCTAAATACAATGCTCAAAAATTAGATTTAGATATTGCAAGACAAGTAGTTGACGCAGTAAAAAATTCAGACTGGGATTTAAAATCTAATATTACCTCTAGCCAATGGGGTAACATAAGAGCCTTGGCTACAAATTATATTAAAAATGGCAAAAAATTCGATGATTTATATACTAAAATAGGGTTTTATAACGAGGAAACTTTAAAAGTCGAACGAGAAAAAATTGAAAAGGAGGGCATTATTACTCATGGTAAAATGTCAGAAAAATTATGGAATAAAAATAGGAAAGAGAATTTCAAACAAATAATAAAAAATACAAATTTAGTTTTTGTTGCAAAATACGCTGCAGAAATGGCAAAAGTTTATATTGATATTAAAAATGGCAAAATCAAAAAAGCAATATAATGAACACACATATATACATAGCTCGAATTGTATTGGAAGCTACTACTCCATTATTTGTAGGTTCTGGAGAAAGTTCTTTATTGAAAGATGCATTGGTGCAAAAAGACTTCAATGGTATGCCTATGATACAAGGAACATCATTAACGGGTGTTTTAAGGCATGTCCTGCAAGATACTGAAAGTGATAAATCGAAATGGGAACAAATATTTGGGCTTCCAAATGGGAAAGATGGTCTGGGCTCTCGTTTAAGAATCAGTTCTGCTTATTTGATTTTAAATGACAATAAAATCGGCGAAAAGTTTGATGATATTGACGATAAAATTAAGGCAAAATTCGATAATTTACCATCTCGTCAGCATGTAAGAATCAACGACAAAGGCGTAGCTATTAAAAATGGTTTGTTTGACAACGAGGTAGTCTATAAAGGTACCAAGTTTAAATTTGAAATTGAACTTATTGGCAATGAACTTGATAAACCAGTTTGGATTGAAATTTTGAATCAATTCGATAGTGCTTTGTTCAGAGTGGGACAAGGAACAAGAAATGGCTATGGTAATTTAAAAGTAGCCAACATAAAAGCAAAAACTTTTGATTTAAATATTGATTTTGATGCCTATACCGATTTTAATCCATCATTAAATGATGATACATGTTTAGTCAATTTCGAAATAGGAAATTCAAAAAATGATGGCTTGATATATTACAAATTAGAACTTGAACCAGACGGACTCTTTTTTAATTTTAGCGAAGGTTTTGGTGATGACAAGGTTGATAATAAACCACTTGAAGAAGAAGTAGTCATTTACAAAAGTAATAAAATCGACTTTGAAACCCAAACAGTAATACCAGCTACATCCATCAAGGGGGCAATAGCACATAGAACGGCTTTTCATTTCAATAAATTAAAAGGTAAGTACGCTGATATTCTTAATAAAGAACATAAAGTTGTCAGAGATGTCCAAATAAAAATGTTAACTGGCAATTTTAATGATGCTGTATATCAACTATTTGGTGGTGAGGTAGGTGGAATGAGGTTAAAGGCTGACGAAAAATCTTTTCAATCTATAGAATATGTACCAGAAACCAAGGAAGGACAACGTGGCAAAGTAATAATAGACGATTTGTATTTTAATGAAGGCCAGATAGTTAACGATAAGATTTTTAACCATGTAGCAATTGACCGTTTCACAGGCGGAGCCATGAATGGAGCATTATTTAGCGAAAAATCATCAAGATTTCTCCAAAACAATAAACTGGAATTACATATAGCATTAGAGAAAGCCATTTACGACGAACACGTAATTGAAGCTTTTGAAAACTCTTTGAAAGATATTTGTAAAGGTTTATTGCCTTTGGGCGGAATGACCACCAAAGGTAATGGCATATTTACGGGTACATTAACAAAAAATAAAACTGAAAATTTATTTAATTATGACAGGAATTAAAAAAATCAACTCATTGTCAGAAATTCCTGACTTAAATTATATAGGTTTTTATTGGCTTTCAGATGCAGAATTGCCAGTGATGGTAACGGAAAATAAAAAGTTTGATTCAACCCATATAAAAATAAATCCTTTTATTGTTGAGGCAATGCTTTGGGATGAAAAAACTAAAAAATCTATCATGATTAGTCATACAGGAACCTATCAAATTTTTGAGTACGACCTAAAAGAAATAGAAGGCGAGTTGGTGGAAAAAGAATATATGGCTCACCGTTTAGATGGTGTTAGCAAAGTATGCTTTAAGCAACTTTGGCAGACAGAAAAAGATTCGAATTGTGAAGATATGCAAGTATTAAAAATGAAAGCTCAAATTTTTACTGGATTTAAAAACAACTGATACACATGGAAGTAAAATCACCTTATAATTTTGTGCCTGCTCCTACGGAAGATCAAGTTTTCAAACCAGATTGGGCCAGCCAAGTAAGCCACGATATTCCCTTTGAAGAAGGCCAAAGTGGTGAATTAGATATTACCATCACGGCTGAAACACCGATTTTTATTCGAAATGGGCATAGTAAACCAGCAGATGGCGAAAATTCAACTTCTGAGTTTTCTCATTTTATAGATGCCCAAGGGAGTAAGAAATATTTTATTCCCGCTACTTCTATTAAAGGAATGTTGCGGAATGTATTAGAGATTATGAGTTTTTCACGAATGAGGCAGGTAGATTGTTCTCCATTTTATGGCCTTAGAGACATGAATAATAAAGATTATAAATTTGAAACAAACCAAAAGGAATTAAAATCGGGATGGTTAAAATTGGTTAATGGTGATTGGATTGTAGAAGAAGTGCAGCATGTAAGGGTTTCAATGCAAGATATAGAAGAAAAATATAAAATTAAGAACCGTGGAATACAAAGTGCAGAAACAGCATTGGAAAAATATACCATACTAAGTGGTAGTGTTTTAAATGCTAAATTTGAATTTGTAAAAGAATTAATTAAAAATCCTCCAGGATTTAATTATGGGAAATTATATAAATTTTCGGAATCTGGTGATTTTTCTGGCACAATCGTGCTTTATGGTAATATTGGCAATAAACATTATGATTTTGTATTTGGAAAGGATGTATTAAATACATACAATGTTGAAAATTCTCTAATTTCAAACATGGAAAAATTGGAGCAACCATTATGGGATTATCATAAGCAAACTAATAAAATTCCAATATTTTTTAAAACGGAGGCTGGCAAAGTTAAACATTTCGGCTTTTCAAAATTGTATAGATTGAATAATGGAAATACTATTGCCAATTTAATCCCTATTGCTGGATATAAAGAAGGTAAAGATTTGGCGGAATTAATATTTGGCTATTCTGACGAAGAAAATGCTTGTTTAAAAGGCAGAGTGTTTATTTCAAATGCATTTTGCTCGGGAATGACCGTTCCTCAAAACCTAGAAACTCGAGTACTTTCTTCACCTAAACCATCCTATTATCCTTCATATTTAAAACAAGATTCGTTTAATGCAGACGGATTAATCAGTAAATATAATACTTATGTAAACAAATCATCTGAGTTGGCTGGATTTAAACGCTATCCAATACATCAAAATTTAAAACCTAATGGCATTAATGAAAATGAAAATATCCCCTCATCATTTTTACCTTTACCAGCCCAAACTACTTTTTATTGTAAGATTAGATTTCACAATCTTAAAAAAGTAGAACTAGGTTCATTATTATCAGCCATAACATTTTACAATAATTCTGGATTTTCACATTCAATAGGTGGTGGAAAGCCATATGGCTTTGGAAAAATTAAAATTGAGGTTTCAAAGATTGAAGATGAGCATTTAGATACAATGTCAACTTTTGCATCTTTAATGGATGAACATGTCAATAAAAAAATATCTGAGAATACTAAATGGATTTCCACTCCTCAAATTATTGAATTATTTGCCATGTCAAAAAGTAATTCTTCAAATGATAATTTGTTAGTATATCCTCAATTGGAAAAACCAAATACACCAGCAAGGTTTGCAAATGAATTTAATAATATTAAAAAAGATAATAATTATTTACGTCCTCAATCTGTTACAAATGGGACACCGCAAATAAAACCTTTCAAATCTAAAAAATTACTAGATGAATTAATATCAAATTTTGATTTAGTAAATGTTAATACCTTTAGCGATTTACAGAATAAAATTAGTAGAGAATTAAGTGATAATGTACCAAATAATCTTCATCAATTAATTGTTGCAAAAATTCAAGAAATTTACAAAGGACACAAAGATTCTAGAAAAAAACTAGCCAAACCTTTTGATGAGTATTTTGCAAAAACACCGATTATAAAATGGCTCGGAGAAGGTCAAGCAAAGGACTTACACACCGAACTTACCACTACTAAACTGTAATGGCAAAATATATAGTTTCAATTGTAGGTGGGCAGACATTACCTAATATTTTGCCTATCAAAGAATATGCTGGACTTATTAACCAGCATATTTTTATCTCAACATCAAAAGTAAGACAAGAATTATCGTGGATTAAAAGAGTCTGTGCGATTGGAGAGGATGACTATTTCAACCTCGAAATTGATGAAGATGATATTGGACAAATTGTAGCTAACCTTACGGCTTTGTCTTCCATTTTTACACAAGAGGATGAATTTTATATCAATTTGACAGGTGGTACTAAAATCATGGCTTTGGGTACGTTTCAATTTTTTTCTCAAAGTCCTTTTAAGGTAAAAATGTTCTATCTCAATATGGGTAGTAATGTCTTATGTCAGGTGTATCCAGCAATTGATGCAGATTTACGAGACAAACATCTTTTATATCGTATTAATGTTGCAGATTTTTTAGGTTCGTATGGGGCAACCATTACCAATCAATATAGTATTTTCAAGATGACTAAATCGAAAGAATATACAGCGTTATTTTTCAAGAATGAATGGTCAAAATATGGATATAGTATTATTCGTAAAATTAGAGAAGAAAAGAACAGTATTATTTTTGATAAAATTGATGCTGATTACCGAAGAGAACTTCGGACATTTTTAAGTGAAATAGAATTTTCATTGATGTTTGAAGATAGAATTACCAAAGAGGAAATTCAATATCTTACAGGCGGTTGGTGGGAAGAATATTGTTTTTACTTTATCAAGGAAAAACTTGGTATTCAAGATTCTTTTATTGCAAAAGGGCTTATCAATGATAAAACTAATAATGAGTTGGATATTGCCTTTGTAAAAGACAATGTTCTTCACGTATTGGAATGTAAAACTACGATTTTCATTAAAGACGATTTCGAAGATTATGTTTATAAATTAGCTGCAATTAAGGATAATAGAAATGGCTTTGGTATCAGTGTGAAGGCTTATTTATTTACAAATCTAATTAAACGTGACGAACGAACAAAACTGATTGATAAGACTTTCCAACGACGTGCAAATGCGTTTAATATAACCTTAATTGATAAGCATATATTTCAATCAGAGAATTTCAACCTTTAACTTAACATATAATTTTGGCACGTAAAGTTTTTATTTCGTTTTTGGGGACTAATAATTATGTTCCATGTAATTATTTCGTAGAGACTGATTTAACGCAAAAAGTCAGCAATGTAAAATATATACAAGAGGCAATTATCAATCTTTTCTGTTCAGATTACACACAAAATGATGTGGTGTTCACCTTCACTACGGATTTAGCTAATAAAATGAACTACGTTGATAATGGGCAGTGGAATAAATCGAGCAATGAGTATGACTTGGAGAATATTGGTTTACAAACAATTTATCAAAGTATTTTGAGTAATTCCAACAGTCCTAAATATGAGTCTTTATTTATTAAAGAAGGTTTTTCAGAAAAAGAGATTTGGGAAATATTTGAAACAGTATCTAATGTTATTGAAAATCAAGATGAGTTGATTTTGGATATTACTCACGCTTTTAGATTTTTACCTATGCTTGGCGTATCCCTGATAGATTTCTTAAAAGTTACAAAAAATATTACTGTGAAAGGTGTCTTTTATGGTGCTTTTGAAAAATTAGGTGTACAAGCTAAAGTACTTAGTATGCCGATTGCAGAGCGTAATGCTCCAATTATCAATCTTTTACCCTTAATTGAACTTCAACGCTGGACACAAGCGGCTAATAATTTTAATCAATATGGCTTTGTGAGTAATATATTTGATTTGACAGATGAAACTATTAAACCTATTTTAGCTCAGACGAAAGGTAGAGATGAGTTATCAAATAGCTTAAGAGGTTTAGGTAGCATTCTTAATACACTTATTGCAAATGTTTACACCAATAGAGGAAAGGAATTAAAAGAGTTTAATTCTACAAATTTGACTAATATAATCGCATCAATAGAATCAACAGAGTTGTTTGTAAAGCCCCTTAAAGCACTTTTTGAAATCATTAAAAATAAAGTAACCCCACTAACACAAACAAAACATATTTGGTTAGAATCAGCTAAATGGTGTTATGAACATAACCTTGTACAACAAGGTATTACACAATTGCAAGAAGGTATTTTAGTTTATTTACTTGATTACCTAAAAGAACAATACGGCGACAACTACTACGATTGCTTTAAAGAGAAACCAAGAACATTTATAGCTTCTTTGCTCAATGTTCTATTTAACAAAACACCTAAAAGTAAATGGAAAGGTGAGCTACGAATAAATATTGAAAAAACTAATCAAGTTAAAAATGCTGATATGGTTTTGAGGTTCGTAGATATCTATTCAGTATTAACAGGTATTAGAAATGACATTCAACATGCAGGTTATCTTGAATCTGCAGGGAAAAGCAAAATTTTCAAAGAAAAACTAAAAGAATATATTGAAAAAACTGGAAATATAATTAACAATCATGCTCCTCAATCTTACAAATCACCCCAGTAGCCAATGGCCTGAAAAACAGTATAACCAGGCTATTGAACTGTATCAAGAAATTGTAGATTTATCATTTCCTCAAATTTCGCCTATGTTAGATACAATCGACCTTGATACATTAGTTGAATCTTACGAAAATATGGTGCAAAAAATCAACCCTTTGGTTGTGCACATCATGGGTGAAATGACATTTACGTTTCGACTGGTAAAAAGACTGGAAGCATTCGGAATACCTTGTATTGCAAGTACTACTGAGCGAAAAGTGGTTGAAAGTTATGGTATCAAAACGTCTATTTTTGAGTTTGTTCAATTCAGAAAATATTGATTTTAGTTATTTTTGCAAATTAACCATGCAAATTGAATTTCAATAATTCAATTTGCATGGTTAATAATCCTCCTGATCTAAATACCTCTCTCTCATTATCGCAGTAATTTCGGCAAATGATTTCCTCAAATCACTTGGTTCAAGTACTTCGGCGTTTGAACCAAGTGCCAATATTTTACTTCTAAACTCATAATTATCTATTACCAAAAACTCAAAATCGGTATATTCATTTTCTTCTACGACTGTGTTTTGTGAGTGATGTATTTTCTTGGTTAGTAGGTAGTCAACACTATTTCCATAAACACGTACCACAATTTTTTCGGGTTTTTGACCATCTTTTTTTGTAACACCCACCATTTCTGAAAAATGCTTTTCATAGTCCCACCAATCATTGGCAATTATTCGTTTTTGGGCAATTGGTACAAATGTTCTAATCCTATCTATTGGATATAGAATGATGCTTTTTATGCCCGTTTCACCATATTTAATTTCACTTAGCCCATACAAATACCACCGTCCATTGTATTCCTTTAGTAGATAGGGGTGAAGAATGTCTTCAAATTTTTGATTTTTGAAATCAACATACTTGATGTTCAAAACTTGCTTGTTTTGAATGGATTGAAATAGTTGTGGTATGATTTCAAAGTTTGTTAAACCTGCTTCTATGTTATCAAACAATACAATTTTTGAGCTAGAATCTGATATCCGAAGAGCTATTTCATCAAAATTTACGTCTATCAAATGATTGATTTTATTGAATGTTTGTAATTTAATTATAATTCCTTTCAATTCATCCAATAATGCTTTGTCATTTGTTCCTAAAACTTCTAAAAATGAGAATGGTTCTGTATAAAAGTATTTTTTTGCACGTTCGGGTATGGGTGCACCTTTACTTCTTAGATACTTAATATCACTAATCAAGGTACGTCTTGAAATACCGATTTCATAACCATCGGCGTCTTTAAGTGTAGAGAGTTTAGGCTTCAATTCTGCCAATAATTCTTCTACGGAGTATCGCCCATCTTTTTGTAGTAAATCGTGAATGATATTCAATCGCTCAAATTGAAGTTTATTTATTGACATATTTTTGTTTTTTATGTAAATATATAGTGTTGAGTGAAATTAGACAGCATTATTAATAAAATTATTTTTTAAACAGGTTTTCGAAATTTACTTTTGTATCATCATTTCATTCTTTAAACACTAACAACCTTCAATACTCAGCTAATTCTCAATAAGCGTGGAACAAGTATTTCGGTGAAAGAAGGACGTTACTTTGTGAAAAACAAAGAACAAGAAAGCTATATTCCATTTCAGCAGGTGCGGAGTATTATGCTTCATACGGCTACTAATATATCGCATGAAGTTATTTCGGTGGCGATTCAGCACAATACCGAAATTTTATTTATTGACCGAAAAGGTTTTCCAATTGGACGAGTTTGGAGCCATCATTTTGGTTCGATTTCAACGATTCGTAAAAATCAACTGGCTTTTGCTCAAAGTACTACAGGCATCGATTGGATTCGGGGTATTTTGGTAAAAAAGGGCAATAATCAAATTTTGATTTTAGACCTTTTGGGTATGATTCTACAAAATAATATTGATGTATTTGAAGCTAAATCAAAGATAAAGGCATCGATTGAAAAAATCAATAACTGTGATATCCTAGACCATTCTGAAACTTTTGCAAGTTTTAGGGGCTATGAAGGTAGCATGGGTAGAGTTTATTTTCAGACTATCAGTAGTTTATTACCAAACAAATATCAGTTCAATAAACGAAGCCAACACCCAGCCCACGATGGATTTAATTGTATGCTCAATTATGCCTATGGTATGCTTTATGGTATGTGTGAGTCGGCATTGCTGAAAGTTGGTATTGACCCCCATATCGGTATTATGCACCGTGACGAATATAATAGACCAGTTTTGGTTTATGATTTTATAGAGCAGTTTAGGCATTGGGCCGATTATGTAGTTTGTCATTTGTGTGTCCAGGAGGTTGTTGATACTGATTTTTTTGATGTAGAAAACCAACAGTTTTGGCTCAACCAAACAGGCAAACGGGTTTTGATTCAGAGTTTCAATGATTATCTAAATGAAGTTGTAGTGATGGAAGGTCTGAGTCGATCAAGATTGAATCATATTGAATTTATCGCCCAAAAAACAGCAACATTTTTAAAAACTTTTTCACCCTTAAACTGATACCTGCCTTCACATTTTTTATCGGACACGCCATCGCCCAATCACCTGCTGAAACCTTGAGGGGTATTTCAGTAGAAGATTTATTCTTGAAAATAAAACAAGACCAAACGCTTGCTACTGAGGTGAATCGCTTGCGTAAATTGCGGGAACTTGATATAAAAGCCTATAAAATGCTTAAAACTCGATTGCCGTATTTTGTGGGGGCATCGTTTCGTGAAGGAGTGCGTCATTCGGATAATTTTGAAAAGGCTAGTTATCTGACGATTGATGTGGATGATTATTTTGGTGAAAATACACAGCTTCCTGCATTGCTATTGACGCATCCTGCGGTGTTGATGGCGTTTGTATCGCCGAGTGGCACTGGCTTTAAGGTAATTTTTGGCCTAAATTTTCCATGTGCTGATTTGATTCAGTACAAAGAATTTTATCGCAATTTTTCAAGAGTTTTTGCCGAACAAGTTCAACTGGCTGGTAGCATTGATATGAAAACTTGTGATGCTACTCGTGCTTGCTTTTTGAGTTTTGATGAAAATGTTTATTTCAACCCAAATGCTGAATTGGTTGAATGGCAAAGGTTTATTAATCAAGAAACGGCAGATATAACTCTGCCAGATGTAACTAAGCCACCTACAATGATTGATCAGGAGGCTTTGGGAAAAGTAATGGATAAGATTAATCCTAATAGGCCAATAAAGAAAGTATATCAGGGCTTTGTACCAGACGAATTGAAAACTATTGAGCAGGATATTGAATATTTATGCACTAATAATAATTTGGTTTTGGTGTCAGTGCTGCCCATAAGTTATGGTATAAAAATACAGGTAAAACAGGGTTATCGATTGGCGGAAATCAATGTATTTTTTGGAAAAAAAGGATATACCGTCACTCGTTCGCCAAAAACTGGTACGGATGCTAATTTATCAGAGCTAGTATTTTGTTTGATTCATGACATGATTTTTCCACCTGTGAAAGTGTTGAATGTAATGGGCGAAGAACTAACTCAGCTTTTATCCGTCAACTAGTATGCCCAGAAAAAAGCGACAACAACTTAGTATAAATGAAGCCAATGTGAAGCGGGCAAATGTGGGGCTACCAACTTTCAGTGCAGAGGAGGTTTTGGCACTTGAAAATGACTTGCCTGTCCATTTCGGACATTTTTTGGAATGGTTTAAAAATCAAAAACATAAAAATTCAGAAGAAATGTACTGTTTTATACTTTATGATGTAGAAAATAATAAAATCAGACGAATTTTGGCAAAATTCCTCGAAAAGAAAGGATGTATTCGTATTCAAAAATCAGTTTTTTTTGCGAAGGTTCATCGAAAACTTTATCAGGAAATAAAGCAGATTATTATTGAACTACAATTGTGCTACGACAACCACGATACGATTATTATGCTACCAGTGGGCGAAGATATGCTCAATAACATGAATTGTATTGGTAAAAACTTTGATTTTGAATTGCTTACTCAAAGCAAACATACTATTATATTTTGACAAAAATTTAAACCAAGATACTACCTTCTATACTACAACTACTCAGCAAATACACGCACTTCGCAAATCGGGCAATTATATTGATGCTCTCACGATTGCCTTGGAAGACTATCAAGCGGAGCCTACTACGCAATATCAAGGGTTGGCTTGGGTGTACTTTGACCTTTGGAAAAATGCTCTTGAAAAACAAGATTGGATGATGGTTTCAGACATCAAAGAGTCTCTTTTTGGTCTTCCTTTTTACCAAGATTCGATGCTACAAACGCAAGTTTATTGGCTTGTTGTGAAGACCGTTTCGCAGGCAATTAAGCACCAACAGCCATTATATTTTGGACAAAAATT
>Ga0136644_10002060_pt1 | contig 15599 bp, 14 predicted proteins | sample C_130820_EF_Meta_FD_94780 | JGI IMG/M metagenome (GOLD analysis project Ga0136644, IMG submission 94780) | Freshwater microbial communities from Lake Croche, Canada to study carbon cycling - C_130820_EF_MetaG (v2) (version 2) | ecosystem: Environmental > Aquatic > Freshwater > Lake | place... | reverse complement strand
CTTCCGCCCACGCGCCGCGCATTGCGTCGATGCATGAAGGCCAAGGCCGCACAGGCCACGGCAACAACAAGCCCGTAGACGGCCACGTAACCGAACTTGGGCACGGTGGACTCACCGTGCGCGAAGTACGCGACGAGCTCGGCCACGGCTTGGGCTGAAGACGCCAGCACGACACCAATCAGCAGCAGCGAACGAAACATCACGTAGAGGTTCTCTTGCGTGCCACGACCCCACGGGTTGTCCTCGTCGGGACCCAGCCGAGCGGAGCGCAGGACTCGACTGGCGATCCATGCCGTCAAGAACGCCACACCCGAGTACATGGCGTCCAGGGCCATGGCATTGGCGGATGACAGCCAGAAGACCACCAGTCCGACCACCGCGAACCCCAGCGTGGCCCACATATCGATGCGCAGGCTGCGTACCTCGATCGCAATGCGCTCCTGCGGACCCATGTGGGCAACCTATCGACGTTCCACGCATCGGAGTGCGGGCCTGGTGGAAGGGGACGAGCTGGCCTGTAAGCCGGATCCTGTGGTCGGCTTGCACCGACCGGTGATCATCCATCTGGGACTGCCGTTGCCGACAGCCTCGTGCGGTCTACCCGCAGGCATCGAGCGGGCCGCTCGCCTGCGCAGTTCGGCGTCGTTGCCTTCGCCTCACCTCTTGACCTTGCTCCGGGTGGGGTTTGCCAAGCCACCGCAGTCACCTGCGGTGCTGGTGGTCTCTTACACCACCGTTTCACCCTTACCAGGATTACTCCTGGCGGTCTGTTCTCTGTGGCACTTTCCCGCGGGTTGCCCCGGGTGGGTGTTACCCACCACCTTGCCCTGTGGAGTCCGGACTTTCCTCGACACTTGCGTGCCGCGATCACCCGGCCAGCTCGTCCACGGCCAAGGGTACGGCTACGGTCGGCGTCGTGCTGATCCTCCTGCCACCCAGTGAGGGGAAGACCACACCAGGCAGCGGTAGGCCGTTGGCCTGGCGATCCCTCGCCTTTCCCGAGCTCACCTCCACACGCAAGCGGCTGTGTGCCGCGGTCGACCCGCACCTGGCCAAGACGTATGCGGCTCCCGCCATCGAGATCTACTCCGGAGTCCTGTACGCGGCCCTCGATGCCGCGAGCTTGACCGCCACCCAGCGAGCGCGACTAGACGAGCAGGTGCTGATCTCGTCAGCACTCTTCGGTCTTCTGCGCCCCGGCGACCGCATTCCCTCCTACTCCCTTCCGGCGGCCGGCAAGGTGCGCGGGCTGGGATCACTCACGATGCTGTGGCGCGAACAGACCACCGAGATTCTGGTCTCTGCCCCCCGACCCATCCTCGATCTGCGATCAGGCGCTTACCAAGCATTCGGCACCGTGCCACACGACACCAGCGTGGTGGGCAGAGTTCTGCTCGAACGTAACGGCAAGCGCAGCGTCGTGAGCCATCACAACAAGGCCACCAAGGGACGCGCTGTGCGCGCACTCATCACAACGCGATCGCGTCACCGAACCATCGACGACATTGCCGCGACACTCGAAGCTGCCGGCATGACGTGTGAACTCAACGAGAATCGACGTGGCCCGGCCACGCTCGACATCGTCACGTACGAGCTCTAAATCGTCAGATGCCTGTCGGCGCCACGATGTGTCGCAGGTGTGCAGCCTCAGCGAACCCGAACATTGACGCATTGCCGTCAGCGAACCAGCTCAAGGTCGTCAGCGAGCACGGTGCCAATTCCATTCGATAGATGGAGTGCAGCGGTGCATCGAGCGCATCGGTGACCATGGCCTTGATGGGGGTCACGTGCGCGACCACAAGGACCGTCTGGCCAGCCGAGTCCTTCAGGATGCGATCACGGGCGGCCAGCACGCGTGCGCGCACATCATTGAACGACTCTCCACCGGGCGCGGACACGTCGGCTGACTCCAGCCACGCCTCCAGCTCGTCGGGCCACCGCTCTCTGACCTCGGCGAACGTAAGACCGTCCCATTCGCCAAAGTTGCATTCGGCAAGACCGTCATCAACGTCCACAGGCAGGTTGAGTGACGCTGATGCGATCGCTGCCGTCTGCCGAGTTCGCTGGAGGGGTGAGGACACGATGCGCTCGATACCGCCGCGCGACACGAGCTCGGCAGCAAGGGCCATCGCCTGCTCCTCACCCAACCGCGACAGTGCAGGGTCGCTACCACCCAGGCCGCTGAAGCGCTTCTCCACGCTCATCGCTGTCGCACCGTGACGCGCGAGGACCGTGACGGTGGGAGTTCCAAGATCGGCCCAGCCGACCATTCGATTTCTCGGACGCGTTGCGTCCGACATGACATTGCGCGGTCGCATGGCGTCCGCAAGGGTCGCGCGCGCCTGCTGCTCCTCGGCTTCACCGATCACGTCCATCGCAGCCGTCGTCAACGGCACCGCGACTCCCGCAGCCGCCGCGTCCAACGCAGCATTGACGAGCGCATCGGCTCGACGGTTCTGCTCGCGCGGCACCCACGTGTAACTGACCTGCGCGGGCGCGAAGGCCGCACGCGCCTGCCTGGCGAGTTCACGCATGTCGGCGTGCTTGATTTGCCAGCGCCCGCTCATTTGCTCAACGACAAGGCGGGAATCCAACCGCACTTCTACATTCGCTGAGGGGTCGAGGCTTGCCGCATGGCGAAGACCCGCAATCGCACCGCTGTACTCGGCATAGTTGTTGGTGGCCACACCCAGGTACTCCGCCAGCTGGGCGATGACCTCGCCGGTGGCCCCATCAATGACGACCGCACCGTAGGCCGACGGGCCGGGGTTGCCACGCGAGCCCCCGTCGGCCTCGACGATGAAGTGTCGCGCCATCTACAGACCAGACTCGAAGGTGCGGACCAGGATGCGGCGACACTCCTCGCAACGCACGATGGCATCAGGCGCAGCTGCGCGGATGATTTCGAGCTCGTGGGGCGGAATATCGAGGTGGCAGCCTTCGCATCGTCCGCGATAAAGCTTGGCGGCGGCTACTCCGTTGTGATCAGCGCGGACCTTTTCGTACAAAGTCAGGAGATCGACGGGCAACCGGGTCGCCTTGTCGGCACGATCCGCCTCCACGTTGACGCGTTCGACGTTGATTTCGTCCAGCAGTGCGGCTACACGAACACGAAGGTCCTCGATTTCAGTAGCCACCTGGTCCCGGTCTGCCGCGAGCACGGCTACCGCCGCACGCGATCCTTCGACGCGTTCCATGATTTCTAGTTCGACGTCCTCAAGCTCGGACTGACGACGGGCGAGGGACTCCAACTCGTGCTGCAAGGACTGCAACTGCTTGGGGTCGCCAATGGAGCCCGAATCAAGCAGCTCGCGATCTCGACGACTGCGCTCACGCACCTGCTCAACGTCCATGTCGGCGCGCTTCTGGTCACGTTCCAGATCACTGGCAATGGTCTCGGCCGCCACGACCTCGTCACTGAGGCGTGCGAATCGCTTCTCCGCGTCGGCCAAGGCCGCGGACTCCGGGAGGCTGGCGACCTTGTGGCGCAGCTGCACCAATCGGGTGTCGCACTCCTGGATCTCGAGCAACCTCATCTGGTCAGCAGGATCGGCGTTCAGCGTGGACTCCTCACGTGTGCGGTCCACGGATCGGTACTGATCCGCGAAACGAGGACCTCCACCGTACTGCCGAGATCTCCTGCCAACTCCCCGGCGAGCACGGGCAGCCAGAGCCATTCGCCGGCCCAATGCGCAATGTCCAGCACTCCGCAGCCACCGGCAGCTTGGTGGTCCTGCGTGCGATGGTGCTTGAGGTCTGAGGTCACATAGGCATCGGCCACCTGCGCTGCCGCGTCCAGGAGGTCAGCGCCTGAGCCGCCGCACACCGCGACCGTGCGAACCGACGAGGCCGGATCTCCGGCGACCCGTACCCCGTGATGGGTCGCGGGGAGCACATCGGCCACGCGTTCGGCCAAGGCCTGCAAAGTGATGGGGGCCTCGAGCACACCCACGCGACCGATGCCGGTGCGCGAGCCGGGCGCGTCAGGGACAAGAGGTCGTAGCTCGCTCACGCCGATCGCCGAGGCCAGCGCATCACTGACACCCGGATCAGCATGGTCGGCGTTGGTGTGCGCGGCGTAGAGCGCGATGCCATGGGAGATCAACTGGTGAACGATCCGCCCCCGGGGGTCATCTGCCGCCACCGAGTGGGTTCCCGAAAGGAACAGCGGGTGGTGCGTGATGACCAGATCGGCCTGAACCAGCAGGGCCTCGTCCACCACCTCGATGACGGGGTCAACAGCCAGCAGAATCCGACGAACCGACGCCGCGGGTTCCCCGCACACCAGTCCCACGCTGTCCCAATGCGCAGCCAGAGCCGGCGGGTAGCGACGCTCGATCGCCTTGATCGCCGTCGCCACTGTCGCCATGTGCTGCAGGCTACCCAGCACCGGTAACCTTCCCTGGCTGGGGCCGTTAGCTCAGTTGGCTAGAGCGCCTCGTTTACACCGAGGATGTCGGGGGTTCGAGTCCCTCACGGCCCACCCTGCACCGCAAGGTCGCCGGATAACCCTCCGGCGAGGATCTAGAGAGCTGCCAGGGCTGCCGCGTAGTCGTCGGCGCTGCGCGCCTCACCGGGGCCGTTCACCACGGCCCACCGCACGATGCCGTCCTTGTCAATGACAAACGATGCACGCGTAGCGAAACCTTTCTCCTCCAGGAACGCGCCATAGGCCTTCGACACATCGCCGTGCGGCCAAAAGTCGCTGAGCATCGCGTGCGTGAGGTTCTCCTGCGCCGCGAATACCTTCAACGTGTGCATGCTGTCGCACGACACGCTCAGAACCACGGTGTCATCGTTGACGAAATCCGCGTAGCGATCGCGAATCGTGCAGAGCTCGCCGGTGCAAATGCCGGTGAAAGCGAAGGGGTAAAACATCAGGACGACGTTCTTCTTGCCGCGGTAGTCCTCGAGGGACACAGATTCGCCGTACTGGTTGCTCAACGTGAATGACGGAGCGGGCTGGCCGACTGCGACTGACATGGGGACTCCTTGCGAGGCTCTGGGGTGGCTGCCGAGCAGCCGGACGCCCGGACGCTATCGCTTGACGCGCGGAGCGACCAGCCGAGTGCCCTGCCAGGCCGATCCGGCGCTCACGGTGCTCGTCTGTTGCAAGCCGGCGGTCGGCGCCGCGTCGGCGATGTCCTCGGGTTCCACATGGCCATCACGCCCCGGCTTGGGAGTCATGAGCCATACGACACCGTGATCGGTCAGCGGATGAAGAGCGTCGACGAGGGCATCCACCAGATCGCCGTCGTCCTCGCGCCACCACAGGAGCACGACGTCGACCACGTCGTCGTAATCCTCGTCTTCGAGACTGCTGCCCACGATCTCCTCAATGGCAGCACGCAGGTCTTCGTCAACGTCGACGTCATAACCCAATTCCTGGACCGTGAGCCCAGACTCCAAGCCCAATCGGTTCGCCCGCTCGCGAGCGTCACCGTCTGCCGAGCCGGTCACATCACTCCCTCGTCTCGCCCATCAGGCCATGCACGTAGGCCATCTGGCCATGCACGTAGGCGTAGTCCACCGGACGCGAGGACCCAACGCAACCCACAACGCCGAATTGCGCCAAGATGGTGCCTGCACACCCCCAGGCGGAAGACCTCCGCCGCTCAGAAGGAGGCGGGCGATCCCCGCCGGAAGAAGGCAGCCGTCGTGAGTGCAGCGCGTGACCGGGAATCCCTGCTGGCGGGTGGCTTGCCCACCCAGTACGTCGATGTAGACCCCGATGAGACGTCAGAGTGGGTCGGCTCGCTGGACGACGTAGTCGAGCGCGAAGGCAATGGCCGAGCCCGCTACCTCATGCTGCAGTTGCTGCGCCGCGCGGCCGAACTCAATGTCGGTGTGCCGAGCCTGCGCAGCACCGACTACATCAACACCATCCCCCCGGACCGCGAACCGGTGTTCCCGGGCAACGAGCCCACCGAGCACCGCATCCGTCAGATCATCCGATGGAACGCGGCGATGATGGTCCATCGCGCGCAGCGTCCAGGCGTCGGCGTCGGCGGCCATATCTCGTCCTACGCATCCTCGGCCGGCCTCTACGAGGTCGGGTTCAACCACTTCTTCCGCGGGCCCGACCATCCCGGGGGCGGCGACCAGATCTTCTTCCAGGGCCACGCATCACCGGGTGTCTATGCGCGAGCCTTTCTGGAAGGTCGCCTCACCGAGCACCAGCTCGACGGCTTTCGCCAAGAGGTCTCGCACGTCGGTGGCGGTCTCCCCTCCTACCCGCATCCGCGGCTCATGCCGTGGTTCTGGCAATTCCCCACCGTGTCGATGGGCCTGGGCCCGCTCAATGCGATCTATCAGGCGCGGTTCAACAAGTACCTGCATCACCGCGGCATCAAGGACACCAGCGATCAGCGCGTGTGGGCGTTCCTCGGCGACGGCGAGACCGATGAGGTCGACGCGGTAGGCGCCCTCTCGCTTGCCGCACGCGAGGAACTCGACAACCTGACGTTTGTCGTCAACTGCAACCTGCAACGCCTCGACGGACCTGTACGCGGCAACGGCAAGATCATCCAGGAGCTGGAGAGCATCTTCCGTGGAGCCGGCTGGAACGTCATCAAGGTGGTGTGGGGACGCGGATGGGACGAGTTGCTCGCGCAGGATCGCGAGGCTGCGCTCGTGAGTCTGATGAACAACACTCCCGACGGCGACTTCCAGACGTACAAGGGCGAAGACGGAGCATTTGTTCGCGAACACTTCTTCGGCCGCGATCCGCGCACCGCCGAGATGGTCAAGGACTGGTCTGACGCACGCATCTGGAGTCTGCAACGCGGCGGACACGATTACCGCAAGACGTATGCCGCCTACGAATCGGCCAGCCACGTCAAGGGCATGCCCACGGTGATCCTGGCCAAGACCATCAAGGGCTGGACGCTTGGCTCGCACTTCGAAGCGCGCAACTCCACACATCAGATGAAGAAGCTCTCGATCGAGGACCTTCGCATGTTCCGCGATCGCATGAGTATTCCTATTTCCGATGCCGAACTCGATCCGTACCTTCCGCCGTATTACAAGCCGGCCGAGACTTCCAATGAGATGCAGTACCTCCACGAGACCCGCACACGGCTCGGTGGCTTCGTTCCGACTCGCCGTGCAGTCGCGGCGCCGCTACCCGCACCTGCCGAGTCGTCCTACGAGGTCGTGCGCCGTGGATCGGGCAAGCAGTCGGTGGCCACCACGATGGCATTCGTGCGACTGCTCAAGGACCTCATGAAGGAGCCGGGCATCGGGCCACGATTCGTGCCGATCATTCCCGACGAAGCTCGCACGTTCGGCATGGATTCGCTGTTCCCCACGGCCAAGATCTACTCACCGCACGGCCAGCAATACCTCTCGGTCGACCGTGATCTCGTGCTGTCGTACAAGGAATCCGAGACCGGCCAGATCCTGCACGAAGGAATCAACGAGGCAGGCTCCACCGCGTCGTTCACCGCCGCCGGTTCGTCCTACGCCACACATGGCGAATCCATGATCCCGGTCTACATCTTCTACTCGATGTTCGGATTCCAGCGCACCGGCGACGGATTCTGGGCCGCGATGGACCAGATGGTGCGCGGGTTTGTCATTGGCGCCACCGCAGGTCGCACGACACTCAACGGCGAGGGTCTTCAGCATGAGGACGGCCACTCCCTGCTACTGGCCAGCACCAACCCCGCCGTCGTCGCATACGACCCGGCCTACGCATACGAGATCGGCCACATCGTCAAGGACGGACTTCGTCGCATGTACGGCGAGGACCCGGAAAACATTTACTACTACTTGACGGTGTACAACGAGCCGTACATGCAACCTGCAGAGCCCGATGATGTCGATGTCACAGGCATCCTGCGCGGCATGCACCTGATCAGCGCTGCGAAGGAGAACGAAGGTCCCCGCGCGCAGTTGCTCGCCAGCGGCGTCGGTGTCAATTGGGCACTGCGTGCGCAAGAACTTCTGCGAGATGAGTGGGGCGTTGCCGCGGACGTGTGGTCGGTCACGTCCTGGAACGAACTTCGTCGCGACGGCCTCGAGGTGGATCGGCACAACCTGCTGCATCCCGATGCCGAACCACGCACCGCGTATGTCACGCAACGGCTCGATGGTCGCGCAGGTCCGGTCATCGCCGTGTCCGACTGGATGCGGTCGGTACAGGACCAGATCCGCGAGTGGGTGCCGCAGGAGTTCGTCTCACTCGGCACCGATGGGTGGGGCATGTCCGATACCCGCGGGGCACTTCGCCGCCATTTCCTTGTCGATGCGGAGTCCATCACCGTGCAGACCCTCGCCATGCTCGCGCGCACGGGCGAGGTCGACTCGGGCAAGGTCGCCGAGGCGATCCACACGTACCGCCTCGACGATCCATCAGCCGCGGATGCCGGGAACACCGAGGGAAGCGGCTGACGTGGCCGACGACCCGCGCAGGTTCCTGACCTACCTCGAGACCGAGCGCAAGGCGTCATTGCTCTACCGAAATCTGGCTGAACTCGTCGACGGGGATCGCAAGGAAGCTTTGTTGGAATTGGCCGACATCGAGGACGAGCACGTCAGCTACTGGGCGGCAAAGCTCACCGAACACGGCGTCGAGATTCCTCCCGCACCGACGACCCTCGACACCGAAGATCAGGCTCTGCTTGCACGTGCACGCGCTGCCGGCTTCTCCGACGTGCTGCAGCACCTCGAAGAATTCGAGGGCGCGGGAGCGGGCATGTACGACAACGAGCCGGAAGCCACACCGCAGATGTCGGCTGACGAGCGCCAGCACGCAGAGACGTTTCGGCGTATGCGTACCGATCAGCTTGCGGTCGCGGCGCTCCCCCGTAAGGCACCCACGCCTGGCGAAGGTGAGCCCTGGCATCGCGGCGACCGATCCGGCTCCTTGCGTGCCGCCGTGTTCGGCATCAGCGATGGCCTGGTGTCCAACACGGCTCTGGTCATGGGCTTCGCCGGTGCTGCGCCAAGCAACGGCACCATTTTGTTCGCCGGACTTGCGGGGTTGTTCGCGGGCGCGTTCTCGATGGCCGCGGGTGAATACGTCAGCGTTGCATCGCAGCGCGACATGTTCCGCCGCGAGATCGCCATGGAGGCCGCCGAACTTCGTGACAAGCCCGACGAGGAGCGCAAAGAACTCGAACTCATCTATCGCGCCAAAGGCCTTGATCGAGATCAAGCCGCGCAGATCGCCAGCCGGATCATGTCCAACCCCCAGACCGCCCTCGACACTCTCGCTCGCGAGGAACTCGGCCTGGATCCGGACGCACTGGGCTCCCCCGTCAAGGTGGCCCTGTCGTCGTTCATCTCCTTCGCGGTAGGGGCCTGCGTCGTCGTTCTTCCGTACCTGTTCTTCCTGGGTTCCGGCGCCTCCACCACTATCCCGCTGGTGCTGGCCATCGTCATGTCGGTCATGGCCATGACGGCCGTCGGCGCCGTCGTGGGGCGCACGTCAGGCCGCGGCATCCTCAAGGGTGCAGTCCGGCAGCTGATCGTGGGTGTCGGCGCCGCGCTCGTGACGTACGTGATCGGCCGCGTGGTGGGGGCCGTCACCGGCCTTCATGGTCTGGGCTGACGCTCGGGCTACCGGTGGGTAGCAACGCCCCGGACTTGTAGGCTGCGTCTGGCCGCTCGAGCGGCATTCCCCGCTCGCGGACCACGGCAGGAAGGCCACCACGTGCTCGTCGTCGTCACCCCCGGCCAGGGTTCGCAAACCCCAGGCTTCCTGACTCCCTGGCTGGATGTCCCCGGCGTTCGTGAGCGCCTCGAGTGGCTGTCGTGCGTCAGCGGCGTCGACCTCCTGACCCACGGCACCACCTCAGATGCGGACACCATCCGCGACACCGCCATCGCCCAGCCCCTCATCGTGGGCGCCGGCCTGGTCACGTTGCTGTCGCTGTTCCCCCACCCCGGTAATGCGTTCGCCCATATCGGTGCAGGCGCCGGTCACTCCGTTGGCGAGATCACCGCAGCCGTGGGCGCCGGTGTCCTGAGTGCCGAGCAGGCCATGGTCTTTGTTCGCGAGCGTGGCCGACTCATGGCCCTCGCGTCTGCCGTCACCCCCACCGGCATGAGCGCCGTGCTCGGCGGCAACCCCGATGACGTTGTTGCGAGCGCCGAGAAGCATGGACTCACCCCGGCAAACATGAATGGTGCCGGCCAGATTGTGGTCGCCGGAACACTCGAGCAGCTTGCTGCGTTCGCGGCCGACCCGCCCGAGGGCACGCGCGTGCGCCCGCTCGAGGTTGCGGGTGCATTCCATACGCACCACATGGCCTCGGCTGTGGAGGTACTCGGTGGATACGCCCGATCCATCTCCACGCACGATCCACGAGTAGCCCTGCTGTCCAACAAGGATGGGCGCGTCGTGCATGACGGGCGCGAAGTGCTTCGACGCCTCGTCACCCAGGTCAGCAATCCCGTGCGTTGGGACCTCTGCATGAGCGGCATGGCCGACCTTGGCGTCACAGCAGTCATCGAGATTCCGCCGGCGGGTGCGCTGACCGGCCTCATCAAGCGCGCCCTCCCCGACGTCGAGACGCTGGCGATCAAATCTCCCGATGACCTTGCGGCCGCGTGGCGCATGATTGAACGTCACGGTCGCACGTCCGCTCTGGATTCACAGCCCACGTGGCGACTGCTGGTGTCTCCCATCAAGGGGGCGTTCCGTCGCACCACGGCAGTCATCGTCGGCGCAGACCTCGCACACGACGCAACCGTCGGCTTTGTCGAGACTCTTCGCGAATCCATCCCGGTGGTCGCACCACATGGCGGCACCATCGTGGAATGGCTGGTCGAAGACGGTGATCCGGTCGCTCCCGGCCAGCCCATCGTGCGCCTGCATCCCTTTGCGCAGGAGTCGAACGCATGACCGTCACGCTCTCCACCAGGACGGGCGCGACTTACTCACGCATCATGTCGGTGGGCTCGTACCGACCTGAGCGCGTTGTCACTAACGCCGAGATCTGCGAGCTCATCGATTCTTCAGACGAATGGATCCGCGAACGATCCGGAATCGTCGAGCGTCGTTTCGCGGCTGCCGACGAGTCGGTCGCAGACATGGCTGCCGCCGCAGCCCGCGTGGCATTGCAGCGCGCCAATATCGATCCGGTTCAGATTGGGGTGGTTCTCGTCGCCACCGTGACGCATCCGTATCCCACACCATCGGCCGCAGCCGAAGTTTCCGCTCTCATCGGTGCCACCGCTGCCGCCGCCACAGATATCTCATCCGCATGCGCAGGCTTTTGCTACGGGGTTGCCATGGCCGACGCACTCGTGCGAGCCGGCTCTGCCCAGTACGTCCTGGTGATCGGTGTCGAGAAGCTCAGCGACTGGACCAACCACCGCGATCGAACGTCGGCCTTTCTTTTCGCCGACGGGGCCGGTGCCGTAGTGATTGGCCCCTCGGATGAGCCGGCTATTGGGCCGGTTGTGTGGGGTGCCGACGGTGCACAACTCGACGCCATCACCATGACCCAATCGCTCATCGACTACCGCGACCACGGCGGCGAGACGTTCCCGGCCCTCGTGATGCAGGGCCAGCAGGTCTTTCGCTGGGCGGTTGGCGAGATGAGCAAGGTCGCGGAGCAAGCCCTCGCGGCCTCGGGTCTCAGCGCCGATGAGCTCGATGTCTTCCTGCCCCATCAGGCCAACATGCGCATCACCGACGCTCTTGTCCGCCATCTCAACCTTCCCCCGTCCGTAGCCATCGCTCGCGATATCGCCACAACCGGCAACACGTCGGCCGCCTCGGTGCCCCTCGCCATGGACCGCATGCTCGAGTCAGGTGAGGCGCCCCACGGGGGTACCGCCCTGCTCATCGGCTTCGGCGCCGGCCTGGTTTTCGCGTCGCAGGTCGTGATCCTTCCCTGACCACGGCAAGATCAGGCCGCACACCGAACTTCTCCACCGCAGCACAACCAAACAACGCAACCGCACACCTAAGGAAAGGAACGAAAGATGAGCCAGGAGACACTTGCCGGCCTTGCCGTGATCGTGAACGAAGTTGCCGGCGTGCCGGTTGAGGATGTCCAGCTGGACAAGTCATTCGTGGACGATCTCGACGTTGACTCGCTGTCCATGGTCGAGGTCGTCATGGCCGCCGAGGACAAGTGGGGCGTGAAGATCCCCGATAGTGAAGTCAAGAACCTGAAGACCGTGGGCGATGCAGTCGCCTACATCGACGCGAACAAGTAGGAGAACCAGATGACGACCAAGGTCGTCGTGACGGGGCTTGGCATGACCACGCCTGTGGGTGGCGACGTTGCCACCTCATGGGCCAACGTGCTGGCCGGTCGTACCGGCACCGTTCGGATCACCGAGCCCTGGATCGAAGAACAGGCGTGCAAGATCGCTGGATTCATGGCCGTTGATCCCGCGGACGTGCTTGACCGCGTGGAGTCCCGACGCATGGACCGTGCGCAGCAGGCCGCCCTCGTGGCTGCCCGCGAGGCATGGGCTCAGGCCGGCGCACCGGCGGTGGATCCTGAGCGCCTGGGCACCGTTATCGCCACCGGCATGGGGGGCGTCACATCCCTCATGTCGGCTTACGACACCCTGCGCGAGCGAGGTGCCAGTCGCGTATCGCCCCACATGGTCACGATGATCATGCCCAACGGGCCGGCTGCCATCGTTGGTCTTGAAGTTGGCGCTCGCGCTGGCGTCCACACCCCGGTCAGTGCGTGCGCATCAGGCGCAGAGGCCATTTCTTATGCGGCGCGCATGATCCAAACAGGCCGAGCCGATGTCGTCGTCGCCGGTGGCACCGAAGCCGTCATCCACCCGATCACCATGGCCGGCTTCTCGTCCATGCGGGCGATGTCGACCCGCAACGACGATCCGGGCACAGCCTCTCGGCCGTACGACATTGATCGCGACGGATTCGTGATGGGCGAAGGAGCCGGTGTTGTCATCCTCGAGAGCGAAGAGTTCGCGCGTGCCCGCGGCGCCACCATCTACGGCGTATACGGCGGCTCTGGCCTGACGTCCGATGGGCATCACATCGCTCAACCCGACCCCGAGGGGACCGGCGCAGCACGCGCCATCACATTGGCCATCGAGGAGGCAGGCCTCACGCCAGCCGACATCATTCACATCAACGCGCACGCCACGTCAACACCTCAGGGCGATATCGCTGAGTCGGTGGCGATTCGCAAGGCGATGGGCTCTTCCACCGATCGCGTTGTTGTCACCGGCACCAAGTCGATGACCGGGCACCTTCTGGGCGGCGCGGGTGCAGTGGAATCAATCTTCAGCATCCTTGCCCTGCACCATCGCTTGGTACCACCGACAGCCAACCTGCACACCATGGATCCGGAGATCAATCTGGACGTGGCCGCCGGAGAGCCACGTGCGCTACCCGCCGGAGATATCGCAGCCCTCAACAATTCATTCGGCTTCGGCGGGCACGACGTCGCGGTCGTGTTCCGGAGTGCGTGACATGACCACCGAGACCGCAACCACCACCGACATTGACCCTCGGTCGCCGCGAGTTCGCCTGACGAAGTTTTTCGACAACGGCGAGTTCACGACTATCACGCCGGAGGACGATCGGGGTGTGCTGGTTGCGGTAGGCCGCGCCAACGGAACGCACGTGGTCGTGTTCGCCACCGACCCGACAGTGCAAGGCGGCGCGATGGGGTTCGAAGGCTGCCGCGCAATCGTCACCGCCTACGACCGTGCTTTCGCTGACTCAGCGCCGGTCATTGGCTTGTGGCATTCCGGCGGTGCTCGCTTGCGCGAAGGTGTCGCCAGCCTCGATGGTGTCGGCCGCGTGTTCGCCGCCATGACGAGAGCGTCAGGACGCGTCCCACAGATCTCCGTGGTACTCGGCCCAGCCGCGGGTGGAGCTGCCTACGGCCCCGCGCTCACCGACATTGTGATTCTGGGCCCTGCCGGACGCATCTTCGTCACCGGTCCTGAGGTCGTGCGTTCGGTCACCGGCGAAGACGTCGACATGGAACGACTCGGCGGTCCCGAGCCCCACGCTCGACGCAGTGGTGTCGTTCACGTCGCCACCGAGACCGACGAGGAGGCCATGGAGCAGGCTCGCGAATTCGCGACACTGCTCGGCCATCAGGGCTCGCTGAACCTCGAGGCGATCACGGATGTCGACCTCGCCGCACTCATGCCCCAGTCCCCGCGGCGCGCATACGACGTGCACCCGATCGTCGAGGGTTTCCTGGATCCCGGCACGTTCAAGGAGATGCACGGCAGGTGGGCGCCCAACATCGTGGTCGGCTTGGGTCGACTTGGCGGTCGCACCGTCGGCATCGTCGCCAACAATCCCCTGCGCCTCGGCGGCTGCCTTGACTCCGCCAGCGCCGAGAAGTCCGCTCGATTCGTGCGCATGTGCGACGCCTTCGCCGTCCCGCTTGTCGTGCTCGTCGACGTTCCCGGCTACCTGCCCGGCGTAGGCCAGGAATGGGAAGGCGTCGTGCGTCGCGGCGCCAAACTCCTGCATGCGTTCGCCGAATGCGTCGTGCCACGCGTCACCGTTGTCACACGCAAGGCGTACGGCGGCGCCTATGTCGCGATGAACTCCGCTTCACTCGGTGCCACCAAGGTCTTTGCCTGGCCCGACGCTGAAGTCGCTGTGATGGGCGCCGTGGCGGCCATTCGCATCCTGCACCGTCGCCGGCTCGCCGAGGTGCCCGAGGACGCCCGCGCACAGGTTGAGCTCGAGCTCGCAGCCGAGCATGAAGTGATTTCGGGTGGCATCAAACGCGCAGTTGAGATCGGCGTGGTCGATGAGGTTGTCGCCCCTGAGCTCACACGCCGACGCGTCGCCAGCGTTCTGCTGGATACGCCCGGCATCCGCGGGCAGCACGGCAACATTCCGCTCTAGCGCGGATGCGACCTACGCGACGTTAGACAACGTGGTGCAGGACACGCACGGTCGAATCCTCATGAGCCCCGCGAAAGGGTTCGAGCTCCTCGTCCCACGGCTTGCCCAGCAACTTGAGGATCTCATCGCCGAGGTCGACGGTTCCGAACATGGATTTTGTCAGGGCCGCCTTGAGGCGATCCTCGGTCAGCATCACGTCGCCGTGCATGCCGATGGTCGAACGATGCAGTCCCAGGGTCGGCGTCGACGAATACCGCTCGCCATCGCGACCGGGTGAGGGATCCTCGGTCACCTCCATGCGAATCGCCTTGAAGGGGGCCAGCGTGCTGGCGATGACGGCACCGGTGCCGGGTCGACCACTCCAGATCAATTCGCAGCGCAGCATGTCGGACTCCACCGGCTGCGAGCGCCAATCGGGGTCCACCTCGGATCCGAACACCTTGGCCAGCGCCCACGCCAGATGGGAGGTCACCGCCCGCGGGCAGGAGTGAATGAAGACAACACCACGGGCGGTGCCTGATGCAGCACCGCGGGCATCGATTACTCGCGTCATCGTTCCTCCTTCGAGTTTCGCCTTCCCCAGCGGACTCGAGTGGAACGTGATGAGCATAACTTGGCGAGCGCGGCCTGGCAGCGCAACGCGCTCCGGTAGCATCCGGCAATCCGCACACGGCGGACCCTGCGCTTTGGAGGACCTGATGGCCATCACCGCTCCGGCACCCCGCGTTCTGGCGGATCTCGTCCCCTCGACCGTCGTTCGTCAGATTGCCCT
>Ga0136644_10002056_pt1 | contig 15614 bp, 11 predicted proteins | sample C_130820_EF_Meta_FD_94780 | JGI IMG/M metagenome (GOLD analysis project Ga0136644, IMG submission 94780) | Freshwater microbial communities from Lake Croche, Canada to study carbon cycling - C_130820_EF_MetaG (v2) (version 2) | ecosystem: Environmental > Aquatic > Freshwater > Lake | place... | reverse complement strand
CATTACGGTTCCTTCATAATCAGAGATCAGCCCACAAAGAATTTTTACAGTAGTACTTTTACCTGCTCCATTGGGCCCAATATATCCAATAACCTGTCCTGGAAATATAGTTAGGTTGATGCCTTTTAGTACCTGCTTCTCGCCATAATTTTTAACCAATTGCTTCAATTGTATAATGGGTTCCATGAATTGTTTTTAACGTTAGTAGCTGTTTTTGAATTTCCTTACAATTTCAGAATAAACTTAATCTGTTCTATAACTAAGAACAAAAAAGATTTCAGCTTGTGGATAACCCCTATTTTTGAAACAGCCCAAATGGTGTTTGCATGAAACAGGCCTTAATCAAATTACATATTGCTGTTTTTCTTGCTGGTTTTACCGGAGTATTGGGTGTGCTAATCACTTTAAATGAAGCTTTGTTGGTATGGTATAGAATAGGGATAACGGTGGTTAGTTTATTTGGACTCTTGGTTTGGAAAAAGGCGTTACAAAAACTGCCATTTAAAAAAGCGCTTCAATTAATATTTATTGGAGCTTTAATTGCCATTCACTGGGTTTGCTTTTATGGTAGTATCAAATACGCCAATGTGTCTATTGGATTGGTTTGTTTTGCTTCAACGGGTTTGTTCACAGCTATATTGGAACCTTTATTAACCAATAAAAAATTTAGTTGGATAGAAATGGGATTGGGGTTTTTAAGTTTAGCGGGGATCTATTTGATTTTTCATTTTGATGCACGTTATAGATTGGGGATTGGAATTGGATTGGCATCGGCCGTCTTTGCTGCGCTATTCTCTGTTTTAAACAAACGCAATGTGGCCACAGTTGCGCCAAAGACCATGATGCTCTATGAATTATCTGGAGGACTCTTGGTTTTAACGCTTTTAATGCCTTGGTATCTTCAACGGTTTCCTACTACCCATTTATTTCCTACTTTACAAGAATGGGGATGGTTATTGGTCCTGAGTTGGTTCTGCACTGTTTGGGCCATGGATTTGATGTTGCAGGCTTTGCAAAAAGTATCAGCTTTTACTCAGAATTTAAGTCTAAATCTAGAACCTGTTTATGGTATATTTTTGGCCTTTATTTTATTTCAAGAACAAAAAGACTTACAAGCCAGTTTTTATATGGGCTTTGTTCTGATAGGAGTTTCAGTAGTATTACAAATGTTACGCGTCTTACAATTGAAAAAGCACTGATTAGTCTTCTTTCAATAATTGCGCTTTCTTTTCAGCAGGAATTTTTAGTGCTGGGTTAAAGTCAGGAAATAGCTCCTTAATTTTCTTTTCATTCAAATTTGAAATATCAATAAAGTACCAATCCTTTCCTTCCTTATTGCTGATAGCCAATAGCCAGGATTCTTGTTTTAATTTTCCAGGTGGTGTTTCAAATACAATGGTTTGACTCACCAAGCAATGCAATTCTTGACCAGCTTCAAATAGGTTTCCCGGTTCTCCCAGTTGAATTTCACTTAAATCAATCCCCATTGAAAACAATTTTTTGCTCTTCTCTTTAAGGGCTTGAGCCATTTTTTCTGAACCACCCATTTGTTCTTGGATCTTGGGGTAGGCTTTTTTGGCTTGGGTATTAAAATCGTTTTTCTCTGTTGCGCGGGTAATGACACGAGCTTGAATCAAGATCTGGTCTCTAAAAGGGTTTTGTGCAAATGCCAATTGGAATAGCCCCATTGTGAATAATAGACCAATCAAAAATGATTTCATGTGTAGGGTTTTAAAGCACTAATCTGATGGGGCTACCAAATTAATCCAGTTTGTAAGCTACCAATTTGTTGCCATAAAAAGTAGGCACGTATAAAATGCGGTTCTTGGCATCATAACCAATATCTGCCGTATTTTTCTTTTCCTTTCTGGTATCAAGTAATATTTCTTTGGTTTTATTGGCTATCACATAATAGATTACCCCTTCCCATGCACTTACCAAATAGTCCTCTTTTTGAACCCTTTCAATACCGTCTGTGCTTGGGTCCATGCCCTCCATTAGTTGTGTTAATTGACCATTTAGATTTAAAGCAAGTAAGTTCCCATTGTCTAAAATCAATAAATCTTCACCGTTCATGAGCAGTCCATTGGGTCTTTTCAGATTTCGCAGGCATACGCTAATCCTTTCTTGATCATATTGGTAAATATTAAAACCACGGGTATCACTAATAAAAACGGTTCCCTTTTTGTCAATTACAATATCATTCAAAAAAACAGCAGCCTCCACAGGAATTTTTTCTACAATTTTTCCTTGGTTGATATCAATAACAACTAATTCATTCAAGTCTGCAACAAAGAGTTTGTTTTTATAGATGCCCATACCCTTGGGCGCATTCAGCCCCTTGACCCAATCTAATTTTATGGGTTTTCCATCTAAAGAAAAAATGCTAATAAAGCCTTTGCCATCTTTTTCTGCAGGTGCCCCATCAATATTGGAAATAAACAAACGCTTTCCCTTGCTGTCTACTAACACCGATTCAGGTGTTCTTAATAGGGTATCGGTTTCCCATAATTTGGTTAAGCGATGTGTTTGAGCTGTTGCTTCAATATTAAATAAGACTATTAAAAATAAAGAGATGATCCAGACATTTTTCATAAGCTATAATATCCCTCAAATATCGGAATCTTAGATGATCAGTTTAGAATTCAATAATAAAACCAATAGTGGGTGTAACATTGGCGTCCTCACTATTTAAATAATAAGGGATGGCATTGGATCCATTTTGTTGAACGGGTTGACCATTGGTGGTTAGGAATCCTGTGTTATCGGCTGTTCGTTGAAATGTGTAAATAGCTGCTGCGGGACTCTTTGCCAAATACCAATTGGTTACGTCAAGATACAAATCAATGGTGGTTTTCTTAAAATTCCATTTCTTGTCAATCCTAACATCACTGGCGTTGAAATTGCGCAAACGTTGTGTATTGATCTGGTTATAATCCAAGATTCCCGTTCCAAGGGTTAAATAATTGGTTCTACTAGCCAATTCATTATAGGGAGTATTGGGTACACCTCCTTGATAACGGAATTTCAGACCCAGCTCCCAATTGTGGTTAAACTTGTAACCCCATGTAACACTAAGTAGGTGTTTATTATCCCAGGAACTAGCGGTATAAGCCTGATTGGCATTACTGTATTCACTCCTAAAAAAGGTATAACTCAGGATGCCAAAAAAGCGTTTGGTCAGTTTTTGTTGGGCAAAAAACTCAAATCCATATGCCCTTCCTTTTCCATTGAAATTTACTGGCTCATTTCCTAAAATAGCAAAATCACCACCCAAATTGGATAAGCTAATGCCGTTTTTCAAAGACACAGGCACATTGCTATACTGCTTGTAAAATCCCTCAAAAGTAAAGCGGGTAGACTCGCTTTTTAAGTGTTCAATCCCAATTACATAGTGATTGCTCATTTGGTATTTAGCGTCTTTGTTCACAAATTGGTTATTGGTTTGGAACCCCAAAATGGTATAAGGTGGAATCTTGGAATAGCGTCCAATGCTGGCATTAAGGTTCCATTTGTCTGCTAGCACATAAGAGAAGCTAATTCTAGGACTAAGGGTTGCAATAGGATTCCAACCATCTTTAGTAAAACTATTGACATCGCTACGCAGACCTGCGCTAATGGCAAGTCTATTATCAAAAAAGCGTTTACCGGCTTGCGCAAAGAATCCTAATTTGCTGAAATTGTTAGAAGTCTTGTAATTAAAGGTTTCTGCGGGTTTAACCACAGTTCCTGAATTGTCTGTAACCGCTGCTCTTACTATTTGAAAAGTACTGTTTTCATAGTGTACCAATTGGGCCATGGCACCATAAGTAAATTTCCATCCCCCCATGTTTTTATTGACATCAAAACGGATTTTATTTTCGGTTTCTTTTGAGTCCACATTCAAGGTTTGGGTGCCTTTTACAGGACCTAGGTTGTTCTCATATTTCTGGTTATTATTGCTAAAGTCATTGCGACTAAGAGAAAGATTCCAAAACCCATTATTGATCAAATGTTTGAGACTTAGCCCAAGTGTATAATTCCACTGTTCAATACTAGGATTACTATTTAATGCATATAGTTTTTCAGGGGTAGCTTTTTTTGGTGCTGCAAAACTAAATTCATCAATGGCACCTACACCCAAAAAGGTAAGGGTGGTTTTAGCATTGATTTGATGGGTAATCTTATATTGAAAATCCCAGTAATTAGGACGAATGGGAAGGTCAATGGCTTGAAACAAAAATTGCAAATAAGACCTTCTAGCAGAGGCCAAGAAGGTAGTCTTTCCACTCTTAGATAAAGGCCCGTCAAAAGTGGCAGCCAATTCCGTGCCACTCAATCTAATATTGCCTTGTAGGTGATTGGTATTACCCCTTTTTTGTTTGAATTCAAATACAGAAGAAAGGGCATTGTCAAATTTGGCATCAAAAGCCGAGCCACTCAGTTTTACGTCTTCAATAAAACTCACATTCAAAATACCCGCTGGCCCACCTGCGCTGCCTTGTGTAGCAAAGTGATTGATCACGGGTACTTCAATGCCATCAAGATAATACACGTTTTCATTAGGTGCGCCACCCCTAATTACAATATCGTTTCTAAAACCAGCAGTGCTAGCCGTTCCTCCCACTCCAGGTAAACTTTGAATTACCCTAGATATATCAAAATTACCTCCGGGATTCTGTTTAATTTCTTCTGTGGTCAGTCTTTGAACACTTAGCGGGGTTTCAAGTGTGGCAGCTTTAGCTGTTTTTCTAGACCCACTGTTTACCGTTACCGCTTTAAGCTCGGTTACCATTGGTTCTAATTCCATGACTAGGTTGTTTTCATTACCTGAAGTAATGAGCACATTAAACAATTGAAAGGCGTTGTACCCAACTGCGGTAACTTTTAAATTAACTGACCCATTGAGGATTCCTGATTTTCTAAATCTGCCCAAACTATCCGTGATCACTCCCTGTTGGTTATTTCCAATATTGATGCTGGCATTGGAAATGGGTTGCTGGTTTTGCTTGTTAATAATGACCCCAGAAATAGAACCGGTATTTTGTGCTATCGCCTGAAAGGCCAAAAAGCTACATAAACTAACTAATATCCTAATTTTCATTTTTTCTATTGAAGTTGCAAATTTAAGTCTGTTTTTGGTTGATTGGTGAACCGTTCATCCGTTGGTATATTCCCTAGGGTTGAATGGAGCCTCTTTCTTATATTTAACCCCATTTTCTACCAAAACAACTAGCATGAAACAACTGATTACGGCATTTTGTTTGCTATTATTGGCAAGCAGCTTGCATGCCCAAAAAAAGCCATTGGATCATTCAGTCTATGACGGATGGCAAAGCATTTCTGAAAGAATGCTTAGTAACGATGGTAAATATCTTGCCTTTACGGTAAATCCCCAAGAAGGTGACGGTACCCTATATCTGCAGTCTGTGCAGGGCAATGCCAAACTAGCCATTCCCAGAGGTTATGGCGCCAATTTTTCAGACAATAGCCAATACTTGGTGTTGAGAATTAAACCCAGTTTCAAAGAAACAAGGGACGCGCGCATTAAAAAGAAAAAACCGGATGAATTACCAAAGGATTCTATTTGCTATATAGTATTGAATAGCATGAAAACCGTTAAGATGCCCAGACTCAAATCTTATAAAATGCCGGATGAATCCAGTGTTTGGTTGGCATGTTTAATGGATAAAGCCCCTTTGGATGTAACACCAAGAACAAAAACCGAATTGGATTCTGCCGCAAGAATTAAACAAATTTTTGCAGCTGCCGATAGCGTTCTCAGAATTGCGGATAGTATTCGTTTAAAGGGTATGGAAGCTCAGATGAAGGGTTTGGCTGTATTGCAACCAAAGCGAGACAATAAGCCTGCTTTGGCTCCTAAGCCAGCCGAAGATTCCATTGAAGAAGGAACCGATTTGTTGCTGATCAATATGGAAACGGGTAAGCAAGAAACCTACAAACTGGTATCCGAGTATTTTTTCAATATCAAAGGAACATCCTTATTAATTGAAACCAGCAAGAAAACTGGTGACGCTAGTGTAAAAGCTACGGTTCAAAAAGTGGAACTCAATAACCTTTCTAAGAAAACCATTTTCCAATTGTTCAATGACGCAAAAGCTTATAGAATGGATGAGCTGGGCACACAATTGGCATTTGTTGCTGAAAGAGATAGCTCGGCCAAAGCCTTGCAAAAATTCTACAAACTTTATTATTATAAAGATGGAATGGATAGTGCTTCTATGCTTGCAGATAATAGCATTAAAGGACTACCTGCTAAACAAGGTATCAGTGAAAATGCACAGATCAGTTTTTCAAAATCAGGAAAGCATTTGTTTTTTGGAACAGCTCCCATCTTGCCTGTAAAAGATACCACGCTACCTGAATTTGAGCGTGTGTCGGTAGACGTTTGGCATTACAATGATGACTATTTGCAGCCTCAACAATTACGCAATCTAGAATTTGAATTACGTAAAAGCTTTGCTGCGCGATATGATTTTGACAAAAAAGAAATGGTGTCCTTAGCCAACCCAGCCTACAGGAATTTGCTCCTCACCAAAGAAGGCGATGGGGCTGTTGCCTATGCGGTGGCCGCTGGTGGTAAAAGAATAGCTTCACAATGGCAGGGTTTTACCTTGAATGATCTATTGGCTGTTGATCCTATTACAGGTGCTACCAGTTTGATTCAAAAAGATTTCAAGGGAAATGTTTATACATCCTACACGGGTAAATATCTATTACAATACGATGAACGCAAAAAGCAATTCAGTGCTTATGATGCTGATAAGAAATCAACCGTGCGCGTAGCAAAAGACATTACCGTGCCTTTGTATGATGTTGACAATGACGTACCCGATGATCCCAATGCGTATGGTATCATGGGTTGGTTGGAAAATGATGAAGCGGTATTTATTTATGACCAATTTGATATTTGGCAAGTTGACCCAACTGGGGTAAAACCTTCCGTTTGTATTACAGGTGGCCTAGGTAGAAAAAACAAGATCAGTTACCGTAATATAGCACTGGATAAGGAAGAGAAGTTTATCAAAGCTGGGCAACAATTCTTGTATGCTACTTTTAATGAAACCACCAAGGGAAGCGGATTACAATGGCATACTTTAGGAACTAGCTTAGTGCCGGCAGCAACGTATCCTGCTAGAATTTCTGGGACTATCAAGGCAAAAGACGCTTCAGTTTTGAGTTTTGGTGCCGAAACCTATACACAGGCTAGTGACATACGCGTAGTGCCAGCAACAGCAGATCAATTTGCTGATGCAAAAAATCTTCCGGGACAACCATTGTTCCAACCCAATGCACAACAAGCCAATTACAACTGGGGTACTGCAGAACTCTTTAAATGGAAAGCCTATACAGGTAAAGAAACAGAAGGCATAGTCTACAAACCTGAAGACTTTGACCCTAAGAAAAAATACCCGATGATTGTGTATTTCTATGAACGCAGTAGCGATGGATTATACAGTTATCAAGCACCTGCACCTACACCATCAAGATTAAATATTCCCTTCTTTGTGAGCCGAGGTTATATTGTATTTGTACCCGATATCTGGTACAAGACTGGTTATCCCGGACAAGGTGCTTATGACCATATTTTAAGTGGTACAAGGGCTGTGGTAAAACAAGGTTATGTAGATAGTACCAAGATTGGTTTGCAAGGTCAGAGTTGGGGTGGGTATCAAATTGTGTACTTGATTACCAAGACCAATTTATACGCAGCAGCTTGGGCTGGTGCACCCGTAGCCAACATGACTTCTGCCTATGGTGGCATAAGATGGGGTACTGGTTTGAATAGACAGTTTCAGTATGAAAAAACGCAGAGCCGCATTGGTGCAACCCTTTGGGAGAAACCCAATTTGTATTTAGAAAACTCAGCATTGTTTTCTTTACCAAAAATAAAAACTCCATTGGTGGTCATGGCCAATGACGCAGATGACGCAGTGCCTTGGTACCAAGGAATTGAAATGTTTACGGGTCTGCGCCGTTTGGGTAAACCCGTGTGGATGCTGAATTATAACAATGAAGCACATAACTTGATAGAAAGGAAAAACAGAAAGGATATTCAAATTAGGGAACAACAATTCTTTGATTATTTACTAAAAGGAGAGAAGCCTGCTAAATGGATTGCAGATGGTGTTCCGGCTGTGCTCAAAGGAAGAGATTGGGGACTAGGCTATTAATTAAAAAGCCAAATAATAATCTTTTAATAAAGCTATAAAAGCTTGGGAATAAACCCCGTTTTGCCGAATGATGATTTCATGGGCAAACGGGGTTTTTCTTGTTTGAGAGAATAATAAAAAACTTCTAAAAGCCTTGTGTTTTTCTGTTTGATAAATGGTTGCTTCTGCTGAAACATACCAATCTAAGTTAAGGGCATGTTGAATAGCTGCCTCACGGCGATAGAAGGGCAGAATCATGCTCATTTGTCCAGTTGGCTCCACTAATCGGTTCATGGCCAAGAAGAGGTCTTCAAGCGTTAATGCACTACTGTGATGAGCAAGGTTGCGTTTGTCATTGGGAGAAGCCAAGTCATTTTCATAAAATGGAGGATTGGAAAAAACCAATTGATAGCGCTTGCTTGCCTGCCATTGGTTAATGTCTGATTCAAATACATTTAAACGGTTGGCAAAAGGGGAGGAGGCAAAATTCTCTTTAGCTTGTTGGGCAGCAGCAGCTTCTATTTCAAGGGCATCAATGTTGGCGTCAATTTTTTGCGCCAAGATCAAACTCAGTAACCCAGTTCCAGTGCCAATATCTAAACAGTGGGCAATACTAGGATGGTCTTGTATCTGATTTGCCAACCAAGCACCAAACAAACATGCGTCTGTGCATACTTTCATGGCAGTATGTTCCTGCCACACGGTGAATTGTTTGAATTGAAAATAATGGTTGGGCACGTTAAAAAGTCAAAAGTCAAAAGTCAAAAGTCAAAATAAAATTAAAGGAACCAATTGATTCTTGTAAATAAGAAAGCTCCAGAAATATCCGGAGCTTTCAAAAAAAATAGCAAACTAAAAACTATTTGTCTGCAGTAAGGCTGGCCACCAAATACTCTTGGTTTAACCTAGCAATATTGCTGATAGAGATTTCTTTAGGGCAGGTTGCTTCACAAGCACCAGTATTGGTACAAGCACCAAATCCTTCCTTGTCCATTTGAGCCACCATGTTTAATACGCGAGATTTGCGCTCAGGTGCACCTTGTGGCAACAAGGCCAAGTGTGAAACTTTGGCACTCAAAAACAGCATAGCAGAACTGTTTTTACATGCAGCTACACAAGCACCACAACCAATACACATGGCTGCTGCAAAAGAGGCATCGGCCTTGTCTTTGTTAATGGGTAATGAATTACCATCCACTGCATTACCTGTGTTCACACTAATGTATCCACCAGCTTGAATAATCCGGTCAAATGCAGAACGGTCTACCATCAAATCTTTGATTACCGGAAATGCACCAGCTCTCCAAGGTTCAACGGTAATGGTTTCGCCGTCTTTAAAAGCACGCATATGCAATTGGCAAGTGGTGTTGGCTTTCCAAGCACCATGTGGTTTGCCATTGATATACATAGAACACATGCCACAAATACCTTCGCGGCAGTCATGGTCAAAAGCAATGGGTTCTTTGCCATCACGGATCAACTGTTCGTTTAATACGTCAATCATTTCCAAAAAGCTCATTTCACTTGAAATGTCTTTTACCGGATAACTTTCAAAACCACCTTTTTCCCTGCTATTTTTTTGTCTCCAGACCTTAACGGTCAGATTCATATTGTAATGTTCCATCTTTGCAATTTTCAATTAATGTCAAAAATCAAAACCCAATTATTTATAAGAACGTTGTGAAGGTTTTACTACATCATATACCAATGGTTCCTTAATCAGGTTCCATTCGTGTGCTGATTTAGATTCCCAAGCAGCAACATACATAAAGTTTGCATCGTCACGTAAAGCTTCACCGTCTTCTGTTTGGTATTCTTCACGGAAGTGGCCACCACAGCTCTCATTGCGGTTTAATGCGTCTACACACATTAATTCTCCTAGTTCAATAAAGTCAGCCACTCTGTTGGCCTTATCTAATTCAGGATTCATCTCATTGATGCTACCAGGAATACGCACATCGCTCCAAAATTCTTTTTTCAAAGCTTGAATTTCTTGAATGGCTTGTAACAAACCTTCTTTATTTCTAGCCATTCCACATTTGTCCCAGATAATTTTACCCAAACGCTTGTGGAAGCTCTCAACGGTTTGTGTACCCTTGATATTCATCAAGGTATTTATTCTATCAGATACTTCTTTTTCTGCTGCTTCAAAAGCAGGATGAGTAGTTTCAATGGCTTTGTTATAAATCTCATCCGCCAAGGTATTACCCAAAGTGTAAGGGATTACAAAATAACCATCGGCTAAGCCCTGCATCAAAGCAGAAGCGCCTAAACGGTTGGCGCCATGGTCACTGAAATTGGCTTCACCCAAGGCATACAATCCAGGAATGCTGGTTTGTAATTCATAGTTCACCCAAAGACCACCCATGGTATAGTGTACCGCTGGATAAATCCGCATAGGGAACTCATAAGGGTTTTCACCAGTGATTTTTTCATACATGTCAAACAGATTACCGTATTTCTCTTTCACCACTTCTTTACCCAAAACAATAATCTCTTCCATGCTCATAGAACTATTGCCTTCTTTACCGGCTTCAATTTTACCATAACGCACTATCGCGTCAGCAAAATCTAGGTATACCGCTTGTTTGCTGGTACCCACACCATAACCTTCATCACACCTTTCTTTGGCAGCCCTTGATGCCACGTCACGTGGAACCAGGTTACCAAATGCGGGGTAGCGGCGCTCTAAGTAATAATCCCTTTCTTCTTCCGGAATATCTATGGCTTTTCTTTGATCATCTTTCTTTTTGGGAACCCAGATTCTACCATCGTTACGCAATGACTCTGACATCAGGGTCAATTTGGATTGGTGGTCTCCACTTACCGGTATACAAGTAGGGTGAATTTGTGTAAAACAAGGATTGGCAAATGCAGCCCCTTTGCGGTGCGCTTTCCAAGTGGCCGTAGTGTTGCTACCCATGGCATTGGTAGACAAATAGAATACGTTTCCGTATCCACCAGTACACAGCAATACAGCGTGTCCAAAATGTCTTTCTAGTTCACCATTCACCAAATTACGTGCAATGATTCCACGTGCCTTACCATCAATTTTTACAATCTCAAGCATCTCATGACGTGCAAACATTTGCACATTACCTAGGGCAATCTGTCTTTCCAAAGCTTGGTAAGCACCTATCAATAATTGCTGTCCAGTCTGACCAGCAGCATAAAAAGTTCTTTGAACCTGTGTGCCACCAAAAGAACGGTTGCTCAATAATCCACCATATTCACGTGCAAAAGGAACACCTTGGGCTACGCATTGGTCAATAATATTGGTACTCACTTCTGCCAAGCGGTGTACATTGGCTTCCCTGGCGCGATAGTCACCACCTTTGATGGTATCATAGAACAAACGGAATACAGAGTCTCCATCGTTCTGATAGTTTTTGGCAGCATTAATACCGCCTTGAGCGGCAATAGAATGTGCTCTACGAGGAGAATCTTGGAAACAAAAGGCTTTAACCTTGTAACCTAATTCACCAAGTGAAGCGGCTGCAGAAGCACCAGCTAGACCGGTACCTACAATGATCACTTCCAATTTGCGTTTGTTGGCAGGATTTACCAGTTTGCAATGGCCCTTGTAATCTGTCCATTTATCATCTAAAGGTCCCGAGGGGATTTTGGCATCTAACATACACCTGAATGTTTACTATGATTAGAATATACTGTTTGTAAGAATAATTCCGGTTTTGCCGGAAGCTTGATTAATTGATCCAACCAAAATAGAAGCTGAGTGGCATCATGGCAAAAGCCAAGGTTACTACAACAGAAAAACCTAGACCCAGGCTAACCAGCATCAGATTATATTTTCTGTTGTGAACACCCACTGTGCGGAAGGCACTTTGAAAACCATGTGCTAAGTGATAACCCAATGAGAGGCATCCCAAAACATAGACAATCACTACCCATAATACGCTAAAAGTTTCTTTCATTTTGGCATAAAGGTCAATCTCTTCACCCAAAACAAAATTTTGATGTGCCCTGTTAGGAAACCAAAAATCAGACAGATGCAAAACCAAGAATAAAAGGATCAAAGTTCCCAAAATACCCATGCTGCGGCTATACCACTTGCTACCATCGCTGTAAGCAACAGCATAACCAACACTGCGTTTTTTGCGATTGTCTAATTCTAGCATCAGACCCTGAACTATATGCAAGATTAATCCAACAAATAGACCAATTTCTAAAATGCGGGGAACAACATTGGCTCCCATAAAGTGGGCACCCTTGTTGAACATTTCACCGCCGTCATTGGCCCAGATACAGGCATTGAGACCAGCGTGAACAATCAAAAAAAGAATCAAGAAAATACCGGTGAAAGCCATTACCAGTTTCTTTCCTACCGATGAAGTGAAGACTTGTTTCCAGGTCATATTGAAAGTTTAATTTTGAGAAATCGCTGCAAAAATAACGCATCCACCAATGCCATAATTGAAAACTTGGTTTTTTTGTGTAATTATTGAGACAACGTTTGCGTGAGATTGTTTGGCCAGATCTACAAAAAAAGGTATTTGTTGAATGCTTTTTTCACTGCAATAGGCTTTGGCTGAACAAGCATTTGACCGCTCACATAAAAAACGCCCCGTTCTAAGGGATTCGCTGCTTACATTTGGTGCATGTTAAAACTCTTCAGCATTCTATGGAATAGCTTCAAGATGGCCCTACAGGAATTAAGGGTAAATAAGTTACGTACTTTCCTGTCTTTGTTTGGCATCACAATTGGGATCTTCTGTATTATTGGTGTTTTGGCCACAGTGGATAGTTTGGAGCAAAAAGTCCAAAACGATATCAAGTCACTTGGGAATAACACCATTTATATAGACAAGTGGAATTATGGTGGTGGACCTGATTACCCTTGGTGGAAATACGTAAAACGTCCCGTTCCAAAATACGAGGAAATGAAGATTGTAAAAGAGAAAAGCCAACTGGCTGCCTTTGCTACTTTTTTTATGAGCAATAATGTGAACGCCAGCTATATGGACAATATCCTGAACAATGTGAATTTGTATGGGGTTACAGAAGATTTTAATAGCATCCAAACCATTGATATAGCCCATGGGCGATATTTAAATGAATCTGATTTTGAAAGGGGAGGTCCTACCTGTTTAATTGGATATACCGTTGCCGATGAATTATTTGGCGCTCAAGAAAAAGCCGTTGGTAAAGAAATTTCTTATAATGGCAAAAGATTGATCATTGTGGGGGTCATCAAAAAGCAAGGTCAGAGTTTGATAGGTGGGTTTAATTATGACCAATGTATTATGGTTACTTATAGGTATTACTCTTCTGTATATAATCCAGATTTTAGTAATCCCAATATCATGGTGCAGGGCAAACCCAATGTATCTTCTAAAGCATTGCAAGATGAACTTACCGGGGTCATGCGCCAATTAAGAAGATTGAGTCCCATGGATGAAGACAATTTTTCTTGTAATGACGTTGCCATGTTTAGTGAACAGGTAAAAGGATTCTTTGGTCAAGTGAGTGCGGGAGGTTGGGCCATTGCCGGATTGAGTTTGATTGTAGGTGCTTTTGGCGTGGCCAATATCATGTTTGTAACTGTTAGGGAAAGAACCAGTCAAATTGGTTTGAAAAAAGCCCTTGGAGCCAAACGTAGTACCATATTAACCGAGTTTTTGATTGAAAGTGCTTTCTTGTGTATTATTGGTGGTTTGGTAGGTTTATTCTTGGTATGGTTATTATCACTGGCACTAACCAGCATTCTGCCTTTTCCAATTTTTATTGCACCCAATATTGTATCACTAGCCATGAGTATTTGTATTATTCTAGGCATTATTTCCGGAATTATTCCTGCATCCATTGCAGCTAAAATGGATCCAGTGGTAGCCATTAGAACCAAATAATGTTTTTAAAATAGACTTTTCTAAAGCCACCCGCAAGTGTGGCTTTTGCTTTTACCTTTGCAGTCATGAATCCTTTGCAACCTGCCGTCATATTGGCCATTGAATCTTCTTGTGACGAAACTTCTGCCTCAATTTGCAGCAATGGGAATATCCTGAGCAATAGGATTGCCACCCAGTCTGTACATGAATCTTATGGGGGAGTGGTACCGGAGCTAGCCAGCAGGGCGCATATGCAAAATATTGTACCGGTTGTAGACTTGGCTTTAACAGAAGCTTTTCCAAATTTAGCTCCTCCGGAGCGATGGAACCAATTGTCCGCCATTGCTTGTACCGAAGCGCCAGGCCTGATTGGGTCTTTATTGGTAGGTGTGCAATTTGCCAAATCATTGGCTCTTGCTAGAAACCTTCCCTTGATTGCAGTACACCATATGCAGGCACATGTATTGGCTAATTTAATTGGTCCTAATCCGCCTAGCTTTCCCTTTTTATGTTTAACCGTGAGTGGTGGCCATACCCAAATTATTTTGGCCAAAGCACCATTAGATTTAGAGATTTTGGGAGAGACTATTGATGACGCTGCAGGTGAGGCTTTTGACAAAACGGCAAAGCTCATTGGCCTCCCTTATCCTGGTGGTCCCTTGATAGATAAATATGCTGCACTGGGCAATCCCTTGGCCTATAAATTTGCGGAACCACAGATCCCCGAATTGAATTTTTCTTTTAGTGGTTTAAAAACTTCTATTCTATATTTTTTGCAAAAACAAGAGCCTGATTTTGTAAAGAAAAATTTGCATGATTTGTGCGCATCGGTACAGCATTCAATTGTCCAAATCCTTTTGAAAAAAATCAAAAAAGCGGTAGTGCAAACTGGTGTGAAACAGGTTTGTTTAGCAGGAGGCGTTTCTGCTAATAGTGGACTTAGAACAGGGATTCAAGCCATGGGTATAAAACATGGTTGGAAAACCTATATTCCAGATTTTGAATATTGTACGGATAACGCTGGAATGATTGCCATTACTGGCTATTACAAATATTTGGCAGGTGATTTTGCAGGTCTTGATTTACAGCCATCGGCGCGAGCTAACTGGTAAAAGCAAGATAAAAGATAAGAGATAAAAGTGAAGAGAGGAGAGGGGAGTGAGAAGTGAGAAGTGAGGAATGAGGAAGAGTGAGAAGTGAAAAGTGAGAAGTGAGGAATGAGGAAGAGTGAGGAATGAGGAAGAGTGAGGAATGAGGAATGAGGAAGAGTGAGAAGTGAGGAATGAATAAAAGTGAGGGGTTCGTTTGGATGCTCTCTTACTTATCTATCATTTACAAAGTTTATAAAACAGTCCCAAACTATTTAAAATACAGCCCTTTCAAAACAGTCGCCAGTCCCTTTTTTAAAATATTATCTACCTAATTTTTAAAACAGTTCCATTTTAAACCAGTCCCAGATTTTGAGATAAGATTTAATACCAACTCACCAACTTAGTCTCCTCTCTTCACTTTTATCTATTATCTCTTCACTTTTTTTTAACTTCTCATTTTTCACTTCTCACTTCTCATTTTTCACTTCTCACTTCTCATTTTTCACTTCTCACTTCTCATTTTT
>Ga0136644_10002055_pt1 | contig 15615 bp, 14 predicted proteins | sample C_130820_EF_Meta_FD_94780 | JGI IMG/M metagenome (GOLD analysis project Ga0136644, IMG submission 94780) | Freshwater microbial communities from Lake Croche, Canada to study carbon cycling - C_130820_EF_MetaG (v2) (version 2) | ecosystem: Environmental > Aquatic > Freshwater > Lake | place... | reverse complement strand
GCCCAATGCCTGTTCACGCCGGCGGTCCGCTGTGAAACCTAAACTGTGTGTCGGTACGCGTCACCAGATCAGCCTCAACGGCAGACAAGGCCTCCAGCCGCTCGGCAAGACCGGGGGCATCGGCAGGCAGGTGCTGCGCGGCTTGTTCAGCCAACTGCAGGTACAGCTCATGATGGCGTCGCTCGGCCACCGCCAGATCACCGTAGAACTCACCCAAAGGCGCCGGCAACAGGGGCGCGAGGCACTCGAAACGCTCGCAAGAACGCGCCTCGATGAGCGCACCGGTCAACATCAAATCGACTTTCCGCTGCGGCTCATGGTTGGCCACGGCACGCCTTAACTCACCGGCATAGCGTCCCGCGGCCATGCGGCGTGGAGGCACATCGAGCTGCTGCAACAGGCGATCGACCTGCTCAAAGTGCCGCAGCTCCTCGCGTGCCAAGCGCGCCAGGCGCTGCGCCAGACGGCGGTCATCCGGGTAAGCGAACATCAGCGACAAAGCCGTTGAGGCAGCCTTCTTCTCGCAGTTAGCGTGATCGATTAACAGGTCTTGCCAGCGATGCAACGCCAGTTCGATCCAAGCCTGTGGTGTGGCTGCGGTGAGCATCAGGCGGCAATTCCCTTGAGCTGCAACAGGCTGCTGTAGAGCAATTGTTCAAGTTGCTGCGCGTTGTCAGGGCGATCCGCAGGCGACTTGGCCAGCAAGCGTTCGATCAGCGGTTGCAGCAGGCGCACGGGCTCAGGCAACTCGGGAATGGGCGCATGCCGATGCTTGTAGAGAATGGCCATGGCGTTCTTATCGGTATAAGGCTTTTCGCCGCACAACATCTCATAGAGGATGATGCCTAAGCTGTAGAAATCGGTGCGCACGTCCACATCCTCACCATGACCCTGCTCCGGGCTCATGTAATGCGGCGTGCCGAAGATCAAACCCGGATCGGTGATCTCGGCCTGCAGCGCCAATTGTTTGGCCAAGCCAAAATCGGTCAGCGCCAGGTTGTTAGCCCCGCGCATCAGCACATTGCCGGGCTTGAGATCGCGGTGTAGCGAACCGGCGTCATGCAACACCCGCAGCGCCCGGGCCAGCTGTATGGATAGCGCCAGAGCCTCTTCGGCAGTCACGCCCTGGCGGAGACGCCGGCGCAGATCACCATCGGGAAAGTATTCCATCGACAAGTAAGCGTGATCATCAGCCACACCCAACTCGTGACAGCGCACGATGTTCGGATGCACCAGCGGCCGTGCGATCTCGTATTCCTGCAAAAAGCGCTCGAAACTCTGGTCTATGCCGGACTCATCACGCAACGAAGGCGTGACCTTGACCACCACCAGCGAGCCGATCTTTTCGTGCTCCGCCAGATAAAGCTGAGACACCGAACCGCCGGCCAGACGGCGGATACAGCGATAGCCGGGGATGATGGCTGCGCCAAAGCGTCGCGACTGCTGTGCCGCCGCCGAGCCGCGCCACTGCGACAACTGCCGCTGCTGTGTGCGTGCGGCTTCTGACAGCAAGTCGGCAAACACGCTGGTGTCCAGGTAAGAGCGATCGAGTACGCCGAAGGCACCGAATATGCGCGCGCGCCGCGCTTCATCGCTGCGCGCATCGGCGCTCATGAACACCACCGGCGCAAAGCCGCTGCGCGCCGTCAGATCACGCAACCAGTCCAAGCTATGGCCGGCAGGCTGCACTGCACCAAGCATCACGACATCAAAGCCCTGCGCCAGAAACTCCGGCGGCAAAGCCCCGTGTACATCGGGCAAATGGGTATCGATGCGCGCCTCGGGCCACTGGCGCAGCAGGCTGTGACGGATGGCAGAGCGCAGGCGCGCGTCGTCTTCGATGAGCAACAAGCGCATACCTGACTCCTGCCGTCAGTTGACCACCTTCAGTTGCGGATCTCGGCGCGCCACCCGTGCATCATCGTTGCGCTCCTGCTGCAGACGCGCCAGATATTCGGGCGTGACATCGCCGGTGACGTACTCACCCGAGAAGCACGAGGTATCAAACCCCGTGATGCTGGCGTTGTCATGCCGACAGGCCTGCACCAGATCTTCCAAGTCTTGATAGATGAGCCAGTCAGCACCAATGGCCGCTGCAATCTGTGCCACATCACGACCGGCGGCCACCAGTTCGCTGGCCGCCGGCATGTCGATGCCATAGACATACGGGTAGCGCACGGGTGGCGCGGCTGACGCAAAGTACACCTTGCGTGCGCCGGCTTCGCGCGCCAATTCGATGATCTGCGCCGAGGTCGTGCCCCGGACAATAGAGTCATCGACCAGCAGCACATTCTTACCGCGGAACTCCAGATCGATGGCGTTGAGCTTACGGCGCACCGATTTTTGCCGCTGTTCCTGCCCCGGCATGATGAAGGTGCGGCCGATGTAACGGTTCTTGTTAAACCCTTCGCGATATTTGATGCCGAGCTTTTGCGCCAGCTGCAGCGCACAGGTGCGGCTGGTATCGGGAATGGGTATGACCACATCGATGTCGTGATCGGGCCGCTCACGGCGCAGCTTGTCGGCGAGCTTTTCGCCCATGCGCATGCGCGCGCGATACACCGAGATGTTGTCGATGATCGAGTCAGGCCTGGCGAAATACACATACTCGAAGATGCACGGCGTGTGCTGCGCCACAGCCACACATTGACTGGAGTGCAGGCGCCCCTGCTCATCGATCAGGATGGCCTCGCCCGGCGCCACATCACGCACCACTTCAAAAGCCAGCATGGTCAGCGCCACGCTTTCAGAGGCCAGCATGTATTCCATGCCGCGCGCGCTGCGACGTTGCCCCAGCACCAGCGGGCGTATGCCATGCGGATCGCGAAATCCCAAGATGCCATGACCGATGATCATGGCAACCACGGCATAGGCACCACGGCAGCGGCGATAGACCGCATTAGCCGCCGCAAACAGGTCACCGGGTGTGACGCGCGGCGTACCCACCCGTTGCAGCTCGGAGGCAAACACATTGAGCAGCACTTCGGAGTCGGAACGGGTGTTGAGATGCCGGCGATCTTCACGCGTGAGCACCGCACTGAGCTCGGCGGCGTTGGTGAGGTTGCCGTTGTGCGCCAGGCAGATGCCGTAGGGAGCATTGACGTAGAACGGCTGCACTTCCGAGATGCTATCGCCACCTGCGGTCGGATAGCGCACATGACCGATGCCGACATTGCCGCGCAAGGCTTCCATGTCGTCCTGATCAAAGAGTTCGCGCACCAGACCGCGACCTTTACTGACGAACAACTCGCCGTCCTCGGCGGTCATGATGCCGGCGGCGTCCTGGCCGCGATGCTGCAAACCCGTCAGCGCATCATAGAGCTGCTGATTGACCGGGCTGCGTCCGACGATGCCAACGATGCCGCACATGTGCTGTCTCCGCGACTAGAAACCGACCGGGAACGAACTGTGCGACAGGCGCTCACCGCCCATCAGGCGCAGACCATGGGCCACCTGTTGCACCAGCGGGATCAGCCGTGCGTGACGCCACCAGGGCTGGCCGTCCAAGCGCACAGTCTGGCAGACGATGGCCAACACGCCGACGATGACGACACCGCGCGCCATACCGAACAACAAACCGAGGAAGCGATCCATGCCGCGAAACAGCGACAGGCGCACCAGATAACCCAGGATCGCGCTGATCGCAGCACCCACGAATAACACCGTCAGGAACACCAGCGTACTGCCGGCCCAGGTGCTGAACGGCGGGTCGGCCAGATCACCACCCAGGTAGGGCTCGATGAGATAGCCGTAATGCCAACCACCCCAGAGCGCCAGTATCCACGTGACCAGCGAACACACGCCGCGCAGGAAACCGCTGAACAGACCGGCTATAGCCGAACTGGCAAACACAGCGATGATGATGTAATCCAAGACCGTCATGACGATGCGACCTTCCTGCGATTTTGGCGCTGCAAATTCTACCGGATTACGACCCGCACAATCAGGGTGCAGAGACTGTGGCGTGGTAGCCGGCGGCCACTAGTTTCGCTTGCAAAGCCTGCGCGGCTGCGCGGTCGGCAACCGGGCCTGTCTTGACACGAAACAGATGGCCTTTGGTGTCTTCGCTGACCTGCGCGGCAAAGCCCTTGGCCTTGAGATCCTGCACCAGATGCTGGGCGTTGACGCGTTGCGCGAAGCTACCCACCTGCACCGTCCACCCGCGTGTACTCGTGGCCGATGCGACTGCCGGCTTGTTATCCGCAGACTTTACCGGCTTGGCCGGTTTGACCGCTGCAGGCTGCTTAGCGGACGGTGCGGCGTTAACCGCCACGGCGGGCTTGGGTACACGAGCCCCGGAAACCGGTTTGTCGGCTGCGGCGGCAGGCGATGGCACTGGCGCAGAGGCCACGACAGGGACAACCGGCTCTGGCAGCGGCATTGCAACGGCGGGCGTGGGTGGCGGCAGGGCTGGCTCATCAACAGCGGCCGTTTGCGGCATCAGTGCCGACTGGTCCGAGTCGGGGGCCGCAGGCTGGTTAGCAACCGGCAATTCGTAGGTGACGACCGGCGCGACCACCGCCGCCTGCGGTGCCAACACGGGCCCCGTATCCAGCGCCGGGTGCGGTCCGGACAGCATTTCGGGCACCAGCACGACCAATGCGGCGATGATGATCAGCGCGCCGGTCAAGCGTTCTTTGGTACGGGATTCCACCCGACCGATTATAGCCCAAGGGCCGCCATGGCCGGTGCCACAGCCAGAAACGATCCGCACACCACCACCCGATCACCGGGTGCTGCGAGCTGCCGGGCCAGCCGCACACCCGCTGCAATGTCGGCCACCTGCTCGGCACCGGCAAAGTGCGGACTGCGGTCTGCCAGTTGCGCCGCAGTGAGTCCGCGTGGCTCAGCGATGCCGCAGAGGATCCAGCGATCGGTCACCGCAGACAGCACCTGCGCGATGGCTGCGATGTCTTTATCGCCGAGTATGCCGGTCACCAGGTAAGTGCGGCCGGCCAGCGGTCTGGCGCGCAGATTGTCAGCCAGCACGCGCGCCGCCGGCTCGTTATGCGCGACATCGAGTATCCATTCGACGGGCCCCGGTAGCACCTGAAAGCGACCGGGCAGACTGACCGAGGTCAAGGCAGCGGCAATCTGCGCCGCCCCGGGCAACAGCGAAGGTTGCAAGGCGGCCAGCGTCACCAGTGCAGCGGCCGCGTTGGCCACTTGCACTGCGCCGGCCAGCGACGGCTGTGGCAAGCCGGTCAGCGCCAGCCCTGGCCCCTGCAAGTCCCAGCTGCCGTCGCCGGCTGCGCCGGGCAACGCGCGGTAATCACGTCCGGCCAGACTCACCTGCGCACCGATCTGTAGGGCTTGCTGCTCGACTGAAGGGTCCATGTGCGGATCAGCCAGAATGGCCGGTCTGCCGGCACGCAGTACACCGGCTTTCTCGCGACCGATCGCCGCCAGTGTGTCGCCCAGCCAATCGCGGTGATCGAAGCCGATAGAGCAGATGATCGCGGCATCGGCATCGATAATATTGACCGCATCCAAGCGGCCGCCTAAGCCGACCTCGAGGACCGCCACATCGACTGCCGCGGTCTGGAACACCCAAAGCGCAGCCAGCAAGTTGAACTCGAAGAAGGTCAGCGTGATCTGGCCACGCGCGGCCTCAATGTGCTGGAAGGCAGCGATGAGTCGTTCATCGCTGACCATCTGCCGGTCGATGCGGATGCGTTCGTTGTAACGGATCAGGTGCGGCGAGGTAAATGTGCCGACCCGTTGCCCGCCGGCATGCAGCAAGGCGGTCAGGTATTCGACCGTCGAGCCCTTACCGTTGGTACCGGCCACCGTGATGACTCTGTAACGCGGCGGCAGCAGGCCCATCTGCTGTGCGACGGCGCGCACCCGATCCAGCGTCAGGTCGATGCCGCTGGAATGCACGGTCTGCTGCGTTTGCAGCCAGGCATCGAGACTCAAGCCGGCTTCAGACACGGTGTGATGAGCGAGCGCTGCCCGCTCAGGAAGCGGCAGGCAGCCGCATGAGCAGGCGCAGGATATTGGCGATGCGATCGCGCAGTTCGCGCCGGTCGATGATCAGGTCGATAGCGCCTTTGTCGAGTAAAAACTCGCTGCGCTGGAAACCTTCCGGCAGGGTCTCGCGCACCGTCTGCGCAATGACGCGCGGCCCGGCAAAGCCGATGAGCGCACGCGGCTCACCGATATTGACGTCACCGAGCATGGCCAGACTGGCCGACACACCGCCGGTGGTCGGATCGGTCAGCACCGAGATATAGGGCAGACCGGCAGCCGCCAACTGCGCCAGCGAAGAGCTGGTCTTAGCCATCTGCATCAGCGACAGCAGCGCTTCTTGCATGCGAGCCCCGCCGGTGGCCGAAAAACACACCAACGCAGCACGATTAGCAATGCAGTGGTCGACGGCGCGGCGAAAGCGCTCGCCCACCACCGAACCCATGGAGCCACCCAAAAAGCTGAACTCGAAGGCGCAAGCCACGACCGGCGTGCCCTGCAACTGGCCGGCAAACACCACCAAGGCGTCTTTCTCGCCGGTGGACTTTTGCGCGGCGACCAAGCGGTCTTTATAGCGCTTGCTGTCTTTGAACTTCAGCGGGTCTTCGGGTTGCACGGTCGCGCCGATCTCTGTCGCCGAGCCCGGATCCAGAAAGCGGTTGAGCCGGTCACGGGCCTTGACCCGCATGTGATGGCTGCACTTGGGGCAGACCTGCAGGTTGCGCTCCAGCTCGGCGCGATACAGCACGGCATCGCAGGCCGTGCACTTGATCCAGATGCCCTCGGGCACTGAACGCACGCGCCGCTCGGTCTTGATGCGAGAAGGGACAATTTTGTCAAACCATGACATGCGTCTGATCCACCTGATCGAGAAAATCGCCCGGACAACCGACCGGGCTGCGCATCATAGCGGAATCATCCGGCAGCCCGAACACTGGCGGATACTGCACTGACCAGAAATACAGGCCACCCGGCGGAGCGGTTGCTGCATTGCAACGGCGGTCGCGTGCGGCCAACACTTCCAAAGCCCAGTCGGCAGGCCGGTCACCCCGCCCCACCGCCAGCAGCAAGCCGGCGATATTGCGCACCATGTGCTGCAAAAACGCGTTGGCCTGCACTTCGATGATGATGAAATCACCCTGCTGGGCCAGTCGCAGTGCGTACAGGTTGCGTATCGGCGATTTAGCCTGACACTCCGCAGCGCGAAACGAGCTGAAGTCGTGCAAGCCGATCAGATGGGCGGCCGCTGCGCGCATGGGCTGCAACTGCAACGGTTGGTATACAAAAGCGGTGCGGCTGCGGTTCAGACCGGAACGGAACGGCCGGTTCAGGATGCAATAGCGATAACAGCGCGACAGCGCCGAATAGCGCGCGTGGAAGTGATCGGGCACCTCGCAGGCCCAGCGGACGGCGATGTCATCGGGCAAGTTGGTGTTGGCGCCCAAAATCCACGAGCGCGGCGCGCGGCTAACCACCGTATCGAAATGCGCCACCTGAGCGCGCGCATGCACGCCGGCATCGGTGCGCCCGGCGCCGACGATGACCACGTCACCGCCGGCCACTACCGACAGGGCCGTTTCAAGGTGTTGTTGAATGGTGGCCGGACCGCGCTGCGACTGCCAACCGGCATAGGCCGCGCCGTCATACTCGATGCCGACCGCGATGCGCGGCATGGACCTGGATCAGCCCGGGATAGTGCTCAGCAGACGCTGGCCTTCCTGCTTCTGCGCCGCCGAGCCTTCCAGCATCACCTCTTCGATGATGCTGCGCGCGCCTTCCGGATCGCCCATATCGATATAGGCGCGGGCCAGATCGAGCTTGGTGCCGACTTCACTGAGGGATGCCGAATCGACCGGCTCGGGCTCAACCGGCGTAGGCTCGACAGCAGCAACAGACGCCGCAACGGCAGGCTGCGCCGCCAACGGCGCCGCTGCCGGCAACTCCCACGCACCGGTAATATCGGAGATCGGCGGCAGCTCGGCTTCCAGCAGATCGACGTTGGACTCCAGCGCACGCGCAACACGTGAGTCGTCGATGCGCTGTGAGTCGGTGGGATCCATGTGGCCCAAGTCCAGATCATCGATGGCCAACTCTGCAGTGCGATCCAGATGCCCGGCAGCATCATTCGGTTCGTCGTCATCGAGCGCAATGTCCAACTCGACGGGCAGCTTTAGAACAGGCTCGAGATTGGTGACCGTGTCTTCGGGCAGCAGATCGGAGCCGCGCTGCGGATCGTCGAACTGGAAGTCCAGTGATTCGTCGCTGACGATGGTGGCTTCCGCGTCCTTTTCATCGAACACATCGCTGAAATCGAGTTCGACAGCTTGCGCCTGCGGATCAACCTGCGTCTGACCGAACATGTCGAAATCGACACGGCTGTGGCCACCTTCGAGGTTGAGGTCTACTGCGCCACTGCTGGCAGCCGCCGAGACCGACTCTGCAAATAGAGGGTCTTCCGGCGCCAGCTGCCGACCCATGATGAGGATCTGATCCCACTCGGCAGCGGTCGACTCGGAGCGCGTCTTGGCCAGTTCACGAGCGGCTTCGCAGAAAGCGTCTTTGTTGCCCCAGACAAAACAGACTTCCAGCAGCTTGAGCCACAAATCACGGCGCGTGGGCTCATGCGCCAGGCTCTTGCGCAGCATGACGGCTGCCTGATCGAACAGGCCGTAAGCCATGTACAGATCGGCTTCCTGCAGCGCATCGGCAGCCAGATCGATGGCCGGCGTTGCAACGAGTACAGGCGCCACAACCGGCACCACTTGGCGCACCGGCCGGGCCGGTTCCTGGACCGGCAACTGCTGTGCGGTTTCTTCGACCAGGAACGACGGATCGGCATTGTCGATATTGGCGATGTTCGGCGAGCGCAGCGGCTGGGTGTTGGATTCCAGACGGCGATAGCGATCGGCGTTGAGTTGCTCGTCATCGCCAGCTTCCGCGAGCAAGTCCGCGTCGGCGCGCTGCGCACGGGCACGGCGCACCGCCAGCAAGCCCAGCAACAACAGCAGTGCAGCCACTGCCACGGTGACCATGCCGTAGTCTTTGATGAACTCGGACAGCGCGCCAGGCTGGCTGGCCGGTGCCGGCGCAGCGGCTGGCACGACGGGCTTGGGCGCGGCCACCGGCGCAGGTGTAGCGGGGACCGGAGCCGCAGGTGCAGCAGGCTGCCCGGAGACTTGCTCGACCGGAGCCGCAGGCTGCGGAGCCGTAGCCCGCTGCGCGGCGGCCTGAGCAGCAGCCAACTCGGCATTGCGCAACTCGAGCAAACGGCGGGACTCGGCCAACTGCGACTCGAGCGCCGCAACCCGGCTCTCGAGGGTGCTGCCCGCGGCCGGGGCTGTTGTGCTGGCAGGCGGCGCCGCAGGCGTTGCGGGAGGCACTAATTTGAGGCGCGGCTCCGGCGCTGCCGCGGGCACACCGCTCCGCCACTGCGTCGCTTGGCGTCGCAGTTCGAGCAGCGCCTGGTTGGCATCGATGGCCGAGATGGCGGCCGCATCGGGCAGCCGCAGGATGGCGCCGCTGCGCAACAGGTTCACGTTGCCATCGAAGGCGGCCGTGTTGCCCTGATAGATGGCCACAACGGCTTGGTTGATACGGTTGCTGGTCTCGCCGACTATGCCGGCCGCTATACCCGAGACTGTGTCGCCCCGGCGCACCTGATACGTGCCGGCAGCCGGATTGGCGTTGACGCCAGCCTCCGGTGCGGGTCCGGCCGGACGCGGCACAGCCGCCTGCGCGGGAACCTGCGCGGCACGGGTGGCCTCGCTGACCACCGGTGCCGCCACCGGTGCCGGCGCTGCCGCCACGGCCGGCGCGAACACCGGCGGATCGAGCAAAACAGAATATTCGCGGATGAAACGCCCGCGCGGCCAGACCGCCTCGACCAGCACAGTGGCGAACGGCTCGGTGATGGGCGCAGTGGAACGCAGTTGCACCACGTTGCGACCGTCTGCTGAGCGCACGACGCGCAAGGAAATATTGGCGAGGTAAGCCGGGTAATCGATGCCGTAGCGCGCAAAGGTGTCCCGCGAGGCCAGACGCGGCTGTAAGCCGGCCAACTCTTCAGCCGTGGCCCCCAGCAGTTCGATTTCGGCATCTAGCGGAGCGTTGAGCGTGGAGCGCAGGCGGATCTCGCCCAGACCCAGCGCCAGAGCAGCGCCAGGCAGCAGCAGGCCCAGCACCGCCAGACTGACGGGATTGTGACGCGCACGCGCCCCCGACCCGGACCGTCTGCCGAACGCCTTTGCCCACAAATCAGTTAGTTGCAACAAAAATCTCAGCCTGCGGTTAAGTAACGCCGGACAGCCTACAGGTACTCTCTTACCAAAATCTCGGCGATCTGGACACTGTTGGTGGCCGCGCCCTTACGGACGTTATCTGATACCACCCATAGGTCTAGACCTCTTTCGTGAGAAATATCTTCACGAATTCGCCCGACATAAACTGTGTCGTGGTTCGCTGCCTCGGTAGCGGCCGTCGGATAGCCGCCGGGTTCGCGCTCATCCATGACAGTGATGCCGGGGGCGGCTTGCAGCAGGCTGCGCGCCTCTTCGGCGCCCAGCTTGCGGCGCGTCTCGATGTGCAGAGCCTCGGAATGCCCGAAGAACACCGGCACGCGCACCGCCGTGGCATTTACCCGGATGGTTTTGTCTTCGAGGATTTTCTGGGTTTCCCAGAACATCTTCATCTCTTCTTTGGTGTAGCCGTTATCCATGAATTTGTCGATTTGCGGCACACAATTGAAGGCGATCTGCTTGGCGATGACCTTGGGCGTGATCGGCCGGCCGTTGAGCAGCTCGGCGGTCTGACCGGCGAGTTCGTCAAGGGCTTCTTTGCCGGCGCCCGACACGGACTGGTAGGTCGCCACATTGATGCGCTCGATGCCGGCGGCATCGTGCAGGGGCTTGAGCGCCACCAGCATCTGAATGGTCGAGCAGTTGGGATTGGCGATGATGCCGTGCTTGCGATACTGCGCAATAGCGTGCGGATTGACTTCGGGCACCACCAACGGAATGTCGTCCTGGTAGCGGAACTGCGAGGTGTTGTCGATGACCACGCAGCCTGCCGCAGCGGCCTTGGGCGCATAGACCGCGCTGACCTCGGCCCCGGCTGAAAACAAGCCGATATCAGCCTTAGCAAAGTCGAAGGTTTCGACGTCGATGACCGGGTAGGACTTGCCCTTGAACTGAATGGACTTGCCCAGCGAACGGCTGCTGGCCAACGGATAGAGCTCGCTGATCGGGAAATCACGCTCTTCCAGTACCGAGATCATGGTATCGCCCACGAGCCCCGTGGCCCCCAGGACTGCAACTCGCCAACCCTTACTCATCTCTATCCTCAACTTTGACACTATGTAAATGTACGCCCGACGGCATCGGGTGCGATGTCGATCAGATCACGGGCGTGGATGATCGCACATCGGCATTCTGTGCCCGATTGCGCAAAAAGTGATCGATGAGCACCAGCGCCAGCATGGCCTCGCAAATCGGCGTGGCGCGCAGACCCACGCAGGGATCATGACGGCCGGTGGTGATGACATCGACCGGTTGACCGTCGACGTTGATGGTGCGGCCCGGCACCTGAATGCTCGATGTGGGCTTGAAGGTGACATGGGCCAGCACGTCCTGACCGGTCGAAATGCCACCCAATATGCCGCCTGAATGGTTTGTGGCAAAACCCTGCGGCAGCAGCTCATCGCGATGCTCACTGCCGCGCTGCGCCGCGGCGGCCACGCCGTCACCAATCTCGACCGCCTTGACCGCATTGATGCCCATCATCGCGTGGGCGATGTCGGCATCGAGGCGGTCAAACACCGGCTCGCCCAAGCCCGGCGGCAGACCGGTGGCGCGCACAGTAATACGCGCGCCGACCGAATCGCCGGCGGAACGCAGCTGCCAGATGTAGTCCTCGAGCTCCTGCAAACGCGACGGGTCGGCACAAAAAAACGGGTTGTCGTAGGCGGCCTCAGGTTGTGGCGCCGCCAACTGCAGCGTGCCGACCTGACAGACATAGCCGCTGATCTGCACCCCCAGCCGCATGGCCAGGTATTTACGCGCCACGGCACCGGCCGCTACACGCATGACCGTCTCGCGCGCCGAAGAGCGTCCGCCACCGCGGTAATCCCGCAGGCCGTACTTCTGTTGGTAAGTGTAGTCAGCGTGACCCGGCCGGAAGCGGTCTTTGATCTTGTCGTAGTCGCGCGAGCGCTGATCGGTGTTTTCGATGAGCAGACCGATGGGCGTGCCGGTGGTCACGCCCTCAAAAACACCCGACAGGATGCGCACCTGATCGGCTTCCTTGCGCTGGCTGACGAACTGCGAAGTCCCGGTCCGGCGCCGGTCCACATCGGCCTGGAGGTCGGCTTCGGTCAACGGCAGACCCGGCGGGCAACCGTCTATGACGCAACCTAAGGCCGGCCCATGGCTCTCACCAAAACTGCTGACGACGAACGACTTGCCGATGCTGTTTCCGGACACGCGCTATAGATCCTTTGCAAAACGATTCAGATCGGCGGCGGTGAGCACAAACACACCACCCCCACCGCGTTGGAACTCGAGCCACACAAACGGCCAGTGCCGGTAGCGACGCCGCACCGTGGTCTCGGTATTGCCGACCTCGACTACCAGAATGCCCTGCGGCGACAGAAACCGCCGCGCCTCACGCAGCAACACCCGCACGGCGTCCATGCCGTCCTGCCCGGACCACAAGGCCCCTGCGGGCTCATGCGCATATTCGGGCGGCAAGCGGTCGAACTCAGCAGTGCCCACATAAGGCGGATTGCTGACGATGATATCGTAGCGGGCCCGCCCCAGTGCGCTGAAGTAATCAGACTGCAATAAGCGCAAGCGCCGCCCCAAGGCATAAGCGCGTCGATTGATGTGTGCCACCTGCAGCGCCTCGGCGCTGATGTCCACGGCATCGACCCGGGCCTGAGGGAAAGCCAGCGCGCAGGCGATCGCAATGCAGCCGGAACCCGTGCCCACGTCCAGCACACGGGTGACGGCGTCGGGATCTATCCACGGTGCGAAACCAGCCTCGATCAGTTCGGCGATGGGTGAGCGTGGGATCAGCGCCCGCTGATCGATGTGCATGGGCAGACCGGCGAACCAGATGCGCTGGGTCAGGTAGACCACCGGAATGCGCTCGCGGATGCGCCGCGCAATCAGCGCCTGTATCTGGCACTGCGCACGCAAACCCGGCTGCCAGGCCAGCGTCGCGGCGTCCAGCTCACCCTCCAGACCCAGCACGTGAAACACCAGCGCTGCGGCATCATCGCCCGGGTTGTCGGTGCCATGGCCATAGTGCAGACGGGCTTTGGTCAGGCGACGCGTTCCGTCCTGCAACAAGTCGGCGACCGTGCGCAGCGGCGGACGCTCCGGGGGCCGGGTGTGGGATACTCTGTTCGTGATCAAAAATCGCTCCGCTGTCGTTTTCATCGTCATCGCCTTGGCCGCAGCCGCCGGCGGTGCCTTGGTAGCCCGCCATCTTGGACGAGCGCCACCCACCTTGCAAAACGGCACCGTATTGCCAGGTGGTCGCGATATCGCCGCGTTCAGCCTGCAGGATCAGGACGGGCAGCCGTTTGGCCCGACGCAGCTGCGTGGCGCGCCCAGCCTGCTGTTCTTTGGCTTCACCCATTGCCCCGACGTCTGCCCGACAACGCTGGCGCTGATGGCGGCCGTGCAGCATGCGCACGTCGTCCCCGACTTGCGGGTCATCTTTGTCACCGTCGATCCGGGTCGCGATGACACGCAGACGCTGCACGACTACGTGCGCGCGTTTGACAGCACGATGATCGGCCTGCGCGGTGAAGACGCCCAACTCGACATCCTGTTGCGCAGCTTGGGCGCTGTGCGCCTGCTGCAAGCCACACCCGATGGCAGCTATAACGTCGATCACACAGCCACTTTGTATTACATCGCCGGTGACGGGCGGCTGGCCAGCGTGTTCACGCCACCATTTTCGCTGCCGGCCTTGACCGCTGACTTGCAGGCGCTGGCCAGCGTCCGTTCACCCTGACATGCCGCCTGCCTTCGTCCTGCTGCAATACCTGCTGCCGCAACATCTTTTGTCTCGCGCCATCTGGCTGTTCACACGCGTGCGCTGGGCACCGTTCAAAAACGCCCTCATCGGCTGGTTCGTCCGCAGCTACGGCATCGATCTGGGTGACTCCTGCGTCAGCAACTGGCGGGACTTCGCCAGTTTCAATGCGTTTTTTACGCGCGCGCTGCAGCCTTGGGCCCGGCCGCTGACGCAACGTGCCGGCGCCCTGGCCTGCCCGGTCGATGGCACGGTCAGTCAATTGGGTGCGCTGCACGGCGCACAATTGCTGCAAGCCAAAGGTCATCACTACAGCCTGCAACAGCTGCTCTCTGTGGCCGCGCCGGCCTGTGCGGCGCAGCTGCAAGGCGGTCAATTCGCGACGCTGTATCTGGCCCCTTACAACTACCACCGCATCCACATGCCCTGCGACGGCCGTCTGGTGGACGCTTGGCATGTGCCGGGCGCGCTGTTCAGTGTCAACGCCACCACCGCCGCGTCGGTGCCGGCGCTGTTCGCGCGCAATGAGCGCGTGGTGCTGCTGTTCGAGGGTGCTGCCGGGCCGTTCGTGCTGGTGCTGGTGGGTGCGCTGTTTGTCGGCAGCATGACCACGATCTGGCATGGCGACATCACTCCGCGCAGCGCCGCAGGCCCGACGCGTTTGCTGCCTGCCGCTAACGCACCGGCCGCACACCTGATGCGCGGCGATGAACTGGGGCGGTTCAACATGGGCTCAACGGTCATCCTGCTATTCGGGCCGCAACAGGCGCAGTGGCGCGCGGACTTGGCCGCAGGCACCACCGTGCGCATGGGTGAGGACATCGGCACGCTATGAACGGTGTCGATTGGCAGCCAACGGCCACGCGCGAAGCGTTACAACTGCGGGCCCGGAAGCTTGCCCAGACGCGGGCGTTTTTTGCGGCTCGCGACGTGCTCGAAGTCGAAACCCCGGCGCTGGCAGGCCATGCCGCCACAGACCCGCAGATCGAGTCGCTGGCCGTGCACGACCCGCAGGACCGGCACTGCGGTTATCTGCAACCCTCACCCGAGTACGCCATGAAGCGTTTGCTGGCCGCCGGCAGCGGGGACATCTATCAGATCTGTCGCGTGTACCGGGCCGCAGAACGCAGTCGTTTGCACAACCCCGAGTTCACCTTGGTCGAGTGGTATCGCGCCGGCTTTACGCTGCAGCAGATGATGCAGGAGACCGCGCAACTGGTGGCCTTGCTGCTGGACGGGCCGGACAGCCGGCGCAACTTGGAGTGCCCCAGCTATAGCGAAGTCTTCGCCCGTTATTTGTCACTAGACCCGCTGCAGGCCAGCTTGGCGCAGCTGCAAAGCGCGGCAGCCCGCCAAGGCTTGCAGGCCAGCAGCCTCGCCGACTGCAGCCGCGATGATCTGCTCGACCTGTTGATGGCCACTGCCGTCGGCCCGCAACTGGGTCGCAAAGCCCTGACCTGCGTGCATCACTACCCGGCCAGTCAGGCTGCACTGGCACAACTCGATAGCGCAGATGCCCGCACCGCACTGCGTTTTGAGCTGTATGCCGAGGGTATAGAACTGGCCAACGGCTATGTCGAGCTTGGCGATGCGGGAGTGCAACAG
>Ga0136644_10002052_pt1 | contig 15624 bp, 14 predicted proteins | sample C_130820_EF_Meta_FD_94780 | JGI IMG/M metagenome (GOLD analysis project Ga0136644, IMG submission 94780) | Freshwater microbial communities from Lake Croche, Canada to study carbon cycling - C_130820_EF_MetaG (v2) (version 2) | ecosystem: Environmental > Aquatic > Freshwater > Lake | place... | reverse complement strand
GAAATGCAAAAAGCGATAGAAAGGAAAAAAGTGGTAGAAGCGTTACCTCAAATGTACTTTTGGGTGGATTGATGCGTTAAAAAAAAACAAATCCTCATAAAACATTTCTTGCCAAATGTTTAAGATGTAAGAACAATAATAGGTGATACAGGTTTTCGTTTGTTCGGCAGCTCAACTTTTTAACAAAAAAGAAGAAAAAATGCGAGATAAGATCCTTAACATCTTGGCGCTTTTTTCACAGTCTCTCGAGCGAAATAAAGATTTATTTTATGACGCCGAGGAGATTTGGGACTTGCTTTCAGAGCGTGGATTCTCTGATGAAGACATCGAAAGTGCCATTTCCCATATCCAAAAAACATCTTTAGAGGTTCCTGGACCTTTCTGGAGTGACGCCGTCCCCGTTTATAGAATTTATAGTCATGAAGAACATTCCCGTTTATCGAAAGCGGCCAAAGGATATTTATGGAAGTTGAAAATGCGGGGCATTATTGATCACGCTATCGAGGATGAAATCATCCAAAAAGCTATGAATTTAGAATCCCCTGCTGGCCTCCGCGAAATAAAAACGGTTGCAGCTCTAACTGTTTTCGGTTATGAGCACAAAATTCAGGGAGGCACGTCCTCATCTTCTACCCTAGTGGAAACTCGGATTAATTAACTTGGGCTAAAAAGATTAGGTAGATTGGCATCATTAGAATGAGGAGATCTTTGTAGGCTGATGGAAAAGGCAACCAAAAAGAGAAAAACTAAAAAAGTTGAAGCCTCCGAAGAGGTTACTTCAGCCTCGACCGGTTCTGCCAAAGGACTCGTGGTTGTTGAGTCCCCCGCAAAAGCTAAGACCTTAAAAAAGTACTTGGGGAAAAACTTTGATGTTAAAGCCTCAGTTGGGCACGTCATGGATCTTCCCAAAAGCAGTCTCGGTGTGGATCCCGAAAAAGATTTTGAACCTGTTTATGAGATGATCAAAGGCAAGCAGAAGGTCGTAGAAGACCTCGCCAAAGCCGCACTTAAAGCCGAAAAAGTTTATCTTGCTGCCGATCCCGACCGTGAAGGGGAAGCGATTGCTTGGCACGTGGCCCAAGTTTTAAAATTGCCTAAAAGTAAAATTCACCGTGTCCTTTTTCATGAGATCACCAAACCCGCCGTAATTAAAGCGATTGAAAACCCCATTGAGCTCAACAAAGAACGCTATGAATCTCAGCAAGCTCGCAGAATTTTAGATCGTTTAGTGGGCTATAAAATTTCCCCGATTTTATGGACCAAAGTTCGAAGAGGTCTGTCTGCTGGCCGTGTTCAGTCGGTAGCAGTGAGAATGATCTCCGACCGTGAGAAAGAGATTGCCGCTTTTATTGCTCAGCCCTACTGGACTGTGACCGCCAAGCTTTTTGGCAGCGATAAAGAGTTTATTGCTCGTCTAGTCAAAGCTGGGGATAAAAAAATAGACCGGCTTACTATTGATAATGAAGAGTGGGCTAAACAGATCGTTTCGGAATCCAGTTCTGCCACTTGGAAAATCAATTCGATCACCCAAAAATCTAGAAAAAGGAATCCTTATCCTCCTTTTATCACTTCCACTTTGCAGCAAGAGGCCTCTAAACGACTCTATTTTAGTGCCAAAAAGACGATGACTTTAGCTCAGCAGCTTTATGAAGGTATCGATTTGGGGCCAGATGGGGCGCAAGGGCTTATTTCTTACATGAGGACCGACTCGACCCGTCTTTCCGATGATGCGATCAAGGATGCGAGACAGCTTGTAGAAAAGATTTTAGGAAATGAATATTTGCCTAAAACTCCTAATGTGTATCGCAACAAAAAAAATGCCCAAGATGCCCATGAAGCGATCCGACCGACTTCCGTTAAATTTACACCCGAGAAGATCAAAAAATATTTAGACGCCGATCAATTTAAGCTTTATGAATTAATCTGGAAACGCTACTTGGCCTGCCAAATGGAGCCTGCAGTTTTTGATCAGACGACTGTGGATCTTGAGGCCTCTGCAAAAAGCAAAGAGAAGTATGGGTACCGATGTACCGGTAGTGTTATGAGATTTGATGGTTTCTTGGTTCTTTGGCAAGACGAGGAGGGTGGAAATGAAGACTCTCAAAGTCTACCCGATCTTAAAGAATCGACACCGGTGCAGTGTCGAGGTGTCCTCGATGAAAAACACATGACACAACCTCCGCCACGTTTTTCGGAGAGCAGTCTGATTAAGGAGTTGGAGGAAAAAGGTATCGGTCGACCTTCGACTTACGCAAGTATTTTGACGACGATTCAAGATCGTAAATATGTAGAGAAAAGGGAGAACCGTTTTTATCCCACCGAGCTTGGGACATTGATCACCGAACTACTGGTGGAAAACTTTCCTTCGATCGTTGACGAAAAATTCACAGCTCATATGGAAGGAGAGCTGGACGAAATTGAAGAAGGTAAGCGTAATTGGGTTAGCACTTTAAAAGAGTTTTATAGCCCCTTTGAAGAGACACTGAAGAACGCCCAAGAGAAGATGCGCAACGTGAAGCGCGAAGAGACTCCGACCGATATCAAATGCCCTAAATGTGAAAAAATTCTAGTTTTAAAATGGGGTAAAAACGGTAAGTTTGCCGCTTGTCAGGGTTATCCCGACTGCCGATTTACTTCGGAGTTCACCCAAGAGAATGGGACGATCACTTTGGTGGCGCAGCCCACAACCGATGAAAAATGTGTGACTTGCGGTGAGCCGATGATGGTGAAAAGTGGACGGTTTGGAAGGTTTTTGGCCTGTTCCGCTTACCCCAAATGCAAAACTACCAAGCCAATTACGACCGGAATCAAATGTCCCGACTGTACGGAAGGGGAGCTGTCTCAAAAGAAAACCCGTTTTGGGAAAATTTTCTTTAGCTGCACCAAATATCCGAACTGTAAATATGCGATTTGGGATAAGCCGCTAAAAGGCCAACCCTGCCCGCAGTGTAAACATCCTTTCTTGACCGAACATTACACCAAAAAAGACGGAGCTTCGATCCGTTGTCCCAATAAAGAGTGTGGCTACACAGCTAAAAGCGAATCTGGCGCTTCTGGTGAGAGCTCTGCTGCGTTGAGCTAATTTCTGTTTCTTGCCTTTTTCTACCCTTCACGCTTAGAGTTAACTATATGAAACTTAAATTACTTATTCTTGGCTGCTTCTTTTTTTCTTTCAGCGCATTTCCCTTAGAAGGTTTGTATTTAGGCGGGCAGATAGGCCATGTGGCTTTAACTGGCAAACCGGCTCCTGCCTACAATAATACGATTGGGTTTGCGGTTGATTTAGGTCTCAGAACCAATGCCTTACTAGATATTTTGTTTTCGTCCCAATATAGCTCCCACACGGGTGGTACCAACGGAATTTCTGTTTATGCAGAAACTCTGGGTGCCAATTTCCACGTACTAGAGGTTAATGATTTTGACATCAGCTTGGGAGCTGGTCCCGGATTCTACTTTTTTAAATATGCTGCAAAGACGGACACTATGTTTGGGATTCATTTGGGCACCGACTTTGACATCAAGGCCGGAGACCATGTTCGAGTGGGTTTAGGGCTTCGTTACCATGCGGTTTTTAGAAAAGACTCGGATATCGGCGATAATCTTTGGACTATCATGATGCGAGTCGGATATTCATTCGGGGAATAAGAAATGGGCATTATCAAATCGGAAATGGCTGGAACCGTACTTGAAGTCAAAGTTAAAGCGGGAGACTCCATCAAAGCGGGACAAGAGATCGTGGTTCTCGAGTCCATGAAAATGGAGGTCCCAGTTGCGGCTTCTCAATCGGGAAAGGTTATAGAAGTGAAGAAACAGGTGGGCGACTTCGTTAATGAAGGCGAAGTCCTCATTGAACTGGCATAACACTTTGATTCTAACTGACGTCACTTTGAGAGATGGGCTACAAGCTGAGAGCCAAATAGTCTCTCTAGATCACAAGCTTGAGCTTTTAAATCTTCTTTCAAATTGCCAATTTTCCAGGCTTGAGATCACAAGTTTTGTGAATCCAAAATGGATCCCTCAACTGAGTGATTCGGAAAAGCTTTGCGAAGCTTGGTTCAAGAAAAAACATTCCCAAGAGACAATGGCCTTTGTTCCTAACGTCAAAGGATGTGAGCGCCTGCTACAATTTCCAATCTCATGGGTGAGCTGTTTCGTCGCTGCAAGCGCCACTTTTAATCAGAAAAATATCAACGCTTCTATTGAAGATACTCTAAAAGAGCTTGAAGGGGTCATCTCTCTTGCGAAATCTCAAAATCGCAAAACAAGAGTCTATATTTCTACAGTTTGGGGCTGTCCCTACGAGAACGAGATCGACCTTCAAAAACTGGAATCACTTTTTCAAAGGGTTTCTCAGTTGAACGCGAATGAGATCGCGCTAAGCGATACCATTGGAGTTGCGACTCCTGAAGCAGTGAAAAAGGTTTTAAACGTCAGCGCAAAATATTTCCCACTTTCTAAAACCGCGCTGCATTTTCACAACACTTACGGGTTTGCTTTGGCCAACATCCAAGCTGGTCTTGAGATGGGGGTTGAAAGTTTTGATGGTTCTTTGGGAGGGGTCGGCGGGTGCCCTTACGCCAAAGGCGCTACTGGTAACGCAGCGAGCGACGACATTAGAAATCTTTTATTCCGAGAAAACAAAGTCGCTTCTTTTCCGAAAAAAGAGATCGAAGTCGCACTTAAGTTTTTGAAAGAGAAGTTGGGACTGACTCTGCACAGTTCTTTGGCGAATATTCAAGAAAAAGGAGGAACCTGGTATGGGCTCCACTGAATTAATGGTAAGGCGTGAAAGCGGTGTTGTGATTGCGACGCTGAATCGTCCCGAAAAAATGAATGCGCTCAATAAAGAGGTTTTTGCTCAGCTGAAGAATTTGGTCGAATTGCTAGAAACCGATTCAACCGCTCGCGTTCTTATTCTAACTGGAGCTGGAGATAAAGCTTTCTGTGTGGGGGCTGACTTAAAAGAACGTCAGGGGATGAATGAAAAAGATATTCTTGTCCGAATGGATTTTGTTAAAAATATCTATCTAAAATTGGAAAGATTAAAAATACCGACGATTGCAGCAATCAACGGGACTGCTCTTGGCGGTGGGCTAGAGTTAGCTTTGGCCTGTGACCTTAGAGTGGCTCCAGAAAAATGTGTCTTTGGACTTCCGGAAGTTGATTTAGCGATCATGCCCGGTAATGGAGGCACCCAGAGACTTTCGAGACTCATTGGGCTAGCCAAAGCGCTGGAATTGATCCTCCTTGCCAAAAAGTTTAGTGCCGAGGAGGCGTTAGCCCTTAATCTCGTGAACGCGGTGGTTCCACAATCGCAAGTGATTTCCAAAGCGATGAGTTTGGCTAATAAAATGCTCGAATCTGGTCCCATCGGAATCAAGCAGGCAAAATTGGCTATTCGAGGAGGCTTTGAGCGAAGCTATGAACATGCTTTAGATTTTGAAGTGGAATGTTATAAATCGGTCCTCTATTCCAAAGATCGCACCGAAGGAATCAAAGCTTTCATCGAGAAACGAAAGCCTGTTTATCGAGGAGAGTAGGGAGAAATTACAATGACCCAAGATTTAAATCCAATTCGCAGTCGAATCTTAAAAGGCGGAGCGCAAAAGTATCACGACAAAAACAGTGAGACTAAAAAACTTTTTGCTCGAACGCGAATTTCTCTTTTGTGTGATAAAGGAACTTTTGTCGAGGATGGTCTTTTTGCCAATTGCTCCGACGAGGAGTTGCCTGCAGACGGAGTCGTGACAGGGCTTGGAAAAATCGGTGGCAGACCAGTGGCTTTGATGGCCAATGACTCCACAGTTAAAGCTGGGTCTTGGGGCGCTCGAACGGTTGAAAAGATCGTTCGTATTCAAGAAGTCGCTGAGAAACTTGAAGTTCCTCTTTTTTATTTAGTTGATAGCGCGGGGGCTAGAATCACCGATCAAGTAGAAATGTTTCCTGGTCGGAGAGGGGCAGGAAGAATCTTTAGAAATCAAACTCGGCTCTCCGGTGTTATTCCTCAAATCTGTTTGCTCTTCGGCCCTTCAGCTGCGGGCGGGGCATATATTCCAGCTTTTTGTGATGTTGTTTTTATGGTGGACGGAAACGCCAGTATGTATTTGGGGTCACCCCGAATGGCCGAAGCGGTGATTGGGGAAAAAGTTTCTTTGGAGGAGATGGGCGGCGCTAAAATGCACTGCTCGGTCAGCGGCTGTGGAGATTTTTTGTGTGCCACCGAAGAAGAAGCGATCGAAAAATCTAAAAGATATTTTTCTTATTTGCCCCAAAACAGCCACTCCTGTGTTCCGATAGAGAAACCGGCTAACTCAGAGCTACCAGCGACCGATTTGAGGCGCTTAATCCCAGAGTCGGATGCACGGGCTTATGACATGAAACAGGTGATCAAGACCCTTGTGGACAAAGATTCTTTCTGCGAAGTGAAGGAGCTTTATGCGAAGGAGGTCATCACCGGTTTTGCAAGGCTCGAAGGGAAAACGGTGGCCATTATAGCCAACCAACCCCTGGTCAAAGGTGGAGTTCTTTTCGTGGATTCTTCCGACAAAGCATCCAGATTTATACAACTGGCTTCAACGTACGGCATTCCCTTACTCTTCATAGCAGACGTTCCAGGCTTTATGATTGGCTCTAAAGTAGAGAGAGAAGGGATGATCCGAAGTGGGGCCAAATTGATCTATGCCATGTCAAATGCGGATGTGCCTAAAATTTCGCTAATCGTCAGAAAAGCTTATGGCGCAGGTCTTTATGCTATGTGCGGTCCTGCATTTGATTGCGATGCGACTATCGCTTTGCCTTCAGCTAAAATTGCTGTGATGGGTCCTGAGCCCGCCATTAATGCGGTCTACTACAACAAACTCGCTGAGATGACTCCAGAAGCGAAAAAAGGGTTTATTGCGGAGAAGACCCAAGAGTATGAAGCTGACGTTGATATCTATAAGCTTGCTAGCGAATTGATTGTCGATCAGATGGTGGATTTCTCAGAAGTTCGCTCGGAACTTGTTCAGCGCTTTAGTTACTATGCTCTTAAGAATAGAGGCAGTCATCGAAAAGCCGGCATCATGCCGATGTGATTACCTGACAATCTCTAAACTCTCAGGCCCTTTGAGTAAAATCTGCATGTTGGCCTGTCCGGGGTCGACTACGTTGAAAGTTCCGGTCGCTTTGAGTGTTACGTTGAGGTTCAGATATTTGTTTCTTGCATTGACGATGTTTTGCGGTTTTCTGTCCCAGAATTCTTGAAGTTTATCGCGAATCGCTTCGAAAACTTTAGGATCCTCAAAATTCACTAATGTGATTTCCCGTTTTACCCCATGGTCATCGACAATTTGTAAAGCAAAGACATTGAATTGGACCTGAGGGCTTTTAGGGAAAAGAACCAAAGTGCCGACAATAGATCCTTCTTTGCCGTGCGATTCGACCAATTTATCGGTGACTTTAATAGGTTCTGGTTTAGTGAAATCCACAGAAACGTGAGCCGGCTGGTGCGGATGATTTCTTACTTTGTATTTTAGAGTCACTTTATCGTTTCGATAGAGATCCTTTGCAGCTTCTGGCTTTGAGACTACGACCGGGATAATGGCGTCTTTGTATTCAATGACTAAAATCTTTCCTGCATCGACCACAGCGTGCACTTTGCCGACAAGTTCAGATTTATTGAGGAGATCCTCGGGCAGTTTGGCTTCGTGCTGGTATTTAGCGTGAGAGAGACCATCTTCAAACTTGTTCACCATTGTAATATCGTCGGCAGATATGTGACGAATGGGTGCTCCATTATTTAGAAAAGAACCTTTAATTTTAACTTCGTCGTGTCGAGTGAGCGTTTTTAAAAAAAGTTCAACTTCAGGAATTTCGGTGGTGATAGGAAATTCAGCATGGTCAAAAAAGTTTCCCGGTGTGCGATAAGTAAATACATATTGATTGTACTCGCTGACTGCCCCATGAATCCAACCTTGAAGCCCTGGTCCTTTGAGTTGATTTTCCAGCTCTTCAAATGAAATGTCGGATGCGGTTCCCAAAACAGGGAGATCGGCCCTTAAGTGGTTAAAAGCTAAAAGTAGAGCGATACTAAAAACAACGATTAAGCGCATGAAGGTCTCCTTGAGATGAGGGGATATTTACTCCTTTGGGATAAAGAATCAAGTTTTGAATCGAGGTGAAATTACTGTTCCGGTTGATTGATGGCTCGAGGTGGGGTGGCTCTACCAATGAAGCCGACCAGGACAAAAAGGGTCACTAAGTAAGGAAAGATCTGTAACGCCTGAATTGGAAACGAGTTTCCCAATATCGGATGGCTTTGGAGCTGTATCTGGAGGGCATCGGTGAGTCCAAAAAAGAGGCAAGTCAGAAAAGCAGGTAGGGGCCGCCATTTTCCAAAAATGAGAGCGGTCAGAGCTATAAAACCTCTTCCGGCCGTCATATCTCGCGTGAACTGGCTTGCGTGGGCTATGGAGAGATAGGCACCCCCAAAACTCACTATTGCCCCTCCTAAAGCTAAAGCTACAAAACGGAAAGATTTCGGCGAGATTCCGGAGGTTTTCAGGGCTTCAGGCCCATCGCCACAAGCTAAAAGCCTTAACCCCCAGCCCGTCCGGTAGGTGAGGAAGTGGATGAGAAATGGAAACACAAAAGCCATCACAATGAGAACGGAACTATTCAGCCTCTCTGCCATGGGAATGGTTTGGGTATTGGTGGGGCTTGAAAATAAAAGTTTGGTCAAAATAGGGGTAATCCCTGCGGCTAGGAGATTAACTGCCACTCCACTGATGATCTGATCAGATTTGGCCTTCACACTCAAAAAAGCATGAAGGGACATAGTGAGGGTTCCTATCATGACTGCCGCAAGAACCCCCAAATAAGGGTTGTGGGAGAAATAGGTGACTGTGGCGGCTGCCCATGCGGAGGTTAAAAGTACCCCTTCTAGACAAATGGTTGCCACTCCTGAACGTTCACAAAGAAATCCTCCCATGGCAGCAAAAATCAAAGGGGTACTGAGTCTTAGGGTTGAGGCTAAGAGTTCAATCACGAGAACCTCTTTTGAAAATTCGGACGAATGTAGTCAAAAAATACCTGTGGCCTGCAATCAGAATGATTAAGAAAGCCTCCATTACGATGGAGATCTCTTTAGTGATCCGCTCGCTTAAAAATTCTATCTCTCTGGCTCCATTGTGGATGGAACCAAATAAAAGGGCCGCAAGGATTACCCCTAGTGGAGAGTTTCTCGCCATGAGAGCCACTGCAATTCCTGTAAAACCATATTGAGGAGAGAAGCCTTCAATAAGTTTATGGCTAAAGCCCATGACCTCATTCACACCCACAAGACCCGCTAGACCGCCCGAAAGAAAAAATACCAAGATCAAATTAGGAGCCAGGGCGATGCCATTGAACTTGGCCACTTTTGGGTTTTGCCCGAGGGTACGCAGTTCATACCCTTTAGTTGTATTAAATAAAAAATAGTGGCAACTGACGGCCGCAATAAGGCTCAGAAATAAAGTCACATTGACCGGAGTGGTTCTGAAGATTTCACTGCCAAAATATCCGGTGAGGGCGGAAAGAGGGGGTAAGAAAAAACTTTTGGAAATTTCATGTGTCTCAGGATTTTGAACTAATGTGTTCTTGAATGGATAAAGAATCAAATAGTTCACAAAAGTTATTCCGATAAAATTAAGAAGAATAGTTACAATCACTTCATGGCTGCCTCTTTTGGCTTTGAGGAAACCGGCGATGAGCCCCCACAGGCCGCCGCTCAGAAAAGAAATGACAATTCCCAACGGAATAGCCAGATACCAGGGCAGTTGGGGAAAAAGAAATGAAGCGGCTACGATTCCTGCCGCTCCCAAATGCAGCTGACCTTCGGCGCCTATATTAAAAAGACCTGCATGAAAACAAAGGGCCACCGAAAGACCGGTGAGAATCAATGGGGTTGTGTAGTAAAGAGTGTAGCCCATCCCGAAACTGGTAAAAAAGGTGCTGGTGAAGGCTTCCCATAAGATCTCAGGACTCTCACCTAAAGAGATGAGAATAAGACTTGTGACTAAAGCCGAAATCAGGATGGCCATCACTGGACCCAAGAAATTCTTTTTTAGGTCTCCTAAGGACATACTTTTCCTCCGGAGGTCATCCAAAGCCCCAGCTGACTTTCGGTCGCTTTTTCTTTCTCAACTTCGGCTACGATAGCCCCTTGGTAAATAACGAGAATTCGGTCCGAGAGCTTGAGAATCTCATCAAGTTCAGAAGAGACCAGAAGAATTCCAGCCCCGTTCGCTTTGAGTTGTAAAAAATGTTGGTGAATAAAATCGGTAGCTCCAATATCGATCCCTCGTGTTGGGTGGGCTGCTAAAAGAAAAGAGACTGGGCGTGAAGTTTCACGCGCAACTACGAGCTTTTGCTGATTCCCTCCCGAAAGAGCGCTTAAGGGAAGCTGGGTGTCGTTGGGTCGTACATCAAAAGAGTGGATCAAACGTGCAGCTAATTCATCTACTTTTGTTTCCGAGAGCAAAGGACCCTTGCTGACATTTTTTTCGCGGTGGTGTCCCAATATCGAATTTTCGGCCAGCGAAAAAGAGAGAATAACCCCTTCTTGGTGGCGATCCGGTGGGATCAAAGAAAATCCCTGTTGCCTTAAGTCATAAGTGGAAAACTGCATCGGATCTTTTGAATCAAAAAGGACAGACCCTTGGTAATCTCTCCTTACATTGGCCAAGATTTCGATGAGCTCTTGTTGCCCGTTACCTTCAATGCCTGCAAGTCCTACGATCTCACCCCGGTGAATTGTGAATGAGATTCGGTCCAGCAAAGTCCCTTGCTGAGTGGAGAGTGAAATGTTTTCTGCAGCTAGAATGGGTTTTTGAACGGCACCAGTCTCAACATTCGAAAGAGGAATCCTTTTTCGCCCGATGATCTTTTCTGCCAGCGTTGTTTCGTTAAGGCTTTGTGTAGGTAATGTCTCGATAGCTTTGCCTTGCCTCATGACAGTGACAAAATCGGTTAAGCTCAAGATCTCTTTTAACTTATGGGTAATGACTACAATAGTTTTCTGATCTTCTTTAAGCTTTTTTAACTTTTCAAAAAGGGAATCGGTCTCTTGAGGCGTTAGCACCGCTGTGGGCTCATCTAAAATAAGAATATCAGCTTCTCGATAAAGAAGTTTTAGGATCTCAACCTGCTGTTGTTGGCCTACAGTAAGAGTTTCTACTTTGGCTTCCAAATCCAGTTGGAAGTCGTAAGAGGTTTTTAGTTCCTCTAATTTGCCTAGGATCTCTTTTTTATTCAGAGTCCAGAGTGACGGCTCTTTCCCGAGAATGATATTTTCCCAAACGGTCAGAGTCGGGACGAGCATGAAGTGTTGGTGGACCATACCGATACCGAGCGAAATGGCTGTTTCAGGGTCGCTAATCTCTTTAGCCTCCCCCTTGAATCGAAGGGTCCCCGAATCGGGAGTGTACATTCCGTAAAGAATTTTCATGATCGTAGATTTGCCGGCTCCATTTTCTCCTACAACTCCATGAATAGTTCCTTTTTCGACGGCAAAAGTGACCTCTTGGTTGGCCACGATAGAGCCAAATCTTTTTGTAATCTGATTAAAAGAAAAGAGTTCTTGAGAATTGTTCGGCATTAGGAGGGCTTCACTTTTTTCATTTGGAGATAGAAATCGGGAACATGAATCTGTTTTTTTAAGATTTGAGACTTAATAGAATCGACCTTTTTTTCCATCTCAGGGGTAAGGAGTTCGCGATTAAACTGATCGAGTGAGTAGCCCACGCCATCTTCCACAAGTCCCAAGTCGAAAGTTCCACCTTGAAATTGGCTCTTGGTTTCTAAAACGATCGCTTGATAAACCGCTACATCCACTTTCTTTAGCATGCTGGTTAATATTTTCCCGGGCTTCACCCAGTTTTGATTCGAATCGCAGCCGATCGCCCATTTCTGCATCTGTTCAGCAGCATCAAAAACTCCTAGCCCTGAGGCCCCCGCGGGGACAAAGATGACGTCTACCCCTTGGTTGTATTGGGAGACGGCGAGTTCTTTGGCTTTCGTGGGATTTCGCCAGGCATCTGAAGAGGACCCGACATAGTTAGTTACAACTTTTGCCTTGGGGTCGACGTATTTAACCCCCGATTCATAACCTAACTGAAATCTGCGGATCATCGGGATATCCATTCCACCGACAAAACCTATTTTATGGCTCTTAGAGGCCATAGCCGCTAAGGCACCGACTAGAAAAGATCCTTCATGCTCTTTGAAAACTATTGAGCGAATATTGGCCCCTTCGGCGACGGCATCGATTAAGACAAAGTGAGTTTTAGGGAACTCTTTTGCCACTTTTTCGACGGCATCTTTTTGAACAAAACCCACCGCGATCACTAGAGGGAAGTTTTTTTGCGCAAAAGTACGTAGAGTAGGTTCTAATGAGATGTCGTCCGAAGATTCCACAGTTTTAAGTTTGATTCCTAATTGAGCTTGTGCTTCTGTGGCCCCTTTGAAAGCGGCCGAGTTAAAGGATTTGTCATCCCGACCACCTTTATCTAAAGCTAGGCCAATTTTCAGTGGAGGTAATGTCACAGGAGCTTCTTCGGCGTGGCTCAGACCACACACAAGTCCAGCGAGAAGTAAAAATAAAAAACTAGAAAATGAGAATGCTTTTCGCACGGCTTTTGCCCTAGGGTTAGGAATTTATATAGTCTAAAGTGATTCCTTGAGAAAGGAAAAAGGGCTATTTTTGACTCGGCTTTTTGTGAGTCAAGGAACGTTTCCCTTGGCCCCTCTCTGTGCCTGGTTGGGGTGGGAGAGATTGGTAGAGCGCTCTGATTTGAGCTAGGTCCGAAAGGCCCATTTGGATTAGGACATCATCGGCAAGTTCAGCGTAAGCTATGGGGATCTTTAACTCTACAATTCTTTCGTTTTCAGGAAGAGAGGATCTGGTATCCCCTTCCATTTGAGTGACCCGAACATCGCGGTCGACTGTGATGTGGACCTCAAAATCTTTGGGCATGCCCTTGGCGATATTTTCTTTTGGGGTTTCAAAGGAAATTTTTCTGGCCGTTCTTTGATAGAGAGTTTGATATGCTGGAGCGAGGCGTTCTAAACTAAAACCGGTGCGGTGGATTTCCCCGATCCGTTCGATAATCGCTCTAAGTTCCTCTGAGTTATTGACGGTGATTTTCTTATTGGGAGTAGTGAGAGTGAGCCCTTTTGCCCGTTCAAAAATTGCCTCTTTGTTGGCTTCGTAGGTTCTTAAGTCCTGCAGGAGAAGAGCGATATCCTTTCTTTCGAGAGTGATGGTGGGTTTTTTAACCACTCCTGTCATTTCTTGTTCGATTCCCTCCGAATTTGGCTCGACATGGCCCATTTTAAATTCAAGCTTGGCGAAATCACCGGGGGTATCGGCTAAGGGTTGAGGTTTAAGAGTTTTAGATTCGGCCACCTCACGTGAACTGGTGCCAGCGGGAGCGATCAAATAGTTTCTAATTCGGATAATGCCATTGAATTGAGGTTTTCCCTGTGGGTCCAACCCTTGAAACTTGGGTAAGTATTCGGTCTGGGTGAAAAAGACTTCATCGGGCGATTCCGGCGCCTCACGAAAAACCATTCGTTTAAGTTTCGGATTGGTTTGTTTGTCATCTTTTAATATTTTTTCAACTTCATGGATAAACTCTTGGGCCCCGGTTTCGCTAACGGTCACTTTGAGTTCTTTTCTCAAAGTAGTTGTGCTCGCATTGCGAACGAGCTTATGGAAGAGGCGCTTAAAATCGCATGAGGGCATGAGATTGTTGCCGGCCCAAAGGGGCACCGAAAGAAAAAGTAGAGTGAGAATTATTTTCCAAGCCATCACCTACTTTTCGGTAGAAATCGAGGCTGAGTAAAACGTGACTAAAAGCGCCGCGTCATCTTTGAGCTTCTAACGAATATGCCAAGACCAAATGGGACAGTCGGCGGTCCTCACCACTTGACGAGTGATGCTGCCAAGAAGGGCGGCACTAGCCGGTTCAGTGTGTGAGACCAGAGCGATCAGATTGGATTTGTGTTGTTTCGCCGATTTGACAATGCTTTTTTGGATAAAACTCGGTTTGTCATCGATAACTATTTGGGCGGTAACTCCATGGCTTTTGATTTTTTTTGCCCATTCCTCCAGGGATTTCAGCCTTCTATTTTCATCGTCTTTTAAATATTTTTCATAGAGGTCACTTCGATAGATCATCGAGTAGGTTTCAGGAAGGACATAATCCATTTTGTGATACAGAATTACTTTGGCTTTTAGTCTTTGCAGAGTCGGTATTAATTTCTCGAGACCCTTTTTCGAATAGTCACTTAAGTCGGTAGGGAAAAAAACGGTCTTAATCTTTTTAGGTAAATGAACTTTTGGGTTCACGATGAGAAGCGGAATGGGAGAAAGCAGAACCAAAGTTTCAGCGAAGCTTCCAAAGAGCCATCGCTCTACGCCGGTTCTAGAGTGGGTACCCAGGGCAATGAGTTCCGCTTTTCTTTCTTTGGCAAAATCGAGAAACATCTCAACCGATTTTCGTTGGGAATATTTGTCACAATAAACCATCGACGGTTTCATTAAATTGGGAAGTTTAAGTCCTTGGGTAATCTTGTCTAAAGCTTTTTTTGCTGCGAGTTGAAAACGGGTTTTGACGTCCTCGTCGGAGGGGGGAAGTCGCAGCTCTCCTGGATTTAAAACTGAAGTGGGCTCGATGGGGCTCTGACTTCCCATTAAAAAAGATTTCAAATGGCCAGCCACTTTGAGTTGAGTTCTTTTGTCGGCGAAGGGATCGATGGCCCACAGTGTGTTTGAATTGCGCGTCATGAGTGTTCTCCTTGGCAGTAACTGAAGCATTCTCTCTGCAGTTCAAGTGCCAGAGTGAAGATACCGGCTATTTTTTTCCCGGGTTGGCTCGATAATTGTATAATTGTGAACTTAAAAATTAACTTTAAGAAGAGGGCTCATGATTTCTCTATTCAAAAAAATGTTTTTAGTCTCTGGAATGATGGCATCATTGGTTTGGGCTAAGGAAAGGCCTGAAGTCACAGGAAACATGAGAGAGGTCTTCAACTCTTTGATGAACCTTCAAACCTATGCCGTTTCTGAGGAGAGATTTCAGGATCCCAAAAACAGGGAAGTCATTTCAAAAGATTTAAAAAACTTAAATCAAGTCAATCATGCGTTGCCAAAGAAGATGTTGGAAGAGGAGCCGGGGCTAGCAGCCATTGCTAAGCTCTACAGTGAATATGTCCATGATACTCAGATCCATTTTAAGAAAGGGAACTACGAGTACGCCCGAAATAGAGTTCGAAGTGTGACAGCTTTTTGTTTCAACTGCCACACTCGAGTGACAACCGAGAAAAGTTTTACCGATTTTCAAAATCGAATCGAGAAAGGGAACTTCACCCTCTACGAAAAAGCTGAAATCTTAGCTTCAACTCGCCAATTTGATAAAGCCTTAGGCCAGTATCGGGATCTGTTGTCATCAACCCCTAAAAGTGAGTTGGGTGTCGTCGAATATACCAGGGCTCTAAGACATGCTGTGAGTATCGCAGTCCGAGTGAAAAGGGATCCTAAATTAACTCTCGAAATTTTGGATCAAGTGAGTAAACAAAAAGATCTCCCTGAGTTTGTGCAAGACT
>Ga0136644_10002051_pt1 | contig 15632 bp, 12 predicted proteins | sample C_130820_EF_Meta_FD_94780 | JGI IMG/M metagenome (GOLD analysis project Ga0136644, IMG submission 94780) | Freshwater microbial communities from Lake Croche, Canada to study carbon cycling - C_130820_EF_MetaG (v2) (version 2) | ecosystem: Environmental > Aquatic > Freshwater > Lake | place... | reverse complement strand
GTTCGAGGCCCTGGACGACCTGAAGTCTCAGATGGAGAGAGAGACTTTTGACATCGCCCTCGTGGGTGCGGGAGCATGGTCACTTCCTCTGGTGGCTCATGCCAAAAAGCTTGGCAAAAAAGGTATCCACTTAGGCGGCTCGTTGCAGCTTCTCTTTGGGATCAAGGGGGGCCGCTACGATGATAATGGGATTTATAATGAGGCGTGGACTCGCCCCCTCCCCAGCGAAGTCCCACCCAATTTCAAAAAGATGGAACTGGGGGCTTACTGGTGAACCTATCTTCTATTTCCGTAATCATCCCAGCTTATCAATCCGCGGAACGCCTGACCGAACATATCGCATCCCTTCGGAAGCTGCGATCCCTAGTTCGTGAATTCATCTGGGTCATCACCGAAAGCCCCGACGGAACTCATCAAGCCGCAAGAGAAGCTGCTAAGGAGCTAGGGGGTCATGTTTTGGAAGTGCCCCGAGGCCTCTATCAGGCCTGGAATTCAGGAATCGCCCGAGCCACTGGCGAATTCATTTATATTAGCACGGTTGGCGACACTATCACCCCTGAGGGCTTGAATGCCCTCTCCATTTGTATCCACAAGAATCAGGCCGACGTGGTCTTTTCGCCGCCTGTCATCTGGCCCACAACCAAAACGAATTTGAAAAAGTGCCTCCACTGGCCCGTTTTCTCGTTTTCTGAAATTCTGAGTCGGTTCAGCGGGGGTCTTATTCCACTTGAAAAAGCGATTCTGATGCAGATTCTTTCGGGAGCAAGTGGGCTGCTAGGGTCGTGGGCTTCATGTCTCTTTAGGACCTCTGTTCTGCAATCCCGTCCACTTTCTGTAGATCACCACCATTACGGGGACACTGCATGGACCTATCGACATCTCCAAGAAATTGTCTTGTGCTACTCTCATCAATCCGTGGCCCGCTTTGTCATGCATGATGAATCGATCACCCGCACGGTCTCTAAAGCGCAGATTTATAATCTGATCGATCAACTCTCCCCCCACCTTCCGTTTTCTGTGATGCGGGCTCGTGAAAACTATATTCATTCTTCCAAAGAGCTCGACAAAATCCGAGATCCCCATCCCAAGTTTGGTTGGTGGTGGATGCCAAAAGCTTGGAGAGCAAGATGGATTAGGGAAGCTGCAAAAAAGAAACTGGTCTATGCCCTAAGGAATCATGCTTGATGAGTCGATTCCCTGTCTAATCACGATAACACTTTTCCGGCCTTAAGTTGATTATGAAATACCAAACCGAAAGTCATTTCCTCTCGAGGTGCCTTCGAGAAGGCTCACCCTGCTCTTAGTTGTTTAATTGGGAATTGCGTACTAATCCGGTGCCTGCTTACTGCAATCCCATGAAAAACCAGTCGCATGTTTGTGCCCCATCGTCATCGTCTACCACGATTCGTAATTTCGATGCTCCTGTAGGATTGATTAATAACGTTTGATTAGTAAAGCGGTCTACTCGTTTGCGGCCCAGAGATTTTCCATCAACAAAAACTTCAAATCCAGCCGTTCCTACATTGGAGCTACCCAAAACACTTTGTGGCAATCCACTCATCCAAAAAGCAAATCTCAATGTCTCTTTCATGTCAGAAACATCGAACATCACTTCTGTAGGCGAAACTCCAGGATGAATCAATATGCCACTGTTTTTATCGAGTCTTATAAGTCCAGCGCCTGAGCCTAGTTTTTTTGTTTTATTTTGTTATAAAATTTTTCCGTAGCGAGAAAATTTATCTTGGGCTTAACCGATTCCGGTGGTGATTGAGCTTTTGATACCGTAGCGACAAAATTTATTTTGGGCTTAACCGATTCTGCTTGCGGTAGAGCTTTTGCTGGGGGCTGCGTCCCCATTCCCTGTTCATTTGGCTTGCAAGCACTTGCAAGAATCCCGCACAACATGAGCAACACCAATAGATGAAAGCTAGGGCAGCTTAATTGCTCCTCTTTGCAGGTAATCTTGAGAGGTGCTAATTCCATAAATCACACACTACTGAGGCTTCTTTTGATGGTCAATATTCGTTTGCAGCTTTTCTGGAATAATTATCTATTATTTTGGCAGGTATTATTGAGGAGTGCCCATAATAAATCTGATTTTTATCCGAATTTGATTGCGCAATACGTCATCTTTGAATTAACGATTTTTTGCAACAAAAACAACAATTATATCTTTCGGTTCATAGAGAACCTCGCTACTCACTTTGCCCGCACTCACTTTTACTAAAAATGATAATTGATTGATTACAATCGAGCTTTCATGCAGGTCGGCCAGATTTTATATCTCCTCTCAATGTTCAACTAGTGGTGGATACCAGAGGCCTGGGAAGCAAGATCGATCAAGAACGTTGCAAAAGAGAGCCTCTTTGGCATCTAAATCATATCAGCAAGGAACTGCGTTAAAACAACCGACGAGTTGCGGGAGCTTCAAGCAAGGCATGTTTTCTCGATTCATCTTTACAAAGGTAGCAACTTTATGCTTTTTATCTTTAAGGGTTAATCGTTGATATCCCCATCTCATAGAGACTCTTTTTTCCATTCCGGGCTCACCCATCAAATGCGCGGCATCGAGGTTGGGCCCTCCTATCGGCCGATCTGCCCAAAAAAGCAGGGTTGGAATACTCTCGTTGTTGATCATGCGACCACGTCAGAGCTCGTCGCCAAGTACACCGCCTGGAATGTCGACACATCGCAGATCGAGGACGTCGATGTCGTTCTTGGAGAGGAGGGCCTCGACGCTGTTGGCCCAAAACAGTCTTACGACTACATCCTGGCGTCGCACGTCATCGAGCATATTCCTAATCCTATCGGTTTCCTTCGCTCTTGTGCCGATCTTCTTAAGCCTGGTGCGAGACTTCGGCTCGCAGTGCCCGACAAGCGATTCTGCTTCGATCTGCTGAAGCAAGTAACGACCGCGGGCCAATTGATCCAGGCTAATTCTGAAAATCGCCGAATTCACACGTTGGGGCAAGTTGTCGATGCCTTGATGTTACACGTTACGTGCAACGGCCAGAATACCTTTCCGCGTGTGGGTGCTGATGACGATCTCAAATTCGTTCATCCACCAATGGATGCCTACACCATGGCGATCCAAGCGATTCGATTACATCAGTACTACGACGTTCATGGATGGGTATTCACTCCATCGAGCTTTCTTGTCATCTGTAGCCAGCTTGCCGCAATGAGCCTGCTGCCGTTTCATATCATCTCTGTTTTGCCTGACGGTCACCACGAATTTTTGGTGGACGCTATCCGAGAAGATCCTTCTCCAGATCAGTCCGGAGTGGATGTCATCGCGATCCTCAAGACCATGTTCGAGGAGCAGGCACGTGCACTCGGATCCCCCGCTACTTGACGCAAAGCCATTATGTTCATGTCATCCGCACAGGCCGTACGCTAACCCCAGAGATGGTGGCGGCAACCATAACCCTCATTCCCGAACGCGACATTTCTAGCGCTTCCAATAAGACTTGATCTTTTCGGTCAGGGTGTCGAAGAAGTTGGCCTTTAAGTCAATAGCGATAATTTCGAGTTGAAACTGTAAGGTCTGCCCTCCGCCATCCCGTGGGCGATGAAGTGCATGACAGGATCCATGTCCGTAAACAGAATATCTCGATTCAGTAAAACGTATGCTATCACATCAAAATCCTTCGGTATTTCAGGTAACGGGCGTCTTGGGTGCCAGATCTGGGCATAGTTCGCTTGTATCGCGCTCAAACGATTAACCAGTTCATGTTGTGATCGCACGTGAATTGATGCCAGTTGGTCTATGATCCAGGATAAGGCAATGCATGTCGTCCCGTCGTCTGTGGCACTTGTGCTCTTGCTAGTTTTACGACTGCTTTGTTGATCATAAACCCCAAAAACGGAAACAACTTCACTGCAACCAAAGAAAGTGCTATTAATCCAATTAACATCATCCTCAAATCGTGCGCCCAGCATCGATAGCGATGATGAGTCGGACGCTTTCATCTCAGGTTCTGGTTTCGCCTGCGACTGCAAAAAAAGGTCAGCCAATTCTTTCGAGTTGAGTGGTTTGCCAATATGACCGGAACAAGCCCTATTTATTTCGATCAGAATTTTGCGCTCTTTCGATGTCAGCGAGCGGTTAGTTTTTGGAAAGCTCCTTATGCGATCATCTTTAGTCATGTCTCCAATGCCAACTGAACTAAGAAAACTCTCGATGGCGCCTTGGTTGCCCTCTTTGTAGTGTATCACTTGAATCCTTGATTTTGGAAAAATTGCTTCGATAGTCCGAAGTGCATCGGCGTGTTGCCAAGTTTTAGAAAAATCACTATGAACAATCCATTTGGCAAGCGACATGTGTTCTTGGTGATTTTTAATTGCTTGGTCATATGCAGAAAGAAAAAACGGGACAAGGTCTCGCACGAAAAAGATAATATTTACAGTTATGTTGAGTCTTCTGCCCGATTCCCGGATGCGCTTCCATCCCGTCGGCTTGATCGCCACAAAATACTCAGATGAGCATATAGCGTTTTCATATAGCCCGAAATATCCCAGTAATATTTCATCAAGGTTGCGTTGAGTTGCGTTCTCATCTGCAAGCAGGTCCAACAGGGGTAGGCCATTACCGCAATTGGGCAGATCGAGGGTTGGCATGTCCAATGAATGTTTGTAAATATAATTATGCCTCTGCAGTTCTAAAGCATTAGAAGCAAGAAAGCTTTGTATACTACTTGTTCCTGTCTTTGGCCCGCCTGCATGAATATATAGTGTTTTTTTATGTTTCATTTAAAAATGCACAATGCCTTGCTTTTGGAAGATCGTTCCGCTCCCGCCCTTACTGCTTCCGTAGTGTAAGGGCTTATCTCCGGTTTCTATCTGTCGGTAGTGGTCTTTATAGTGCATGTCTTGTGGAGACGAGGACCTCGAGATATTCTGCGCGCAGCCCGAGCTCTAGGTCATCCATATGTACAATGTGCGTAAACAGTCCGCTCGCACGAAAAATATGCTCACAGATGTCGTACCCCCAGTCGACGGTCACCAGCGCACGGCCGTCACCCACTGGGTTGCCGTGGTACTGCTCGGGCAGGAGATGATGAATGCCACCATTGATAATCTTCGCCCGAACGCGACTGGGCTTATCCTTATTAACGAGCGGGACGGTGAAGATATGCACGCCTCCCGGTCTAAGCGTGCGGGCGATTTCCCGAAAAGCCTGCTCGGGATCAAAGATGTGCTCGAAGACATCCTGCGTGATATGTAGATCGACAGAGCTATCGCCAAACGTGAGCCGTTCAAGATTTTCATTCCGCACGCCATTGACATTTTGTTTATCACTTTTCTCGGGGAAAAAATGGCTGCCGATGTAATTCGGACATTCTCTGGCTAGCTTCGCGCTTGCCCCACGCGCTGCGGGAGACGACTCGTGTATGACCGCCTCACGCCACTTAGGAAACCACCGTTCGATCACAAGCATTAATGCTCTCTCCCGTGGGACGCTCCCACAGTGACTACACACGAAGAAGTCGCGGAACCAAGTGTGATACGCGACAAACCGCGTGTCACGGTCGCACGTGCTGCAATGTCCATAACAGGAAAAGACCTCTTTCTCGGCGATACTCATTTGCGCGCTCTCTTAGTCCACGTCTCTCGTTAAGTGGCGTCCACTTTCACCGTCAATCTTTGGCGTTTGAAATATATCGGCTACCGTCGTAGATACCCTTGGCAGAAGACTTCTGCAGGATAGTGCGGGCACGCGATGCATCTGGATACACAATCTAATCTACTCGGGTAATATTTTCTATGGAAGTCCTATTGTATGCCCATGAACAACCGCAGACGACCAGGCATAGGGCGTATGACCCGACGAGGGCCGCCTGGTGGGCTCTGCGAGAAGTCTGTGTCGACGGATGTCGCAGGTGTCGCCAGACCATCGTAAGCAATGCCGCCCAGAGTACGATCGCGTAGACGCTGTACTCGGATTGAAGTCCGTATTCCGCTCCGAATTGAACGCGAGCCACTGCGGCAGCAAGCCCAGTGAGAATCTGAAGCACTGCAGTATAAAAGTACTCCGGATAGCGCTGGTAAAACCGATTATGCACGGCATATGCCATTAGTGCTAAGGGGGCTAGTCCCAGAATCTGGCACGGTAGTCGTGCTGGGAGGAGGTTGCCGCAGAAGTTGAGTAAGAACTCGGTCACGACAAGTGGAGATGACAGGGCTAGCGTCAGGCTCGTTGTGCTCCTGCTGCCGGGGATAAAGACAGCCGTTGTCAGCATCAGAATGAAAGCCGCGTGAGCGGCGACGACAGCGAGACGGCGATAATGGCCCGCGAGCAGGCAATGTAAGCCGATCACGGGGACAACGAGGATTCCTGCGCCGCTGGTAAATGCGCTTAGGTAGATCATGGCATACCCGATCCACGTCTTCCACCGCCGCCGCTGATTGTCTGCCGTGCACAGGTATGCGACGCTCAAAAATCAGAACAACGCCTGCATATAGTGTGGCACGCCAGCCATTGCCCAATTCACAAGCGTCGCATATCGGAGGTTCAGAAAGAGCGCCACGAGTGGCACCGTCAGTTCGTCTCGCATGTAACGCGCCGCGTCGCGAATAAAACACCAAGCCAGCACCATCCACAGCGCCGTGCCAACCAGAATCAGCCAAGTGAAATTGGCAGTTCCGGAGAGCAGATAGCCAGCAACCGCTGCGCCACGGGTTGTTGCGATACGGTGTTCATTGTGTGTTTCCATGAGTAACTGTGCGCGGTCCCACACATCGGCATCGGAAAAGTTATTAAGGAATTGCAGGACGGCGTCGTAGTCGTCCATGAGCGGCATGTTCGCGGCGTTAATGACAACAAAGGAAGCCCATACGATCGCGTAGCTAATCGCTATCAGGCTTGCCAGCCTTGAGAAAAAGGCCGTGAAGCTCATAACACTTGGGAGAGTGCGCATTGGAAGGGCTCCGATCGGTGCGTGGAAAATGACATGGGAGGCTCAGAGCACTGGCACAGTATGCCCAAGTGATGGCCAATCGAAGATATCGCTTCCGCCAAGGGAGGCAGCTGTACAGCGATAGCCGGCATGGCGAGCAATAAGGGCGAATGCCCGTTCGCATGCGTGAGCGAGCGTGTAGTTTTGCTGACCCGCCTCGTCCTCGAAAGCGAGCAGGCTCTCGGGGAGCAACGCGAGAGGTGCGAGAGCCTCCGGCCGGAACCAGAACATTGATCCCGCGTAAAATGCGAGCGGCGGATCATTCGGTGGCACGGTGAGGCCGACCGCAGTAAGTAACTCGGCGAGTCGCCCCTCGTTGGCGCCCCCGAATTGCGGATGCGTCAGAAAAAATCGCAAAGGGCCGACGATTCCTACTGCTGGATCGTCGAAGAGCGCAATCGATTTCAGGGCCGTGAGCGACGTGCCGAAAAGATCACCATTCAACTGCCTTCGCCAGTCTGCTCCGCGGGCGCTGTACATGCTTTTTTTGCCATGTATTTTCAAAACCGCATTATAGCCATCGAGCAAGCCGCTCCGCAGTAGCATCAGGAATGGCCTAACATCCCGCCCTCTGTTTTCCACGACGCAGACACTGGTGCAGGCGGCAACAGACGCCGCCGTATCCAGAATGGACGGCACATCTGCCTCAAAGGGCGTCGTAATATAGAGGTCGAACGGCTCAAGGATCGATTTCAGAGACTCGCATATTTCGGGGAGTAGATCGGCGTAGTAGAGGTGCAGGGCGACGGCTACACGGGAGCGACCACACACCGCCCGCGATGACGTGACGACCCTCCGTGGGTCGATTGTCAGATTATTAGCGGCCAGCGTTTCCAGCCCGTCGGATCCTCTTTGGTAGCAAGCCCGCAACCGTTTCATCAATTCTTCAATGCGCCTCAGCTTCTCGTCACTGCACAGGTTTTTTAGGCTGACGCTATCCACGCCATCAGGATTACCACGCAAGACCTCTGTCTTGATGATGCCATGTTGCCGAGCAAGCGGAGTGACGGCAAATTGTGTCAGGTTGACATGAGCCCAATGCCTATACGGCTGGTGGCTGAGCCAAAAGGCAATTCCTTTGCCCTTCGATATTTTTCTGAGCCAGCGACAACAGGCTGAAAGCCAATCAAAAGTGCTTATGCGGAAAAACGTTTCCGTTTGAACTCTCTGGTCGTTGAGAACGCGGGATAGCCCCAACTCGAACTTCATAATCACTTCTAATTTAGTGTTGAGCGGGGTTACTGCCTCGAAAAACTTCTGGAACCAGGCTGAGCGTACTGCCCTTGAGCTAAAGGCCAGAAGATATGACTGCAAATGCCATTGGATCTGCTCGGATTCCGTGAGCCCGACCACGTCTGCCTGACTCGTAGCCTGCACCATCCCACGCAGCGTATCCGTAAACGCTTCCGGGTTGAGCACCATGAAACTCGAATTGAGCAACAACACAGAGTGCAGGTCCGGAGCGCCATTCAACTTCATGACTCCAGCCCGATAGCTCATGAAATCATACCCAATATTCGGCCGACGGACGATCTCTACCTTCCAGAGATCGGCACACGCGTCGGCCGGCAGTCGGCTGGTCGTGACGAGAATGATCCGATCACACACTCGGCTGAGGCAGGTGAGAAGTTCACGGAACATGTCGTCGATCTGATCGTCCGGATCGAAATGAGCGACGATTGCGACTGTGACGCCCATGTAGTCCTTCCGGTATCAGCAGTAACGACAGATGCCCCGATTAACTTCACACACCACCGGAGATCTCTTGAGTGCAGTTGCCATGAGATGGATCCGCTTGTTCATACATTCGGTTAGTGGGTTTTGCGGCCGCGATGCCGTTTTCCGTACAGCCCAGCGCATGCAATAGATCGAGATGTAGTGCCGCCGTTGTTTCCTCGAGCGATGCAGCGGGATCGAGAAAGCCGGTTCGGAAGGTGCTCTCGAGGTACTGCAATCCCCATTTTACATCAGGCTCTAAATGGCAACCTTCACCCCATTCGTTCCAGGCGTTCACAAAAATGAGGGCATCGTTGGGCTGTTTTGCATGGCGACGCGTGTATGCTCGTAAGTAGGTCAGCCACTTGCCGTACCACTCAGGCGTCGAATGGATAATCGTTGTTGGGCTATCCTGTCGTCGGGCAGTGTTGTCCCAGTTGGGCACTATCCCGCGAAAATACGTAAATGACGGGGCAACCTTATCTAGGCTCTGGGCAATCATCTTACGATAATCTAAAATGCTACCAGAAAACGACGGATTGGTGATGGGGGGAACAGAATTCGGCACGTTCGGTGAACGGTTGAATTTGTGCGGTGGAAATTCAAGTAGCGAGTCGGCATCGACCTCCGCAGGATTGGAGATGTCGTAGAAATCCACCACCGAGATATGTAGGCCCCCAAGTCCGGCTTCGTATGCCATTCGCCGCCAGGTAGCGAATGTCTGCTGCGGATTAGCAATGGACTTGGCACGGTACACGATGAGGAGTGGCTTGCCATCGACCCTAATGTATCGCCTGTCGCGCAACACATCGACGATCGAGTGAAAGAAGAGCGCTTCCTCGCCCGGGGAGTACTTTTGCTCCAAAAGCACGCTTTTTACGTCGCCGTCCCACGTCCTGGTCCAGTTTTCGTTCGCCCAGCAGATGCAAAACGACATGTCGGTTTCGCTCCGCAAGAAGAGATCTAGCGGTCTCTCCAGCAACTTGCGGCCACTGAACCAATAGTGGTAGAAGCAGAATCCAGAGATCCCGTAAAGCCGGGCCATTTCTGTCTGCCGCTGAATGACGTCTGGATAGGAGAGATCATAAAAGCCCAGCTCGCGCGGAATATGCGGTTGGTAATGGCCATCGAAATTCGGTCGACCACGGGCAACATTGGTCCACTCGGTAAAACCAGGCCCCCACCAGTCGTCGTTCTCGGGAATACGATGATACTGTGGCAGATAAAATGCTATTAGTTTATTGTTGTCTGCGTTACTGGGTTTTTGTCCTGCCGTTTTTTGCTCGCTGCCCATGATCAGGCTCATCCCTAAGCTTAACTCGGGTGAATCAACCTTATTCCTAGAGTCGTCTTGTTTTAATGCAGTTCTTGTTGCATTGAGATACCCATACCCAAACTTATTGTCAGGTTCCAAGTGGCAACCCTCACCCCACTCATTCCAAGCATTGATAAAAACAATCCGCTCCCCCAGCGGGCGATCTTTACGAAGGAAACTCACAACTTCCTTTAACCATGTTAGATAATTTTCTGGAGACGCATGGATCAGGGAGTGAGCACGTTCCATTTTTCGAGCGGTGTTGTCCCAGCTGGGACACACAGCAGGCCAAGTCGATGTGCTGATCTGAATCGGATTAAAACATCGCTGCAGCCCTTGATAATCGCGCACTTCACCTTTAAATATTTTCGGTTTTCCGATTTTGAGCTCTTTTTTTAGGTCTGGCAAAGGCGCTCGAAGTGGCGGCATCTGAATCGCAGTATCGAACCCGATCGATGCAGGCTCTAGATCTTCGAAGCCTAGCATGAAAGCAAGATGTATCTCCCCAATCCCTTCCGTGCGGCAGATTTCACGCCAACGATCGGTGGTTTCGCGAACATTAGGCAATAAACCTGGCCGATAAACCACTAACAGGGGTTTTCCTGCGACACGGATGTAACGATGGTCTCGGAAGGCTGGCAACAAATCCCAAATAAGCCCCTCGTCGTTCTCGACAGAGTATTTTTGAGCCATAAGAATTTCGTTGTCGCCCCCATCCCAAGTGCGCGTCAAATTTTCGTTTGCCCAGCAGAAACAAAAGGGGAAATCGGGTTTGCCGCTAGCCAACATTCGGTCGGCGGGCATGTTCAGCAGGCGTTTCCCATTAAACCAGTAGTAGTAGAGACAGAATCCCTCGATTCCAGCTTCTTTGGCCATAGCGGCCTGTTTCTCCATGACGGAGGGGTCATTAAGATCGTAGTAACCTAGATCCGCATGAGGAATATGAGGTTGGTAGTGGCCCTCGTAATGCGGCTTTCCCCTTCGAACATTGGTCCATTCGGTAAATCCCTTTCCCCACCATTTGTCATTTTCAGGAGTCGCATGGTATTGAGGCAGATAGAGAGCGATGGCACGTATGTCTGTTTGCACAGGCCCAGAGCCATGCAATGAATTAGAAATTGCGAGGACTTCAGCACTCGATTTATTTTGGGATTCAAAATCTTGAAACATACCGTTGTTTTTCTGCATTCCTGGCTTCCCCAGAAATGCTTTTTCCTCTTTCCTGTTTTTAAACCGCCCCTCAAAGATTCCTTGATTCTTATAGTGCCAAAATGCATCGATGTTTGCTGCAGACACATCTGGATATCGGTTAAGATACCAAGAAGAATCAAAGCGGATTCGATCGAAACTCCAAGGAGTCGTTTTTTGTGAGAGCTTCTTATTACTTTCTTTGTGCCTTTTCGATTTCCACCTGCCTTCCTCAATTCCATAACCGACGTAGTGATCAAGCGGGTTAATTCCCGCTTGCGCGACTTCCGGGTATTCTTTCAGGTACCAATCTCGATCGAAACCGATCCGGGCGACCCATCTCTTTTTCCTCTTTTGGATGCTCTGCTCTAGTCGCTTCCACAAGCCGGGGCGGGGTGGAGTTGACAAGGAAGGACTATTCTGGAGCCAAGACGGCTTTTTTATTTTTCTAATTCTAGAAAGCGCGGCATTCCGAGAAAGGAAGCTGAAAATCGGATGGCTTCTTACGGCCACAACAGAATCTTGTACTTCTGAAGCGTATTGGGCCAGTTCAACTATGCGCCCTTCCACACTGCCCTTTACAAGGTCAATCTGCGCCGACATCTCCAGCCGGTTCTTTTCTACCTGCTTTACGAGAATTTCGATCGAAGAACAAATTCCCGCCGCTATCACTTTTTCCCTCGCCAATCTCTCGGCCACCTCTTGAGCCTTAATTTCTGACTCCTGCTTGGCTGATGCCTGCTGCTTTAACCTTTCCTTCCGATCCTGCTCCATCTCTTGGCGGATCTGACTGAGGGTTTTCTGCACACTTACACTTTGCTTCTCACTACTCGCCCGCTCCTCTTCCACTTTCTTGACTACTAGCTTAGATTCCTTTCGATCCTGCTCTATCTCTTGGCGGATCTTACTCAGGGTATTCTGCACACTCACACTTTGCTTCTCACTACTCGCCCGCCCTTCCTCTACTTTCTTGACTACCAGCTTAGATTCCTTTCGATCCTGCTCCATCTCTTGGCGGATCTGATTGAGAGTTTTCTGCACACTCACACTTTGCTTTTCACTACTCGCCCGCTCCTCTTCCACTTTCTTGACTATCAGCTTAGATTCCTTTCGATCCTGCTCCATCTCTTGGCGGATCTGATTGAGAGTTTTCTGCACACTCACACTTTGCTTCTCACTAGTCGCCCGCATCTCTTCCACCTTCTTGACTACTAGCTTAGATTCCTTTCGATCCTGCTCCATCTCTTGGCGGATCTGATTGAGAGTTTTCTGCACACTCACACTTTGCTTCTCACTACTCACCCGCTCCTCTTCCACCTTCTTGACTACTAGCTTAGATTCCTTTCGATCCGCCTTCATTTCCTGCCGGATCTTCTCTATTTTTTCATCGATTTCTACTGCTTGAGCAATTTCCTTTTCTTTCGCTTCTAGAATCGACTTCATTTGTGCGGCTTGTGACTCTTTTTCTCCCAAAGCCCGTTGAAGATCTGCTGCTTTCTGAGATTGCGCCTTGAACAGCTGCGTTATTTCTTCATGGGTCGATTTAAATTCGATATCAATAAGGATGAAAGAAATAGGCAGTGCCTCCGCAGGCAATGCGGGCAGAATAATGCTGGGGTCAATGCCCGTGGAGACCAACTCCACCCCCACAGCAGGAGGAGAAAGTTCAGATGCTGTGCCTGCTACTAATACCTGCTTACGATGATCCTGCAGATCCCAAACAACATGCCCTTTTCGATCGAAGAACTTTATTTCAACGAAATGGATTTTTCCCATGCGAGATCCTGGATCTAGGCGCCAGTAGGGCGCCATCGCGGCTTCACCACTTAGAGGCACATCGGCAACCTCCCGAACCCCCAAATTCATATCCAAGCATTTACTGACTTTGCGCACTTCAGAAAAACTCCCTGGCTCAAACGCATAGTAGAATTGCATAGAAATATCTGATCTGCACATGATTTGGTTATTTTTTCCGATGAGATCGCTAATTTGCATCATCCCCAGAAGAGCCTCTTTCGCCGCATTCCCTACATTCTCCAGCGATTGGTGATCGCTTTTTTGACAAACCGCATCGAGGGCCAGAGCAAGTGCCTGAAGTCCAGCTGGCTCAAGGGTATGTTCCTTTTCCGTCTGATGATGACGAAGACCCAAATCTAAAAATTTCTTTTCGTACTCAAGAGCGGATTGAGCGTCCGGATTCCATGGAGTTTCCAGAAATTCCGCAATCCGTGCGAATTCTCGTCCAGAGTTTTCTAGCAGTTGATGAAATCCCACAAAGAGACGTGACTTTCCCTCAGTATGACGCAGGGCATCCGTTTGATAGTTGCCCCATAGCGTCAATCCGTAGTCGACCGACATCCCGTCACGTTCTTCAAGAGAGGCCGCAATCTCAAATGGATTGCGAAAAACTAGCAAATACCCCACCCGAATTCCCATCTCCACGAAAATCTTTTGCCATAATGGCAAGGTCCTGCACAGCCGAGGATCTTTCACCCCAATCGGGGTTCCTTGGGCCAACTTATCTTTCAAAAATTCTCTAGCTTCATTTTGCTCTTTTTGAAACCTTGGCCCTAAAAGATCCGCGGGCTCGAGAAACTGCAACGCCGACCAAAGTGACCCGCTTTTTCGCAGAATATTCTCGTTAATAGTGACTAATTGATTATCCTCATAGTATCCTTTGGGATTATATTCATTTGCTGCCAGCAGATTTTGACCAAGATCCACCCCAAAAAGCTCTAACCCTTTTGTGAAGGTACTTGTCCCACTCCGATGCATTCCCAAAACAATAACAACATCAAACCGCATCCCATTAGAATACTGTTTTTTATCTCTTTTGGGATAATTCTTTTTCCCTCCTATCGTGCCCTTATTTCCCCCCTTACTTCTTGCCTGCTTTTTCACGGAACCAAGTTATTAGCGTAGTATTATTATTATTCCAGAAAAACAAATTTGCTTCTTTAGCTCTCCTTCCCCAATCGATGCCCCAGAATTCTTCTAATTTGGGATTGTTATTTGTCTACCGTACTGGGAGGCAAAATCGAATCTATTTTGTTCTTCAGTTCCCTGATGTCTTTTTTTAAGGCTTTCAATCTCTCCGTCTCGCCGGACCAAAGCCGAAGCGTTTTCTAACCTTTGCAAGGCCATCATCTGGTCCATTTCCTTCAGTTCCTCCACAGATCCTTGGATGGCGGCATACAGCACCTCGTAGTGGTCTACGGTGCTGATGCTTTTGTTGTCATATTCACGGCCAAAGATCTAATGGAAATCCTGCCCCATAGATTCGATGTAACGGATGTAGATGCCTGTTTTATACTTCCAGAAAATGACGGGAAGCTAGACCACCTCTTCGAGGGGATTCATGCTTAAAACGATCAGCAAAGAAGTTTTTCTATTTCCTTAGCTCAAATAGAGCCATTTTTTGATTTCTGGGATGCCCCCATTCCCCCAAGTAGCGAATTTTGAGAGGAAGCCCCTGTGCGATAAACTCAAGATCTGAAAAGCGATAGTGATATGGATCCTTATCGCTGTAAGAAATAACACCACCGGCGTCATGACGCAAAGGCTTTTCAGGGTCCTGGCCAGCGGGCACTTCAAAAAAAGTGGCGAATATTTTTGAGTTTTCATGTAGCAAACAAACCATTCGGCTTAAGCAGCGGCGAATGCGGTTGAAGGTGAAATGAGAAAAAAGCGATTGAGCAATTAAATAATCAAATTTCTTTTGGAGTTTTTGAAGCTCGAAGTCTGGCAAGAAAAATAGCCTTTCCTCAGGTAGCGCTCCCTTTAGATCAATCTGGTGTAACTCCAGATTCATCCCCGCCTCCAGAAGAGAGGCGTTGTTATCGACGCCAAAGTAATTGCCTCTTTGCAAATAAGGGATGGCCTTCACACCCAGTCGGAGACACCCGCACCCAACATCTAGCAAAGTATGTGAAGGTCTCAATCCTTGGCTAATTAGAAATTTTAATTGCAAGTCGCCAAGCTCCTCCCATAGCGCCCCCACGACTTCGCGATGTCGCCCTTCCGCCACTTGAGCGGAAATCATTGAACTTGAATCATAGATTGACTCCCCGTGTCCAATTTGAAGATTATGGTCAGGGGTTTTCACTGCAATTTAATTTGGGGGCCTAAATAAGGCTCATTTTTTAGATACCACTCAACAGTTCGCCGTAATCCCGTCCTGATTGTTTCCGCCGGACGCCAACCCAACTCCCGTTCGCTTTTTGTTCCGTCAATCGCATAGCGCCAGTCATGACCTGGGCGATCTTTTACAAAGGAAATTAATTTCTCCATGGCCTGCGGATGGCCAAGCTCCCTTAAAATTGAAAGGAGGGTCTTCACCAGCTCCAGATTGGAAACCTCCGCCCTCCCGCCGAAGTTGTATGACTCGCCCGGTTTGCCCCGACAGCAGGCGGCGGCCAGCCCCCGAGCGTGGTCATCCACAAACAGCCAATCCC
>Ga0136644_10002049_pt1 | contig 15636 bp, 6 predicted proteins | sample C_130820_EF_Meta_FD_94780 | JGI IMG/M metagenome (GOLD analysis project Ga0136644, IMG submission 94780) | Freshwater microbial communities from Lake Croche, Canada to study carbon cycling - C_130820_EF_MetaG (v2) (version 2) | ecosystem: Environmental > Aquatic > Freshwater > Lake | place: Lake... | reverse complement strand
CACAAAGTGCATCACAAAGTGCATCACAAAGTGCATCACAAAGTGCATCACAAAGTGCATCACAAAGTGCATCACAAAGTGCATCACAAAGTGCATCACAAAGTGCATCACAAAGTGCATCACTGAGTGCATCACTGAGTGCATCATCTAATGCATCACAAAGTGCATCATCTAATGCATCACAAAGTGCATCATCTAGTAAACCAAATAGTACATCAAATAGTTCACCAAAAAGTGCATCACATAGTGCATCACATAGTGCATCACATAGTGCATCACATAGTGCATCAAATAGTGCATCACAAAATGCATCACCCAATTTAATTAAAAATTCAGGAAAAAATATAATGAAATCAATATTTCCGAAAAATGAAATATTAAAAGAAAATAATACATTTACCAATGTATTAAGTGAATTATATAAAATTAAAATATTATCTTCAAAATCAATAAGTAAAATAAGTAATGACGACATTCAAAAAATTATATCTAGTTCAGGTATCAAAATAGATCCTGAAAATACAGAACAAATAAAAATAATAATAACTAAAATGTTAACATTCTTTTGTTATTTTATGGAATTCCCTGATACAATAACGGGTTTAATAAGTAAAAATAATCCATTTAGTAAATTACAAAAACTAATGATAGAATATAATACTATAATTCAACAATTTATACAATATAGTAAGAGAATTAAAAAATTTAAGGGGATTCCGAATAAATCCCCAAAAAACAATCAAACCCCAAAAATAAATTCATCTCATTCAGAAAAACAAAATAAAAGTAATTCACTTTATTCATCTTTTACAAAAAGTTTTACAAAAAGTGTATCTCAAATAAGTACTTATGCTATGTCTACTTTAAAAAAAACGACTGAAACATTTCAAAAATATAGAGGTGTATCTCAATCGTATTTTTTTAAAAAAAATGTATTATACGCTCTTAAATTAATTGTTTTTTTTAGAATCATAAGACGTAGAATGCTAATTGAAATTAATAATATAAAAAAAATAAAAATTAATAATGAAGAGATTATGGGTAAACTCAGCGATATTGAAAAAATTATGAATACATTAAAAATTGGTGATGTATATGTAAGTCAATTTTCTGAAAAAATAAATAATAAAATACTAAGTAAAAATATATATGCATTATCAAATAATGGTTATCAAAAAAATATTAAAGAAATATTATCAACATACAAAGAAAAATACAAACAATTATAATTGTGAGTTAAAAAGATGGGTTGAAACATGAATTCTTTATCAGAATAATATAATACTCAATAATAATATATTTATATTTCTTATAAATATATTATTTAGAAGAAATAGTATTCACTCGCATGACATATAGTACACAATTATTATACACAAATAGTACAGTTATATTACCCAGATTATATACATGAAAAGATTATCTACTTTTTAGATTTCTTACCTTTTCTTCCTTTTTGTGATTTCTCATATGTAGGTTCAATGATTTGTTCATTTATTTCATATTCTGGTTCAATAATTTCATTCGAGACGGTATTCGAGACGGTATTCGAGACGGTATTCGAGACGGTATTCGAGACGGTATCTAAATCTCCATAGTTCGGTTCTTCTATAGAATTATTCAATTCATTATTTGGAACAACAAGAACGGAACTACTGGAACTCGTCAATAAACTGGTTTGTTTCTCTTCCTCAAATCCAAATCCAAAATGAAAATCTTCATCATTGATTTCATCTTCATCTTCATTTAATATTTCATGAGTTGGATACAATTCATTAAAAAGAGTATCTACTTTTTGTTCCGTAATGAATAAATCCTCTTCCTCCTCATCCGAATCCTCTTCTTCATTCATTTGGTCTTCATCAAACAGTATATTAAAATTATTTGTTCCTGCATTACAGAATTGTCCCGCAAGAATATTTGAGGAAACACTTTTCATTGTATCCTTCTCTGCAAATACTGCCGCTTTAGTAAAGTTGTTCAGAACCTCTTCAAAACATGCCTTTGAGATAGGTCCAATCTGAGGATTTTTATTTAATCCATGGCGATCAATCGACATTAATTTTCCACGATAGGTCATGATATCACATAACATGTATATATGTCTTGGATTCGGATTTTCAGATAAGAATACTTTACACAATTCCCTATAAATCAGTTCTCTCGTGGATTCAATACCATACATTTCATAAAATTCAATGATATCATTGGTTATTGTTCTTGTAGTATCCACCGCATCATGACTTAATATCTCAATTAGATTCGAACCATCTGTAACCAACATCCATTCCTTCTCTTTTAATATATTACCATCATTATCATAATGAATTATATTTGTTTCCACCATCTGAACCTCATTAATACCATGAGTTCCTCTCAATCGAAGTTCAGTAATCTTCTTCTCAAAATTCCTCATAAATTCCAATGTATTTTCATCATGATTAATCTTAATCCTCATAACAACATCATTTGCACTATCATCACTAAAAATACAATGTATCTCTTGGTCATTCTGACTATTCTCTTTAATCGTTTCTTGAACCTCTTGAATTAATATTTTACGATTCATTAAACTTTCTTTATCAAAGGTTAGTCTCAATATCCATGGCGATAACTCTTGTTCAGGAATATTATCAATATCAAATAATTCCGCAAACTCTTTATACGATTTAATAAATTCATAATCTTCATTATCCTCTGTCATACCATTTTTATTATCATATAATATCTCCGTTTTTGAAAGAATGTCTTTGATTTGTGTATAACCAAATTTTGTCTGAATCAATTTCGCTTTCTCTTTGTCTCTTGCATACTCCTCTTTCAAATAAATAGACATATTCTGATTCTTTAAATTCTTTGTTAAATTCATAATTTCTCTCAATCGTGGCAATCCTTCCGTGATGACCAATGAACCCGATGCAATACCTGAGAAATGAAATGTATTCAATGTCAATTGTGTGGATATTTGTCCCAATGTTTGTGCAGAAACAATTCCAACCATCTCTCCCGGACTAATTAATGCATTAATAACCTTCTTTTTAATATAGGTAATCAAATAATCAAAAGATACTCTTGACATTCGGTATTCAAACATAATCCTTTTTAAGGATAAAAAGGATTTGAAAAGAATAAACATCAATTTCCAATTTTCATCTTTCTCCGGTAAATATTGCACTAAATCTTTTAACATCTGATTATAATTTTCAATAATATATTGAGGCGTGAGGTCGCATAAATGATACGGTTCAATATGAAATTGAGTCAATATATTGGGTATGACTGTATATAAATGAATGGGACAGAATGCTCCTATCTCTCCAATGACTTTTGTATTTTTAAAATAATTATATCTTAAATCATCCTGGTATTTCTTAATTAAATGAAAATCATTCTCAAAAAGTTTCATGTATTCATTATCTTTTAAAGTTTCAAATATTGCATCCGGTGTCATAAATGTTTCCATTGTAGATTGGTTTATTCCCGTAAATTTATATTTGTTTTCTAAATCCTTGTTATTTAATGTAATTAATTCAATTTGTGATATATATTCCAATTTAATCGGGTCAAAATGGTCATCTCCATATGCAAATTGAACAATGTGATTCGATGCATTTCGAACAGTGAAATCATAGTTCACTTTTAAATCTTCCACCGCTTTAATCAGTTTTTTAGAGGTATATCCAGAATCCGCTGTTTTAATCGCTGTATCAATGGAACCACATCTACCAGACATTGCATGAAAAAATGTTTCACTGGGAGTAAGTCCTTCAATGAAACTATTCATACAAAATCCTTTCGCATGAGTTCCTAAATCATTCTTTCCAAAATGAGGAAGTGTTCTGCATGTAAATCCATCTTCGACTCTTCTACCCCATATATCCTGTTGTCCAACTAATCCCATGATTTGAACAATGTTATTATTGGTTCCAATGGATTTTGCTCCAACAACCAATTTATATAAATTATTATCATTATTCAACTCTTTGACTAGGAAATCACTTATTTTCATATTCAATTTGGAATATACCGTTTTAATATCTCCCTCCAATTTATTCTTTTTATAAATATCGTCCAAATCAACCATATATAAACCCGCCTGTGTTTTTCGGATAATCTCCTTGGACTCTTCTAAATGTTCATGAATGGCATCCTTAATAAAATTTCTTTTGTCCTGATTCAATACACAATCTCCAAATCCAACAGTTAAACTATGACGTGTCATCCATCGTGTAATCAAATTCTGAGTGTCATTTAAAAAATCATAACATTTCTCTGTTCCATAGGTATTGTATATCTGTTTAATTAATCCAAAAGCACTCTTTCCAATAGCATCCTTATCTAAATATCCACTTGTAATTTCTCCTCGTAATACTTTGATATTTGATAATTGATGAATACTAATGTCCGGTAAAATTAAGGAGTATAGTTGTCTTCCTGACCAATAAGGTTCCTTGGTATCAAAATGATAACCCTCAGGTTCTGGTAAATTTCCCCTATACCCCTTCTTAAACATCATATAATTATAAACATCCTCCTTTGTTAATCGAATGTCTCCATACGTTAATAAATATGCTCCAATTGCCGTATCTTGAACAATAAATATAGATGGTGTACTCGTTCCAGGACTAATAATATGTTGAGGGACTAAACATATCTTCTCCAATTCAATATGTGTCTGTACAGATTGAGGAATATGCATATTCATCTCATCGCCATCAAAATCCGCATTATATGGTTTACATACAGATACATTTAATCGAAATGTACTATAGGGTAATACACGAATACGATGTCCCATCATACTCATTCTATGTAATGTCGGTTGACGATTAAATAAACATACATCTCCATCTATTAAATGACGATGGACGATATCTCCATATTCTAATTTATTCGCAATTTCCACTACATCCACATGTTTTAATGATATATTTACTTTACTCTTTGTAATGGTTACCATTTTCGCACCTGGATACTTTTTAGGTCCATTTAATATATATTTCTTCAGTGTTTCAATCGAATATTTTGTAACTGTCTCTGGAAAAGTTAAATTCATTGCAATCTTTAAAGGAACACCAAACTCATCTATATTAATATTCGGATCCACAGATATAACTGTTCTCGCCGAAAAATCAACTCTTTTACCCATTATATTCCCCCTTAATCTTCCCTCCTTTCCCTTCAATCTCTGTGTAATTGCCTTTAATGGTCTATATGTCGAACGTTGTGCATTTTGTGCAACTCCAGGTATCTCATTGTCCATATAGGTCGCAACTAAATATTGAAGTGTTCCCTGATAGTTATCCACCATCTTGTTATTATTCGCATTATTCTCTAAAACATGTTTCAATGATTTATTTGATTTTACAATGCTCGCAAGGGCATATGTTAAATCATCCTCTGACCTCTGATTGTCCGCTTGTCGAACAGATGGACGAACAGATGGTGGTGGAACTAATAAACTTGTAATGATCATCCACTCTGGACGACTATATTTACTTGAAAATCCCATCATATCTACATCTTCATCTTTAATCCTCTTGAAAATCTGATAACATACTAATGGTGTGAAAACTTGTTGATTTAATACTTTATTATCTTTGAATGCATTTTGTGTAAATTCTCCAATTATCTTGATAATGTTATTTTTCTCTTTAATATTACTTGCATTTAAGTTCATATATTTTACGGGTTGTAATGCATTACATCCATTATTATAAATACATTTTTTGTTTTTGGAACATAGATTCACAACCGCTAGAAAACGACTATGCCCCTTTTTCCCTTTTAACTCTTTTAATGCATTGGGTTCTGTCTTATCAAATAATAGTGTGGAACATCTGAAACATATACATTTTAATATTTTCTCAATATATGGAATAAAATGATAATTAAATACAGGTAATGCAAGATCAATTTTCCCAAAATATCCGGGACATAATTCCGCTTTCTTTTCATCAATGGGACATATAATTGCTGCATCAATGGACCCCATATTATGGTCAAATAATCCATTATTCTTTGGAATGTTTCCGTCATATGTTTCAGGGGTTAATATATTGGCAACTGAACCATTCTTAATATCTTCTTCACTAAATATACCAAATTGTATCTCACTAATTTGTTCTAAATAATCTATCTCTTGAAGTTCACGTGTTAACTGTCTCATTCTTACTATTATAATATAACACTTTTTTAAGTCTAAGAATTATTTTTATCACTTTTTTATAATTTATAATAAATTGATTTTACAATAAATAGTATATATGATTTTCATCATCCATCGTATATATACGTTTTATAATATTTTATCATATTCTATCATATTCTATTATATTTAATAAAAATAATTCATCGAAATGGATAATCTACATCCAATGGATAGGATGTAAAATTATTTGATGATGCAATTTCACGCATATATGAAGATGGATAAGAAATGAAACCAAGTAATGGTTCTGATAATAAATCATTTCCGTTAATTACATTATCAATATAATATCTATTCCACTCTTGTATAATGGTATACACATATTTATTTAATTTTACATCGTCATATATCAAAGAATAGTAATCTTCTATTGAATAATTCCAAAATAGATATTTTTCAATTTCAACTTTGAATTTTTCGGATAATTGTATTGATTTTGAACTCTGTAAAAGAATATCATAAATTCTATTTTCAACACACATCCTCATCATTTGAGGACTTTCAATTGTTTGATTCATTGTTTGATTCATTGGTTGATTCATTGTTTGATTCATTGTTTGATTCATTGTTTGATTCATTGTTTGATTCATTGTTTGATTCATTGTTTGATTCATTGTTTGATTCATTGTTTGATATTCGTTATTGTTTTATTACCATTTTATTATTATTTATAATATTCATCTTAATAATATAATTTTCATTTTTTATAGAACACTTTACATAATTATCGTATACAAATACATTTATATAAGATAAATATAAAATGTTAAATAGTCAATAATGATTTTGATATATTCTTTATGTTCACTTTCATCTAATGTTTCAAACTTTTTATATTTTTTATATATACATGGGAAATGAATAGCGGTCCATTTTAAATAGAAATAATCATTATCACATAACAATTTGGTTAATGTTTCAACTAAATTTACTACATTACATAATGGGATCTCTATATTCAGATGAAATGAGATTCTATTCAAATGTAAGTTTTCATCCGAAAATAATAATGAACGTAAATAATAATCTAATTGAATAATATGTTTATTTGTATTTATTTTATTTAATACATCTTCATGATTATTATTTGAAGAATTCTCATTCAATTTTCGAAACATACGCTTTATTAAATAAGTATACGATAATTTCAAAAAATATAATTGTATAACCAATAATGATGTTTTGGTTAATGGATCTATATCATCTGGATAAAACTTAATATATTCATATTCAAAATCACATAACTGAACATATTTACTTTTATATAAAATTAATATATTCTTTGGTGAAAAATCCATTAAGTAAATATTGTAATTCCATATTACTTTTATCAATAAATAAATAATCTGATATTCTAAATAGTATTTCTCAATCAAAACTTTTTCTGGATTTGCAATCTCATATCTTAAATAAAATTCATAATCCATATTATATAAATCCATAATTATATAATGATAATGTATATCATCATATACTTTTATGATTTTATTTACATAAATTGTTGGACATATATGGTCATTACTAAATTGTGTCATTAATTCAATAATTCTGTTATATTTCTCAGGATTATTAATAATTGGTAATTTAGTAATTAATAATGCAAATAAATTTATATCTGGATAAGGATGATAACTGTATATTCCAATCTGATAAACATCAAATATGCTACCTTCATTTATTTTTTTAAAATTATTTCTATTCCATTCAACGTATGCATTTTTAATAAATAAATACATATCCGGTATATTGTTCTTTAAAAAACAAACTCTTTTATTTATATCAAAATACATACATGAATATTCATATAATATATATCTCTTACATTTTTCATAAGAATCTCCATAGTTAATATGTTGTTCTTGTGTAAGAGTATCTATTCCTAGAACAGTTTCCATAGCTGTAATAAAATATATATTGGATATTAAGTATTAAATATATTTTTAATATTTTAAATCATTTTTTATTTATATTTTTACTCGTATCATTTTATATATGGATGTATCTATTCATACATTTACATAATTCACCCAAATAATTCACCCAAATAATTCACCCAAATAATTCACCCAAATAATTTATGAATATTATCTGAATATAAAATCAATTATTTCTTTGATTTTTGTTTTGATTTAAGAATGGATTTTTGTTTTGATTTATGGATGAGTTTTTGTTTTGATTTGTAGGTTGGTTTGTAGGTTGATTTGTAGGTTGATTTATGAACTTTTGTATTATTTCTTTTATTATGACTACCTGATTTTAATGCATTCTTAACAACCGTATTATAGGATGGATACATTTTCTTTAACTGTGTAATAATGGAATCTCCTATTTTAGTGATCATATTATATTTTAATAATTTTTGTCCTTTACGCATTTGGAATATTTCATCATATAGAATAATTTTTGATCGACTTGAGACAGTACTATTTTTATCAAATTCTCCTTTTATTTTAATTTTAGGATATATTGTCTGATAAATCGTTTTACTCTTCGGCATTTGAATGGCAGTTTTTAATATTCCACCGCATAATAAACTATATAATATTCTATCATTCTTATAAAAAGAAGGGTCGTCTACTAAAAATGGCAATACTTTTTGAATTTTATCACGACGATTCAACTTTTGTAATCGATATCTATTTTCTTCGGTTATAACATTATTCTTATTATTATTGTTATTATTGTTATTTGTTATATTTCCTCCTCCTTTTTGTTTGTTACTATCCGATATTACTTTTAAACATTTTAAAAAAGAATCACTCAATCTATATTTCTGATTCTTAATTTTATCCCAATCATCCCTCCCTTTTCGTTCAACAAAACGTTGAGGTTGAATACCATTATCCACACACCATTTACGTGCAGTTTCACGATAACTGACAAGATTTGGATTTTTATTTTTTTCATTACGAACAAATTTTATTAAAGATTCATATATGTTCAAGCATGTAAAATAATCACCTAATGGATGATGAAAGTGTTTTTGTTTGTTTTCTAACTCTTTTTTCTCTTTTTTTAATTCAGTTTCCGTTTTACTCTTTGATCGTGGACGATATCTCTCAAATATATTCTCCATACGACCATCAATCTCAAGTGTAATCAAAAACATAATCATAACTTCATTACTAACATTATAAAAATAACTTGCAATAATGGATATCGCTTTCTCTAATGGAATGCCTCTGAATTTAGATAATCCTCTCCCTAATATAGTTAATGTTCCCTTGTCACTCATATCTGTTAATGCACCCAATAAATATAATTTCCTTAATGCAGATTCAATATAATCGATGGAAGGAGGGGATATTAATTGTTGTAGAATCATTTTCAAATCTTTTACATTATGAATATATTCTAAATTCATAAAATCAAGTATATCATTCGATATATCACTTTTCTGTATAATTGGAATGGGGTAGGGTTCCAATTCATTATATTTTTTTTCGGTATATAAACGATAACATACTCCATCTCTTGTTCTACCCACTCTTCCTTTACGTTGATCCGCAGACGCTTTTGATATAGGTTCTTCAAATAATGTTCGAACTTCTGTATTTGGTTCAAAGGATGATTCCAATGCATTGCCTAAATCAATGACATAATCCACTCCATCTACCGTAATCGCAGACTCCGCCACATTCGTTGATAAAACAACTTTCCTATTATAGGGTCCCATAGGATGTTCCTTATAACTATTTTCACTTGTTGCATAATCCTGATCTTCATTCGATGTTCCAGATGCAAGAATAACACAGTATACTTTTAATAATGAACGCAATTCACTATCTCGCTCAATCATCTCTTTTATTTTATTACCATCGCCAGGTGCTTTAATGAAAATAAGAATATTTCGTTCCTCTTCCACATTCCCTAATAATATCTTTTTTGCTGTTATATATGCCGCTTGAATTAAATCAGGCACATCCTTTTTTTCATAAAATAAATCAATCTTCTTTAGTGTTTCCGTTCCATAATTCAATTCTTTATATTTAAACTCTTTTGAATAATAGTTTCGGAATACCTCTAGAGAAATAGTTGCACTCATTAATATTAACTTGAATTCGGGACGTTTACGTAAAATCTCTTTCATCATTAATAACAATTGATCCGTTTCCACAGAACGTTCATGAATTTCATCTAATATAACACAATCATAATCCATTAAATAGGGGTCTCCTCCTGTTAATTTTGATTTTAAACTTCCGGGTGTTGTAAAAGTTAATTTTGTTTTATTCGATGTTAGATTTGTTCCTTTATAATAATATCCGACCTCATTTCCAATTTTAACATCCAAACATTCCGCTGCAAATACAGCGTTTTTACGAGTGACTAGTTTTTTTGGATTGGTACAGATGACTCGACTTTGATAGAAAAATGCTTGAAGTGGTATTTTCGGAATAATTACTGTTTTCCCAACACCTGTCCCAGCAGCAATTAATACTATCTGATTCTCTCGAACTGCTTGAATCATCTCCGTAATATGCTCATACATCTTGACACGTGTCCATATATATGATAGATTTGCATATGTCTTTGAAAGAATCTTCCCTTTCAATGGTCCGTCTTTAATTGTCATCTTTTCATCTTTATATAGATTTTGATAAGGTTCTCCTGTTAAAGGATTTATATTTTCTCCCAGTGGATCATATAATCCAATTACATTTTTATATATACTTTTAGTATTGGTATCTAATTTTTTTAATAAATTCGTTGGTATAATCTCATTGTATTCTTTCTTTTTTTTTAATGGAATATAATTTTGAATAGATATTGAATTGTTATTTGTTTTCTTTTTACTTGAACGATTCGAAATATTTACATTATTCGAATTATTATTCTTTGAATTATTATTCTTCGAATATTCCATATTTATAATGTATATATTAATTTAATATACTATATATTTTATTATTATAATTTAGATGTAATAACACCTAATGAAATATAAATAAAACAAAGACGATTTGAGTTCCATCTTTACACTGTTTCTTCTGAATTCTGTTCAGACTTCTGTTCAGACTTCTGTTCAGACTTCTGTTCAGACTTCTGTTCAGACTTCTCTTCTATTTGGAGATTCATCTCTTCTTGAAATCTTCTGAAACACTCTTTCATTTCACGGTCTATTTTCGCTAGTTCCGATTTTTCGTATGGAGTATTCTCAGACTCCAATCTTTCATCCTCCAAAGTCTTGATTTTATCATCAATGCCTTGAATCTCAGATTGAATCCTTTCCAATTCAGAAAGAAAATCTTGTTTCTGTTTTTTTAGAACATTGAGTTTCTTTTCTTTCTCTTGGTCGGAACTCTTCAATTGAAGTCTTTTCAATTTCAGAGAATTCAATTTACTAAGGATATCATCTTCTGGAATACTAGATAGACTCTTACTATTAAGTACAGACCCAATATCTACTTTTACCCAAGGATTTTTCGATGGTTTAATCGTAATCTTGTTGGGTGATGATGACAATGTCGACAGTTCAGGGAATGATTCTCTTGAAGAGAGAATCTCCACTGGAGATAACGATCTATCATGAAGAAAACTCTCATCTTGGTCAATTAACAGAGATGGATTTTCAATCGAATCATGAATCAATTCCATCATTTCAAATACCATATACTTGAATAATATGATATGAATGTTTTTCTCCGAAATTTTATCAGATTGTTTCTCAAATGTAAAAGTCTCAATAATATTCATCAATTCATTCCAATCACTTGGAGGAGAACGAATGAGTATGTACTCTACATAAAAAAGAAAGAAAACCCAAATCTGAGTTTTTTTGTAATTCTCAGAATATGTTTTTCCCCAGTCTTCAAGAATGGGAATAATATTTTTTTTCCAAAATGTCTGTAGATCTGTTCCTTTTTCAAGGAATATATCATGAATCTCATCAAATTTTTTAGATGAACTAAATGATCCTCCTAATATATTCGATATATTTTGTATATATTTATTTTGTATATATTGTTCATCTTTGTCTACAAGGACGACAAACTTTTTATCTCTGACCGTAATTAAACGATTCATTTCATGAAAAGTTTGTAAAGCTCTATCAGAACCATTCACCCTTAAAAGGTACACTAATTTAAATATGATTGAAAAAATTTGTTTGATTCTACTAAGAACAGATGTCGGTACATAAATTGAACTTGTTGCATCTGAAATTGTTGAAACTGATCTTGTTCCTTTCGATGGAAATGTATTTTCATTTTGTTTAATAAATTTTAATATATTCGAAATTCGAGTATAATAGTCCTTTTCCGGACTTAATGTATGATCAAGTAAAGGAGTTGCATCCAGAAAAAAATTTCTTTTGTCCAATTTTATATTATCCCTCTCAGAGATTGGGATAACAAGGGTAGTAGGTTGCATTTGATATCTAGATTTTGACATTTTTGTGAATTGAATTAATGATTTAAAACTCTTTGATTATTTTTAAATTTTAATTATATATATTTTATATAATATATATATATTAAAAAAAAATCATTTTTTTTATACAATATACGAATGTATTATTTGAATAATTCATTGATAATGATACGCTATAGAATATACACTATAGAATATACGCTATAGAATATACACTATAGAATATACACTATAGAATATACACTATAGAATATACACTATAGAATATACACTATAGAATATACACTATAGAATATACACTAGAATATACACTAGAATATACACTAGAATATACGACTTTATGTGTACCACTTCCTAATTCACAACAACCTATATCTAATTTTTATATATAAGTATAAATCTTATATATAAAAATATACTATAATAGTATATGACTGTTATAAATGGGATAGAAATTGATAATTTATATATATATAAGAATGATATCAAACAGGCATTAAAATATAATGATCCAATTGAGGATAAACTTCATGTTATTACAGTAATATCAAATCCATGTAATTATAAAAAAAGATATACACTTGCAAGACAGTTTATGAAACGTATGAGTCAAGAAGATAATATATTATTATATGTTGTGGAACTATGTTATGGAGAACAAACATTCCAGATTACGGATTCAAAAAATCCAAGACACTTACAGATTCGTGCAGAAGTTCCTTTATGGCATAAAGAAAATCTAATTAATATTGGAGTTCAAAGATTATTTCCATCCAATGCTAAAACGGTATGCTGGCTAGATAGTGATATTGAATTTGACAATTCAAATTGGGCAATCGATACCCTTAAAATATTAAATGGATGTAAAGATGTTGTTCAAATGTTTTCTCATTGTATTGACATGGATAAAAAACAAAATGCATTAAATCTATTTCAAGGTTTTGGATTTCAATATGCACATGACCGTCCATATTCAAAGAAATCCATTCATTATTGGCATCCAGGATTTGCATGGGCATGTACAAAACGTTTTTATGATCGAACAGGAGGTTTATATTCATATGGAATTTTAGGTTCAGGTGATCATAATATGGCATTGTCTTTCATTGGAAATGGATTAAAAAGTATTAATAATGATGTAACAGATGATTATAAGCATTCTATACTCGAATATGAGAAGAAGGTGAGAGGATGTCGTCTTGGGTATGTTCCAGGTGTTATTCGTCATTTTTTTCATGGACATAAGAAGAATCGTAAATATTCAGAACGATGGCAGATTCTCATTGAGCATCAATATCAACCATCTATACATGTTCAGTTTAATTCAGAAGGTATTGTTGTCCCCACGGAACTATTCCCTGAAGGGTTGAAAACGGATATTATGGAATATTTTCTGGAAAGAAATGAAGATGATTAATTGGAGGTTTCTTTGTCATTTATAATATGAACATATAATATGAACATATAATATGAACATATAATATGAACATATAATATGAACATTCATAAATAGTTTATTTATTAGATAACTAAACTATTCATCTTTCATACATATTATTCAAGTAAAAAATTCAATAATAATTTTAAATAAATTTCTTCTTAAATAAGTCCCAAATATCATATTTTTCATTATGTGGCCAGTAAAAATTACCAACATGAGGATGACCCTCTCCCCCTTTTGATGCACCTCCAATGGTCCCTAATTGTTTGGCAATTTTCCCCATATGCATATGTGTTTGGGAATGGTCATCAATGAGTTGAACTCTATACGCATTACTTGTATATTCATAACCCCAACATACAGCGAAGTCGATGGGTTTTCCTTCTCTTTTAAAGTTGGATATAATTTGACGACATACCGGTTTTGTTAATGCAGGAGACATAAAATTCAATACTCCTACATTATACCCTTGGAATTTTTCGGGCTTGGCATTAATTGCAATCTGTTCTTTTAAATTTTCAGATACCTCTTGATAATAATGTCCAATTAAAATAAAAAATCGCAATCTATCATCACTCATATCTGAAATGACTAAATCCCATAACTCTTTAAATAATGTTCCTGTTATTTTTTGAATACTGATTTTTTTGGATTTTACATGAGTATAACGGAATCCAATACCATGAGCGAATAATGCAGTAAAATTAGATGGTATAAAACTTGAAAATTGTTTAAAATCGGAACCATCTATATACAAAATAGTAGAGGGTATCTCTTTTTCTGGGTAAAAGAATTTCCATGTATATGCACATGCTGCATGATTCATACCATTAAATAGTTTGGGGTCATTAATAACTGTCTGATTATGGTCATCAATGACTAGATAAGAATCAACGATATCAATAATTTCATTCAAGAAATATGATTTAATAGATAAATCTAATATAATTACATTTTTATTTCGAATTTTGTCTTTAAAATTAAATTTACCCGGTTTTGTGGAAATGAATTGTATCTCTTTTCGAGGATTTAATTCCATTAAATAATGATATACGATAGCGGCACTAAACATACCATCATTGTTCTCATCATGATATACAATGGTATCTATTTTGGATATCTCTTCATCTTTTATTTTTTTACGAAATGATAAAACATCTTGAAATGAATTCTGATATTCTCTATATCTCTTACTATTATTTAATGATTGGATTTTCTTGATATCAAACTTATCTTTATGAACTGTATTCATAAGCATTTCATTAAATTTACTTAATTTTGTGGATTCAGTAGTGGTTTCTTTATTTATAGAAATTTTATTGTTTTTGAATTTATTTATAGAATTGGATTTAAACTTATTTTTAGATTTCGAATTCGATTCCAAATTTGATTCCAAATTTGATTCCAAATTCGATTCAGTATTTGTATTATTGTTATTGTTATTATTATTGTTATTATTACTTATAATCGAAACTTTTTTTATTTTCTTACTTTTTTTAATTTTATTCGTTCCACTTTTAGAAACTTTCTTTTTTACGGAATCCGAATCATTACTTTTTTTAGTTTTAGAAACTTTTTTTTTAATAGAATCTGTAGAATCTTTCTTTTTTTT
>Ga0136644_10002048_pt1 | contig 15640 bp, 13 predicted proteins | sample C_130820_EF_Meta_FD_94780 | JGI IMG/M metagenome (GOLD analysis project Ga0136644, IMG submission 94780) | Freshwater microbial communities from Lake Croche, Canada to study carbon cycling - C_130820_EF_MetaG (v2) (version 2) | ecosystem: Environmental > Aquatic > Freshwater > Lake | place... | reverse complement strand
CGCGCCCCTCAAGCCGGTGACGAATTACTCTATCGTTTCGAGTTTCCTGAGCGCCCCGGAGCCTTAATGGATTTTCTTCACGCATTAGGTCAGCAAAGAAATATTTCTTTATTCCATTACCGCAATCATGGCGCGGACACTGCAAGGGTTTTGGTGGGCTTACAGGTATCGCCCGATGATAAAGCAACATTCCATCAAGCCTTGAATCAGATGCGGTATGGATGGACCGAAGAGACTTTTAATCCTGCTTACCGCTTGTTCTTAGGGGCTTAGAAAAAACTCAATTGATTAAGCAGGAGAGTGACTAATCCAAACGGTACGAGCCTGACAGAATTCTCGAATCCCATGGAAGGAAAGTTCGCGCCCAAACCCTGAGGCTTTCACTCCGCCAAAGGGAAGGCGCGGATCAGATTTCACAATGCTATTTACAAAAGTCAGTCCCGCCTGAATCTCACTTAAAAGGTGCTCAGCCCGCTCAACATCCCTACTCCAGATACTTGCCCCTAATCCAAACCGGGTTTCATTCGCGATGCGCAAAGCATCAGCTTCATCTTCCGCGCGAACGACAACCGCAACAGGTCCAAAAAGCTCCTCTTGGCGGGCAGGGGAGTGAGTAGGAGCATGATCAATCACCGAAGGCGCATAGAAATATCCGGGGCCTTCAATAGCCTGACATCCCAGCAAAGACACCCCGCCAAGATCAAGGGTTCTTTTTACCTGCTCGTGTAATTGAGCACGTAAATCCTCTCGCGCTAGGGGACCAACAGTTGTTACTGCATCAAGCGGATCACCCACCTTAAGATTGGCCACTCGCGCAACTAACCCTTCAACAAAGCGCTCTGCAATTTCAGGAACAACAATAAATCGTTTTGCAGCAATGCAGGCTTGGCCCGCGTTGCTAAAGCGAGACTGTACTGCTCGATCAAGGGTAAATTCTAAATCAGCGTCAGCCAACACAATGAAAGGATCCGAACCACCCAATTCCAAGACACATTTTTTAAGATAAGAACCCGCTAATGCAGCAACAGTTCTCCCTGTTCGCTCTGAGCCTGTCATCGCAACCGCATGAACAGAAGGATGCGCGATCACCTGTTCCACAAGATCGGTTTCAATAGGTAAGTTTAAAAACAAACCTTTTGGAAGTCCCGCTTCTACCAATAATTCCGCAAGGGCTTGTGCACATTGCTGGACATTAGGAGCGTGTTTTAAGGCAACGGCATTACCCGCCATCAAAGCAGGCGCAGCAAATCGCATTACCTGCCAGTATGGGAAGTTCCAAGGCATGATCGCCAAGATGATTCCTAGCGGTTCGTAGTTCACATATGAACGCGTTGCGTCGGTCTGCTCTGACTGAGGAGATAGAAAGCTTTCAGCATGGTCAGCATAAAACTCGCAAATCATGGCGCATTTGTTTACTTCAGCCCGAGATTCAGCAAGGGGCTTACCCATTTCTTCAGATGCCAGCTTTGCAAGTCTTTCTACATGGGATCTGAGTCGGTCGGCAATCAGTTTTAAAACTTTAGCGCGTGAAGTAAATTTCAGCACTTTCCAGTCTTCTTGACTGTGATGCGCTTGAGCTAAATTGTCTGCAAGCGTTTCAGCATTCCAACTTTGAAAGCTGCCAATAATCTGGCCGGTAGTGGGGTTATGACTTACAAGAGGCATGGCATTTCAGCGCAACATCTAGGTTGCATTCAGGCAAAAGATGATCCTACCACCCAAGACAACTCTATCGATAGCATTCATCACCGCGACTGTCCTAAGTCGTTTGCTTAATGGATCACGAGCCAGCAAGAAGTCAGAAAAAAAATATTTTTAGTAAAAGCATCAGTTTTTGTTTTTACCGCCGTTACAGGTTGTAGCGAACGTGTAACTTATTAGGAGCAAAGCCATGTCTAGTAGTCCAATTTCCTTGGGGCAAAGCCTCAATCAAGCCATTTTTGGTTCATCCAATGCTTCAAGCGCCACCGCTTCGAGCGCGGGGAAAGTGCACCATGGCCATCATCATTCTAACGAAGTGGATGCAAGCGCAGCTTCTTCTGATCCCGCAACCGCACTGATGCAAACAATACAGCAAGCGCTATCACAAACGGGGGTGCAAGCTCCCAATTCAAGTGGCCCAGTAGATTCGGTAGCACCAACAAATGGAGTAAACAGTGCATCTGGTAACACTGGCCCAACAGGCACCCATGCCAGCCAAGCGGGTTCCGATACAGATGGCGACCACAATGTTAGCGCGGGCTTAGCGTCTAGCGGAGGCGCGCAACAAGCTATGTTTCAGTTTATGCATACCCTGATGGGGGCCGTTAAAAGCGTCGAAGCAAGTGGTAACCCTGCCAGAACATCCGGTACATCCAGTTCTGGAAATCCTTATTCCTCTCTCGCGTCTAACGTACAAAATCTGTTGGGGCAGTTAGTCAATAGCGGATCCTCTTCGGACAACTCTGGATCTACGATCACTGCAAGCAATGGTTCTAGCAACATAAGCTCAAACCCTGCCCTGCAAGCTTTGAACAACGCTTTCCAGAATCTGCTGGATAACAATAATTCTGGTAACGCGGGGCCCAACACAAACGCTTTGGGCATACCCCAAGGTTTACCCGGCACGCAACCTACCTTGCAGGCTTTTCTTCAAAATCTAGCATCTGATTTAACCAAAGGTTCTGCCGCTAGCAGTCCTACCCTTGCTAGCGTTGGTGGCTTGGTCAGCGCAACCGCTTGATTTCTCAGTATTTGCATAGCAAAAGGGGCCCCTAGCCCCTTTTGTTTGAGTATTTTTCACAGGTCATAAAGGTTTAGCGGATGGGATCTCTGCAAAGGTACGAATCCCGCGTGATCGGTTGTGCATGAGTTCTTGCAGCATTGGGGTCAAAATCAGCTGCATAGCCAATTCCATTTTCCCCCCAGGGACCACAATGCAATTTGGCCTACTCATAAAAGACCCGTTAATCATACTGAGCAGATAAGGGAAATCCACTATGCCTTTTGAAGTTCTAAAACGAATCACCAATAAACTTTCATCAAGAGTGGGGATATCTCGGGTAACAAAAGGATTACTGGTATCTACAATTGGGACTCGCTGAAAATTGATATGCGTTCTTGAAAACTGAGGGGTCAAAAAATGCACATAATCATGCATGCGCCTCAAAATAGTATTTGTGACGGCTTCTAGCGAATACCCTCTCATACGTGTATCACGATGGATTTTCTGGATCCATTCTAAATTCACGATAGGAACGACCCCAATCAACAAGTCTGCATAATGGGCAACATTGGCTGTCTCGGTGACCACACCGCCATGCAAACCCTCATAAAGCAAGCAATCTGTTCCTTCTTGAATTGACTCCCATGGAGTAAACGAACCAGGCGGCAAGTTATAGATGGCGGATTCAGCATCATCGTGCACATAGTGGCGAATCTTGCCGCTTCCCGTTTCTCCATAATTACGAAAAAGCGCTTCCAGCTCCTCGAATAAATTAGCCTCTGGGCCAAAATGTGAAACGGGCTTTCCACCTACTCTTTCAGACTCCTCAATCGCAGCCTTCATCGCTTCTCGATCATAGCGATGAAAACTGTCTCCTTCTACATAGGCTGCGTGAAATCCATCTCGACGAAAAATGTGCTCAAACGAACGCTTTACCGAGGTGGTCCCCGCCCCAGAGGAGCCAGTTACAGCGATAACGGGATGTGCGATAGACACTTTATTTTTTTACTTTAGCGTAACGATCCGCCATCGCCTCAAGAGGCAATGGAACTATTTTTGATGCTTTTCCGGAGCAATTGAACGCGTCATAGCGTAGCTTACAAATCTCTTTTGCGGCGGCGGTTGCATCTTTCATGTACTTGCGGGGATCAAATTCAGAAGGATCTTTGGCTAATGCACGGCGCAGGGCCCCTGTCATGGCCAAACGAATATCGGTATCAATATTGATCTTACGAACTCCATGTTTAATCCCCTCTTGAATCTCTTCAACCGGAACACCATAGGTTTCTTTAATATCTCCCCCATTTTCACGAATCACTTCCAACCAATCTTGGGGAACAGAACTTGATCCGTGCATGACAAGGTGGGTGTGAGGGATCTTGGCGTGAATCTCTTTGATACGCTGAATTGCCAGAATATCGCCGGTGGGTTTTCGGGTAAATTTATAAGCCCCGTGCGAAGTACCAATCGCAATAGCGAGCGCGTCTACTCCTGTTGCCGCTACAAACCGAGCGGCCTCATCGGGATCAGTCAATAACTGATCATGAGATAACACCCCCTCTGCTCCGGAACCGTCTTCCTCGCCTGCCATACCTGATTCAAGGGAACCCAAACATCCTAGTTCCCCCTCAACAGAGACCCCTACAGCATGTGCCATGCGAACAACTAAGGAGGTCACATCCACGTTGTAATCAAAGCTGCCGGGGGTTTTCATGTCTTCCATGAGGGAACCATCCATCATCACACTGGAAAACCCGGAGCGAATGGACCGCTGACAAACGGATGGGCTGGCCCCATGATCCTGATGCATCACAATAGGCAAGTGAGGATACATCTCAATCGCGGCTAACAGCATGTGGCGCAGGAATGGCTCTCCGGCATATTTTCGTGCTCCTGCAGAGGCCTGCATGATCACTGGGCTATCTGTTTCATCTGCCGCTTGAAGAATAGCGTGGAACTGTTCCAGATTATTGACGTTAAAAGCCGGAACACCATAATCATGCTCAGCAGCGTGGTCAAGAAGTTGTCGAAGTGAAATCAGGGCCATGGGAAAGACGTCTCGTTAAGTTAAAATCAGCCCAATTTTAGCAAGTGGCGCCGACTTAAGTGGCATCATCTGTATCAATTGAACCTATTTTGATGATTTTTTGATTGATTTGCAGGGCATCAAACCCCTATTATCGAATTAAGATTCAATATTAAAAGCTTATAAGCGGCGGATCCAGCAGTGCATTTTACATTTCGACAGATGCAAATCTTTGAGTCGGTAGCCCGACTCCTGAGTTTTTCTAGAGCCGCAGAAGAGCTTCATCTCACTCAGCCCGCCGTTTCTATGCAAATTCGCCAGCTAGAGGACACGGTTGGCCTCCCCTTACTCGAACAAGTCGGAAAAAAAATTCACCTGACTGAAGCAGGAGAAGAACTGCATCATCATTGTCGTGTCGTTGCAAGACAGTTGCGGGAAACCAAAGAAGCCATGGACAGCCTGCGTCAGGGCGTGCGTGGCCGACTCGACATCGCGATTATTTCTACTGCCAAATATTTTATGCCCATGTTGTTGGCCCGCTTTTGCGATGCCCACCCCGACGTTCAGTTACGTCTGAGCGTCGGCAATCGCGAGCGCATTCTTGAGCAGCTAGCCGATAACGATGTAGATATGGTGATCATGGGAAGGCCTCCTGGAGAAGTTTCAGTCATTTCTGAACCCTTTGCCAAGAACCCACATGTAGTGATTGCACCGCCCGGCCATCGCTTTACCAATGCCAAGCGCCTTTCTGTTCAGCGCGTCTCAGAAGAGCCCATGATTGTGAGAGAAAAAGGTTCTGGCACCCGTCATTTGCTCGAACGGCTCTTCGCAGAACATGGCCTGAAAGTTCAAGCTCGCATGGAAATGAGCAGCAACGAGACCATTAAACAGGCGGTGATCGCAGGAATGGGAATTAGCCTACTATCGATCCACACCCTGAAGCTGGAGTTGCAAACCGATTCGTTGGTTATCCTTCCTGTTCAGGGTCTGCCTGTAGTGCGTGATTGGCATCTGGTTCATCTTAAAGAAAAACGCCTACCACCTGTCGCCCGAGCTTTTAAAAGCTTTCTTCAGGAACATGCAGAAGAAGTGTTAGCTGAGTTTTCTGGCACTGCGAAGTCTTAGCTTAGCTTTTATTTAGGAACAAAACCTGCTGCTTGCTCCGCACCCTGTCCAAAGAAATGGGCTTCCATTTGATCTTGCAAATAGCGGCGTGATCGAGCGTCCATCAGATTCAATCTGTTTTCATTGATGAGCATTTTTTGATGCTCTAACCAAGCTTTCCAAGCTTCTTTTGAAACGCTTTCAAAAATACGTTTTCCCAGTTCTCCTGGATAGGGTGGCAGATCTAAGCCTTCAGCTTCCCTTTGGAGCTTGATGCAACTCACGATACGGCTCATACAATCATTCCTAAATTATTTATGCTGATGGGAGCCGTTATGATGGCGCCCACTTGCTTGCTGATGGGTGGAGGGTAATGCTGTGAGTGGTGCCGCTTGAAATGCGAGATTCTTTACATAAATTTTGGAACGTCTTTCAAAGTTATACAGCTCCTGTTTACGCTGCGGTAATTGGTCCACGCCCGTTTCTTGAAAGCCACGTTCTTCAAACCATTGTCCGGTGCGCGTGCTGAGTAAAAACAAGCGGCGAATGCCCCTCTGCCTTGCTTGGTATTCCACATGTCTGAGCAGGCTATCACCGCGACCATAATTACGATGATCTGGATTAATCGCAAGACATGCCAATTCCGCTGACCCCTCTTCAGTAAAAGGATAGAGGGCTACACTTCCAATAATTTCACCTCGATATTCCAAGACCCAAAAACGATTGATCTCTTGCGCTAATAAGTCTCGATCACGCCTAACCAGAATGCCATCTGCTTCTAAAGGTTCAATGAGGCTAATCAGTCCCGGAATATCTGCTGAAGTTGCTGCGCGTAAGACATCCGGGATATCGGGGCGAACCATGGTTCCTACCCCTTCCCGCGTAAAGAGTTCCTGAATCAAGGCCCCATCTACATGGCGGCTAATGAGATGCGTACGCCCAACTCCTGACTTGCAAGCGCGGGCGGCACAAGGTAAGAAGATTCTTACATCCTCAGATTGATTGGGATGATCTTCTAAAAGCTGCAACGCACCGGACACGGACAATTCCGGCACTGATACGCCATCCCCATCAACCGCCCCTGAAGACTCACACAAGAATATAAGCTTCTCTGCCTCAAGGGCTATCGCAGCAGCGGTCGCAACATCCTCCAAGGTTAAATTGAAAATTTCACCTGTTGGTGAGTATCCCAGAGGAGGCAACACCACGATCTCATCATCCTCAAGCCGACGCTTAATACCTGTTGCATCCACTTTTCTTACAAAGCCGGTGTGCTGAAAATCAACACCTTCCAGCACGCCAACCGGTCGTGCCGTGATGAAGTTACCACTTGCAACGCGAATTCCTGATCCCGCCATGGGAGAGTCGGCCACGGCCCGTGACAGTAAGGCCTCGATCTCCAGGCAGACGGCCCCAGCAGCTTGAACCACGCAATGCAGTGCCTCATCATCGGTAACCCGACGATCATCAACCATTTTAGGGACGATGCCGCGCTCTTTGAGCCGCGCATCAATCTGCGGCCGAGCGCCATGGACAAGCACCAACTGGACGCCAAGACTCTCTAAAAGATTAAGATCATGGACAAGATCAATAAAATGTCCGTCTGTAACGCACTCTCCACCAAAGGCAATCACAAAGGTGCGATTACGAAATGCATGGATGTATGGCGCCGCGGCCCGGAACCACTCAACGAAATTTTCAGAATAAGTCATATCCAGATTATAGAGTGGTTGATCGAAAATCGCCGAACCACGACTGCAAACTGGCAATCGCGGCTAAAGCTGCCGTCTCTGTTCGCAAAACGCGCGGGCCTAAGGATACGCTTACAAAGTTTGCGGCCTCTAGTTGATTTATTTCTGCGGGATCAAACCCTCCCTCCGGCCCCACCACCAAAACAATACCCTGACTGGTCGGATCAACATCTGCAAAGCTATTTTTAACATCCGGGGTTAAGCGCACACGAAGTGGACCTAAAGGAAGATCGTCTATCCATTTTTCCAGATTTCGTAAGGATGCAACGTGAGGTATCTTGACTCGCCCTGATTGCTCGGCTGCGCCGATCACAACGCCCTGCCAGTGATCTTGTTTTTTCTGAGCACGCTCCTTATCCAGCCTAACAATAGACCGTGTCATTTGGATCGGGTCAATGTAAGCCACTCCGAGTTCTACAGCCTTCTGTATGACCCAATCAAATTTATCATTTTGAGTCAGCCCCTGGCCTAAGCGAATAGGAATTGCGGATTCCACTTTAGGAAATATTCCTTCGCCCAAACGCAGAAGACATGCACCCCCTTCAATGAGATCAATACATGCTGCATATTGAGCACCACTGCCATCAAAAACCTGAACCGCGTCACCCACACGTAACCGTAAAACACGAACGGCATGATGCGCAGCTGGGCTTGGTAGGCTTAATTGTTCGCCAGTCGCCATGGGCACTGGCACATAAAAACGGGGGGTGTGCATGGCGTACGAAGAAATTAATAATCACCATGTTAGCATGGTAGCTTGCCTTAATTAGGTTCTAGCGAATGGCGATTTCGCCTCCTCAAAGCCCCTCTGTCCCGCTCAATCCATGGGACGAAGCCGCGATTCTTACCCTTCCCCGGGTGATCGATGCAGTAAAACGTGTTGCCGCACAGGAGGTCATGCCTCGCTACTTAAATGTAGCAAGACATCGAAAAAGTGACGGTAGTGTATTCACTCAAGCAGACTTGGCTGCGCAAGATGCGCTAGTGCGAGAACTTGGGTTAATTTACCCCTGCCCCTTTCTGGGCGAAGAAATGGGTGAAGCCGAGCAACGCGCACTTTGGGAATCAGGAGACAAAGGACTATGGTGCGTTGACCCAATCGACGGGACTTCCAATTTTGCCAATGGCATTCCCTACTTCGCTATTTCTGTTGCCCTAGTGCAAGCGGGACGCCCAATTTTAGGCGTAGTTTATGATCCAGTTGCGGATGAATGTTTTAGCGCAGCACGTGGTCACGGTGCTTTTTTGAATGATGAACCTCTTCCGATTCAAACGGGAGCCGCATCCCTCCATGAAGCGATCGGCGAAGTGGATTTAAAGAGATTGCCAAGAGCGTTAGCTAAAATGTTGGGACAAGCCCCCCCCTATTCTTCACATCGAAACTTTGGGGCAAGTACTTTGGAATGGTGCTATGTCGCAGCAGGACGTTTTGATGTCTACCTTCATGGTGGACAAAAACTTTGGGACTACGCTGCTGGCTCTCTCATTCTCAATGAAGCGGGCGGGCATTATTGCGGGCTGTATCAGGATGACTTTTGGTCAGGACACCCTTGGCAAAGATCAGTCATTGCCGCGCTGCGCCCCAATGTGTTTGATGAATGGAAAACATGGTTACGAAACCAATTAGCGCAAGACTAAGAAAGACGGCACGCTAAGCCGTGAGCCTATCCAAAGCCTCTTGATAACGTGCAGCCGTACCAAGGGCAATTTCTGAGGGCAATTCTGGAGCAGGAGGTGTTTTAGACCAAGAAGTTGACTCTAACCACTTCCGTAAAAATTGTTTATCAAAACTGTCTGGGCTTTTTCCTGGCTGATAGCTTGCTGTTGGCCAGAATCTTGAGGAATCGGGAGTCAGCGCCTCATCAATCCATACCAGTTGACCATCCTTATTAATACCAAATTCAAACTTGGTATCTGCAATAAGAATGCCTCTGGTCTCGGCGTAATCGGATGCGGCTTGGTATAAGGCCAAGGTCGTGTCGCGAACCTGTGTAGCAAGTTCTAAACCAACGAGATCACAAGCTCTTTCAAAACTAATATTTTCATCATGGTCACCCACTGCTGCTTTAGTGGCTGGCGTGAATAAGGGTTTGGGCAGTTTTGCTGCACGTTGAAGACCGGCTGGCAGCGCAATACCACATACTGATCCGGTTGCTTGATACTCTTTCCATCCCGAACCCTCAATATAACCCCTCGCAACTGCTTCTAGAGGAAGCGCATCAAGTCGCTGAGCTACGACGCTTCTTCCTCTCACTTGATCGCGCTCTTCGCCTTTCACCACACTTTCAGGGTCAATATCCGTGAGGTGATTAGGAATAATGTGCGAAAGCTTCTTAAACCAAAAATTGGATAATGAATTTAATATACGACCCTTGCCGGGGATAGGTGTTGGAAACACCACATCAAACGCAGACAAACGATCTGTGGTCACCAAAAGTAGGTGGGCGTCATCCACTGCATACACATCTCTCACCTTCCCTCTTGCGATCAAAGGAAGACTTGGAATATGGCTTTCAAATAGGGTCGACTGTAACTCGCTCATCAGATTTCCGGCATCGGGTCAGGCAATGGGTCGCAAAAAATAGGCTTAGCCTTGGCTACCAATACGAATCACTTTCATCGTATTTGTTCCGCCTGGCTTTCCTATAGGTTCGCCAATCGTTAGGATAATCAAGTCCCCATCTTCCACTGCACCAAGCTCTTTCAGTCGGGCCTCTGCAAGTTGCATCACCTTGGCTGACTCTCTGGTAACGTGATCAAAGGCAACTGGATATACCCCTTTCAGTAAAGTCACTCGGCGCTGCGTTTCTTCAGAAGGCGACATCGCATAAATGGGTACCCCCACATCCATCGAGGACATGTAGCGAGCGGTAGTTCCACTCTGTGTAAGCGCAGCGATAGCCTTGACGCCAAGATGGCGAGCGGTATAAACAACGGCATGAGCTATAGCCATTTCAACTTGGCTAATATTGCTAATGTATTGTGTGTTCCCTGAATCAAGATGGGCCAAGACTTCTTTTTCTGCTTCCTGACACACCCTTGCCATGGCGCGGACTGTTTCAACGGGAAATTGTCCCACTGCTGACTCGGCTGATAACATCACCGCATCAGTTCCATCAATCACCGCATTAGCCACATCAGAAACTTCTGCGCGGGTAGGTACAGGGCTGGAGATCATTGACTCCATCATTTGCGTTGCGGTCACTACCGCTTTATTTTTTAAGCGTGCGGCACGAATCATGCGTTTTTGCATCGCAGGCACGGCCGCATCCCCCACTTCAACTGCGAGATCACCCCGCGCCACCATGATGCTGTCAGAAGCATCAATAATGTCCTCAAGCATTTCCATTGCTTCTGCACGCTCGATTTTTGCCATTAACTGTGCCGTTCCCCCCGCTGCTCTGAGCAGGGTCCGCGCTTCGCGCATATCCTCACCAGAACGTGGAAATGAAACCGCCAAGAAATCAGCTTGCATGCGCGCAGCAGTTCGAATGTCTTCGTAATCTTTAGAAGTTAGGGCAGGGGCAGTCAGCCCTCCACCGCGACGGTTGATGCCTTTGTTATTAGATAAAATACCGCCCTGCATCACGCGGGTAAAAACGACGGAACCTTCAACTTTGACTACCTGTAACTCAATTTTTCCATCATCCAGCAATAAAGTATCGCCAGATTGAACATCATTGGGTAACTCAGGGTAATCAAGGCCAGCACGCTCATCATTTCCCATCGTGCACTCGGCATCAAGCAAATACATCCCGCCTGTTTTGAGGTTCGCTTTACCGTTCTCAAACTTGCCCACTCGAATCTTAGGACCCTGCAAATCCGCCAAAATACCCACCGTTTTTCCGAGTTTGGTAGCCACACTCCTAACCAATTCTGCGCGCGCCAAATGATCGGCCTCAGTTCCATGGGAGAAGTTAAGACGGAATACTTCAACGCCGGCTTCAATCATTTTTTCAAGAACTAAAGGATCACTGGATGCGGGGCCAAGCGTTGCAACAATTTTTGTGCGGCGGGTCATGAACGTGTTCTCCGTTATTGTTATGGAGCCAAAAGCATTGGCAAGGGTCTTCCTGCCAAAAAGCTAAAAATAAAATCCGTTTGTTTCAACATGTTTGAAGTTTTTTTGCTCGGGAGTGCAACATAGTTACGGCGGGAAGCGTTTTACCTTCAAGAAACTCCAAGAATGCGCCACCGCCGGTTGAAATATAGGAGATCTGATCGGTTACGCCAAACTTAGCGATGGCGGCCAAGGTATCGCCCCCTCCCGCAATGCTAAAAGCAGAACTTTTCCCAATGGCCTGAGCCAATGTGGCCGTGCCATTAGCGAATTGATCAAACTCAAAAACACCCACGGGACCGTTCCAGACTATCGTGCCTGCGCGCGCTACAATCTCGGATAAATGCGCAGCCGTATGAGGACCAATATCAAAAATCATATCGTCTGCCTGGACATCTTGTATTGATTTTGTTGTGGCTGGAGTGTCTGCAGAAAACGTTTTGCCAACAATCACGTCAACTGGAATAGGAACATCTGCACCTCTAGCCGCCATCATAGCGATAATCTCTTTTGCGATCTCGATTTGATCGGGCTCTGCCAAAGAGCGTCCAATTTTTCCGCCAGCTGCAAGAATAAAGGTATTGGCTATCCCGCCACCAACGATCAGTTGATCCACTCTTTTTGCAAGTTCAGTGAGCACAGATAATTTGGAACTCACTTTAGACCCACCCACAATTGCAACCAATGGTTTTGCGGGAGCTTGCAGCGCGCGCTCAAGCGCGTCTAATTCATTCGCCAACAAAGGGCCTGCACAAGAGATAGGAGCATAGAGCCCTACACCATGGGTTGAAGCCTCTGCTCTGTGGGCTGTCCCGAAGGCATCCATAACAAAAATATCGCACAAACCCGCATAGGTTTTTGCCAAGGCCTCAGCATCTTTTTTCTCGCCTTCACGAAAGCGAACATTTTCTAGCAGCACCACTTGGCCAGGATATGCACGCGCTGTATCCAGTTCACCCTGGTGCAAATACACAGGACCATTTAATAACTCTGATAAACGATGTGCAACCGGCGCTAATGATAAGGCCGGATCAAAGCCACCTTCGGTGGGCCGACCCAAGTGCGACATCAACAGCACTGCAGCACCCCCTGCGATTGCATGTTGAATAGCAGGGAGACTAGCCTTTATGCGCGTGTCATCCGTTATCTGACCATGATCAAGCGGAACGTTCAGATCAGCGCGAATCAAAACGCGCTGACCAGAAAGAGCGAGTTCACTGAGGCGCAAAAACTCCATATTGTTAACTCGCTGCCATCCAAGCTGCAGTGGTATCCAGCATACGGTTGCTGAAACCCCATTCATTGTCATACCAAGACAGCACCTTAACCAAATTGCCTTCTGATACTTTGGTAAGACCTGCATCAAAGGTACTAGAAGCGGGGTCATGGTTGAAATCGACAGAAACCAAAGGTGCTGTGTTGTAATTCAAAATTCCCTTCAATGCTGCACTTTCAGAAGCGGCTTTCATAATGGCGTTCACTTCTTCAACTGTAGTGGGCCGCCCTGCTTCAAAAGTGAGATCCACCAAAGAGACGTTGATTGTCGGAACACGAACGGCAAAACCATCCAGCTTGCCGTTCAGCTCTGGCAAGACCAGACCAACCGCTGCTGCAGCACCTGTCTTAGTCGGAATCATGGACTGAGTTGCAGAACGAGCGCGATGCAAATCAGAGTGATACACATCGGTCAACACTTGATCATTGGTGTAGGAGTGCACCGTGGTCATCAGACCTTTCAACACACCCAGTTCACGATGCAAAGGCTGAACCAATGGGGCCAAACAGTTAGTTGTACAAGAAGCGTTAGAAACCACTGTGTGTGAAGCTTTGAGTACTGAATGATTCACCCCAAATACTACTGTTGCATCGACGTCTTTTCCGCCTGGGGCTGAGATCAAAACTTTTTTGGCGCCTGCTGAGAGATGCGCTGAAGCTTTTTCTTTTGAGGTAAACAAGCCGGTGCACTCAAGTACCACATCCACACCAAGATCACCCCATGGCAACTCAGCGGGATTGCGAACAGCAAATACTTTAATGCGATCGCCTGCAACCACTAAATCACCGCCTTCAACGGCAACAGGAAAGTGAAAACGTCCATGTGCAGTATCGTATCGGGTTAGATGCGCATTGGTTTCGGGGCTCCCGAGATCATTGATTGCTACGATTTGAATCTGGTTTTGACGACCAGACTCGTAGAGTGCCCGCAATATATTGCGACCGATGCGGCCATAGCCATTAATTGCGACTTTAATTGTCATAGTTTGCCCTCAGGATAAAACAGCGCGAACAGCTTCTGCTACTCGCTCTGCAGTAAAACCAAAATGTTTAAAAAGCTCGGCAGCGGGAGCCGACTCACCGTAAACGTCGATTCCAATCACTTTGCCATCTAGCCCTACGTACTTGCGCCAAAAGTCACTGATCCCTGCTTCAACTGCCACACAGGGCAATTCATTAGGCAAAACATGCTCCTGCCAAGCGGCATCCTGACGATCAAACACTTCAGTACAAGGCATGGATACAACCCGCACATCCACCCCTTGAGAGGCCAATATGTCTTGGGCTTGAAGGGCAAGCGTAACTTCAGACCCCGTTGCAATTAAGATCGCTTCAGGTTCATCTCCGCTATCGCGAACGATATAGCCTCCGCGACGAATATCTTTGCCTGTTCTTCCGCTCTCTTTCAAGAAAGGCAGGTTTTGACGACTGAAAATGAGCGCGCTGGGGCCATTGTTGCGCTCGACTGCGCACATCCAAGCGTATGCACTTTCTAAGGTATCCGCAGGGCGCCATACATCCAAGCCAGGCATCGCTCTCAAACTGGATACATGCTCAACAGGTTGATGCGTTGGACCATCTTCCCCTAAACCAATAGAGTCATGAGTGTAAACAAACACCACGCCTAACTTCATCAAGGCGGCCATGCGAAGTGCGTTACGAGCATAGTCGGAGAAGGTCAAAAATGTGCCCGCAAAAGGAATCAACCCGCCATGCAGAGCCATACCATTTAGTATGGCGCTCATCCCAAACTCTCGAACACCATAGTTAATATAATTACCCCCTTCTGCAGCCGTAAACACTTTCATTCCGGGCCAGTTCGTGAGGTTAGAAGCGGTCAAGTCAGCAGATCCCCCAACCAATTCTGGCAATGCAGTGGCAATGGAGGCAATCGCATTCTGGGAGGCTTTTCGGGTAGCAATCGTTTCGGCTTTTTCTCGTACCTTAGCTTCTATAGAGACAACCGTCTCTTCCCAATGTGCTGGCAAGTCTCCCGTTGTTCTTCGTTGAAATTCTTTGGCCAGATCGGGAAAAGATTTTTGATACTCAGTGAACCGGGTATCCCACTCAGTTTCTAGCTTTGCTCCTCGAGCATTGGCATCCCAAGCCAGACGAATGGTATCTGGAATCTCAAAAGGTCCCCACTTCCAACCTAGTGCTTCGCGCGTAGCTGCAATTTCTTTATCGCCCAAGGGTGAGCCATGCGCATCGGCTGAACCTTCTTTGGCGGGCGATCCTTTACCTATTTTAGTTTTGCAGCAGATCAAGGTGGGCTTATCAGCATGCTTAGCCATTTCAATAGCCCCACTCACTGCATCAGCATCATGGCCATCTATAGGTGTTATTACATTCCAACCATAGGCACGGAAGCGCGCGGGAGTGTCATCCCCAAACCAACCCGCGACATTGCCATCAATTGAAATGGCGTTATCGTCATACAAGGCAATGAGCTTAGATAATTTTAAAGTCCCTGCTAATGAACATACTTCATGTGAAATGCCTTCCATCAAACAGCCATCACCTAAGAATACATAGGTATGGTGATCAACAATGGCGTGGCCGGGTCGGTTAAATTCCGCTGCAAGAATGCGCTCAGCAATGGCCATTCCAACCGCATTGGCGATACCCTGGCCCAAGGGGCCGGTGGTGGTTTCAACGCCGGGCGTGATGGCATACTCAGGATGGCCAGGGGTACGCGAATGCATCTGACGAAAAGCCTT
>Ga0136644_10002047_pt1 | contig 15645 bp, 20 predicted proteins | sample C_130820_EF_Meta_FD_94780 | JGI IMG/M metagenome (GOLD analysis project Ga0136644, IMG submission 94780) | Freshwater microbial communities from Lake Croche, Canada to study carbon cycling - C_130820_EF_MetaG (v2) (version 2) | ecosystem: Environmental > Aquatic > Freshwater > Lake | place... | reverse complement strand
TTTCTTAATAAAATAACTTTTTTTTTTTTTAAATTTTTGGTTTAAAATAAAAAACATGTTAAAATAAATAAAAAATTAAAAAAAATTAAAAAAAAAAATAATAAATATGCTATAACGGATAATGAATTAAAAAAAAAAATTATTAATTCTAAATAATTTATTCATTATCAAAAATTGATATATTTGACATTTTTTCTACTGGTAATGGTATGCTTACTATTTGTTGTGTTGTATTAAAAATTAAAAATAACATTATAATTGTTATAACTGATATTAATTCGTACTTCATTAATATCAACTATATAATATTTTATTCTAAATAAATTATATTTATTATTTTATATTCAAATGGGGTATTATCTAATGCTTTAATAAAATATTCGGATTCATCTTTATATTTAAAATCTACATATGCAATTGATGATTCTTCATAATTTTTTAAATTAATTTTATTTATATGACCCCAATCTTTTAATAATTCTACAATTTCATATTCTTTTAAATCTTTTGGTAAATTTGATATTTTTACTGTATATTTATTATCTTTATAATATTCTTTTTTAATATAATTATCTTTTTTCTCTATTTGTTGTTTATTTGTATCTAAATTATTAGTTTTTCCACATTTAATAGTTAAATGATTACCACCACATTTTCTACATATTAATTTAGTATTTGATTCCATTATTATTTAATAAAATTATTTTTTATATAAAAATTGATATTAATACTTATTAAATAAATATTTTATTATGGATAGAATTACTATTGATATAAATAAAGAAAATTTCCCTATTCTTTATCAAATAAAAGAAGATGATTTAAGTATTGTTATTAATAAAATATTTACAACCGGTTATAATATTTTATATCCAAATATTGATAAAAATAATATTGATAAATATGAACATTTACAAATTATTGATAAATTAGATGAATTAAAATATGATATTGTTAATGATAATTTAAATAATAAAATAAATACATTAGAAATAACATTAAATAAATTAATTGGATTATCATCATCATCAAATAAAAAAGGTTTAATAGCTGAAAATATTTTAGAAAATATAATTAAACAAAGATATGGGGATATTAGATATGAAAAAAAATCTTTAACTCCACATTGTGGTGATGCATGGTTATATTTACCAGATGATAAAATTATTATGTTAGAATCAAAAAATTATACTGAAACTGTTCCTAAAGCTGAATTAACTAAATTAGAATCCGATATGATAACTAATAATATTAGATGGGCTATAATGATCTCTTTTAATTCAGAAATAAGTGGTATGAAAGAATTTGATTATCATATTTTTAATCATAATAATGAAACTTATAATATTATTATTATTTCTAATTTATCAAATGATATAACTAGATTAGATGTAAGTATTACTATTATTCGTAAATTAATGAATTTATATTCTGATTTAGATAAATTTCCATGGATTGTTTCAAATATTAAAAAAGAATTATCTGCTCTTGATCAAATTTATTCTGATAATTTTATTCTTCGAGAAAGATATTCTCAATTAGAACAAAATGTTATTGAATCTGTTTGTACATTTAACGGTTATTTAATATCTTATCATCATAAATTAGAATCACAAATTAAATCTATAATTAAAAAAATTAATAATACTATTGATGATGCAATAGTACTTGATCAAATGGATTATTCTAATTTAATTGCTAATACAGTAATTAAAGATAAGAAATTAGTTCCAATATTAATGAAATTAATTGATATATTCAAGAAGAAAAAAATAATATATAATAATGATAAATTATATATTGATGATATAGTTATAGCTGAAATTAAAATACAAACTAAAAAAATAATATTAACATTAAATAATTATGATTTAATATTTAATTTTATAATTGGTAATGATAAAGAAATTATTAAGAATTTAAAAATATTCGAAAATTTAAATTTATAATATATAATAATGGAGTCAAATTTATTAAATAAAGATAATTTAATTTTAATTTTATTTTTTATTTTATTAATTACATATTTTTTTAATTATAAAAAATGTAATGAAACTTTAAAAAATACATTATATTTTGATAACTATGCCAATTATCAATACATTATGGATCTTAATAAAAAACCTTGTAATACTGATAATTGTTTAGAAGAAAATAAAGATGTTATTTTATTAGTAGGTAATGATAACGATAATAATCATATTTTTAAATTAAATAATACTTATTATAAATTAAATAATGATAATTTAGTTGCAATTAATGAAAAAGAAAATGATTATTCCTATTTAGATACACCTAAACATATTCCAATTGATTTAAAAGCTATGAAATTAAAAGTTAAATTAAGTATCGATGATTATAATTATGTTGGTATTGTAAGTAATAATTTTTATCATCAAGAATATTTACTTTATGAAAAACCATATGATCATGATAATGAATTAGAAAATAAATTATATTATTATAAATTAATTAAAATTATTGACGGAATATATAAAACCATTTATGATTTACCACCAAGAAATAAAATATCATCTAATGAATATATTTGGGTTGCATATGGTCCTTATCAATTAGGTCCATTAGTTTTTAATTAATGATCTACTATTTGTCTTAATAAATAATATTCTAATTCAGTTTCAAAATCTTCGTTACAATATGTTTCAATTATTTTTTCGCGCATTAGCATGAAAGTATTTGGTTTATATTTACTTTTGTTAATATAAGGAAAGTTAATATTATAATTTTCAACATTATTTATATAATTAATATGATCTGCATAAATATACCAATCTAATTTAAATCCATAATAATTTTCTATTAATAATTTATAATTGTTAATAGAACATTTAATATTAAAATTTTTTTTATTATATTCACAATCTATATCATAATAGCTCATACATGGATTTTGTGTCTGGCAATTTAAATAACTTCTTAATTTTTCATCACTACAATTTAATATTATCATTTTTCTTGTTTCTGAATATAATGATGATGGTGTTACCATTTCAATATGATTATTTATATATGAATTAATATATTTCCTAAATAATATAATATCTTTCTTTAATTCATTAATATATTTAGTATAATCAGTATATAAACTACAATGTTTTATATTATCAATATATATTGCATTATCTAATTTATTATAATCCAATTCTAATAAAATTTTATTTAGTTCTTTATTATAATTAGTATTGTTTAATTTAAAATTTAAATAACTTTTATTATTATTTCTAATCATAAATATAATGATTGTATAAAGAAATATTTTCAATTTTTTATTAAAAAATTGAAAATATTATTAATTATATAATTATAGTATGAGCAACGAATCATATTATAAAGAAATGAATCTCTTTGGGGGTCATTTTAAATCTATACTTAAAGCAAATATTGTTATTATTTGTGATAATAATAATTTAATTAATAATATTAAAGAAACTTTATTATTAATAGGTTTTAGTAATATACATAATAAAGAATATATTAATGGTTATCATAAAATTGATATTATTGTTGGTATTAATCTTAATATTATGTTAAATTATTATCAATCTCATGCTATTATACATAATGTTAGATTTATTAATGTTTTAATTGATATTAATAATATTGTTATATCTAATTATAATTTTGAAAATAATTATAATTTTGAAAATAATTATAATTTTGAAAATAATAATATTGTTAATAATTCTATATGTGCATCAGTATTATCATTTAATATTGTTAAATGGTTATTACAACATGATCATAAATTTAATTTTAAATGGTCTGATATTAATAGTTATTATGATTTTAGTAATGAAGAATATATTGTTGTAGGTTATAGTTCTATTGGGTCTGAAATAATAAAATTATTAAGATCATTGAAAGTTAAAAAAATAATAATAATAGATGAACGATTAAATAAAAAGAATTCATTAAATTATGATTATGATTATAATTATTATAAATATTATTTAACAAATAAATATAATAATAAATTTAAATCTACTATAATTGAAATATGTAGTAATAAGATAGAAGATTCAAGTAATCTATTTACAAAAAATATAAATGGTGTATTTTCAACAATAAATAATATAAATACTAAATCATTTATTGCTAATTTATGTTTTAATAATGATATATCATTATTTGATATTTCACATAATAAATTAAAAGGTTTAATTCAATCTATTATCCCATTTAAAACAAATATTTATTCTAATAATTTTGATTTTGATATTGATCCTGTTTATGAATTATGTGTTATAAATAATTTTCCTAATAATCATAATCATTTTATAGAATGGGCTTTAGAAAAGTTTTATATATTTGATAGAATACCTAATAATATAAATAAATGGTATAAAAATAAATCTTTTGATAATTATCAAGATAAAAATGATGTTTGGTTAATATTAAATAAATATAATTTTTCAGATTGGAAAGATTGTATGCAATTTTCTATTGATATATTTTATGATTATTTTTATTATCAAATTCAAAAATTAATAACAGCTAAACCTTTAGATACACTAAATGAAGATGGAACATTATTTTGGTCAAATAATAAAAGATGTCCAACACCTATTAAATTTAATATTAATGATCCAAAACATTATCATTTTATTGAATTAACTACTATTTTAATTTGTAAATGTTATAATATATCATATAATATTAATGATTTTTTATCATTTTTTGATTCAGATATTAAATATAATCTATTTAATTTTGATAATGCTGAAAATGATACTATAAATAATTATTCTAATATTACAAATACTAATCCTATTAAATTTGATTCTGATAATTTAGATTGTATGAATTGGATATATTTAATTACTAATATTAGAGCTAGTAATTATTATAAAGAACCTATTAAATTATTTGAATGTAAATATATTGTAGATAAAATAAAACCTTCTATTTATTCGATGGATTTATTATTAGGAAGTTTAACCATAAATGAATTAATTAAATCAAAAACTAATGATTATAAATTTAAAAAAATAAATGTAGATTTAGAATCAAATTTGATTGAATATATTGAAGAAAAAGAATTCGATAAAAATGTTTGGAATAAATATTATGAAAATAATAATTTAACTATTAAAGAATTTTTAGAAAAATATAATTTAATGTTTAAAACTGAAATTACAATGATTACATTTGGATCACAAATTATTTATTGTAGTATGTTAAATTATGATATTAATAATAAAATAGGTGAATTAATTGACTTAAATCAAGATAATAAAGAATTAAGTATATTATCAGATGATGAGTCTGAAGAGTTACCAAATATTATAATTAATTTTAATTAATTTAGTTTAAAGAAATGACTTTTATATGAATAATGTCTAATAAAGTTAGTAAGTCCATTCATAAATTGCCAAAATTGAAACCTAATCATTTTTTTGTTTATAAGAACAATGTTTATAATGAGATTCCCTATTTAACTCAATTAGAACTATCTGAAAATTGGCATCAAGTAATTCCTAAATACAGTAATAAATTTATTAATAATTATAGTATTACTTTAGCACATTTACCAACTCATTTATGGTGTAAATTAGTTAAAGAAATTAAAAATGATAATGAGGTTTATAAAATTATAAAAGATGGTATTACACATTATTCAATTATAGAAACGAATCAAGATAATATAATGATTAATATTTATAATGAAATAAATAAAGAATATCCAGATGTTAATTTATTAAAACAATATATTACAGAATTAGATTCTAGTCAATATAATAGTTGGTTAATATTATGTGCATCTCGATATATTGAAAAAGGTTATTTATATGAACCTAATTATGTAACTGAATTAACTGTACCAGTTAAAGTTAATTAATTATTTTTGTAATTTAGGAACCCAATAAATATATCTTATTTGGTTACCTTCATATAATTTTTCTTTAATAATTTTATTACCATAAATATCTTCATCTTCATAATAAACTAAAAAATGATTAGAATAATTAACAGGTAATTTATCTTTTTTATTTATTATTTTTAGTTTAATACCTTTTTTATAGTTATAAGATGACCAGGTTAATAATCTAATATTTCTATATAATAGTTCTAATTCCTTATCAGTTAAATCTTTTACTTTTCTAAAAGGTGATATTCTTGATAACCATAATAAATCAGCTCGTAAATAGTTACCAACACCCGATATTGTTTTTTGATCTAATAATACTATTCCAATTACTTTTTTTAAATTTTTTAGTTTTAATAATTTTTCTTTAAACATTTCTAAAGTAGTATCTTTATCCATAGCATCTAATCCTATTGTTTTTAATTTATGTTCAACTAAATTAAAATCCATATATACTTTTATAGTTCCAAAACTTAATTGATCATAAAAATATAATGATCCGTCTTCAAACACGAATTCAACATTTAGATGATTTTGAGCACGATTTAAATAATCATTAACGGTATCTTTATCAAAAGTATCAATAAATCTTCCATGATGATATTTATTTTCATTTTTATATTTAAAAACCCATCCACCAAATAAACCTAAACTAACACCAATATAATAACCATTATCTAATGTCCAATACATAAATTTACCTTTCGTTTTAATTTCATTTATTCTAGTAGGTAGATTATTAATTAATTTTTTATAATGTTCAAATGGTCCATGTGTTTTATATCTACCATTTAATATTTTAATATCTTTTAATTTTTTATTATTAGTATATGTTTTAATAAAATCAGCATATATTTTAACTTCAATTATTTCAGGCATATTAATTAATATTACATTAAAATATTTTATAAATATATATAATGATATTACTTATTATTATACAAGTAATAATATTATTAATATTATTAGTATTATTATACTATATCACGAATAGATATTTTATAAATAAAATACCACATACTATCTATCAAACATTTTCTACAAAAAATTTGCCAGATGAAATAAATAATGTAGTAATTCAAATTAAAAATAGAAATCCAGAATTTGAACATATTATATATGATGATGATGATATGAGAAATTTTATTGTTGATAATTTTGATGAAGAAGTTGTAAATGCATATGATAGTATTATACCAGGTGCTTTCCGTGCTGATTTATGGCGTTATTGTATTTTATATAAAAAAGGTGGTATTTATCTTGATATTAAATATAAACCAGTTAATAATTTTAAATTTAAAACTTTATTAGATACAGGTAATGAATATTTTGTCAGAGATTTAGATCAATCTGAAAGTGGTGTATATAATGCTTTTATTATTGTTAAACCAAATAATCCTATTTTAAAAGAGGCTATAAATAAAGTTGTATATAATGTTAAAAATAAATTTTATGGAAATTCAGATTTAGAACCTACTGGACCACGATTATTAAAAAAAATATTTAAGGAAGAAGAAATTAATAATTTACCATTATATTTAAGTAAAAATGATAATAAGCTATCTATTTTCCATTCAAAAATAGATCAACCAATTTTAGAAATAGATTATAATGCTTATAAAAAACAAAAAGAAATAAATACACATTATTCTATATTATGGAGTAATAGAAAGCTTTATAAATCTTAATCATTATTAAGCTACTCTAACATTATTAAAATAATTATCATCTACAATAAAGTATGATGTTAAAGTTTGTATTGAAATAGTAAATAAATATATAATTCCAACTTTTGATTTATATAAAGCATAACAAGTATATCCACTACCATCGGTACCACAAATTTCATAGTATTGACCTTCTTTTTCTTTTAAGTTTAAATATATTTCTTTACCATATCATTATATGACATTATTGGTTTCCATTTATTTGTTGGATTATGATTAAGAATAAAATTATCTAATTCTTCAAACTGTTCTTTTGATAAAGTCATAATTACAATAAATATAATTAATTATTCAATTTTTTATCAGTTTAATTAAATGGATATTACAACAAAATATAAAGAATTTAAATTAAAAGAAAATACAGAAACTATGAAAGAATTATGTTTGCCTAAAAAATTTAAATTACAACCACAACAATTATTTTTACCAAAATATTTATATGATAATAGAAAAATAAATGGATTATTAGTTTATCATAAAATTGGATCTGGCAAAACTTGTACTGCTATTAATATTGCTGAAAAATTTAAAAAAGAAATGAAAGTTATTGTTGTTTTACCAGCAGCATTAATTGGTAATTTTAAAGATGAATTAATGAGTAAATGTCCAGGTGATAATGTTTATTTGAAAGATAGTGAAAAAAAAGAATTAGATGAATTAGATTATAAAGACGATAGATATAAAGAAATTATGAATAAAGTTGAAAATAGAATAAATAAATATTATAAAATATATTCTTATCATAAATTTGTTGTATTAATTCATGAAAATAAAATTAGATTAAAAAATACATTATTAATTATTGATGAAGTTCAAAATATGATTTCTATGAAAGGGAGTTTTTATAAAAGTTTAAATACTATTATTAATAAAACTGATGATAGTTTAAAATTAATATTATTATCAGCTACACCAATGTTTGATCGTCCAAGTGAAATTGCATTAACATTAAATTTATTAAGACCAAAAGAATTATTACCAGTAGGAAAACAATTTGATAAAGAATTTTTAGAATGTTATAAAAGTAAATTTGGTAAAAGTTATAAATTTATTAATTCATCTAAATTTATTGATTTAACAAAAAATATGATTTCTTATTATAGAGGAGCACCACCAATAGCATTTCCAAAAATGGATTTTCATGTTGTTAAATGTAATATGAGTAATTTTCAATATAAATCGTATTTAACAACATTATCAAATTTAGATGAAAATATAAAAGGTTCATTTAAAAATACAGATATATTAAATTTACCAGGTGATTTCTTTTTAGGACCAAGAATAGTTTCTAATATTGCATTTCCAAATAAAGGTATTGGTGATATTGGTTTTGAATCATTAGAAGATGATTATTTACAATTACAAAATATTAAAAAATATTCAATTAAATTTTATAAAATATTTAAAATAATAAAAAAATCAGAAGGACCAGTATTTATATATTCCAATTTTAAAGATATTGGTGGATTAAAATCATTTATTAAATTTATTGAATATCATTGTTATAAAAATTATAAAACTTTTGGCGAAGGTAATAAAAGATATGCTGTTTGGTCAGGTGATGAACATCATTATATGAAAGAAAGAATTAAACATACTTTTAACCAAAAAGAAAATCATGATGGGAGTAGAATTAAAATTATTTTAGGGTCACCATCTATTAAAGAAGGTGTTAGTTTATTACGGGTTGAACAAATTCATATATTAGAACCTTATTGGAATGTATCTAGAATATTACAAATTATTGGTCGTGGAATTCGTTTTTGTTCTCATAAAGATTTACCTAAAAATAAACAAAATGTTCAAGTTTATTTATATTTAGCTACAAAAAGTAATGTTCGTAATAATGAAAATGATTTATTAAATAAAACTATTGATGAATATATTTGGTCTTTAGCTAAAGAAAAAAATAAATTAATTGAACAATTTGAACATATATTAAAAGAAAATGCAATTGATTGTAATTTATTTTATAAAAGAAATTATTATAAATCTGATGATAAAAAATTAAAATGTATTTAGAAATATCTAAAAATTATTTTATAATTTATATTAATGTCAAATACAAAGTTTATGTTAAATTTAACTCAAAATCAAAAATATATGTTAGTCGGTATATTAATTCTTGTTATTCTTATTTTATTATTTCATCAAAATAAAGAATCATTTGAAACTGTTTGTTCTAATGGTCAATGTGTAAAATGTACAAATAGTATATTTAGAAAAAATTATTGTTATGAAAGTCCTGTTATTCAAACTTGTCCAGATGGTTATAGTTTCAATAATGATACTAGATTATGTCATAAAAATGTAAATTGGGATTATAAAGATTATGATTTCCAAGCACCACCAGATAAAGCATGTTCTGATCCAAATCAAATTATGGTTGATAATACATGTGTTTCTTATCCAGAAACTTATTTTGATCCTAATTACCATTAAATAAAAATTGATATAAATACATTTTATTTTATTTATTATTATGAATAACATAAAAGGGTATAATTACGAAATTCAAATTAGAGATTATATAATAAATACTTTAAATAAAGAAGCTTATTTATGGTCAGAATTTATAACTAAAGATTTTATTTAAAATACCAAATCTATTTTTTTATATGTAAGTTTAATGGATTAATATATTTTATTTTTTTGTATAATTTTAATAATAATTGTTTTATGTTCTTGTAGAACAATACAATCATTTTTTAATACAAATCAAAATAATATTACATTTATTATTCCAACTATTTGAAGACCTACCTTAATAAATACAATAAATTGTTTAATTAATCAAACTAATACTAATTGGAATGCAATTATAGTATTTGATGGAATTAAAAAGAATATTGATGTAACTGATTCACGTATTAAAATTATAGAAATAGAAAAAAAAGGTAAAGATATTAATAGTGCTGGTTTAGTTCGTAATGAAGGAATGAAATATGCTAATTCAAAATATATTGCATTTGTTGATGATGATGATTTATTAGCTAATGATTATGTAGATATATTTTATAAAGAAGTAGAAATATATCCTTTAATAGATGTATTAATATTTAGAATGTATCATAGAAATAATGTTTTTCCAAGACCTACTGATAATACTTTTTATAAAGATAAAGTTGGAATAAGTTTTGTAATAAATAAAAAAATAGTAAATAATGGATTAATTTTTAAACCTAGTCGTACTGAAGATTATGATTATTTAAATTTAATTAGAGAAAATAAATATAAAATGATGATTAGTCCATATATAAAATATTATGTTCGTGGTTTAAAACCAAATAATTTAAATAAAGAATATAATCGTGTATTTATAAATTAATTTATTATTTAAAATTATAAAGTAATAACATTTTCATTAGTTAATAATATTTTAATTTTTATATTAATTTTATTAATAGAACATTGATTAATAATTTCATATATATATTTATCATCATCTAGATAATTAACAGCTATACCTAATTTATTAATATTATAAAATCCACGAAGATCCATTATAGTTTTTATATTTAATTCAGTAGTTTTAATTATAGTTGAACCATCTTCTATAATATTATAAATTTCAGTTAAAATACATAAATATTTTAATGTTATATTTATATTTTTATTATTTATTCTACAAAAAAATATTTTAGAATCACTTAAATCATATTTTTCTAAATCATCTATATCTGAAATAATACATTCTTTATTAGTTTCTTCTTTTCCTCTTTTAATCTATCATTTTCCTCTTTTAATCTATTATTTTCTTCTTTTAATTCTTTAAATGCTTTTAAAAATTCATTTAATTTATGATCAACACTCATATAAACATGAATATAATAACATTAGTTTAATTCAATTTTTTTAATAATAATATAATTATATATGGTAATACATACATTTGGGGATAGTCATTCTAGATTTGGTTGGAAGCATTGCAAAAATAATTATCAATTAGTAATAATGCATCATTTAGGTCCATTATTAGCATATAGTTTTGGTAGAGATAAATTAAATTATATTGATATTAGAAATCATGGTGTTAATAATGGTGATACATTAGTTTTTTGTTTGGGTGAAATTGATTGTAGATGTCATGTTCATAAACATATTACTGATACAATTACCTATCAAGAAATTATTGATAATATTATTAATAATTATTTAGAAGCAATAGAATTAAATGTATTAACATCAAACTTAAATTTTAAAAATATTTGTGTTTATAATATTGTTCCACCAGTTAATAAATATAATACTGAAGAAAATCCAGAATATCCATATATAGGATCGGATGAAGAACGTAAAAGTTATGTTTTATATTTCAATAAAAAATTAAAAGAAAAATGTAGTGAAAAAAATTATATTTTTATTGATATTTATAATAATTATATTGATGAATATGGATATTTGAGAAAAGATTTAAGTGATGGTAATGTTCATATTAATGATGGTATTTATATAACAAATTTTATGAAAGAACATAATTTATAAATTAAAATAATAAATTAATAATAGTGTTATCAATTAATAATATTTTCATTTCTATAGTAATATTATTATTAACAGATTGATTAATAATTTCATAAATATATTTGTTATTATTACTATAATGAATATATAACAATAAATTATCCATTGAAAGATAATAATTGGTACTATTATTTGGTTTTATATCAATATTTAATATACTATTTTTAATTATAGAAGGTGTAACCTTAATTAGATTATAAATATAAGATAATATATTTTTATAATTTAATGTTTTGAAACTACAAGTATTAATTTTACAAGATTTTATTTTAGAATTAATAAAATCAAAATTTTTTAATTCATTTATATTTGTAACATAATTATTATTATTTCTTAATAAAATATTATTATTTTCATAACTAACTATTTCGTATTTATTTGGATTAACTATACACGTATTATTAGAACTATCATAATAAGTGTTAGTAGAGTAATCATAATCATCAATATCCATGTCCATATAATAAAAACAAAATAATCATATAATTTATCAATTTTTTTAATAAATATTAGTAAATATTTATTATAAAATATAGTTGTAAAAATAATAAAATAAATTTAATTGGAATAAGCAGCACCAGCCATTCCAGACATAACACGAAGAACGTTATAATTGACAGTATAGATATTAACTACACTAGCACTATTGGATCCACCAAGATAGTTAGCCAAATAATTAGAATCACCAGCAGCATTTCCAGAACCAAATTGTAGCTGAAGAGTAGCATTATCAATACGAGAAAAGTTACATGTTCCTGATGGTTGATGATCTTCTGGCTTCAATGCAAATGAATATACATTGATACCATCAGATGGGGTATTACTGAAGCCTTGTAATGGTTGAACATAGTTGAAGTAAGCACCATCACGTTGTTGGAATCGATCTGATCCGTTTAATTGAAGCTTAGCAGCAACGGCTGGATTATCATTTCCATCAAGATAGTTAGCATAGTTAAAGTGATCATAAACAGAAACAGCACTAACACTAAGAAGACTTTGACAGTTAGCAGAAACAGTTTGTCCTGAAGTAGCATAATTACTTAGGATAGTAGTAGCATCATAAGAAAGATCATCAGAAGTAAAGTTATTGGTCAATAAAACAATCTGGTTAATATTGACAGTAACATTTGTATAGGTTTGTCCAGAAGCATCCTGTGGAGCAAGGATATAAGCAGTAACTTTAGCATTTAAATTAGTAGTATTAACCCATGCAGCAGCAGGAGCAATAACATTATCAATAATAGTTAATGGAGTATCAGGCTCAGTAAGTAAAGTAATATTAGCAGTATTTACTGTAGTACAGGTAGTTCTAACCTGTCTGGAAGCAAGCCAAACCAACTTGGCAAAGTTATCACGAGCAGTAGCCCAATCACCATTTGGAGCATAAGCAACATATGATGAAGCATTGGTATATTTGTTAAGCTTTGGTGTCCAGATAAGATATTTGGATGGATGATTAAAGTTTAATCTGAACTTTGGATTCAATCCAGTAAGTGATTCAGATCCAGTGAATTGAAGTTGCTCGAATAGGTATTCGTGAGAAGCTTGAGCAAATCTTTTACGTTCCTCTGCATCAAGATAAACATAATCAATAATAAGTTGAGAATCACCCATACTAATAGATGGACCATTTCCAGTACCAACAACATTAACACATTGAGCTGCTGGTCGGTAATCAATGGTAATTCTAACATCATGATATTGAAGAGCAATCAATGGAAGAGCTAATCCATTGTTACGGTTGAACCAGAATTGAAGTGGAACATATAGTTGATAAGCTGGGGTATCATTTTGAGTTAGAGCTGTAAGTGCATCAACATCACCAATCATATTAGCATATCCACGAACCTGTCCAGTCTTGTGAGTAAGCTCGTACCAGATATTAAGCCAATCACCATATTGTTCATCAATCTTGGAACCTCCAATTTCAATCTTGTAGTGTTGAACAATAGCATGTCCAAGTCTGCGGACAAATCCCCATGGGGCAGTACCAGCAAGTCCAGGATTAAGACTAATATTAACATACATATTAGTGATTAAATCACCATTTCTATTAATAGTACAAGTAACAGTACGACCAAAATCAGAAGCACCATTGAAAGTTTGTGGAATAGGTTCTACAGCAAAGTTGGTATGTCTGCGATAAACAACTTTGAAGAAAGTAATTTGAGGACTACCAGTAAGATAGACGTCTTGTGCTCCATAAGCGACGAGTTGCATTAATCCGCCTCCCATTTTATATATAACTTATGTCAGAAAAAAATTTTTTATAATTTTAAATATTTAAATTAAAAAAACAAAAATTTCTTAATATTTTTTTAAAAAATTGGTAAATAATAAGTTTTATTAAAATTTTATAATATTTTTATAAAAATTTTATAATATTTTTTTTGTTTAAATAACCTATCTTTTAAAATAATTTATTTTATTATTGATTCCAAAATAATATCTAAATATAATTATATGATAAATACAATACTATTAGTATTAATAATTATATTATTAATAATTGTATTATCTAATTATGATTATTTTACTATTAATAATTTAAAAGAATATTTTACAAATAATAAATTAGATATGGAAATAGTAGTGTCGCGTTATAATGAAAATTTAGATTGGATAAATAAAGATCCATTCAATAAATATTCAATAACTTGTTATAATAAAGGAATAAATAATGATTTTAATATTGAATCTGATCATAAAATAATAAAATTACCTAATGTAGGAAAATGTGATCATACATATTTATATCATATAATAAATAATTATGATAATTTAAAAGAATATATATTATTTTTACCTGGATCAAATGATATGAAACCTAAAATGGAAAAATCATTAAGATTAATTAATGAAATGGAAAATAAAAAAAAATTAGTATGTATAGGAACACCATATAATAATTTAAAAAATGATATTTATAATTTTAGTTTAGATAAATGGATAACATCAAATGATCAAAATAAAAGTATAAATAATGAAAATGATTTAGAATATAGTGAAATTAGACCTTTTGGTAAATGGTATGATTATTATTTTGGTAATAGATTAGTAAAATTTGCATCTTATAAAGGTATTATGGCAATAACAAGAAAACATGTACATCAACATCCAAAATATTATTATGAAACATTTTTAAAATTATTAGAAAAATCATCAAATCCAGAAGCAGGTCATTATATAGAACGTGCATGGTGTGCAATATTTTATCCTTTATTTGATACGGATTATATAACTATGATATAAATTCCTATTATTATTTAATATGGATTATATTATAATAAAGATAATTTAAATATTATTATTATATATATATATATATGACATTAAAAGTGAAGAATGAAGTTAAAAAATTAGAAGATATTTCACAAAATATAAAAGAAACACAAACTTTAGAAAAAAAACATAAGGAATTGATGTTAAATTTTAATACTGAAAAAGATAATATAGATAATTATAATGATAAATTAAATAATATTGATAAAGAAATTATTGAATTAG
>Ga0136644_10002045_pt1 | contig 15648 bp, 11 predicted proteins | sample C_130820_EF_Meta_FD_94780 | JGI IMG/M metagenome (GOLD analysis project Ga0136644, IMG submission 94780) | Freshwater microbial communities from Lake Croche, Canada to study carbon cycling - C_130820_EF_MetaG (v2) (version 2) | ecosystem: Environmental > Aquatic > Freshwater > Lake | place... | reverse complement strand
CTTTTAGCAAGCCGTCAGGGTTGGGGATCGTGGTTCGTATTTTGACGGCATGGGATTGCGGATCGACATTTGGTGAGACATATTCGAGGGTCCCTGAGATACGATCTTTTCGGGAACCGAATTTGATATCCCACTTTTGTCCTTGGTGAACTTTCGCCAGATCGTATTCAAACACATTCCCCCAGACCCAAAGATGGTCATTGGGGGCAACGACCATCATGACGTCGCTTTCGTTGTAGATGTTTCCCGTGACTGCATTGCGGTTGATGACGATGCCATTGGCAGGAGAGCGGACCGTGAGTCGAGCTCTTTGAGCTCCCTTTTCTTGTTCAACAGCGGTGATCTCCGTATCGGAGAGGCCGTAAAGTATCAGTTTTTCTAGGGCGATATCGTATTCGTGGCGTTGTTTTAGTTCATCGTTCTGGGTGTCGAGCAGCAATTGCTCGCTGATGGCATTCGAGGCTCTCAATTGTGTCCGAACCTCCAACAGTCGATGGACATATTCCCATTGGCTTCGTTCGATCTCGTAGTTCGTCTTGGCTTGGGCTAGTTCAGCGCTATACAAATCGACCAAGGGTTGGCCCTGTGCGACTTGATCACCGACGGAAACATAGACCTTCTCGACTCTGCCCTTGAAAAGAGGAGCGATCTTCGAGAGCTTGGTATCGTCGTGGCTACTGGTACCCAGGATAGGTAGGAGTATCGGTTCGGTTTGGGCGACTACATCTGTGAGGCTCAGTCCGATGCTTTCCTGGGCCTGAGCAGACAATTCGATGATTCCATTCCAAGGCGTTGGTTCTTTTTTTGCCGCATCGGTACTGGCGCTAACTTGCGTGTGCTTGGTACCGAGCAATTCATCGCGAAAGTAGTACGCTCCGGCGAGGATTGCCGAAAGCAGGCCGAGCCACAGCAGCCCATTTCCTGGTTTTCTAGCTCTCTTGATCGAATCGCTTGGCGGGGCTTGACTGTGCGAATCCGACGAGAGGTCGGACAGATTATCCCGTGCTTCGTTTTGGTTTTGATCGTCGACTGGCGTTTGGGTTACTTGCATAAGAGACTCGATGGACTTTTTGCAGGTGGCTAATGACCGTGGTGGGAGGGATTTCTATCTTCGGGCGCCAAGTTGTTTTTTGGGAAAAAAAGATACAAAGCCGGGAGGAGGTACTGGGGGAAAATCATAGCTGCCATCATTCCCCCGACGACGACGATCGCAAGCGGTTTTTGGGCTTGGGATCCCACTGAGGTAGCGATTGCGGCAGGAAATAGTCCTAGGATTGCGGTCAAAGAGATCATCACGACCGGGCGCAAGAGCGTGATAGAACCCTCGTGGATGACAACGTCCAACGATTTATGATCCGATTGATTCTGCTTAAAGTAATTGATCAGCAACACGCCGTTTTGGACGACAACACCAAAGATCGAGATGAATCCGACAGCAGCAGAAATGCTAAAAGGGATGCCGACGATCACCAGTGCCCAAATTCCGCCGATCATGGCGATGATGACTCCTGCCATGACCAGCAGCGCGTCCTTGAAACTCCCGAACATCAGATACAAAACCACCATGATCAGGGTGATCGAAATCGGTACGGTGACTCGCAAGACGGCGTTTGCAGATTGCATTTGTGCAAATTCACCTGACCACTCCAAGCGATAGCCCTGAGGCAGCCGAGCACCTGCCTTCGGGTCATCGACGCGCTCTTTGGCTTCGGCGATCGCAGAAGCTAGATCTCGGCCTCGGACGCTGAATTTGACCGGCAGGTATCTACGGTTGTTTTCTCGATAGATGTATTGGGCTCCGGGTTTGTGCGGATCGATCTTGGCCAAAAGAGCCAAGGGGATCTGGTGGGCAGCCGCTCCGGGTCTTTCCGGAATATCGATCGGTATCCTAGCCATGTTCTCCGGATCGTTGCGCAAGTCCGTGGAGAGTCGTAGCACGATGTCGTAGAGTTTTTCTCCCTCGACCATCTGCGAAAAGGCTTTACCTCCAATTGCAACTCCGACGACATCTTCGACCTCCTGAACATTGATTCCGTGCCGGGCGCATGCAGCTCGATCGACGGTGATCTCCAAATTCGGTTGTCCAATGATATTGAATGCTCCGACATCTTCGACCCCGCGAACCGATCGAAGCGCTTCCTCAATCCTTGCTCCGGTTTCTTCCAGGGTAGCAAGATCGGTTCCAAAGAGCTTGACGGAATTCGAACCCTTGATTCCCGATAGGGCTTCATCGATATTGTCCCGTATCAATTGGGAGAAGCCGAATTCGATCCCCGGATAGTTTTTGAATTTCTCGGCTAGCTCACTTTCGATCGATTGGCGAGTCACCCCCGGCCGCCAAGTTTCCATTGGTTTAAGTGGAACGTTGAATTCCAGGTTGAAAAAGCTCGTAACGTCCGTTCCGTCGTCCGGACGCCCAACGTGGGACATCACGCCCCGCACTTCAGGAATACTCGAAATGACCTGCCGCAATCGTGGCGCTAGACGCTGAGCCTCCTCGAGGGATACCGTTCGTGGAAGAAATGCTCGGATCCAAAGATTGCCCTCTTCTAGCTGCGGCATGAACTCAGCTCCGATGCGAGTCATTAGCAGCAACGTCACCAAGATCATGATCGCACTGATGGCCACAGTCAACGTGCGCAATCGAAGCGCTAGCGAGAGTGTTCGACCGTAAAGATACTTCATGATCCGATCGATGATCGTGTCATGTTCACTCAAGGTGCCTTGGAAGAAAAACGAACAAAGGACCGGTGCAAAGGTAACGGAGATGAGCAAGGCACCCAGGATCGAAAACGCATACGTCATGGCCATGGGACCAAACAGAGCACCGGCAGGTCCGGTCAAGGTGAACAAGGGCAAAAATGCCGATACGATGATCACCGTCGAGTACAGCATGGGTCGCTCGACCGAACGGGTCGCATCGGCAATGCGCTGACGTACGTCGCGATGAGCCCCGCCCCGATCGCTCGATAGCTCCCGAAACACCGTTTCAACGATAATCACAGAACTGTCGACGATGATCCCAAAATCCACGGCCCCTAGCGAGAGCAAGTTGGCGGACATCCCAAGATAGTACAATACGCTGATGGCGAACAACAAAGCCAGGGGTATTACCGACGCGACGATCAACGCGCTTCGCAGATCCCCCAGGAAAACAAGCAAGACCAAGATCACCAAACCTACACCCACAAGCAGATTGTGGATAACATTGTGCGTTGTGACATTAACCAAATCGGTACGCTGGTTGAAATACTCAATCTTCATCCCCTTGGGGAGCAAACCCTCTTGATCGATCTGGCGAATTTTCGCAGCGATGGCTTTGGCCGTCGCCAACGATTTCTCCCCTTTGCGCATCATGACGATTCCCTCGACCACGTCGTTCTGGTCCCCTCGACCGACCACTCCTAAACGGGGTTGATGACCGAGGATAACCTGGGCGACCTGAGCGACCCGTACCGGCGTGCCGTCGTCGCTCGTAGTCAACACGACATTGCGTATGTCTTCGATCTTCTGTTGCTCTATCTCTAATGCTTGGTCAACATTCTCTAGAGCCAAGGGATCTTTGCCACCACCGAGCAGACCGATCACCCGGACATTGTGGGCTTGAGCCCCAAGCATCATCACGTTGCCACCGACATTGGCGTTGGACTTGGCAATCGCAGATTCCACCTGCGCCATCGTCAGCTCGTACTTGTGCAGCAACCGGGTGTCGACGAGCACTTGGTACTGTTTGATCGTACCACCAAAACCTACGACATCGATCACCCCCGGAACCTGCTTGAAAATCCTATTGAGCACCCAGTCCTGAACGGCCTTGAGTTGATTGGTCGTGTAACCCGGACCTTCCAACACATAGCGGACAATTTCGCCCGTGGGACTCCAAGGGGACAGTTCGGGGCGCACTGCATCGGGCAGATCGACAAACGCTAAACGGTTTAAGACCTCTTGCCGAGAGGCGGCGTAGTTGGTTCCGTAAGCGAACTGGCACTTGATGTCGCTCAGGCCGGCAATCGAAGTGCTGCGAACGTACTCCAAACCCGGAATACCATTGAGCGCCGTCTCGATTGGGATCGTAACAAGCCGTTCAATTTCCTCTGGGCTCGCACCGGGATTTTGACTAATCACGTCGATCAGCGGGGGCGTCGGATCTGGATAGGCCTCGACGTTGAGATTGAGTGTCGCATGAGTCCCGACCCCAATTAACGCCAGAACAGCGAGCAAGACGATCAAGCGATTTCGCAACGCCCAAACGACAATAGCATGGATCATAATAGCTGCAGTCCGATCTCGATGTCCTCATTCATGGAGTCCATCTTACGAACCAACGGCCAATTCCTCTAGTCCATTGGGCCTTTTGGCATCGCTTTGAACTGACTCCAATCCCACAAGTCTTTCTGCAAAGGATTGCAGAAGAAAATCCGAAAGCCTGCAAGACGTTGCGGATCAAGGAAACTCGTCGGATTGAAGCAAGCCTGATATTTCAGCAGCCGCATCGAGCCGTAATTCCAGCACTCGAAGGTATTCCAAGTTCGCCTCGAAGACTGTCCGCTGCGCCTGAACCAATCGGACGATGTCGAATTGACCCTTGTCGTAACCCAACCGCACGAGCCTGAGTGTTTCTCTGGCGTCAGGCAACACTCCTTCCTCGTAGGACTGGACCTGGCGGGCCGCCGAAAGGTAACGCGATCTTGTTTCGGCAATCTGTTTAGCAATCTCGGTCTGTATCATGGCGACCTGCGCGACGTTCCGTCGCACCGACGATTCCGCAGCCCGAATATTTCCCTGATTTCGATTCCATATCGGCAGATCGAAATACACACCGACGAGCCCCTGCTCATGAGGTGCACTGGCTGTCTGCTGCGCGCCTGCTTGAAGGGTCACGTTGGGGATCGGTTCTGCGATGGCCCGTTGCAAGAGCAATCGGCTGCGCTGGACCTCCGTCCGCCCAGCGTTGATCAAGTTGTTTCGATTGACCAAGTCATCGTCGAAAACAAGTCCCTCGTAATTGGGAATCGGCATGTCGAGCTCTCCGGCCACTTTTTCGATCGGATAGCCGATCGATCCAATCTGGGCCGAGAGCCGGGAAAGCTTTCCTGACAATTCAGCGTTGGCCGCTGTCAAAGCAGTTTCAGCTCGACGCCGCTCGAGCCGCAGCAAAAGCAAATCCGCTTCGGACGCCTGACCCGCCTTGACCAAACTATCGGTTGTCTTTTCTAGCTCCCTAGCGATCTTAGCAAGCGACTCGAGGATCTCGACACGCTCCTGGGCCGCTAAAGCCGCAACAAACCCTCGACGTACTTCAGTGATCAAGAAAAACTTCTTTTGCTGGTACTCGTACTGCAATCGCGCAATGGACCTCTGAGCTGCAGCAACATCCAATTGACGCTTGCCGCCCCGAACGATCTCTTGAGTCACACCCAGCGAATACACACTGTTAGCCCCCCCGATCGTTTGAGGATTGCCACTGTCGAGCCTGGGGTTTGGATACAATCCAGCCTGGTAGGCCAATCCTCGCGCTTCCTCGATGGCAGCCAACGCCTCTTGCATCGCCGGGTGGTTCGCAAGCGCGAAATCGACTGCCTCTTGAATCGTCAAAAGTCTTGTGGCATTCGACTCTTGTACGCTCTGCGCGGCTTGGAAATTTGCTGGCAAAGGGCTATCGAGCGATTTTGTCTCGCGGACTTGTGGGACTCGTTGCGCAATGGCTATCTGGCCATAAGCGCAAAAAATCAGTACCCAACACCAAGGATGCTTCATAGTGATTTCCCAACCAAACCAACTTAAAGTCGACGTAGTGGGTTTCATCGACACGGCAGCTAGCTGGAATCGATAGAAGTGATAAGAAATCCTCAACTATGGAATCGTTTCGCTGGGTGCCCGATCCAAAACCGTTACAATCATGGGCCCCTTTTCCCAATGCGCTTACCCTCGGAGTACTCACCTTGAAGCCTGCTGTCACGAAATCCATTCTTATGATGCAATTCCTTGCAGGTGCTTGTGGAATTGGCGCCGCCCAAGAATCTGGAGTTAAGTGGAAAAAGCACAACATCAATCCGATGTCCCCGTTCGAAGCCGTCGGAGTGGCGGACTTCAACAACGATGGCAAGCTCGATGTCTTCTGCGGAGACTCCTGGTATGCTGCTCCGGATTGGGAACAGCACAAGGTCCGCGAGGTGCCCCGAGGTACCAATCCTCATTATCACGAAGACTTTGCCGATGCCACGATGGATGTCAACGGCGATGGGCACATCGATGTCGTGACTTGCGCGTACTTCTCCAAATCGATCTCGTGGCTCGAGCACCCAGGCGATCCGAAAAAGCCTTGGACCCTCCACCCGATCGACCAGCCCGGTTCGATGGAAACCGGTTATCTGGTTGATCTGTTCAAGAACGGCAAACCAGTCTTCCTGCCGAATGTCGGTGGCCAAGTCCTCTACTACCAGCTCAGAACTCAGAAACCAAACGTCGAGTGGAAACCTCGGATGCTTGCTCCCCAAGGTGCCGGACATGGACTCGGACACGGCGACGTCAACGCCGATGGTCGTATCGATATCATCACTCCCCAAGGTTGGTACGAGCAGCCCGCAAACGCCGATTCGGATTGGACATTTCAACAAGAGTTTCAGCTTGGAGCCGCAAGCATCGAGATCCTCGGACATGACTTCGATGGCGACGGAGACACCGACATCGTCTGGGGGATGGGCCATGACTTTGGTCTTTACTGGCTCAAGCAATCCAGCGTCGATGGCAAACGGACTTGGACCAAAGAGCCGCTCGACACGAGCTTTTCTCAGGTTCACACGCTGCACCTGGCGGACTTTGATGGCGATGGGCAAATGGAGTTTGTCACTGGCAAGCGGATCTATGCGCACGAGAGCGAAGCTGGAGCGACGGCCGAGCCGTGCATCTATGTGTTTGATTACGATCGCACGACCTCCAAGTGGACCAAGAGCACCGTCTATCTCGGCGAGCCTGCCCCGGCAGCTCCCCTGGATCCGGAGAAGCGCGATGCACTGAAAGATTTCCGCACTGGCTCCGCCGGTACCGGGTTGCAGATGGTCGTCCGGGACATGGACGGTGACGGCGACATCGACATCGTAGCCCCTGGGAAATCTGGACTGTACTGGTTCGAAAACCTGAGAATTCAACACTAGATTCCACCATCGAGCCGGGTTTGGGGATCTCTAAACCCATGGGATGGATCGCTGCGGGAAAGTTACATCGGAAACCCTCGTTGCGGTTGCTATCCCAGAGACGTTCTTTCCGCTACGATTCTCTTTCCAAATTGCAATCGCTTCAATGTCCACTGCCGATCTACTTGAAATGTCCTCTACGACCGAAAATCCGGGTAAAAAGCTCATCCGCGTAGGCCACAGTCCTGACGCCGACGACGCATTCATGTTTTATGGCTTAGCCAACGATTGTTTCGATACCCAAAACTACCGCTTCGAACACGAACTGGTCGATATCGAAACGCTCAACCGCCGGGCATTCCAAGGCGAACTCGAATTGACCGCCCTGAGTTTGCACGCCTACGCTTACCTGAGCGACCGCTACATGATCTGCTCGTGTGGGGCAAGCATGGGGGATAACTACGGACCGATGATCGTCGCCCGTTCAAAATGCACCCGAGACGATTTGCGGGGCAAGACCATCGCCGTGCCAGGCACCCTGACGACCGCCTATCTTTCGTGCCGAATGTGGCTCAAAGAGTTCGATCACGTCGTGGTCCCGTTCGACCAAATCCTCGATGTGGTCGAACAAGGCACCTTCGAAGGAAAAAATATCGATGCAGGATTAGTGATCCACGAAGGGCAATTGACGTACGAAACCCAAAATCTTCACCTCGTGGTTGATCTTGGCAAATGGTGGATGGAGCAAACCGGCTTGCCTTTGCCGCTGGGAGCCAACGGCATCCGCAAGGACCTAGGTCCTGACGTGATCCGCGATGTGAACCGATACTTGTATATGAGCATCAAGCACGGGCTCGAGCATCGAAACAAAGCGCTTGACTATGCGTTAGGTTGGGGGCGAGGATTGCAGCGAGAAAAGGCAGACACATTCGTTGGGATGTATGTCAACGACTGGACGCTGGACTTCACCGATCGAGGTCGCGAGGCGGTCCGTCAACTGCTCAAACGCGGCTACGATTCAGGGGTCATTACCAAGCTAATCGTTCCGGAGTTCGTCGATCCCCCGATCCTCTGAGATGTCGGGGATACAGTGGCAAAAGCATTCTTTAGATAGGATCTACCCATGCACGACCACGAAGGTGATGATGCTCTATTCGAGATCTTTAGAAAGCTCGAAATCGACTTTTCGAAACCTCGCGAAGTCAATTTCTATCTAGCTTTCACTGACCAAACTGACGCAGAGAATGCTCTAAGGGACCTGGCCAAGATCGACTTCCCAGGCGAAGTATTCCGACACGATCCCCCTTGGTGGAAGCGACTCTTTGTCAAACCCAGTTGGGTTGTTTCAACCACCAAGGACATGCCGCTTGATGCGGCCGAAATCAAACGCTTGACCACCAGCTTTGCTAGCATCGCAAGCAGGCACCATGGAGATTACGACGGCTGGGAGGCAAGCGTCGCGGATGACAATATCGATGGTTCCAAACTAGACAGCTGAATCCGAGAGAAACCCAGCTTGACGCGGAGCTTGCGCATTTTGTACAAGTCCCGTATTATGAAACTTGCGGTGATGCTTCCAAACTGGGTGGGTGATGCCTGCATGGCGACTCCGGCATTGCGCGCACTGCGGCTGGAACTGCCTCCCGAAACATCGATTTGCTGGGTCGCTCGTCCTGGCCCTTTGGCCGTCCTGGAAGGACTCACGTGGGCCGATCAAACCCTTTGTTATAAGCCTCGCGTTAAGCTACCTTCGAATCCGACATCAGGTAGCACGATCTTGAATCGTAGAGGATTGGTCCGCGCCCTCCGCGCCCAGCGGTTCGATGCGATCCTGTACTTGACCAACAGCCTATCGACAGCCCTCCTAGGGGCATTGGCTCGCATCCCGCGTCGTATCGGCTATGCGCGCGATTACCGCTCGTGGTTGTTGACTGACGCAATTGACGTTTGCTCTGGAGAGCAGGACGCTCGCAAAGATCCCTGCATCGACAACTACCTGCGTTTGGTCCGAGCGATAGGTTGTTCGGCCAGAGATCAGCGAACCGAGCTTGGAGTCTTGCCAACAGACCGAGCCTTGGCAACTCGGTGTTTGGAGTCGATCGGCCTGGGGACGGATCGAGAGTTGTTGGTGATCAATACGGGGGCGGCGACGGCTTTGACGAAGCGTTGGCCGATTGACCAGGCGGCCAAAGCCGCAGCAGTGCTTGCAAATGATTTAGAGCTATCGGTCCTTATTCACTGTGGTCCTGCCGAGCGAGAGAATGCCAATGCCATCGAGGCTCTAGCCGATCATCCTGGGGTTAAGAGCATGGGGCGCTTTGATGATCTGCCGTTGGGCTTGAGCAAAGCCCTGATCGAACGGTCGCGGCTGGTCGTTTCGACCGATTCAGGTCCCCGGCACATCGCCGTCGCGATGAACAAGCCTGTGGTATCCCTTTTCGGCTCGATCGATCCGGGGCTCACACGCAGTTACAATATCCCCGAGACGATTCTAACGATGGGATTGGCCTGTCAGCCTTGCGGCTCGTACAACTGTCGGTTCAAGCATGCCGATTGCATGGGCCGATTGGATGCAGCACGAGTCGTCCGCGCGGCCAAGGTTGCATTTCGGCAGTCCCACTCCGCTTCCATGCGTTTAGTGAATATTCGCTAATTCAACACTACCTACAGGGATTGAAAGATGCTTCGTCGATCGATGGCCTTTGCATCCGTGCTAGCGGCCGGGGTGCTGCTAGGCTGGGGATTTCACTCTCGGATCGATGCGCCCCGCGCGCATGCGAGCCCTCAAAATCCAGTCGTGATCCCGGTCTCTCCGACCCAGTTTCCTCAGCAAATCGCGCCGGCTCCAGCCAACAACCTCAACCCGACCGGTGAGCTGGCCGCTGCGCAAGGATTTCAGTTATCGGATGGTTTTTTGGCCAGCTCGCTCGATGAAGCGATCCACGTGACTGTTTACGAAGGGGTCAATCGCGGTGTGGTCAACATCTCGACACGAACCATCCGGCCTGAAGCGTTCTTGTTGGTCGCGGAGATCGAGGGGAACGGAAGTGGTTCGGTGATCGATCGCCAAGGCCATATCCTGACGAACTTCCACGTCATCGAGGGGGCGCGCAACATCAACGTTACGCTTTTCAACGGAGAGTCTTATCCCGCCGAGCTTGTGGGCCAAGACCCCGACAACGACATCGCTGTGCTGCGGATCACTGCTCCGGTCGAGTCGCTCTATCCGATCCGATGGGGTGACTCGAGCCAGCTGCGAGTCGGCCAGCACATCATCGCCATTGGCAATCCATTCGGATTCGAGCGGACAATGAGCACCGGAATCATATCGAGCCTGAATCGACAGATCACCTCCCGCACTCGGCGCACGATCCGCTCGGTGATTCAAATCGACGCGGCGCTCAACCAAGGTAATTCGGGTGGACCGCTTTTAAATTCGCGAGGGGAAATCATCGGCATGAATACCGCGATCGCCACTCGGAGTGGCGATAATGCGGGCATCGGTTTTGCCATACCGGTCAACACCATGAGCCGCGTGGTTCCGCAGTTGATCCGCACTGGCCGCGTGGCACGTCCGACGATCGGAATCCTCCAAGTCTTCGAGACAGAGAACGGATTGCTTGTGGTCAACATGACTCCCAATGGACCTGCTGAAAAAGCTGGTCTGAATGGTTCTCGCATCGAACGGAAGAAATCGCGATCGGTGCTCGGCATGATCGAACAAGAGACCGTCGATCATAGCCAAGCCGATTTGATTATCGCCATCGATGAAACCAAGGTCAAACAAGCCGACGATCTGCTGAGCGTTATCGAGACCAAGCGTGCCGGCGATGTCGTCCGCTTGACCATCGTTCGCTCAGGCAAGGCCCTTTCGATTCCCGTGACATTAGGATCCGGCGAATGATTCCGTGGGAACGAGTGCAGGCGGCCGACGCAGTCATCTTCGATTGCGACGGAACTCTGGTCGATTCGATGCCGATCCATTTCTTGGCCTGGAATCGAACGATGAAAGAAGTTGGCATTGAGCTGCCCGAAGACCGATTCTATGCCTTGGGCGGGATACCGACGCATCGTATCATCGAGATGCTCGCCCACGAGCAGAGAGTCCTGGTCGATGCCCATGCGACGGCCAAGCGTAAAGAGGAAGCGTTTTTCGAGCTGATCCATATGCTCGAGCCGATCCATATCATCGTTCAGGTGGCAGAGAAACTTCGTGGGATCAAACCGATCGCTGTTGCCAGTGGTGGCAGTCGCTACGGTATCGAGAAACAGCTTCGTCACGTCGGGATTTTGGACTGGTTCGACACGATCGTTTGCGCCGAGGACACGGTCAGGCACAAGCCCGACCCGGATGTCTTTCTGGAAAGCGCTACGCGATTAGGGGCAGCTCCCGAGAAATGTTTGGTCTTTGAAGATGCAGAACTTGGGATCGAAGCGGCCAAGCGGGCTGGGATGGATTGGCTGGATGTGAGAGACTATTTTGAGTCCAAGCGTATCCCGTTGGCTTAGAAGTCCCCGTTTCCTCAAATTCGATTCTTGAATTGCCGGCCACCTAATGATTCGAACCCGATGGCTTTGGTTTGCGATCGCGATGCTATTGCTGGTCGCAGCTTGGCCTATCTCGCAACGACTCGCGCTGGACCGTTCTTTGGAAAGAATGTTTCCCAGTGGTGATCCGGATCGGATTGAGTTTGAGCGGATCGAAGACCGCTTTGGTGTCTCTCAGTTTTTGGTCTTTGCCTATCGAGATTCCGAACTATGGGCAGCCGATGGGTCTGGGATCGACCGGGCAATGCAGTGGCGAAAGCGGATCGAGGCTACTTCGGGAGTGGCCTATGCGCTAGATCTCTCGCGCGTCGACGAGATGCTCACAACGCTCAAAGGTCCGGCTGGTTTCCTAGGGGCACTCTCAGGGGTAAAGGCCAAGCGACCGCTGCTGGACTCGAGTAACAAGTTGGCCATCGAGTATCGCGATCTTTTCACCGGCCAGACCCATGCGGCCAATACCGACTTGGTCGCGATCGGCGTGCTGCTCGACAAATCCAAGTCGCGTGTAGAGAGCTCCGAGGATATCTTGGTCGAACTCCGAAGACTTGCAAACAGTGCTCCGGGAGGATTGCTTGTCGGACATGTGGCGATGGTCGACGAGGGATTCCGCGAGATCGAGCTCGATGGAAATCGCTTAGGAGTTTATTCTACGATCAGCTTGACTGCCTTGATGCTCTTTGGGTTCCGTTCGATCCGATGGGCATTGATCGTCGTGGCGGTTGTTCAGTGGTCGCTGGTCCTGACCCGAGCGATTTTGGTGTTGCTCAATTGGGAATTGACGATGGTCTCTTCGATGCTCTCATCGATCGTGATGGTCGTCGGGGTAGCCACGACGCTTCACTGGATGTTTGGATATCAGAAAGAGTACGACGCAAGGTCACACGAGTCCGACGAGCAGATTCGCGCAAAGAGCGCGCTAAATGCTTCGATGAGCAGGTTATGGCAACCGATTGTATGGGCGGTGGTGACCGACGCGATTGGGTTTGCTTCGTTGGCCTTGTCGAGAGTCGGGCCGGTGCAGGACTACGGTAGCATGATGGCGATCGCTTGCGGGGTAGTGCTACTGGGGATCTTTTGGTTGGTACCGACGCTTGCGCTGCTGCCTCTTGGGCCGCTGACGTTGGGCAAGCATTCCGGATATGAGCTTGGGAGCGTACCTGGGGAGGGGTGGATCCAAGGGGTCTTGCGAAGAGTGCTCGATATGGTTTGTCGAGGCCGAGCGTGGGTGATCACCTGTGCGGTGTTGCTGTTGATTTTGGGGTTGATCGGTTCGAGTCGCTTGAAGGTCGAGACTGATTTTTTGAAGAATTTTCAAGCGGGCTCGCCGATAGCCAAAGCGTATCGGGCTGTGGAGACCGAGCTTGGTGGAGCGGGGATTTGGGACGTGATGATTCCGGCCCCTGTTCCCATTACCGAGGAGTATTTGGATCGGGTCCTCGCGATGGAGAAGGAGTTGTTTGCGATTGAGGTGCCACCCTTAGAGCCTGGTGGCGAGTCGCTCAAGCTTTCCAGTGCATTGAGTTTAGCCGACACTGATCGGGTGGCGCGGGGTGCGGTAGTCTTGAGGATGATCCCGATCGAAGCTCGATTCTTGGGGATGAAGCAATCGATGGGCAGTTTCTTTGGAACGCTTTTAAGCGAACCTGCGGGTGGCCGACGTGCGATGCGCGTGATGTTGCGATCGCCAGAGCGCAGCGAATCGGAGCAGAAGATGGAGTTGATTGCGAGGGTTCGAGGGGTGATTGACAAGCATCGCGAGGGGTTGGGTAGCAAGAGCCCAGACGACACGGCGGTCACAGGATACTACGTGCTTTTGACGAAGCTTGTCGAGCATGTGGTAGCAGACCAATGGAAATCGTTTTTGGTGGCGGCTTTTGGGATAGGGCTCGCGATGACCATTGCGTTGCGGTCGTTGAAGTTTGCGATTGTAGCGATGGTACCGGCGGTCTTACCGAGTTTGGTGGTCTTGGGCGTGTTAGGGTCTCTAGGAGTCCGGATGAACTTAGGAGCGGCGATGATCGCGGCCGTATCGATGGGATTGGGGGTGGATTCCTCGCTCCATTACTTGTTTCGGTATCGGCAGGAGCGGTTTCGGGGAAGCAGCGTGATGGAGGCTTTGGGAGTTTCGCAGAGCGAGACGGGGATGGCGGTATTGATGGCGACTTTGGCGTTGGTGATTGGATTTGGATCGATGGCTGCGAGCGATTTTCTACCGACGGTTGCCTTCGGAACCTTGGCAGCTTGGACGATGCTCGGTGGCCTGATTGGCAACCTCTGTCTATTGCCCGCGCTGGTCACGTGGCTAGAGAGTCGTGGATCATGCTCAAGCCAGGGGTGATCAGCCAGTGCAGAAGACTCTCAGTCCAAGCGTTGACGCAACTGGGCCTCTAAGTCCGACGCTAGCGATTTGAGCTCACTTCGCTCGATCGACTTTAATTTGTCGTCGGTCGACTGGGCCATACCCAACATTTTTTGCAGTACCCGAATTTCACCGAATAGCTCTCCTAACTCGATTCCTTCCTGGCGTCCTTCCTGGCGTCCTTCCTCAAGGCCTTGCTTGCGGGATGCGTTCAGGATCCATTGCTGGTCGCGTATCTTTTTTTCACGGGCATCGTACATGACTTTGTCCTTCGTTATTCTTGCAATCCGATCAATCGTCTTAGTCGCTCTTAGAAATTCAGGTTGTGGAAACAACTCCCTGAGAGTCTTGGTATCGTACTTGTGCGCATGTAACAACCAAAAAAGCCATCGATCCAATATGCTCGCAGTCGCCAATCCGCTCTGCGGTAGATTATACCACCCAAGCTCCAAAGTGTGAATTTCTATTGTTTCTGCAAGCATTCGCCCCGATTCCACGTCCGTAAGCCGAAAGGCATGATGCACCTTGGTCGAATTCTGCCACAGCCTCCCTTCCAAGAGGCAAATCGTGTAGATCGGCTTGAGTATCGAGTAGTCGTCCCCGGACCTAAGCTGACCGGCGTACACCTCGCATCCATAATAGACTAGACGTTGGATCAGCCCTGAACATACCGACACCTGCATCTCGATGTCGTAAACCCAGCCTCGCTGGTCCGACGCCCGAATATCCAGGACGGATAGCTTGTCATCCATGAAATCCCTCGCATTGAAAGGATTCTCGATCACCACGTCCACAATTGGATCTGGCAGATCCAATATGGCATTGAGCAAGCTCATCAGTGCGATCTTGTTCTCAGGCGAACCAAAGGTCTTCAGGAATGCGAAATCATTCGTCGGACGGATCCCAAGTGGAACCATAAGTAACAATCCCTCGCCATGTACTCTCTCCCAGATCGCCTCGCCGTGTGTGCAGATCGGATTTTACCGAGATGTTGCATTCGTCGCCTGATTTTGGCGCGCTGAATTTTTTCAGATTCGCGGTCGGCTCTTTGCAAAGCCGCCGTTGTGTCCTGTCACAGTTTTGCCCTTTGGCTAAAATCGACTTTGCGAACCAACCTACGATCCATCCTTCGAGGACTATATGCTCGAATCCCCTGGGCTGCTGACCGACCTGTACCAATTGACCATGGCCTACGGGTACTGGCGCACTGGCAAAGCCCAGCATGAGTCGGTGTTCCATCTGTTCTTTCGTCGAAACCCTTTTGGATCCGGATACGCCGTTGCGGCCGGCTTGCAATCGGCGATTGAGTACCTCCAAGCTTTCAGCTTCTCCCAAGACGATGTGGACTACCTGGCAAGCATTCCCGGAAATGATGGCCAACCGATCTTTGACAAGGACTTTTTAGGGTATCTCAAGGCCCTCAAACTCTCCTTGCAAATCGACGCGATTCCCGAGGGGACTGTCGTGTTTGCCCATCAACCACTGCTCAGAGTTTCTGGCCCGATCCTAGAGTGCCAGCTGCTCGAGACGGCTCTGCTGAATATCATCAACTTCCAAACCTTGATCGCAACCAAAGCGTCTCGCGTGAGTCGAGTCGCTGGCCAAGAT
>Ga0136644_10002043_pt1 | contig 15655 bp, 12 predicted proteins | sample C_130820_EF_Meta_FD_94780 | JGI IMG/M metagenome (GOLD analysis project Ga0136644, IMG submission 94780) | Freshwater microbial communities from Lake Croche, Canada to study carbon cycling - C_130820_EF_MetaG (v2) (version 2) | ecosystem: Environmental > Aquatic > Freshwater > Lake | place... | reverse complement strand
TCCTGCAGGGACCCCACCGCTGAACAGGAAAGAATCCAGCGCACCCCCAGGGAGCGCAGCGCCCAGATGTTTGCCCGGTAGGGCACCTCTGAGGGCAGATAGCTGTGGTGGCGCCCATGGCGGGCCAGAAACACCAGTTCTGCCCCATCGATGCGACCCTTCACCAGCAGGTCAGAGGGGGCCCCGAAGGGGGTGTCGATCTGGAGTTCTTCCACATCGCTGAGCCCCTCCATGGCGTACAAACCACTGCCACCAAGCACACCGATCAGGGCGGTGGGTAGGTCGGAAACGGTGGGGGAGACAGTGGTCATGGCTTTGTGCCAAGGTTCAGGTCTTCCACTTTGCCCGTGCAGCGATGACCAAAGCCGTGATGGATACCGAAGCCGGCCCCGTGGTGATCGATCTGTTTGACACCGACGCCCCCAACACCGTGGCCAACTTTGTGAAACTGGCCAATGAGGGCTTCTACGACGGCCTTGCCTTTCACCGGGTAATCAACGGTTTCATGGCCCAAGGCGGCTGCCCAAACACCAGGGAAGGGGCAAAGGGGGTGCCGGGCACTGGCGGTCCTGGCTACAAAATCGATTGCGAAATCAACAGCCGTAAGCACCAGGCCGGCAGCCTTTCCATGGCCCACGCTGGTAAAAACACTGGCGGCAGCCAATTCTTCCTCTGCCACGACGCCCAACCGCACCTGGATGGTGTGCACACCGTGTTCGGCCAAACCGAAAACATTGATGTGGTGTTGGCCATCAAGAACGGTGCCCGGATCAACAAGGTGACCATCGAGGCCTGAACCCAGGCCCTTTCAGCTTTGGCCCCCTAACAGGTGGCCTAGTTTTTCAGCCTTGGTGTTGAGATAGGCGGCGTTGTGTTCCCCTGGGTCCATCACCAGGGGCAGTCGCTCAACCACCTCCAGCCCATAGCCCCCGAGGCCAGCGATCTTGCGGGGGTTGTTTGTTATTAACCTCAGCCTATGTACCCCCAGGTCGGAGAGGATCTGGGCGCCAACGCCGTAATTGCGCAGGTCAGCACTGAAGCCCAGGTGTTCGTTTGCCTCCACCGTGTCGAGGCCGCCGTCCTGGAGGCTGTAGGCCTTCAGTTTGTTGATTAGTCCGATCCCGCGGCCCTCTTGGCGTAGGTAAACCACTACCCCACAGCCGTGGGCTTCAATCATGCGGAGGGCCGCCTCCAGCTGGGATCGGCAATCACAACGCAGGGAGCCAAAGGCATCGCCGGTGAGGCATTCCGAGTGCACCCGCACCATCACCGCCTCCTCGCTGGCCGCTGGATCACCTTTGATCAGGGCCACATGGTCTTGGCTATCTAGGGAGTTGTGATACCCAATGGCCTGGAAGTTGCCAAACTGGCTGGGAAGTGCGGCCACGGCTTCGCGCACCACAAATCGTTCGGTGTCGAGCCGATAGCGAATCAGGTCGGCAATGCTGATCAAACAAAGCCCATGGCTCTGGGCATAGGCGGCCAGCTCGGCTAGGCGGGCCATGGAGCCATCGGCGTTTTGGATTTCGCAGATCACCCCCGCTGGATAGAGCCCCGCCAGGCGGGCCAGGTCTACGGCCGCTTCGGTGTGGCCGGCCCGTTTAAGCACGCCGCCATCCCTTGCCCTGAGCGGAAACACATGGCCGGGGCGGCGCAGGTCCCGGGGGCGGGTATGGGGATGCAGCGTCACCTGAATGGTGCGGGCCCGATCCTCCGCTGAGATGCCGGTGCTTACCCCATGGTCAGGGCCGGCATCGATACTCACGGTGAAAGCGGTTTGGTTGGGGTCGGTGTTGCGATCCACCATCAACGGCAGATTCAGCTCATCCAGCCGCTGGCCCTCCAGGGCCAGGCAAATAAGGCCCCGGGCTTCGGTGGCCATGAAGTTGATTTGATGGGGGGTGGCGAACTGGGCGGCGCAGATTAAGTCCCCCTCGTTTTCGCGGTTTTCGTCGTCGACCACCACCACGGAGGCCCCATCGCGGATTGCCTCCAGGGCCCTTTCAATCGGATCGAAGCGGATCTCAGTTGTGGCGGCCCCTGAAACCATGATCAGCCTCATCTGGTGCTCGTTATAGGGCCTAGGCCGGCCTGGGGTCGGTTGCTCTATAAAGTCGGCGCTCCTTCCGCAACCCCATGGCCGGCGCCTCCCCATCTGCCCAGCGGGTTGCCGTGATCGGAGCCTCCGGCTACGGCGGATTGCAGATCCTTCGACTGTTGCAGGATCACCCGGGTTTTGAGGTGAGCTTCCTGGGGGGTGAACGCAGTGCCGGTAAGCGCTGGTCAGAAATAATCCCCTTCCTACCGCTGGCTAACGACCTGGCCGTTGAGAGCCCAGATCCGGAAGCGATTGCCGCCGCCGCTGATTTTGCGGTGCTCAGCCTGCCCAATGGCCTGGCTAGCACCCTGGTGCCTGGGCTGCTGGCGAAGGGGGTGCGGGTGGTGGATCTATCCGCCGACTATCGCTTCCCCAGCCTTGCCCAATGGGCCGCCACCTACAGCACTGAAGCCCGGCAACAAAACCGCACGGACGAAGGACTATGCGCCGAGGCGGTGTACGGGCTGGTGGAATGGGCCGGAGACCAGTTGGCCCCTGCCCGCCTGGTGGGGGCCCCCGGCTGTTTCCCCACCGCCAGCTTGCTGGCCTTGATGCCGCTTCTCCAGCAAGGTTTGATCGAAGGCGAGGGCATCGTGATCGATGCAAAAACGGGCACGTCTGGGGGCGGGCGCGCCGCCAAGGAGCATTTGTTGTTGGCGGAAGCGGCGGAGGCCGTGGCCCCCTACGGGGTGGTGGGCCATCGCCACACCGCCGAGATTGAATTGTTGGCCAGTAGGGCCTCGGGCCGGCCAATCCAGTTGCAGTTCACCCCCCACCTGATGCCGATGGTGCGGGGCCTGCTTGCCACCGTTTATGGCCGCCTGCGCGATCCGGGGCTCACCGCCGAAGACCTCACCACCCTGTTTCAAGTGACCTACCGCGATCACCCCTGCGTGGGGGTGTTACCCGTGGGCACCTATCCCTCCACCAAATGGGTGCGCCAAACCAACCGGGCCCTGATCTCGGTGGCCGTTGATAAGCGCACTAGCCAGGTGGTGGTCATGAGCGCCATTGACAACCTGCTCAAGGGCCAGGCGGGCCAGGCCCTGCAGTGCCTGAATGTGATGACCGGTCAGCCCCAGGACACCGGCTTGCCTCTGGTGCCCTTCTACCCCTGAGCCCTGGTCCGCAGTTGTTGGGCCCGGGCCAGCACCACCCGGGGCAGGATCCGATGTTCCTCCTGCTGGATGCGGGCAGCCAGGCTGGCGTGGTCGTCGTTGGCAAATATTGGTACCGCTGCCTGGGCAAGGATTGGCCCGGCATCCACAGCCTCCACCACCTCATGGACGGTGCAGCCGCTTTCAGGGGCCCCCGCCGCTAGGGCCTGGCCAATGGCATCGGCCCCCCGGAAGTTGGGCAGCAGGCTCGGGTGAATGTTGATCAGCCGGCCCTGGTAGGCCTGGATTAAGCGACCGGTGACGATCCGCATCCAGCCGGCCATCACCACCAGCTCAATGGCGGCGTTTTCCAAGGCCGCCACGATGGCCCCATCAAGGGCCTCGCGGCTCGGTTGGTGGCGGTGATCCAGTAGCAGCCAGGGCACCCCCAGCCTTTTGGCCCGGGCCAGGGCCCCACAGCCAGGGTTGTTCACAATTAGAAGTTCCACCTGGGCCAGGGGCTGCTGCTGGCCCTGGCAGTGCTGCACCAGGGCCTCGAAATTGCTTCCCGCACCGGAAGCCAGCACCGCTAGGCGCACGGGGCTTCCAATGGCCTTGCAGCCATCGCTAAGGTCAGGCGTCGAAGGCGGTGCCGCATGTTCCATCCTGCGATCCTGGCCCCGGCGCTGGCCATCGGCAACTGGCGGCGCTGGTTAGATCCTTGACAGCTTCCCTGCGGTATTGCCTAGATCTGCGCGAGCCCCACAGCCACCGGCTGACCGTGGCCATCAGCCATCGGCCCCAACGGCCTTTGCTGCGCCTGCAGTTGCCCGCCTGGACCCCAGGCTCCTACCTGGAGCGCGATTACGTGCGGCACCTGGAGGGCCTTAAGGCCTGCCAAAGGGGCCAATCCCTGCCGCTGCGCCGCCTCGATCGCCACAGCTGGCAACTGGCGGTAACCCCTGGGCAGGAGCTAGAGATCAGCTATGGGCTGATGGCTGTGGAGGCCACGGTGCGCACCAATTGGCTCGATGGCAGCGGCGGCTTTCTTACGGCTGCCGCCTGGGCCCTGGAGCTGGAGGGTTGCCGCTGGGAACCCCATGGCCTGGAGCTGATGGTGCCCGAGGGTTGGCAGGTGGCCACAGCCCTGGGCGCCCAGGGCAAGGGCTGGCTGGCTCGCAATTACGACGAACTGATTGATGCTCCCATCAGCCTTGGGCCGTTAGAGAGCCTGGCCTTTGCCGTGGGTGGGGTGCCGCACCAATGGGTGTGGCAAGGCTTGCCCCAGCCAGCCCCCCTTGGGCGCTGGCGCGAGGATCTACCCAGGCTCTGTGCCGCCGCCTGCGGGCTGATGGGGGTTGAAAGGCCCGCAGCCCACAACTATCTGTTCATGACCCGTTTCGTTGGGGAGGGCTATGGGGGCCTTGAGCACAACGATTGTTGTGCATTGATTTTTGGCCGGCGGGAATTGGCTACCCCAGCCGGTTACCAGCGCCTACTGCAGTTGGTGGCCCACGAATACCTGCACCAGTGGAATGTGCGGCGCCTACGGCCCCGGGAGTTGAGCCCCTACAGCTATGGCGGGGCTGTGATCGTGCCCACCCTTTGGTTTGCCGAGGGCGTCACCAGCTATTTCGACAGCCTGGTGGTTTATCGCGCCGGCCTTTGCAGCAAAGAGGAGTTGTTGGCCGAGTGGGCCGAACAGATCAGCCGCTATCTCACCACCCCCGGTCGCCGGGTGCAATGTTTGAGGGAAAGCAGTGAAGAGGCCTGGGTAAAGCTCTATCGCCGCGATGCCCACAGCGATAACCAGCAGGTCAGTTATTACTTGAAGGGTCAATTGCTGGCTCTGCTGATCGACCTGCACCTGCGGACCCATGGCGCCAGCCTTGAACAGCTCTTGCAGCAGCTCTGGCGCAATTTCGGCAGCACCGGAAGGGGCTACAGCACTGAAGATTTGTTTGATGCCATTGGCGGCTTGGATCCCCAGTTGGCCCAGCTCTGTGAAGGCTGGTTAGCCAGCACCGCTGAGCTACCACTGGCTAGCTATCTGCAAACCGTAGGGCTACTACTGACTGCCCAAGCCTCTGATCTGGCTAGCACTGGGCTTCAGCTGGAACTGGTGGGCCGGGAACTGCGGGTGCGCCGGGTGGATCGCCATAGCCCAGCTGAACAGGCGGGGTTGGCCCCCGCCGATGAGTTGTTGGCCCTTGATGGGGAGCGGCTGCGCAGCTGCGACCAATGGGAGCAGGGGTTGAGTGCCGGGGGGGAACACCAGTTGTTGTTTTGTCGGGATGGGCTTGTGCGCACCTCAGTGCTTAGGCCTGCCGCGCCCCAGCCCCGCCACTGGCAGCTGCTGCCAGATCCCAGCGCCCCTGCCGCCGCCGCCCAATTGCGTAGCCAATGGTTAGGGCTTCCCCAAAGCTGACTCCCATGGCTCGCCGGCGGTTGCCATGGGCTGGGGCCCTCGCCATGGGCCTGGGCCTGGCCTTGGCCCTGCAATGGCATTGGTCCAGCCAGATTCCGCAAGGCCCCAAAGGTGCCATTGAGGAGAGGGGCCTCACCCCGCCGCCGCCGGCCCAAGCCCAGTGGCACTCACCACTTTTGAGCCATTGTCCGGCGTTGGATCAGCGCCTAGGGCAAAGGCTGGTCAAGCTGCCCCTGCAGGTAAGCAGGTTCCAGGCGGATCCCAGCAATTACTCCCTGCGCCTGCGTCGCGATGTCTATGGCCAAACCCTGGATCCCACCCCGGCGGTGATCGTGCTCCATGAAACGGTTTACAGCCTCGGCTCAGCCCTCAACACCTTCAGCACCCCCCACCGCTCCGATGACGATCAGGTGAGTTACCACACCTTGGTGGGCCGCCAGGGGGAGATCATCCAAGTGGTGGATGCCAATAAACGGGCTTTTGGGGCCGGCTATTCAGCTTTTGGGGGGCGGTGGGTGTTTACCAACCGAAAGCTGGCTGGTTCCCTAAATAATTTTGCCTTGCATGTGAGCCTCGAAACCCCCGCGGACGGCAGTGATGACGAGCTCTCGCACAGCGGCTATAGCCCTGCCCAATACGACGCCCTCAGCCGGGTGCTGGCCGATTGGATGCTGCGCTATCGCATCAAGCCAGAGGCAATCACCACCCACCGCCATGTGGACCTAGGCGGCGCCAGGGCCGATCCGCGCAGTTTTGATTGGCGCGAAATTCAAAAACGACTCACGGCCATTGGCTTGGTCTGTTGACAGGTGATCAAGGGTTTAGATCAGGGGCGCCAACTGGGATTCCTGGCGGCCGTAGAGCAGACCGTGTAGGGCTGGATCCTGCATGTAGGTGAGGATCCGATTGGGGTAGTCGAGTTTGCCGTTGTGTAGGTAAGCCAGGGTGGCAATCAAGTGGGCATCCCTGGCGCTGGTACTGGCTGCAAGGCCCCCTTGGGTGGGTACCCCCAGGGCGCGGCTAAGGCGAGCCATTTTGCCGGCCAGCAGGGCAACGTTGCGCTCTGGATCAAGCAATTGTTGGCGGGCGGCCTCCAGTTGTTTTTGGCTGGCTTTCCTGGGCAGCAGATGCTGGTGCATCAGCTCTTCCACCCCCAGCTGGGCAGGCCCGTGGGTTTGGAACAGGCCAGAACGCATCGCCAAGGCCGAATCTTCCCCAGGCTTGGCATGCTGCAGTTCGTCGTAGAGCACGGCGGTGAGCAGCATCGGATTAACTCGATAACTCTTCGCCTGTTGGCGCACCGCTGGAATCAGCGCCTCCAGCCTTTGCAGGGTATGGGTGCGCAGCGGGGCCCAATGGTCAAGGCCAGCGGTGAACAGTTGGGCCAAGGGGGTTTGGGGGCCGTGGACGCCGAAACGCCTCTGCAGCTCCTGCAATTCCGCCACCTCAAAATCCGCTGGGTTGGGCCTCTGACCCTCTGCCACCAGGGGTTCGTCAGTGCGCAATTGCTCCAAGGGCTGAGCAGCCCTTTGGCGATCAGTCTTGGGGTGTAAGGGCGTTGCAGTGAGTCCGAGCAGGCAAATGGCCAGGCTCAGCCCCCCGAGGGAAGTTCTGCGATGGCAGCCCAAAAAGCCGATAGTTCTGAATTGCTTCAACTCTTAGATTTTAGGACGGATTCGCTTGCTTCACAGTCCCCCGCCAAATAAGCGAATTCGAAATCAGGGTCTCGCCTTAACCACCCGCAGCAAAGCTGCACCGGTGGCCCAGCAGACGATGCTGGTTTCTCCCCTAGCGGTCCCCTGAGCATGGCAAATACCATCCCCGATCTGAATCCAGCCGCCGCCAGCGACCAGTGGCAGCGGTTTTGCCAACTGCTTTGGCACCACGAGCCCTTGGCTCTCTGGCTTGATGTGAGCCGCATGGCCCTCAGCCAAAAGCAGCTGGAGGATTTTGAGGAGCCTTTCCAGCGGGCTTTTGGGGCGATGGAGGCCCTTGAGCAGGGGGCCATGGCCAACCCCGATGAGCACCGCCAGGTGGGCCATTACTGGCTGCGGAATCCGGCCCTGGCCCCTGATCGGGCCGTGGCTGCCCAGATCAGCTCCGAATTACTGCGCATTCAGGAATTTGCCGCCCAGGTGTTGGCAGGGTCCCTGACCTTGCCCCAAGGCCAAGCCTTCACAGACGTGCTTTGGATTGGCATCGGTGGTTCTGGCCTGGGGCCAGTGCTGATAGTTAGGGCCCTTCAGGAAAATCGTCAGGGCTTGCCCTTCCATTTTCTCGACAACGTGGATCCAGACGGCATGAGCCGTTTGTTTGATCAACTGGGCCCCAGGCTGCTTACCAGCCTGGTGGTGGTGGTGAGTAAATCGGGCGGTACCCCGGAGCCCCACATCGGGATGGTGCAGGCCAGGGCCCGGCTTGAACAGCTGGGGGGCCAATGGAATGCCCAGGCGGTGGCCATCACCATGGTGGAAAGCAAGCTTGACCAGGAGGCAGCGACGGAGGGCTGGCTCCAGCGTTTTGACCTGTTCGATTGGGTGGGGGGACGCACCTCCATCACCAGTGCCGTGGGTTTGTTGCCTGCGGCCCTGGCTGGCATCGATACCGAGGATTTCTTACATGGTGCTGCCCTGATGGATAGTGCCACCCGTAAGAAAGATTTGCTGGACAATCCCGCTGCCCTAATGGCGGCTGCTTGGTATTCGGCCGGTGATGGTCTTGGCCGTCGCGACATGGTGATCCTGCCCTATCGCGATCGTTTGGAGTTATTTAGCCGCTACCTTCAGCAGCTGGTGATGGAATCCCTCGGCAAGCGCCTGGATCGCCAGGGTCAGGTGGTACACCAAGGCATAGCCGTATATGGCAACAAGGGTTCCACAGACCAACATGCCTATGTACAACAATTGCGGGATGGCGTAGATAATTTCTTTGCCACCTTTATTGAGGTATTAGAAGATCCCACTGACATTGAAAAACTGGATGGAGCCCTGCCTGGGGATTTCCTAGATGGGTTTTTGCAGGGCACCCGGGCAGCCCTTTCCGAAGGGGGGCGCCAGAGCATCACGATTAGCTTGGCGAAATTTGATGCCAAAGCCCTTGGGGCCCTGGTGGCTTTGTTTGAGCGGGCCGTGGGCCTCTATGCAGAACTAATTGATATCAATGCCTATCATCAGCCAGGGGTTGAAGCTGGTAAACAGGCCGCAGCTAAAATACTAGACCTACAGGAACGATTAGAACAGCTGCTACAGGACGGTAAACTTCGTAATGTAGAGCAAATCAGCCAGGAGCTGGGTGAATCTACCAGTCGTGAGGCTGTTTTCTTTATTCTGCGCCACCTATGTGGCAATGATCGCGGCCTCCAGGTAAGCGGAAACTGGGCAGACCCCTTAAGTTTGCAGTTTCAAAAAGCCTGAGTAATCCACCCAGCTTAAATTTTCTGTTGGCTCCCATCTTTATTGGCTCAGATGAAACGCAGTGTTCAGGCCTACATCGAAGAAATTCCCAGCTGGGATGACGGATCAACCCTTGCCAGCGCCCCCCTGTCCACCATGCAGTGGCTGGTGTGGGCCTTGGCCACTGCGGGCAAATTTTTTGAAGGTTTGATTGTGTTTATGGGTGGCATTGCCTTGCCCCTGGTGGCTGAGGATTTTTCAATCAATGCCACCCAGAAGGGTTTGATCACCGCTGCCACCCTCGCGGGTATTTTGGTGGGGGCGCTGTTATTGGGGAGCTTGGCCGATCGATTTGGTCGCAAGCCAATTTTTATCGGTGAAATGGTGTTGTTGTTGGTGGGGTTGCTGGGGGCAGCCACCAGCCAAAACGTAGGGCTATTGATCCTTTGGCTTTTTGTGATGGGCTTGGCCCTAGGGGCTGATTATCCCACGGCCCACCTGGTGATTTCCGAGAGTATCCCAGCTGCTATCCGTGGTCGACTTGTTTTGGGGGCATTTAGTTTTCAAGCCCTAGGGGCCGTAATTGGCACGGCTATTTGTGCTGTAGTACTTAGCTCCCATCCTGAACTTAGCACCTGGAGATTATTTTATTTGTTGCCTGTAATTCCGGTGGCACTGGTGATCTGGGGCAGGCTTTTTCTGCCGGAAAGTAGCCATTGGTTGGTTAGCAAAGGTCGCTTAGATAAGGCTGAAAAGCATCTTCGAAAATTGTTGAACCGTAAGGACATTCAACTGTTGCAGTTGGAGACGGCGGAGGAGGGTTATCTGCCGAAGCGTTCTGGTGATTGGAGTCGCCTGTTTAAGGGCAAGCAATTGCGATCCACAATTCTTGCTTCGGTTCCCTGGTTTTTGCAGGATATTTCCACCTACGGCATTGGTATTTTTACCCCCGTGATTATTGCGGCAGCTTTTGGTGCTGAATCCCACCAACACACCGTGGCGGCGATAATTCAAAATGATTTGCTCGGAGCCAGGGGCACAGCCCTTGTTGATGTGGGCTTTCTTGTGGGCATTGCTTTTGCGATCTGGTTTTCAGATCGATTGGGCCGTATGCCCTTACAAATTTTTGGCTTTATTGGTTGCGCCTTGGGTTTGCTTATTGCCGCAGCGGGAAGTTTTGGCAGTGCAAATAATCTGCCAGTAATTGTGGTGGGTTTTTTCCTCTTCCAATTCATGACTAACCTCGGTCCAAATTCCCAGACCTATTTGATTGCTGGGGAAGTTTTTCCCACCAAGGTGAGAGGTATCGGTGCCGGATTTTCCGCTGCCTGTGGCAAGGTTGGTGCTGTGCTCACAGCTTTTCTGTTCCCTGCTTTACTGCAGACCCTGGGCACGGACCGCTTGTTGCCTCTACTCGCCCTAAGCTCACTTTTAGGAGCGTTGATCACCTGGTGGTACCGGGTGGAAACTAAAGGTATGGACCTGGAAACCCTATAAGTACTTTGGATCCAGGCTTGTTGGTACTCATGTAACGTGGTTTGGATTTGATCAAACGTTTTATGCGCTGCTATTTGGTGCTTTTATTTGTACTACTAACTACAACTCCTTCCCTAGCCGCCCCGGCCCTAAGGGTGGGCGTTGCCGATGGGGCGCCCCCTTGCAATTACCAGGATCTGGGGGCCTGGAAGGGAATTGCTGTGGAGCTTTGGCGAGCCGTTGCTAATCGAGAACAGCTGGCCTATCAGCTGGTGCCGAAGGCCACCACTAAGGATTTACTGGCAGCAGTGCGAAATTCAGAAATAGATTTAGCAATTGGATGTCTATCAATGACTCCAGAACGTTTAGGCACATACCGATTCAGTCAAACCTACCAGGAATCTGGGCAAGCGGTGATGGTTAGGCGCGATCCGATGGAACTCGGTCGCTCCATGTTGAAATCACTGCTAAGCATTGATCTATTGACTTTGCTATTTAGTTTTATAGCTATATTTATTGTCATGGCCCTCGGGGTATGGAAAACGGATTCCTGGGGCACTAAGGATGAAACCTTAAGGAATGGTCGGATACGCAGTTTCACCAAAGTTTTTCAGATTTTGGCCACAGGGCCAGGTACCAACACGATTGTGGATTCAGTTAGGGGCAATAGCTTAGTGGTGCTCAGCTACCTGCTTAGGGCCTTAATGGCATCTTTTCTTGTTAGTTATGTTACTATTAATATAATCAGAAATCCCCATTCATCCCGTTTGGGAAATGTTAATTCAATTGCCGAATTTAAAAACAAGAAGATAGCGGTTAGAATTGGCTCTGCTAGCCAAGCTCTGCTTCAGGAGCCTTTGAGGCTCAAGCCCAGTCTAGCCATTGACATAGTAACAATTAATGGCATTGATCAGGCTCCTTCTATTCTTGAATCTGGCAGAGCCGATGGAGTTTTGGCTGATGAAATGCAATTGTTGTATCTTATTAAAAATCTAAGGGAAAACAAATTTAGAATTGTTTTGAGGGATATTGAGCCTGGTTATCAGGGTTTTATCTTTTCTAAGAATCTTGACCCTGCCATTGCTAGCTCAATCAATGAAAGTATTGTTGAGTTCAGGCGATCAGGTCTAATCCAGGAGCTAAAAGAATCCGTGGGCTTTAGTCAAGGCCAGAAATAGTGATTTAAAATTTTAGCTTTAGTTTTTCTATCTGTAGCCTTGGACAGTGAGGGTTATTTGGGATAATCTTATTATGGGCACCTCGAAAAATTGCCGTTGGCCGCAAGAGTCTAACAATCGAGGCCTGATGAGTACATGAGTCTCATTGGCTGGTGCGCATGTCCCTGGATTTTTCGTGGCTCCCTTATTGCATTTGCCTGGAGATTTACGCGCTATTTTTCAATAAAACATATCTCTTAGGGTCGCTACAGGGGAACGCAATCCAGGCTTTCCAAGGTAATGATGCCTGCTGGGTAGTCCTTGGCGCTTAGTCCCGGGGCCGGCAACACAAATACTTGGCAACCGGCCCCTAGGGCCGCTTGGGCACCGGCTTGGGAATCCTCAAAGGCCCAGCAGCTGCTGGCGGCAAGGCCCAGGCGCCGGGCAGCTTCCAAAAAAATATCCGGGGCAGGTTTGCCCTGGCGGACCATCGGATCATCGCCAAAAACCCTCACCTCAATCGCTTGGAGCCAGGGGTGGGGGCTGGTTTTAAGGGTGACCGCGGCCTCGCCACTGCTGGTGGCCAGGGCCATGGGTATCTGGAGGCCCTTAATGCGAGCCACTAAAGCTTCGGCCCCGGGCATTGGTTTTGCCTTGATGACCTTGGCGCGGGCCAAGGGTTGCTGAATTGCCAGCAACTCCTCGACGGTGGCCCTAAGGGAGAGTCGTTCGATCAGCAAACGGGCGTTATCAAAACGATTGCGGCCCCGTAGCTCCAGCAAAAAATTCTCTGGTAGCTCTGCACCGAAGTGGGTGATCGCCCCCTGCCAGGCCTGGCCATGCAGGGGTTCGGTATCCAACAACAGGCCGTCAAGGTCAAATAAACACCCGGCGGGCCGTTCGGTTGCCTGCACTAACTGGGAAGCCGGTGGGGCCATTCTCTACCGCCTTTGGCAGCCCAGCCAGCCGGTTTGGCCATCGAGCCAGAGCCGGGGCCCTTAAACAAAGCGTGTCATCCCTTTCCCTGGAGCAGCTTTGCTGGTTTTAATGCCGACTTGGATCTACCTCCTTTAGCCATGGGCGACGCCACGATTGAATCGGTGCTGCACGAATCGCGGCTATTTTCTCCGCCGGAAGGCCTTGCTGCCACGGCCCGCATCGGCTCCATGGGGGCCTATCAAGCCCTGGCGGACCAGGCGGAGGCTGATCCCGATCGCTTCTGGGGTGATCAGGCGCGGGAGCATTTGCATTGGTTTGAGCCCTTTCATACGGTGCTCAATTGGAATGATCCCCCCTTTGCCCGTTGGTTTGAGGGGGGTAGCACCAATCTTTCCTACAACTGCCTTGATCGCCACCTGGAGGGCCCCAGGGCCCATAAAACGGCGCTGATCTGGGAGGGGGAACCCGGGGACGGCCGCAGCTACACCTACCGGGAGCTGCACACCGAGGTGTGCAAGGCCGCCAATGCCCTTAGGGCCCTAGGCGTTGGTAAGGGCGATCTGGTGGCCCTTTATATGCCGATGGTGCCGGAGGCGGCCATCGCCATGCTGGCCTGTGCCCGCATTGGAGCCCCCCACTCGGTGGTGTTTGGGGGCTTTTCAGCCGAGGCCCTGCGGGACCGCTTGATCGATGGTGAGGTGAAGGTAGTGATCACCGCTGATGGGGGTTTCCGCAAGGACAAGGCGGTGGCCCTCAAGCCCGCCGTTGATCAAGCCTTGGCGGAGGGTTGTCCCACGGTGCGGCAGGTGTTGGTGGTGCAACGCACCCAGCAGGAAACCCACATGGAAGCCGGCCGTGATCATTGGTGGCACGAGTTGGTGGCTGGCCAGTCCAGCCATTGCCCGGCGGAGCCCATGCAGAGTGAAGACCGCTTATTTGTGCTCTACACCTCCGGATCCACCGGCAAACCCAAGGGGGTGGTACACACCACCGCCGGTTACAACCTCTGGGCCCACCTCACCTTCCAGTGGATCTTTGACATCCGCGAGGACGACCTCCATTGGTGCACCGCCGACGTGGGCTGGATCACCGGCCACAGTTACATCGTTTATGGGCCGCTATCGAATGGCGCCACCACAGTGATGTACGAGGGGGCGCCTCGCCCTAGCAAACCCGGCGCTTTCTGGGAAGTAATCGAGAAGCACAAGGTTTCGATTTTTTATACGGCCCCCACAGCAATCCGTGCCTTCATGAAGAACGGCCGGGAGGTGCCTGATCAATACGACATGGGCTCACTGCGGATCCTGGGCACCGTGGGGGAGCCAATTAATCCCGAGGCTTGGATGTGGTATCGCGATGTTATTGGTGGTAATCGCTGTCCGGTGGTTGATACCTGGTGGCAAACGGAAACCGGTGGGGTGATGATCAGCCCCCTGCCCGGGGCCACCCCCACCAAGCCAGGCTCCGCCACCTTGCCTTTACCTGGCATCGCCGCAGATGTGGTTGATATTGCTGGCAACAGTGTGGGCGTTGATGAGGGGGGTTACCTAGCCATTCGGCGTCCTTGGCCAGGAATGATGCGCACGGTGCATGGGGATCCTGAGCGTTTCCGTTCGAGCTACTGGGAGCACATCAGGCCTGCTGACGGCAGTTACATCTACTTTGCTGGCGACGGTGCCCGGCGCGACCAGGATGGTTACTTCTGGGTGATGGGCCGGGTTGACGATGTAATTAACGTCTCCGGCCACCGGCTGGGCACCATGGAAATTGAATCAGCCCTGGTGAGCCATTCCGCCGTAGCTGAGGCCGCCGTGGTGGGTAGGCCCGATGGGCTCAAGGGTGAAGGGATTGTGGCTTTTGTGATCCTCAAGGGGGATAGCCAAGGTGATGCTGACCTGGTCAAGGGCCTGCGCCAGCACGTGGGGGAGGAAATCGGCCCGATCGCTCGGCCCGATGAGATCCGTTTCACTGATGCCCTGCCTAAAACCCGCAGCGGCAAGATCATGCGCCGAATCCTGCGGGCCCTGGCCGCAGGTGAAACTGTGAGCGGTGACACCAGCACCCTCGAAGACCTCTCGGTTTTAGACAAACTGAGGGCTGAACCCTGAGCCTTATATGAGCATTGCCCCCCCCAGCTGGCATGCCTTGGCCCTTGATCAGCTGCCAGCTGAGCTGTTGGGGGACCCCAGCCAGGGGCTTCCCCAACAACTGCGGGAGGAGCGACAGCAGCGCTATGGCTTAAACCGATTGCCCAGCAAGGGGGGGCGCAGCAAGTTGCGCATCTTGGTAGACCAGTTTGTCAACGTCATGTTGCTGCTGCTGATCGCCGTGGCGGTGGTTTCGGCGGTGCTGGATCTGCGGGCGGAGCAATTTCCCAAAGATGCGGTGGCCATCGGCGTGATTGTGCTGCTCAACGCCTTGCTTGGTTATTTCCAGGAGAGCCGTGCTGAATCGGCCCTGGCGGCACTCCAGGCCTTGGCCATGCCCATGGTGAAGGTACGAATCGCCGCTGAAATCCACAGCATGCCCGCCGAGCAGTTGGTGCCCGGTGATGTGGTGATGCTCGAGGCCGGTGACCGGGTGCCGGCGGACCTGCGGCTGTTGGAGGCAGCCCGGTTGTCGGTGAAGGAGGCGGCCCTCACCGGTGAATCCTTGGCGGTGCAAAAGGATGCCAAGGCAGTACTCAGCGCCGACACCGGCCTGGCGGAACGCTTGAACTGCCTTTATCAAGGCACTGAGGTGGTTAACGGTCGCGGCTTGGCCCTGGTGGTAGCCACCGGCGGCGCCACCGAATTGGGCCGGATTGCCAGTTTGTTGCAACACAGTCAGCAGGGGCCCACCCCCCTGCAGGAACGCCTCGACCAATTGGCCAAGGTGTTGGTGGGCTCTGCCTTGGCCCTCGTGGCCCTAGTGGTGGCCTTTGGGGCCATGGCTGGCCAGCCCCTGGCGGAATTGCTGGAGATTTCGCTCAGCATGGCCGTGGCCATTGTTCCTGAGGGCTTGCCGGCGGTGATCACCGTTTGCCTAGCCGTAGGCACCCTGCGCATGGCAAAGCGCCATGCCTTGAT
>Ga0136644_10002041_pt1 | contig 15663 bp, 18 predicted proteins | sample C_130820_EF_Meta_FD_94780 | JGI IMG/M metagenome (GOLD analysis project Ga0136644, IMG submission 94780) | Freshwater microbial communities from Lake Croche, Canada to study carbon cycling - C_130820_EF_MetaG (v2) (version 2) | ecosystem: Environmental > Aquatic > Freshwater > Lake | place... | reverse complement strand
TTCTTAAAACATTTATTAATAGTGACTTCTGAAACTCCGCAAATCGACTTGATATCTGTTTTAGAAATAGGGAGACTACATACGCTTGAAATGAAGAATACGATTCCCGCAGCGATCGCATGGGGTGTATTATCCGAAATCGTCTCTGATTCCTCTATTTTTCTAGCGATAAATTTCGATAGCATCATAAGCTCCTGATTAATATTAAGTTTCGAGCAATAACGCTCGATAAATGAACTCGGTTTACTCATAACAAGATCAGTTTGGTTAGAGACATTTTCAGATCTCTCGATATTATGTAGAATATTCACCGCCATTGAACAACCAGTTGTCGCACTCGTTTTATCCAGTTGGAAAATCTCGGCAATTTCATGAGCTGTTCTAGGACAACCATTCACACGACATGAAATATAAATTGAAGCAGCTTTAATACCATCGCGATTTAGACCACGGAACATTTTTTGTGCCGAAATATCTTTATGAATAGCCATTGCATCATCTATGAAAATTTTAGGAATACCCGAATTTTGCGCCATAGTTGTAATAAACTGGAACTCTTCATAGAGAGATTTCTCTTTATGAGGCATCGACTGCCATTCGGTCCATTTTCGTATCTTCTTCATTTCATAGGAGGATTTCGCGGTTGAAAGGACTTTACATCCAAAAGACGATTCTACTAAAAGAGGATTAATAGGATTTCCACAACGGGTAGGATCATTCCCATTCTTATCATCGGCACCGAAAAATCGCCATTCTGGTGAATAGTCTAAAATATCTCTATAGACGATCGCACAGGCCGAATTTGTACATGTTGGAAAACCATCTTCCATAATCATAAGATTGGATTTACAATGTGAACATAATCCAGAGTCCACGGTATCTGTATATATACATTCTATAATAGGAGATGATTTATGATTTTTTATTTTAGAAGTAGAATTTGTTTCTTGATCGAAAATATCCCAAAGATTCGATTTTTCAGAATTAGTTAATAATACTTTCTTCTTTTTAGTAATATTTTTAGATTCTCTCGGTTCAATAATAATAGAAAGCTCTTCAGACATATTCTTTAAAGTATCGTGGATATTCTGTTTACATTTTTTTACGCGGTTTGCTTTAATACGAATAGTAATATAATCACTTTTAGGAATAGATGAACTCATAGTAGTATAAGTAAATAAAGAAAGATTTATATCAATTTTGTAAAGAGAATATATCTAAATATATAAACTATAATAATGGATCCATCAAAAATCGCTGGAATGGCTATGGATGCTATTGATCCTTGTGAAAAAACAGATAAAGAAAAAGAAGAGGAAGCAGCTGATAGAAAGGCAATGTTAGAACAAGCAAAAGATGATATTGTGAATGTACTATGTACTAAATTATATACAGATGATGGTCTGAATCTTAAAGATGAATTTATTAAATTAATCGTCGATGCAATGAATAATGCATTCGAAGGAGAATCCGATAATATGACAGCTCAAATACGTGATATTAGTTTACGTCCAATGACTGATTATGTTAACAATTTAGTAGAACTTACATCGGGAGAAGGGATTGATGGATTCAAAGCGAGAGTATTACGTAAAATATTTAATACAGAAAATAATACTTTTAAAAGTATACTAAGACAGGCTTTACGTAATATACCAAGATTAGATGCTGAATTAATTATGGATGAGATGAAGGATATAGTTGATAAAGAATTAAATGGTGATCATGATGAGGATTATGAGAATAATTCTGATGTTGGATCAGTTTCAACCGATTTTAGAGGTGGATCTAGTAGTATAGAATCCAGTTTGGGCGATTCAGTAAAATCAGATGGATCCGTTTCTTCACAAACAGCTGAAACTACAAAAGACTTAATGAATGATTTAAGAAAGACACATAGTGATATATCTAAAGCGATTAGTGGGATCGATATTGCTGAAGCAATGATTCCAAGAATTAATATAGCATTTGATGCATTTTTTGAAAAATATAGAGATCGAATCTATCATGAAATGTTAGAAAAAACAATAAATCATCATACAGATATATTTATAGATGATCGTGAAATGAAATTACAAATATTATTTTCAATATTAAATTCAGATGATAAATCTCACCCTTTTTTTATTAGAGCAAAGACAATTATGAGAGATTCATTAAATCATTTATTAGAATCAACTGAACAAATCACTTCTGAAGAAGATATAAAACAAAAAATTGCTGATAACTTTCTAAAAAAGTTAACAGATGATACTGAAGATATTATAAATGGATCCGCAGGAAATGTCATTACTGATGTTATAAAAACAATTAATACATATGGTGGTAGAACATCTAAGAAAAAAAGAAAATCCAAGAAAACAAGAAAATTCAAGAAAACAAGAAAATCCAAGAAAACAAGAAAATCCAAGAAAACAAGAAAATTCAAGAAAAATAAAAAACGTTCTCTCTCAAATAGAAAATGAAACTTTCTTTTCTAGCTTTTCCAACATCTCTTGATTATATACTAAATTACCTGTAGGCTTATATTGTCCGATTGGCGTATATTGTTTCTTATCTCCTTTCGTCTCCTTCCCACCTGCATTTAATAAACGAGTATTTGGATCATTCGGATCCCCCTGTTCTTCTTCTTCGCCTGGTTTTTTCACAATATTCCCTTTTTCATCGACAACAATACCCGTTTTTTTCTTAAACTCATTTCGCGAATAAGTTGGTATCCAATTCTCCCATGAAATAAAAAGAGTATTTGGATGCATATATCGGACAAAAAACCCATTTTCTTCTAACTTAACGACTAAAAAAGCCACACATTCACCATTATCGAAATTCGGTTCGCCAAAAATAAATTCGGGTACAGTAAACCAAATATATTTATCCAAGCGTTTATTACGCCCTGTAAATTGTATACGTTTATGAATACGTCCTAAAATTTTATTAAAAATAGAGAGTTGTTTTAGATCCCGCTGTCGCTTCTTCTCATACAAATCATCAATATTGAGTTTTGTTGAAGCTTCTTCTTCGTCGACATATAAAAGGCATGACATTTATTAATTATTGGTATATTTATTCATAATATTTTGTTTTAGAGAGAAAACCTAATAAATATAATAATTTACTCATTATATTTATCATATTAATTCTTATATGACAATCGAACATCTCGTTATTTCTGGTGGATGTATCTGGGGCTTATATGAATATGGTGTATTTAAACATCTGCATAAGCGAGAGTTTTGGAATATTAATAATATTAAAACAATGTATACTACTTCAGCGGGTGCTATAGTTGGTACAGTTCTAGCATTAAAATTAGATTATGAAACCATGGATACATATTTAATCGATCGACCATGGAATAAAGTATGGAAAGAATGCTCGTATAATTTATTAGATGCATTTAATAAATGTGGTATTTTTCATAAACATTCTTTTATCGAAATGTTTTTACCACTTTTCAAAAGTATGGATATAGATATCAATATTACTATGTTAGAATTTTATGAATTTACAAAAATAGATTTGCATATTTTTATTACAGAATTAAATATGTTTGAGTCTATTGAAATCTCGCATTCTTCTCATCCTGAATGGAAATTAATCGACGCGATTTATACATCGTGTACATTACCCGCAATATTTGCACCCCATATAGATGGTATTAAATGTTATATTGACGGTGGATTTTTCAATAATTATCCAGTAAAACAATGTTTTATGAATGTAGAGGATTATGATACTATTTTGGGAATATGTATTGAGAAAAATGCAGGAGATGAAAATCCTACAGTTATTACAGAAGATTCTAATATATTAGAATTTACTGCTGTTTTGATGAATAAGTTATTCAAAAATATGATCTTTATGAATGATAATACAGGTATAATCAAATATGAAATCATAACATCTACTATTCCTACGACAATTGAACAATTAGAAGATATATCGTGTAGTAAAGAAAAGAGACGGGAAATGATTGAGTTAGGTGAAGCGGATGGGAAAATATATTATGACAAATGGTCAGAAATAACTAATGATTTATAGTGTCGATTGTATAAATTGGTCTAAATGATCGGAAGTGATTTTAGCATCATAATCAATAGTAGTACTATCTTTGGACATTTTAATAGTAGGATAGGCTTCAATATTATATTTACGGATTAAATCTGCGATTTTAGTAGGTGTTGTTTGGACAATACCACTAGCATCCGCAGGTATATCTATAATATCAATCGTTCCATTATCTTCTGTACAGTTAATATCATAACAGTGAATAATATATCCATTTTTCTCTACATTATTATATTGTAATTTAAATGTATTCCATTCGGGCTTAGCAGTTTTACAATGGGGACACCAATCCACATAGAAGAAATAGATATTCGCAATTTTCTTACGTCCATTGGAGTTCGCCATATCTGCTAGAACCTGTTTTTGAGAATACGGCACATAATATTGATTATATGCGTAAAAACCAAAGGCTACAAAAATAAAAAATACGAAAATGGCTATAATAATATTTGCATAGGGTCTTAAATAATCACTAATCACAGTAATAATATTCGCCATAGTATACTATATATTGGATATATTTATTATATATATTATATTCTATTAGAATAAACGGATAATGAAATATGCTAAAAAACAACTAAATCCGAGTAAAAATAACTCAAACTTTTATTTAGGATTCATATATATATATATAAATATTTATGAAACAAAATAAAACACAAAAAAAAACTCCCTTTAAAGATGATCATTATAATAGTAATGATGGTATGTTAACTACAATATGGGGTCCTAGTATGTGGCATTCTTTACATACAATGAGTTTTAATTATCCTGTATATCCAACACCTGAACAGAAAAAACAATACCGAGAGTTTATCTTGAACCTACAATATGTACTTCCTTGTGGGAAATGCCGTAAAAATTTGAAGAAGAATTTTAAGCGGTTACCATTGAATCTATCCGATATGGAATCACGATCGACATTCTCTCTCTATGTTTATAAACTACATGAAGTAATTAATAAAATGTTACATAAAAAATCGGGTCTCTCCTATGAGGATGTGAGAGAACGATATGAACATTTTAGATCGAGATGTACAAAATCACTAACGGAAATTCACGAAAAACGAAAAAAAGAGGCGGAAAAACAAAAAGAAGAAAAAGGATGTACGGAACCCATGTATGGAGAAAAAGCGAAATGTGTTATTCAGATCGTACCACAATCAAAAAAATGTAAAACATTTAATGTTCATAAACAATGTATAAAACGTAATCTTACTAGAAAAAAGATTTAGTCGATATTTTTACAAGAAACTGTTATGAGAAAAAAAGATAAAATATATATGGATTGATATATATATTATATGTCTACTGATAGTATTAAATTTACTAGTGAATATATACCAGAAGATAATTCAAATAATTCAAATAATATTAATCATCTTAATCATGTTAATCCTAAAAAAGACCCCATACCTTTTTGGGGTGTAAATCCAAATATTCTCTTCCAAAATCAATATATTACCGAGTTTTTCCCAGTGAATGGAATGTCGTTTAATCAAAATTTAAATGCTATTAGTCGGTCTATTATTCTTTTATCAGTCGTCGGGTTTTTATTAACCCGTAATTTTAATTTCTTTGGTGCACTTACCATCACTATGATTGCGATTTATTTTTATTATCAAACGCAACGACCAAAGTCGGAGGTTGAAGGCCTTAGTAATGCAGGTTTAGCTATCGTTGGTGATCCTAGCTATAATAAAAAAGGCATCGTACCTGGGGTCGATGGATCGAATTCCGTTTTTGATAAAGCGACCCCATCAAATCCATATTCAAATGTACTACTAACCGATTATGATATGAATCCGAATAAAAAACCCGCACCTCCTGCAGGTACCACCGTCGTATATAATACTATTTTAGAAAATGCAAAAAAAACAGTTATGGAATTAAATAGCGACCAACCTGATATTGCCGATAAATTATTTAGAGATTTAGGGGAAAATCTAGAATTTGAACAATCCATGCGAAATTTTACATCGAATCCAGCGACAACCATACCGAATGATCAAGCAGCTTTTGCAGAATTTTGTTATGGTGGTATGATATCATGTAAAGAGGGAAATGCTTTTGCTTGTGCTAGGAATTTAGATAGACATACCAACTAAAGGGAAACCAATGGTTTCCCTTTAAAACCCATCCTTTCCGATTGGTATTATTGAAAGTGAACCATATTTTTTCATTAAAGACCCTCCTATCCTGTTGGTATTATCTGTAGGGTATTATCTGTAGGGTGTTATCTCTAGGGTCTTGATTATCAATAAATAGTGTTTTAGAAATTACTTATAAAATATCTTAAAATAAATATTTTATAACTATATATCAAATAAGAAAATGAGTTTAAATAACACAAGTAGTTATCTTTTTAACAGTATGGGACGTATCGGTATAGATATTACCGATCAAACTGCGCAAAATCTTCATAATACACGTTTTGGAAATTATATGGTAGCTAATTATTTTAGCGATAGTACTACCGGTCAACAAGTTCAATTTGCTACCCAGCAACCAAATATTATGATGAATGCGAAATCAGGGGTGGCTTCTGGTGCGATCGACCAATATTCGTTTTTATTACAAAATACAGATTCGGAGAGACCTTTAGAAAAACTTTCATTAAATGAACGCCTTTTTAGAACCGTTCCTTATTTAGGAAGAGGTTCTGGAGATCCTACATTAGAATCCCAACTTTTACAGGGTGAAACTGTTTCTGATAAGAAATCGGTTGCTACTGTTTCTGAAATGACCTATATGAATCATGCAAATTTTCCTATGATGGATGATTTAAAATCGCGTATTGGAAATCCTGCTTATTCTATCGAAGAGTCTGCTTTAGATGGATGGACAAGAGGAGGTGCTTCTGCAAGAGATACTCAATTTGCAAGTAATTCTCGACCCACTGGAAATGGTTATTAGGTGATTAATTTATTTTATACATATATTATATAAAATGACAGACGAGGATCAAATGGATAAATCACCAGAAGAAAACATGCACAAAGAAATATTAAGCAAACTAGTTACTCTTGAGGAAAAAATAGATACTCTTGATGTTAAAATAGATACTCTTGGAGAAAAACCGAATGTTGCATCTGAAAATACGGAAACGGGAGATATGGAAACGGGAGATATGGAAAAGGGATCTACTCCAGAATTTATTGAAGGTACTCCAGAATCTATTGAAGGTACTCCAGAATCTATTCCAGTTAATACTCCTGCTGATGCTGATGCTGCAATGCCTGGAGGAACTCGCCGTGTTAAATTCTTCGATATGTTTAAACTAAAACGTACTCGTCGTCGTCGTACCGTTAAAAAGACTCGTCGTAGAGGTGGTAGAAAAGGATCCAGACGTCGTTAGAATATAAAAAGACAAGACAAGACAAAGACAAGACAAGAAAAAGACAAGACAAGAAAAAGACAAGACAAGAAAAAGACAAGACAAGAAAAAGACAAGGTTATAAAAAAATACAATAAAAATACAAGAAAAACAAATATCAAAGATACTATAAAAACACGCATAGTTTAGTGGTAAAGTCCAAACATGTGTCCTGGGTTCAGAGTGTAAAAAAACAAAAAACAATAAATCTATATAAAATGTATTGTTTTAGAATATATATTCAACCAATAGATGTATATCACCTATTCAACAAACGCAGAATATCGCCAAGCCCTCCGTAAATTTTGTGATATGTCTTGTAATGATATATCGATAGAATACGAAGAAATCGACGATGAATCAAAAGACGAATTATTATACGATCCAAATTCAATGGAAGAAAAAATGGATGAAATATTTAAGAAAACAAAAGACGACCCCCTTTGGATCGAATTATATAAATTAGCAGCAGCAAAATTCTTCTCTACGGATTTAGAAATCGGGTTAACTGTACTCTTTTCCTATCATTATTTCCCGGGATTTTATAACTGTTGGATATCGTTTTCTCAAAATCCAGATAATTGGTCTAAAACAAACGAATCCTATCTTTTATTATTATCTATACTTTAATATATAATGCCTCGTTGTAAAAAAGGAACTCGTAGAAATAAATCTACTGGAATTTGCGAATCTTCTAAAAATAAAACATTATCCAATCACCGTGTTAAACTTATTTTAGAAAAAGAGAGAAAATTTAGAAAAGAATCAGATAGATTATTGAATACTTCTACTTCTATGTCTTCCCAACTTATGAATCAATATAAAGAGAAGTTATCAACATTACATTTTGAAAAAGATGTTAAATTAAATAAAATAAATGATTTGGGAACTGCTTTAAGAAAAAGCATAGAACATAAAAATGATTTTGGACAAATGATGTAAAATATCATAAATAAATTTATTTATTTTTTTATGATATATGAAAATAGGAAACACGAAATAGGAAATACCTAAAAATTCGCCAAGGCAGTCAACATATCTAACTTTTCTAAAAAAGACCCCTCGGTTTCTTCTATTCTATCATATGCAAAAAGCTCGTTATATCGATTTAGTTTCTCAAATAAATTTTGGAAATGGAGCCCATCATAATCGTCTTCTTCTAATACAATTTGATGAAGTTCAATGGTATATTTCTCGCAAAATTTATTATTTAATAACTTTACCCAGTTTAATAATGTAGTCAAATGTTCAGAAGAAAAAACCGATTGATAATCAATATATCGATGATTATTTACACTATCATTTTCAATTCTTCTACGAGTTCCATAACAATAAAAACTATCTTCGAATTCATCATACAGAATAATCAATCGATTATCTGATTTTAGTTCTTTTGTTTTTAGATCAGTATCATATTCGACCATATAAAGTATATTAAATCTGGGCATTATCCGATGGATAAGTTATATTAAGTTAAGTATCTAAATCATTTATAATTATTATTTGTAAATCGCTATTTATAAAATTATTTTATGAGAGAAAAACTTATATATAAAAAACATTGTAAAAACAATATAAAAAAAGTCGACCATTTCTCTCAAATGAGTAGAACAATAACTACACAATCAGAACTTTTGATGCAAAATTTAGTGGATTATTATAAAGATAATTCTAGACTATTTCGCATGATTGGTATTATAAATGGTGAATCTAATATTTCTCTCAGATTGGTCGATTGGTTTGTAACGAATTATGCGAAAATGAATTTTACAGTTTATGAAATCCAAAATGAAAATTCTAGAGAGAATTACAGATTTAAAGTTTATCACGATTATAAATTGAAATTAAAGGCATATTCAAAAAAGAGATTCGATCCTTTTTGTCGTTGGGATAGAATCCAATTTCCCTATGATGAAAATAATAGTATTGAGACAACGATTGGACAACTCAATTTTTTCAAATGGGCATTTGATAATCGAATCATTGAATATATTCAGGCGAATTTATCGGCTATCGAAAAAGATATGAATGCGAGGAATAGTACATCGAAAACAAAACAATCGCGTTCGTCTGTAACTTCGGATTCAACCACGGACTCTTCTACGGACTCTCTTGATAATTCTAAAACACGTAAAAAGAGAGAAGAACTCTCTGTTTCTGCGTGTAAATGTATTAAAAAGGAAAATGTCAAGATTGTGGTGAAATTTTCTTGAAGATATTTTATCTTTTTGGATTTTCCAAAATAAAATTCTCTCAAATATTATTGATTGATTCATAAACAATAATATTTAATTAGGAAGTACGACGGGTCGACTATTATATTCTACCCATTTATTTCGGATAATATAAATCGATGAAATCGTTAATAGCGATATTTCAGTAGAAGACCTAATTATCATTGGATTGTCTTTATTCATTATACTATAATATATCCACATAGTCGAGGAAGCAATACTTAACATACAAAATATCAAAGATAGTGAATTAGTACTTTTATTTTTATAGATAAGAAACATAAAAATGATTCTTCCGATTACGGATAACGAGGTTGCAGTATATGGTAAATAATGTAAATCCGTGGCCATTTATTTTTATTATATTATTGAATAGTATTGAATATATTTTATTTATTTTGGAATAAAATATATAAATCTCTCAACCCCCATATTTTTCTATTTTAAATTTGTCCAAAACAATTCATTTCCAATAAATTATTTATTTTGGAAAACTTATTATGCTAACCCTAATAGAACATCGATATCATACGTATCCTGGCCTGCCTTCTCCATATCCTTCTTCTGTTTCATCAGTCGTTTCTTTTCATCTCTCGTTAGTTCCTTCTTTTCTTTTGGTTTTTCTTCGATTTTATTTCCGAGAGAATCGAATTTATCTTCGGCTTGTTCGAGATTTAACTTTTTGGAATCCTCCTTTTCTTTACGTTTTCTCTCTTTTTCCAAAGCCTCAATCATATTATCACCAAAAACAGTCATTGACCCATTTTCCAAGAGCCATTTCTCTCGTGTAATCGCATTATAGAAATCGTCATTATGGGAAATTACTAGTACACCACCTTTGAATCCTTTGATTGCATCCGACAGAGCATTTGTGCTCTCGCGATCGAGAAAATTTGTTGGCTCATCGAATATGATCACGTGGGGTAGAAAAAATGTAGCCGCTGCTAAATAACATCTCATTTTCTGACCAGATGAGAGCGCATTAATTTTCGTATGTTGGGCGATTTCTGGCTCTAAACCAAAACTATTCATATGTTTTTGAATCTCTCCAGTCGTTAGCTTCCGCTGTCCCATCATCGATTCCATTGCTAACTTCTCATCGAATTCTTTTACCATTTTCTCATATCCCATTTCTACGAGTTCACCCTTTGTAAACCACTGAACCAATTCGACAGTACCCTCGGATTTTGCCTCGTATTCATGCTCTCTCTTTCCTGCGCGTCTAGAACCGAGTTCCTTAATTATAAATGTCTTATTCAGTTTCGCTTTTTGTTTAATTGCCTCGATTTCCTCTTCTGTTAAAGTAAGGGTATTCTTATTCGCTTGTTCTCTATCCGAACCAAGGCGGTAACGCCACATCACATATTCAATCGGCGTCAACTGTTTATGTGGATCGAGAGAAGCAGAGATATTCTGTGGAATATAGGCCATTCGTAAATTCGGATGTCTCTCAATGACACCACCATTTGGTTCTAATTCTCCAACGAGGATTTTCACCAAGGTCGATTTCCCCGCGCCATTTACACCCGCAATAATAATTCTGGCCGCCTGGCTTACCTGAACAGTAATACCACTCAATTGTGGTTTTGGTGCCGTTGGATACTGGAAAAAACAATTCTTCATACTGAGAACCGATTTTGTGAGAGATTTCACACCCTCGAGTGGCCCTGGGTCAGGAATACTGAACGAGAGAACTTCTTGTGAAGTGGTCTGGAAATAAAAGGCTGCCTCAGGTTTCTGTTTTACAAATTCAGTAACATTACCGCGATAGACTTTGAGTTTAAGAGTCTCATAATGGATCATATTCGTACAAACTTCGTCCATGAATTTAATATCGTGAGAGATGATTAAAAATGTCGTATTTTGGGTTGTTTTAATATAATTCTTCAACCAAATACAACTGAGTGCATCAATATGATTGGTCGGCTCATCCATCAGAATCAGAGGGTCCGCAGCGAGTTTTGCTAAAATCAAATTCACACGCTGGACATTTCCACCGGAAAGTGTCGAGAGAGGCGAATTCATCATATGTTCAGTCACATAGAGTTCGGCCAGATTCCGTGCGATTTCCTCTCTACTAATTCCTTTCGCTATAATTTTCGGATTCTCTGCAATATAATCCAGCGTAATCGTATCGTGTTTATCCTCAGGAATATGGTGTTCAATATACGTCGCCTCGATATCAGGGAATCCCTGTAAAGTCTTATTCGCCATTGCTCTTAGAAGTGTCGATTTACCCGCGCCATTATGGCCTAAAATACCATAGGTATGATTGAGTTTTAACTTCAAGGGTGTCTGGTGTAGGAGAACACGAGTACCATAGGCGAGAGAAAACATACAATCGCATAGATTCTCTTCATTTTCTTCGGGGTCATGTTCATAAACAGTAATCGTATCAATCAATGTTTTAGAAATAGCAGCAGATATGGTTTGTCTAAGACTACTATCCGAAATGAGTTGCGAGAGATATGGAGAGATACACGATTCATATAGTGAAGGATCTCTTATTTCATATTTCACAAGATTTAAAACAAGTTGGATGGAATATTGAATAATAGGGGCGTCTAGTGAAACACTTGATGAATCTGTCTTGGAAATCTCATCCGAATAAAGTGTAAAACAAGATTCTCTTGTTACACTATCGACGAGTTTCGTATTCGCCTGTTCATAGACTTTATTCAGGGTATTCTTAGACCTTGTACAGACATTTCGTACTTCCTCAATCGCGATTTCATTAATACCCTTATCGAGAATCCAAGTGAGTTTCTCATAGAAAATACGGGCATAGACAGGATTTTTGATGAGTTTACAAAGGGTATCCATGACAACGGCTGCCTTACGCTGACAGACAACTTTCTTCTCTCGCATAGCACGGACAAGCATAGGTATCAATAAACTCAATGTAGGAATATCGATATCGTTCACAAAGGGTGTAGAAGCGAGAGTTTCTAGGGCAGCTTCGGTCTTGATCGATGGATTCATATATCCATCAATCATCGCTGAAATAATCGGTTGGATATCGACATTTTCGATGGTTTTACAAATTACGGCCCAACATTCTTCGACTGCGATCTTTATTTCTTTTTTAGGTTCGGATGAAAGAGTAATGAGAGATTCTGTAATCAAATATAAATTTGAAGAAATAATCGATGGATGGATTTCGGCATATTTACAAATCATTTTCAACCCTAAAATCTTCGATTGGTATTTGACTCCTTGAAATACAGTAGAAATCGCTGCGAATATGGATTCAAATGCATAAGGATTCAATACTCGAATAATATCTTCACAAATAGAATCTACTGAAGTCTGGTGTGTTTTTTCGGAACCAGTATCTAATAACGCTGGAATAATCGCGATTAAATCGGGTTCCGAACCTACTTGAAAGTTGTTTACGAGGGCCTGAATCTGTTCAATAGCATTTGTTTGGGAAGATAAATCTTTTACAGATAAACTTTTAATGATATCTTGTGTCACCATTATGTATAGTTAATCGTATTATGTTTTTAACTCTTTTCTAAAATTTGTTTTTGGTATTTATGTTATTTATATAGGGGCTTCATAAATAAATATATTATTTATGAAATTTATTATATGAAATCTACCAAAGGTTATTTATCCAAAGGGTATTTATCCAAAGGTTATTTATCCAAAGGTTATTACATCTACCATAGCGGACGCTGTTCTGGTTCCACATATAATGGTTTCGGTAATACGAGAGGTGTTCTATCACATATGGATAGCTGGGCTAATGGTTTTATCTGTGGATAAACATCCGATTTTGGATGAATTAGATTCGTTGTTCCTACACCACGTAAAAAGGATTCTACATCGACAGAATTATCTGAGAGAAGGGTAGGTGGGAGTCGAGAAGGAAGGAGTCCATCACCAGCAAAATGGGTAGTAATTGCCTGTCCATTAGGTTGATATGTATAAGCTTGGTGGGTTCGCGAATGTTCTAAAGACCATTGTTCTAATTGATAATTTCCTTGTGTATTTTTATTTCTTGTGGAAGCCATCTATTTATTTTTCTATTTAATATGTCGAGAGATTTTTATTTTTTAGATCGAGTTTTTCTGGATTTTCTTGGTTTCCTCTTTTTATTAGATTTTCGTTTTATAGGAAATGGAGTTGTCAATAATCGGCGTTTCATAAAAAAAGGCGTATCATTATAATGTCCCTGAATAATTTATTTATCATTTGCAATAGTATTCTGGACTTCATTATCTTGGACGACTTTACCATTTACTTGTGCGAATGTCTTTGTATAGGAATTCGAAAATGTTTGTATTTTTGGTAATGTTTGAATCTGAGGTTTCATATAAAATATAGGAATATATTTTATTATATTTACGCTTGAATATTTGAATCTGGTAAAATATCACGGTCTAAATTATCTAAGAATTGATTTGCTTGTTTTAATTTTTCAAAAATTGATATTTTTCCAGATTTGGTTGTTTCCCAACATTTTTTTAATTTCGGATGTCCTTCTACTCTAAAATATTCCCGTGATTTATTATTTTTTTTATCATAAATATTAACATAATAAACAACATATTTACGTAACATTTCGTGTGTAATTCCTTCAGGCAAAGGTCGTGCATTACTTTGTCGTGTTCTTTTTGTATTAGGCATAATTCCTCTTGAGTTATTCTCTTGTTCTTCTCTCGTAGCAATACGTAAATTATCCATACAATTATTTAATGGATTACGGTCAATATGGTCGATACTTACTTTAGATGTTCCTCTGCCATTTCCAAAACAATCCATTACTAACTGATGCATATAAATAGATGTATTAGAATTAGGTATATGTGCGGCGATATAACCATTCTTTCCCAAATACCAAGTAAGTGCTCCATTATACATTCGTTCATATTCTTTTATAATTAAAAATGCATTTCTACATAGTTTAACAATAGTTTCTTCCTCACAAAACATTAAAAATATTTCTTTATCATTTTCTCGAATAATCCATATGGGGTTTTTCATTAATCCAGCGTGTCTTCCTAGTGTTTTTATATGACCATTAATACAACCAGTTACAATATAATTTGTGAACATTGTGTGATTAATATCACTATACATACGATCAGTGATTTGTGGGATGATTACGGACATTTCCTATATTATACCTAAAGATTTATTTTTAAATAATTTGAACGAATGTATTTTATTCAATTATTCCTAAAGATTGTATATTTCATTGTTTTTATATAGGACCCATTTTCTTGTTTTATAAGAATATCATCGCCAGTAAAGTCATATTTTTGTTTACGAAGAATACTACGTACTATATTTAAATAAGGTCGTTTACAAGGAAAATTCGGTTTAAATGCTGAAATAGTCGAACATTCAAATATTCGTTGTATTTCTTGTTTAAGACTCATAATTTTGGATTGTTTTTCTATATTTTCTTCTAATTCATTTAATAAAAATGTATTGTTATTTAATTCTAATATTCCTATTATTTTTTTACAAAGTTCTTCTCTCTCTGAATTATATTTTTCGCTTAGTTTTATTCTCATTTATAAAATTATATATTTAATCTTTATTTAATTTTTGCTTTTGTTTTCGAAAATGAAAATGCTTTTTATAAATGGATATGTATCAATATTATTATTTGAGATAATATTGATTTTATTTTTATGATTTTTATATTTTGTATTTTATGAGAGTTATAAGCAAGGAGTGCATATATGCAGTTAAACTTACGTTTAATTACTGTACGCGACGCCCGCCCTTTAGTACCCCTAAGTTTCCCTAGGGGAATGGACTGTATCTTAACCCGACTCAGGCTGCTTAGACCTTCTTCATCGAGCGACTACCGTTCAGTCTCTGACGGCTAACCATAGACTAGCAAAATCGTCTTTAGGTTATAACCATGCGGATTGCCCAATCTTCAACATTATTACCATACCTTAGTTCTATTCTCAGCCATGAGCAGGTTTCCCATACTCACTTGGTAGTTGAAGCTCTAAG
>Ga0136644_10002040_pt1 | contig 15664 bp, 14 predicted proteins | sample C_130820_EF_Meta_FD_94780 | JGI IMG/M metagenome (GOLD analysis project Ga0136644, IMG submission 94780) | Freshwater microbial communities from Lake Croche, Canada to study carbon cycling - C_130820_EF_MetaG (v2) (version 2) | ecosystem: Environmental > Aquatic > Freshwater > Lake | place... | reverse complement strand
TTATCAGATGAATTTCCTATAAAATGTTGTCCTGGAACAACTTGTCCCTTGTATGTTAATTTAGGATTATCTGCAGTTCTAATATCATCTGTCTTTGGCATCTTTTCCATCATAAGCTGATTAACTTCCATTTGTTGAAATCCACCTTTACCAGTAGAACCAAATTTTTCTCCTACACCAGCGCCAACACGAACTGGTTCAAAAGGACGTTCGCCAGCACGACTTCTTGGTAATTCAATTCTATCATGAATAAAATTAGATGAATCTTCTAATCCAAATGGATTACCAAAAGGTGTTTGTGCAGTATTAAACATGGTTTCAACTTCTTTTTTCTTAATTTGTGTAACACCAGAACCAGTATAAGAATCTAAAATACCAGAGTTTGTTTGTGCTCCTACATTTTGTCTTACACGCCCTCCAAAAAAAGGAACCATGTTATTATGAGTAAAATCAGATGAAGAAATTTGTTGCCCTGATAAAGCAGTCACAACAGCATCATCTTCAATATATGATGGATTTTGCTCAATACCTCCTCTATTCATAGAAACTTGTGCTGTAGCAGTATCTATTGGTTGAGGTGTAGGATACGTTCTAGCTGCAGGTTCTTTAACACCTCCATAAGCAAATGCAGATCCTTTTGGTCCGGGAACAGGTTCACTCGGATATGTTTGACCAAATGGAGTCGCATACTGTAAATCAAGTTCTTGATTAGAAGCTTTAGCAGAATTTCCTTGTTCATTTCTCTGAAGAACAGAAACTGGTGCTGGGCGACTGTTATTCACTAGTAGAGGTTGAAAACTTTCTTTTGTTTCTGATAATTTTGTTACTAGGTATCCCAAACCTACTAATCCAAATGCTGCTAATGCGGATACAGGTTCCATCTAATACTACTTTTGTATTAGTGAGTTTTATTTTTCTCCTTATCAATATCTCTTGAAGGAATAAAGAAATCAAAAGGTGTTTCAAATGCAAGTTGAGGTTGATGAGGTAATGCTTCCCAGCGATTCCAACCAGTTGCTCGTAAAGTGCAAGGAGGGTTTACTAAACGATTAAATAATTGAGGAACAGATTCATCTTTAGGAGCAACATAAGTTGCATTTGTAAATTTATTTGTATCAGGATTATATTGGATATTATTATTCTTCACACGTGTGCTAAGTCTGTTAATATTAAATAAATCTGATTCAACATCTGTTTTCCAAGCATCATGGACAAAACTTGACCCAGATTTTTGAATTCGTGTTGTTACATCAACTGGATAACTTTCATAACAGTTAATACCGGGAGGATTCGCATAATATCTTAGAGCATAACTTGTGATACGTAAGTCATCTTGTGTGTGAAATTCATCCCACTTTGAACGAGTCATATTTCTTAAAAAATCTTGACCTGAAGCCATTTCTACTATTACAGAATTGTAATTAAAACTTATTCTTAGGCATGCATGATTCTTTCTTAAAAGATAAAGGAGCGTTAACAACAGGATAAGACCACATCTGAAATTCTTCACTCTTCACCGGTGTAGCATTAATAGTAATCTTTTCTTTCGGAGTATCACGTTTAATAGAATCTGGTGTATCAGATGGTAAATGCTTACGATTTGTAGCCCATGTATTTGCACGTGTAATTCCAATCAAATCTGACTCTAGATCTACACGATTCCCTTTTATTTCATATACTTCATTACCACCAACAAGCCCTAACATATGTCTCTTAGGCATATCACTTTGATATTCTTGGATAAATCTATCATACACTTGCGGATTTTCTTTTTTTTCAAACACATGAGAAGATGGTTTTTCATATGCTTCAAAATAACTGTTAAGGCTACTCATCTATCCATATATAGCAATTTACTATTAACAGTTAACATCGCGAATATAAGAGCGGCTAGGTAATCCACCGTGTATCCAACCGGGTGAAGCTACTTCAGGAATTAAATTCTTAGGATTTTGAATATTTTCCTTCACTAAAGGAATTAAGGGGGTGTATTGCTGAGTAAATTCTTGTTCAGTTACAGTTCCACATTCTTTACCTTGACGAACTTGTTCAGAGTGTAATAAATATGTTTCAACTTCTGGATTGCCACGACCACCACCCATATAAGGAACTGTTAAGAAAGGGCGCGCTTGTTGGCGGATATTGCATTTATTATTATTAAATTCGGGTTGGTTTCTTAATACAGAATCATTATCAATAGAACTATTATTGTAGCCATAGCCTTCACGAGGGAATAACATAACATTTTTAGAAGCTAAAGGATTTACCTCTCGTGAATTAGGCACTAAGTTTGTCGTAGCATATTTACCAGGACCTAGTGATTGCCCGAAATATTGTTCAATACCACATGTATCATCTCTTGTATGAGTTAAACGGTTGATCTCCATCTTATCTGCCTACAATACTATATTTAATTTTCTTAATAATAAATATAAATGCGCCCAGCTTCAAAGAAACTTACAAAAAGTTTCTGTGACTGTATCAAACAAGTTCGTAGATATGTTAAACCTATAAAAGGCACTAAAGAACAAGCTGCTATTGCAATTTGTACTAAAAGTGTAATTCAAACAAAAGGGAAGACTTTGAGAAAGTTTAAATGCCGAAATGGTAAACTTTTTACTCAGAAAAGAAGAAAGTAATTAAGGATTTATATTTAACCATGGAATTACTCCACCATCAGAACCTGGTAAACAAGATTCTCTTCCACCTTCCTTACATGTCTTACCAGGAATACGGTATAACCAATCTTGATAAGAATCTACATCATTCGGAACGGTTGTGGAAGGAGTTGTGTAGAATTGTCTTTGACTCTGAGACTTTCCAAAAACATCCGTAGGGTCATTTATAAATTGTGTTTTAAAATAGTCTTCTAATCCAACTGATACTTCAGGATCATATACAGAAGCCGCTTTAGAACGATAAGGATTATACTTAATTTCATCAATTAAAACATTCATAAAAGGGTTTTTTGCAGTAGGATATGTTACTTTAGAACCAATAACTTGTTCTGGTAACTCATCATTCGCCGGAACATTTGTTTCAAAATTCTCTTTTACTGTTGTTTGCTGTATCTTAGGTGCTTGAAATGCCTTTTCTTGATTATAAGCATATAACCAATAAAGACCATGAAGTGAACCAATAATAATTGAATAACCAAATATATCATGGGACTTTTTGTGATAAGATAAAATTGATCCAAATGCAATAAGTAGAACAAAAACGAATAACACATGATTTACGATATTTGTTATACATAGACGTTGATTACAGTATACATAATAAGATTTAAATATTTGTGAAGCATCTTCCCAAATATATTTACCACAAGTTTGTCCTTCCATCTATTTTTGACTACTGTTTGTTCTTTTTCTTTTCTTCTAGTTTCTTCTTTAGTCTTTGTTTTACAAGTGAAAGTCTAGCACTACCTTCATTTCCTGATTTACGTGCTAAATCCATATCTTCAAAATTAAATACTGAGCGAAACCCTTCTAAAATTTCTACAAACGCCGGATTACTTTGAAATTCTGAGATGAGTTCTTCTGCTTCTCTTGCAAGATCTTGAGGCTTAAATTGTCCTGTTTGAACCTTGTGTTGTAACTTCTTACCAATCTTTTGAACTGCTTTCTGAATTAAATCAGGATTACGAGTAGAAACTTGCATCAAGATTTCAAATGCACGAGATGGATCTTTTTCACACGCTTCAACATCTTCAGCAGTAAATCCAAAATCTTCAGGATTAAATTCCTTTACTAAATCTTCTGCTAATTTAGCCATTTGACCTTTTAAAAACTTTTCAGGTAATGGGGGTAAACTTCCACCAGCTTTACCAAATAAATCAGAAAACTTAGAAGACATTTTATTGAAATCCATACCTTCCATACGTGTTCTCCATTCTCTCATCATAGCATCAATCATTTCTTGGGGAATTCCCTCAACGTCACCAGATTCATAAATTACACAAAGATTTAGAATTGAATTATATTCTTTAATAGCTTTTTGAGAATTCTTGGATAAGGATGCCCAAATATTCTCAGGGATTGTTACACCAGGAAGAACAACATGTGTTTCAGATTTTAAAGTTTCTTTTAAAACTTTTGACTTATATTCTGCAGCACGTTGATCTTTTGAAATAGCACGTGCTACTTCAATTTCAGCAGTTAGTTCGGGGCAAGCGGTAAGAAGATCGTTACAAAATTCCTCGTATTTTGCTTGGAAGGTAGTATCCATATTCTTTCTTAAAATTATCTTTTAAATTTCTTTACGCTGCTTTTTGAAAAAAAGAGGAATTTGTTTCGCTGCTTTTTGAACTTTTTAATTAATCTTCTTTTATTTTTTTACAAAGAGCACATAGAACCTTAAGATAATTCCAAATAGATTTTCTATTTCCATCACTCATAGTATCCCAATACTTATCAAAAATACTTAGTGCTGGCGAGATTTCATTAAATTCTCTGTTAATTTTTAATCTAGCATAATCTACAATAAATGAAGAGTCTTCACGAGAAATTGGTTCATTTAAATCAGTATACACATGAATATAGAATAAATCCAGAACAAGTTTTGGGTTACTTTGTTTTGCAAATTTAATAAGTTCTAGAGCACTTTTAATATCTCGTTCTTCCGGAAATGTTTGATACAAATCTTCAAAGAAACGGATTAATTGTATGTTAAAAATTCCTAAAATACTAGTCATTCCTTATATTAATGTATTACCAATTCTTTATACCAAATATACTTATGCAGCTCTTCTTTGCTCGGGCATACCTATATCACGAGAACGTTGATATTCTTCCATTTGTTTATCGAACATTTCTTCTTTCTTTGATTTGTTACGTCCTTGTTCAGATTTTCCGGGATAATATTCTTGAGAACTCTTGTCTCCAACAGCATTTCCTCCATTTAAAAATGCAAAAGAACCTGGTATTGTAAATCCTCCATTACCTTGGGCACTTGTATCAGAATCATTAAAACTATATCCAACACCTTTTGAAAAACTATTATGTTCTGCTGAATTCCAGCCATCAATATCAGTTTCTTGTTGTTTTTGTTGTTGATTACTTGGTTGAGTTCTCATCTTATTTTCATATAACCAATTCATTACATCAGAATCAGTTCGTGGTTCTGGTTCTCCTTGAATTACAAGAGTAGGAACTTTCTTTAACCATTTAGGAAGAGGCTGTTGAACTGGAGGATCAACACAAATAAACTGAAATTCTTTTTTAAAAGGTGTTTGTGATAACTCTGAAATAAATGCTTTGCACCAATTACACTTACTTGAATAAAAACAAATGTTTTTTCTATCCATTACTAGATTCTTAGAACTATTAGATATACTATAAAACGCAAAAATCTAAAAAAATTAAAATGGAATTAAAGGTAAAGTATATTAGTTAGAAAGATGAGTGAAGTTAAAACTACATCCGGAGTTAAGTCTGCTTCATTTAAAAATATTCGTTATGATGGGAAAGATACACTTAAGTTTCAGCTTGTAAATACACATGTTAGTTATGCGAATACACTAAGACGTGTTATTCTTATAGAGGTTCCTAGTGTAGGGTTTCGTGCTGAAATTCTAAAAGATGGTTCTACAAGTGATATTAAAATTGAAAAGAATACAACTGCTATGTCAAATGAAATGCTTGCACATCGTATTGGTCTTGTGCTAGTTCATGCTAATCCTAAAGAATGGGATTCTGAAAAATACAGTTTTGAATTAAATGTTGAAAACTCTACAAATGATCTTATGGATGTAAAAGTATCCGATATTAATGTATATGAACAAACAGAATCTGGCCCTATTCTTGTGCCTAATACAAAATTCTTTCACCCTGATCCTGTTACACATGATACATGTCTTCTTGCACAACTAAAGCCAAAAATTGGTAATAATAATCCTGAAACAATCGCTTTTAAAGCAAAAGCATCTGTTGGGATTGGTCGTGAAAACGTAAGATTTAGCCCAACGAGCCAGTGTTCGTATGGATATACACGCGATGAATCACCAGAAAAAGTAAAAGAAATCTTTGTTCGTTGGTTAGACCGCCATAAGAAAATTAACTATATTGAACTAGAATCTGATTCTGAACGCAAAGAACTTCTAGAAAGAGAATTTAATACTATGGAAGTTGCACGTTGTTATTTGATGGATGAAAAAGGTGAACCAAACAGTTTTGACTTTACAGTAGAAACGGTTGGGGTATTTAATCCTTTTGATATTGTTATTGAAGCACTCAAAGTGATTGAACAAAAATGCTTTCTATATGCTGCTCTTGATAAAGGCGATCTTCCTGAAAATGTAAAGATTCAACCTACTAAAAAAGAAGCACGTGGATTTGATATTTACTTCCAAAATGAAGACCATACTCTTGGAAATCTTCTAACCACATGGATGGATGAAAATGTTCTTGATCCCCAAGGTCTTCGTGATGGAAGCATTCAATTCTGTGGCTACTGCGTCCCTCATCCTCTTCGTGATGAAATGCTAATGACAATTATTGCAAAAGACGATCTTGTATGCCGCAAAGCACTAGCATTAGCTGCGATGAATTGTGGAAAAATGTTTGCTTCATGGGCTGAAGGACTTACTCGTTCTCGTCGATAAAAATCTTATTAGCTATTCTTAATGTTTCTTTCTTTTCTAATTGTTTTTATTAAATCAGATAAGGATGACCCTGTAGTTCCTTTAAATTTATTTGAATATATACAGACAAATATATCTATAATTGTTTGTTCTAAACTAGTTTGACGTAATTTATCAGAGGGATCAATAAATTTAATATACTTAATTTTATCTTTAAATAATTTATAAAATGTATCTTGAGTTTTCCTATTATCTGTTGCAATAAAAAGATTATAATTATTATTTTTATTTATAAAATCAATAAATTCATTATCATCTATAAATTTAGCTAATATTTGAGTTAAATCTGTTCTTCGAATATGAACAGAAATATATTTATCTAATTTATTTTTAATAGTGTCAACTTTTTTTTGAATTTTATCTAATAATATTAAATCACCATATATATTTTTATATTTATTTGGATGTGAATTAAGTCCGTAGTAATCTATACGACCCATATATTGTGTCCAATATGTACCAGAATAATATATAAATTCTATTCCATTCACAGGTTTAAAATAATCTAAAAAAAATCCTTTACATCGTTCATCAATTATCCATAAAACTACTAATTTTTTTTTTATTTCTTTACAATATTGAAAATATGAAAATACTACTCTTAATCTATTAGATAATCCTCCTTGCGGAAAAACTATATAATCGTTCTCATACATCCTAATACATTAGATTATTTTCTAGATTTACGAACTTTTCTAGACTTTTTTGTTTTTCTTGTTTTTCTTGATTTTTTAGATTTTCTTCTACGACCACCTGATGCTGGTAATGCAACTTTAAGGATACGATTATTATCTTTATCTAAAACATATAAAGTACCATTTTGTATTACAGTAATATCTAATACATTGCTACTTAGTAATGCTCCTAAGACAGGCTCTGGGCCACCAATAATTGTATTTATAATACCATCTGGTGTAACAACACGCACACGATTTCCATCACAAATAAATAAATTTCCATTATTATCCATAGTTAATTTTCCAACAACTCCAAAAGTTGCGGCTGTAGCTAATCCCCCATCACCAGATGATTCAGAATCTGCACTTCGACCATCTCTACCTACTTCTCTTGTTGCTTCAGGTCCTGCATAATTTGTTATCATTCCTGTAGTACGATCAATTTTACGAACGGATCCAAATGTATTATCTGAAAAATAAATATTACCATTATTATCAATTACCATACCAGTAACAACATTTGGAGGAACTATGGTAACCCTCGTTGCTAATTGATTATCATTTACTTGACCTTGTCTAGCATCAATATTACAAATGCCAGCCACTGTTCTAATGATACCTGTTATAGCATCTACAACTCTTATAGTCGCAGAAGTGACGCCCCCAGCAAGAATATATAAATTATTATTATTATCAAATGCAGCTGCATATATGTAACCTAAAGTTGCATCAATTGCTGGACCTCCATCTCCTGATATAAGTTGTACAGGCTCCGCTCGAGAATCACCATAATATCCATTACCAGCATAGGTTGACACATTATTTGTTTGAATATCAATTTTTCGTATTCTATTTGTATCAGTATCAATAATATATATATTACCTAAGTTATCAACTAATATATCACTCACAGTAGTATGAAACTTTAATAAAGCACTTACATTATTTTCTAGATAATAATAATTTCTATTGTTGTTGGGATTATAATCATATCCATGTATTATTGGACTACAAATATTATTAAAAGGCAAAAGAGGTGGCTTTTCAAAGCCACTCTCTGGTCTTCTTCCATTTGCAATTACTCTTGAAGTACCATTTGTAATTTTAAATATAGTATTAATTCTACCAACATACAAATCACCAGAACTATTTGAAGCAATAGAACCTATTATTTCATCTCGACGAAAACCAGAAGTAAGAGGATCTACACCAGGGGTGTCAACGTCATTTATAACTAATTCTTCAACACTTGTCGGACGATCCGAATTCATCTAATTATATATTTTATTTAAAAAATTATTTTCTTGTTTTTCTTACTTTACGCGACTTCTTTGACTTCTTTGTTTTTCTTACTTTTCTTTGATTTCTTTTACCACCAGACTTTCTATTTAAAACTAAATTTTCTGGTGCTTCAGGAATACTAGGTATTTTTATACCATCTTCTGTTAAATAATGATCCGAATTCATCTAATTATAGATTTTATTTAATCAACTTCCTCTACATTTGGTTGAGGAGCAGCAGATCCTTCAGGCATCTTAGACGCATACAGTTTCATCATAATTGGCTGGAGAGTAGATTCTGCTTCTTTCTTTTGTGCTTCATATACACTTACTTCTTCATCTGGATGCTCATCAAACCATGCAAGAGCCTTTGATACCACATCTTCTGCTTTGCTTACATCATTATCCCCAAGAGTCTCCTTAACCTTATCCTCTTTTAATGAGTTACGAACATTATAAAGATATCCTTCAAGATCATTTTTTGCTGTAACAGTTGCCATTCGTGCTTTATCCGCTTCTGCATTTGCCTCTGCATCATTTACCATCTTCTCAATATCATCTGCTGATAGTCTGCCTTTCTCATTTTTGATAGTAATACTATTTGACTTACCAGTAGACTTCTCAACCGCACTAACAGAAAGAATTCCATTTGCATCAACATCATATGTAATTTCAATCTGAGGAACTCCTCGAGGCATAGGAGGAATGCCTTCAAGACGGAAAGTCCCCAGTAAGTTGTTATCACGAGTAAACTGGCGCTCTCCTTCGAATACACGAATATCAACAGCAGGCTGATTGTCAGCATATGTAGAGAATGTCATGGTCTTCTTTGCTGGAATAGTAGTATTACGCTTAATGAGTGGTGTCATGACATTACCACTTGTCTCAATACCAAGAGAAAGAGGAGTTACATCCAGTAGAAGAATATCACTTGTCATATCATTTTTATTGTTACCAGAAAGAATATGTGCTTGAACTGCTGCACCATAAGCAACAGCCTCATCAGGATGAATAGAATTACATAGTTCCTTGTTATTAAAAAATTCTTTTAGTAGCTGCTGGACACGAGGAATACGAGATGAACCTCCTACTAGCACTACATCATCCACATCAGCCTTTGAAACCTTTGAGTCACGTAGCACAGATTCTACAGGAGCTAGAGTCTTGCGGAATAGATCATCACAAAGAGTCTCAAACTTCGCACGTGTAAGAGTGAGCATCATGTCAATACCTTCCGATACAGAGTCTACTTCTAGAGTCGCCTGGCTAGAAATAGAAAGTGTCTTCTTTACACGTTCCGCTGATAGACGAATACGTGCAAGCGCTTTTGCAGAATTTCTTAGATCAATCTTATGCTTCTTCATGAACTCACCTACAGCCCAATCTACAATACGATTGTCAAAATCCTGACCACCAAGATGAGTATCACCAGCTGTGGCTTTTACTTCAAAAATACCATCTTCAACAGATAGTAGTGAAACATCGAAAGTTCCACCACCAAGATCAAAGATGACTACTTTACGCTCTTTATCAGTCTTAGTATTAAGACCATAAGCAATACACGCGCTAGTAGGCTCAGCAAGTAGACGTAGAACATTCAAACCAGCAATACGACCAGCATCCTTTGTTGCCTGACGCTGATTATCATTAAAATATGCTGGCACAGTAATTACAGCATCTTTAATTTCAACACCAAGATAACTCTCCGCCATCGCTTTGAGTTTCTGAAGAACCATCGCAGAAATCTCTTCTGCATAATACTGCTTCGCCTCATTCTTAAAGTCAACGCAAATCTTTGGACGACCATTACCATCATTTACAACCTTGAAAGGCCAATTGTTAATATCACGTTGAACAATAGGGTCATCAAAGGTGCGACCAATCAGACGTTTTGCATCAAATACTGTATTATTAGGATTTGTTGAACTCATCGACTTAGCAGCCTCTCCAATAATACGCTCTTCCTCTGTAAATGAAACATACGAAGGAACAGTGCGATTACCTGATTCAGATGCAATAATATCTACTTTACCATCTTTCCAAACAGCTACCATGGACATACAAGTAGCAAGATCAATACCAATAACATAGTTAGTGGAAACCATTTTCTAAATTGATATAGAAGAATGCCTTTATATAACTCTATTTTCACTTTTTTTATATGATTAGATTACGGCAAGTATTCTTTATTTACTTTATTAGAAACTTATAGGGAAGAATGGAAGATTCTAAAGATGAAAATATAAATATAGAACTTGGAGATAAAATTCACATTTTTGGTGGAAGATTTAATAATACACGTGGGCGAATTTATTATTTAGACGAAAGTTTAATAAGAATTTTACCTGATGGTGTATCGGATAGATTAATAGATTTAGCAATCGAAGATGGTTATTTAAGAGAAGAATATGAAATTGAAAATTTATATATTATTTCAAAGAGAACAAATTCAGCATTTGTAGTTCAACAAGATTATCGTGTTGGTCAAATGGCAGAAGCTTTTAAAGGATATGAAGGTGTTCCTATTGGAAAGTATGTAATTGTAGATGTAAATCCAAAAGAAGATAGTATTATATTAAAAGATTCTGCTAATAGTGAAACAACATACGATTTTAACTTTATGGGAATTCCATTAGATTCTGGTATTGATGTGTTACGATCAAGAGAAATTCCTTCAATACCTGAAGAATCTGTTGAAGAAGTTGAAACAGAAGAAGTTGAAACAGAAGAAGATGAAACAGAAGAAATTGATTTTGGCGAAGAAGAAATAGTTGAAGTAACAGTTCAAGGAGAAATTAAAGAAATAGAATCTTCTCAGCGAAACTATCCAGATAATGTTCAACGTAGTGATATGTTACAAGATTTTATTACTAAACTAGAATTAAAAGAACAAAAGAATCCTAAAAAAATAAAAGATATACGTAGACTTGTAGAATTATGTATATTACTACGTAATGAATTAATTCAATATGAGAAAAATGGGATTCCATCACGAAAGAAAGAAACATCATTCGACACAATACTTGATTTGGTAGTATCTCCAAATAATATGTTAAGTCGTGGTGTAATGGATGTAAAACGAACACTATATTTAGATATTCGTGGTTCAGCACAATATAAAGGTAATATAGATATTCGTTCATTTGAAGAACATATTAAATCTGAAATTGAATTTGCAACAACAGAATTTGTAGGAAATCAACAAGTTATTATAGGAGATTTTTTACCAAATTGGTATAGTGGGTGGGAAAAATTTAATAAAGATTATTTTAGAAGTTGGAATATAAAATCAAAAGAAAATCTTACTCAATTATCGATTGATAAAGACTTACTACGTGTTGATTATCCTGATGATAATGAAACAAAAAATGTAGATGGATTGCCAACTCTTAGATCTGTTTCAGTAAATCCTTCTGGTGAACCATTACCTATTACAGAAGAAAATATAAGTTCTCTATATATTAGTGTATTACGCGTTCTAGGTCCAAGAATTGGTAGACTAAAACAAAAAGAAGATGCTAGAATTCTAGAATCTGCAGATGATACTGTTATAAGTAGTTATTTATTATTCCCTAAAGTATATGATAGAGAATTAGGTGTTACACGATCTGGAAAACTCGCATATGATATTGGTCATTCTATGTTTAAATTACGTTTATTAGAAGATATAATTAAAAGTCATAATGGCGTTAATCTTGTGCCAAATGCTGGTTCTATTTTAGCAGTAGGAAATAAAGAATCTGAAACAGGGAATATAGTGATTGAAGATTGGATTAAAAACTTACCAATTGTTATTTATGGATTGGGTGATGCATTAATTGAATTAAAATCATATGGATTTGGACAAAAAGAGTTTTCATATGGACAACAAAAAGCCTTAATATTTAAGATTGAAGAAAATATAGCCCATGTAATAAGTCATATTCAATATATTCGAAAGAAAAGTTCTGAACAAATAGCAGCTTTAACATTTCAGAATAATAATTTATTAAATTCTGAATCATATGAAATATTTATCGATATATTAAATTCTGAAACAATATTAAAACAATATCTCAGTTTAATAGAACGAAGAATACCATTTTATAAAAATAACGATATTGCAATATTTGCTGCATTAAATACTTATGCACAAGATTTATTACTTGCATCTCTGGCTTCTTTTCCACAAGGTATTGCACGATATCGCAACGAATTTATAAATAAACAGTTTATTGAAAGTTTACAAGAAGCTATCTTGATTAAAATTAAAAATGAAGAAAAACAATTTGAACCAGAAGAAAATACATGTGTCCATGTTCGTAGTTTGAATAATATCAAAAAAGTAAATAACCCTGAACAGCGAATGCAATTAATATCAAAGTTTTTAACACAATATCAGAGTTATAAGAAAGATAATTTTATTTATTGTATTGTATGTGATAGACACTGTTTATGTGAACATGAATATTTATTATTACAAGAATATTTACATCCTAGAGAAAAAGATACAATTCATAAAGAATTATTATTAAAATTTAGTGGTGGAGCATTCCAAGGTAAATTTATTTGCCAAAACTGTGGTCAACCCATATCAGATATAGATTTCGATACATCTTTAGAATACGATGATAATGGTAAACCTTTAATAGGACGTTCTGAACTTGTTGATAAAGATGCAATAGAACAAGATGAAGTTGATTTGGTGTTAGGAGCACCTATAGGTTCTACGCAAGAGTTACAATTTGATTCTCCAGCAAAAACATTATATTATCAAAAAGCAAGAGAATTATTTGATGCGATTGGTATATTCCCTAATCCAGAATCTTATATACGTATTATAAATGGCGTAGATTCTTCTCTGTTACGAAGACCTACACGCGAACAATATGTTGAAATTGAAAAGAGAAAGGCTAAGGGACAAAAAGGAGTAAAAACACTAGATTATGATATTTATATAAATAGAATTGTTGTTAGTGCTATATTAGCATATTCTATAATAGAAGTTCAAACATTTATACCAAATTATGTTCCAAGATTTTCATCTCAAGGATGTATTGCAGATTTTAGAGGATACCCATTAGGAAAAGAAACTGATAAACGTATAATTGAATATTTTGCATGCACATCAAGTGCAATTATGATTCGTTATATGTTAAGAAGTGATGATAAAAAGATTAATGATCCTTGGAGATTATGTGGATTTGGTGAAGAAAGAAATGAAAAGAAAAGACAAGATATTATAATAAAATATATTGAAGGTTTATTAAAAGAAATTCTTGTATTAGCGGATGTTCAAAATCTAATATCAAAGAAAAAAGAATATTTACTCAAAGCATATGGAAAAACAGAACAAAATGAAGGATTACAAGAAATAGTTCCCCATGGATTTACACCATTTTTATACAGCAACTCTGAAGATGTAATAGTAAGTGATGCTGCAAATAAATATGAAAAAGTAAGAGGATATATATTATCAACTCATAAAGAAGCAACTGATTCTATATCGAAAGAAATGTCCCCACTCGTCGAGCGCACATGTTGCTCAAATAATTTACAAAATCCGAGTGGATTCTGGAAAAATAAAAATCTACCTTTATTATCACCAAAAGAAGTTCCTCGTGGGCCTATTAATAGTCATAGCAAATTCAAATTTGAATTAAGAAGAGATCAAAAATTTGAATTTAATGTATCAGAAAATGATTATTATAAGATTTTCTTAAAGGTGTGTTTTCAAGGGCCACGTATTGGTTTGTTTCATGAGTTTGGTTATAATAAAATATGCCCTTATTGTGAATTTAAGGCACCTGATGATCTTGAACTACAAGGAGAAGCATATCTGAAGGAACAACGTATAGAAATAAATTCAAACACTTTTAATAAACTATTAGATGCAATTCATTTAAGAAATTCTATACAAAAAGATTCTAAAATAAATGTTGAAGTTGGTAATGAAGTATTACAAATATTATATAATATTACACCACCTCCTTTTGAAGAATGGAGAGTTTTATTAAATGAAACATTAATGGAATTAATGAAATTAACTAAAGATGCTGAGTCTGAAGAATTTGCTGTTGCATATGGTAAAATTTCAAATTCTGCAATTCAAAGTTTAGAAGAATTAAAAGGGTTTATAAGTGAACGTGAAGTAGAACTGCTAGATTCCATGCTAGATCAACCCATACGTCAAGTAATAGAATCTATAAATATGTCAATAGTATTACCACTATCAAGAATATTAAATGGGTTTAATTTAGCTCAATTAAAGGTACCAAATACTTACAATTTAGATGGTTTAATTATAAAGGACATTAATACATTTATAGGGTTACATACTCAATATATTGAGCCACTCAAAGAAAAATTAGGAACTACATTTGCTAAATCAAAAATATCATTTGCTTTAAAACAATTATCTGTTTTCTTAAAGACATTACAAGATAAAGTAAGAGAACCTTTAATTTTAGGAGGAAAAATAGGACTTAGTTATATTGTTAAAGCTGGTATAGTAAATATATTAAAAGATATGGTTGACCCAAATGTAATATCACCTGAAAATTTTAATGATAATACATCACTTGATACAACATCAAGAATACCAATTCTTTTATTAAAAGAACTATTAAATAAATATAGATCTGAAAGATTTAAACTTACGGATGAAGATATTCGTATTGAAATCGCAAAGCGCGATGAAAAAGAAAAGGTATTAATAATTTCAAATTTTGATAAAATGACAAAAGAAGAGAAATCATTAGAACTAGTAAAGAAACGATTAGGGATTGGTGATTGGGCTGTAGGAGGAACAAAAGCAATTTATGCTTACAACGCTACACAATATGAAAGAGATAGAAAACAACGTGTGGAAATGGGAATAACAGATTTTGATGGTAATGTTGTAAATCAAGAACCAGCTGGAAGAATTCCTGATAATTATGGCTTTTTTGGAGGAGGAAATGACGGATTTTATGAACAAAATGCAGCATATGATGCGCAACAAACAGCTGAAGATGATTATTAAACAGCTGAAGATGATTATTAAACAGCTGAAGATGATTATTAAACAGCTGAAGATGATTATTAA
>Ga0136644_10002039_pt1 | contig 15667 bp, 17 predicted proteins | sample C_130820_EF_Meta_FD_94780 | JGI IMG/M metagenome (GOLD analysis project Ga0136644, IMG submission 94780) | Freshwater microbial communities from Lake Croche, Canada to study carbon cycling - C_130820_EF_MetaG (v2) (version 2) | ecosystem: Environmental > Aquatic > Freshwater > Lake | place... | reverse complement strand
AGTTGACCCATAACAGGAACCCAAGATATTTGCTCCAACAATGCAATATTTTTCTGGATTGATAAGACTCCCCTCACCCACCAAACCCTTCCACCAATCAGCCGCATCGGCATTGGCAGTAAGGGCATGACATACCCAAACCACATTGTCTTTGGCCGCATTCATGGTTCCGTGTACTTGGTATCCTATTTCAATTCCTTTTAATACAGAACCGTTCTCTAGCTTAAAATCTTGCTTGTATTCAAATATTTGCATATCAATTATTCCCGAATTCAATGCAAAATAAGGGCTTGGATAAATTACATTTGCATAAATCTTCAAAATGACCCGAATTGAATTGACTAGAACCATTGGTGACTATGGATTTGAGGCCAAAGATGCCAATAACCATACCCTACAAATGGATGCCGCTGTTGAAATTGGTGGACAAAACGCTGGTATTAGACCCATGCAGACCATTTTAATGGGTTTGGGAGGTTGTAGTGGCGTGGATATAGTTTCCATTTTAAAGAAGCAAAGACAGGAACCTACTGCCGTTAAAATGATTATTGAAGCAGAAAGAGAATCCGGTAAGGAACCAGCACTTTGGAAAACCATTCAAATTCGTTTTCAATTTAGTGGGATCACAGACCTTGAAAAAGCAGAAAAAGCCTGTGCCCTATCCATTGACAAATACTGTTCTGTTGCAGCCACATTACGCGCAGCAGGTGCAAGTATCAACTGGACCGCAGAAATCATTTAATTTCCTTTCAATTAGCAACTATGTCACACCAACAAACAGACGCCATACGCATACAAACAGCAAGAACCAATGAAATGGAACATTCTACTCCCCTGTTCCTAACCAGCAGTTTCTGTTTTGACAATGCAGAAGAAATGCGTGCGGCTTTTGCTGATGAATCGGATGACAATATTTATAGCCGCTTCTCTAACCCAAGTGTGCAAGAATTCACAGATAAGATGGTGGCTCTGGAAGGCGCTGAAGCAGGCTATGCCACTGCGTCTGGGATGAGTGCGGTGTCTGGTAGTTTTATGGCTTTGCTAAAACAGGGTGATCATTTGCTGGCCTGCAATTCTATTTTTGGAAGTACGCATACGGTGATTGCCAAATACTTGCCCAAGTTTGGTATTGAACAATCCTATGTATCGGCCAATGCCACTGAAGCTGAATGGCGCGCTGCCATTAGACCCAATACCAAGATGATCTATTTGGAAACGCCAACAAACCCTGGTTTAGAAATTCTAGACATGAGCATGATTGGACGCATTGCCAAAGAACATGGCATCATCTTTAATGTAGACAATTGCTTTGCTACACCCTTGAACCAATTACCCATTCAACATGGTGCCGATTTGGTAGTGCATTCCGCCACCAAATGGTTGGATGGTCAGGGACGTGTCTTGGGTGGTGTAGTAGTAGGAAGAAAAGATTTGATCAAAGAGATTTATTTGTTCTGCCGTAGCACGGGTCCAGCGCTGTCTCCCTTTAATGCATGGGTTTTGAGCAAGAGTTTAGAAACCTTAGATGTGCGCATGGAGCGCCACGCATCCAATGCCCTATACATTGCGCAACAATTAGAAAATCACCCTGCCATCAATACCTTGAGATATCCTTTTTTGCCTAGCCATCCGCACCATGCCATTGCGCTGAAGCAAATGAAAAATGGTGGTGGTATTGTTTGCTTTGAATTAAAGGGCGGCATAGAAGCGGGTAGAAAATTCTTGGATGCTTTAAAAATGTTATCGCTCACAGCTAATCTGGGCGATACGCGCAGTATAGCATCGCATCCTGCTAGCACTACTCACGCAAAACTCAGTGAAGCGGAACGTCAGGCGGTAAATATCACTCCCGGACTGATAAGGATTAGTGTTGGTTTGGAAAACAAAGAAGATATCTTAAACGATATTTTACAAGCATTAGGCTAATCTCTATTTTTTAAGGATAAGCCGATTTTCTAACGGCTACCGCAATCTTTGAATCGGCAGTGCCATAATAAAGAAACCACTGGTTTTTATAATTCGCCAGACCTTCTAAGAAGCAAACATTGTTCACTTCTCCTACTAATTCATAGGATTTCTCTGGCTTCATGAAATAATGGTTGAGTCTATGCAAGACTTGCAAAGGATTATGTTTGTCAATCAAAACCTGACCAGCTGTATAAGTACCATCGGCCAAACTGGTGTCTCCCATATTTTTTAGATTTCTACTATTGTAAATCAGTAAGATCCCTTTGTCCGTGAGCATGGCAGGTGGTCCCGGTTCTACCAAATCAGCATCAAATTTCTTGTCTCTTGTAGGAATAATGATTCTTAGTTGAGGCATCTTCAATGCCTGTCCCTTTAATGGAATGGGAGCAGATTCATCTACCTGCATTTCAAAAGGTTCCCAATGAATTAAATCAGTAGAAGTAGCTGCCCAAATATTTTGGTCACCCCAATACATCCAATACTTTCCATTGACCATAGTGGCAATGATTTTCCCTTGCGCATAGCGCGATACGATAGAGCCTGACTTAGACCATTGGTTCAAATATTTTCCGCCATAAGCATTTGCAAAGACAGGCCCGTGTTTGGTCCATTTTTGCAAATCAGGGGAACTAGCCACCATGAGTCTGGCTGTTTTTCCATCATAAGAAGTATAGGTCATGTAATAGATTCCCGAACTGTCTTCTACAATTCTAGGATCTTCTACCCCACCCTGCCATTCATAAGCCTGATAAGCATCGGGTTCAGGATAAAAAACAGGTCTGGGTGTTTTGGTAAAATGCAATCCATCGGTACTAAACGCCAACCCAATTCTGGAAGTTCCTCCAGGCTTTCCAATACTGTCCTGCGCCCGGTAAAGCATGAATACCGTATCTCTACGAACAACAATGGCTGGATTAAAAACATTCTTTGATTCCCATGCCACAGTTCTGTTGGTCATGGGATCAAGAAAGCTATTGGAACCGGGTTGTAAAACGGGGTTGAGACTATCTGATTTTACAAAATCAAGCATAGCCCAATTAGCCGCACTATCATTGACATTAAAATTTTGATTGCCATTGGAGCAACCCAGCAAGACTATCAGTAAGGCGGATAACCAAAGATTTTTTGGCATCTTATTTCTTATTGATGGCATACGCAATACCACCTGTTAAATGCTGTACAAACAAGGGGTCAATAAAACTTTCGTCTGTATGACCAAACTCAGTATAGAAAGCCCTTCCACCGTCAAAATCATGCCACCAAGCCATGGGATGGAAGTCTCCATTAATGCCGCCAGTATAAGATTTTTCATCTATGGTAATCAGTACGTGTAAATCTGATTGAATACTTTTAAAATTATACCATTCGTCAAAACGTTTCCAGCTAGCGGGCAAGTGCATGGTGCTAATATGGGTTTTGTCTAAGACATTTAACACCGCTTCCTGTTGTTTGGGATGACTTTTAAAATAGGCTCCTACTAATTTGTTGTACCAAGGCCATTCATATTCTGTGTCTGTTGCTGCATGAATACCAACAAAGCCACCACCTGCTTGAATGTATTTTTCAAAAGCGGCCTGTTGTTCTTCATTTAGAATATTGCCAGTGGTACTCATGAAAACCACGGCTGCATATTGTTTCAAATTCTTCTCGTTAAAAACGGCAGCGTCGGTAGTGGTATCTACCTTGAGATTATTGTCAACTCCAATCTTTTGCAGACAAGCTACACCAGCAGGAATAGACGCATGATGAAAACCCATGGTCTTGCTGAATACCAAGATTTTCAGAGACTTTTTAGCGTTGTCAAAAGAACTAACACCCAATGCAAAGATCATTAATACTAAACCTGCAAATAGTTTTTTCATGTGCTTATTTTGAATGGTTGATTTTTTTTCTTTTCTCCATCAATTCCCTCCAAGTTACTAATTGAACGCCTTCATCGCTCAAAGCTTTTTTGAAAACAGGATCTATCATAGCCAATAAATCGCCTTTGCGCGTTGGCCCAGAACCAGAAATAAAGGGGAATATCGCGGTTGTTTCTGTACAGTGCATGATCATCATGGTAATGCCGGGTTGCAATGTTTTTAAAGCGGCAATATATTTGGCCGTTTTGAATTCTTGCATTTTTTTGTTGTCCGTTTGCAAATCTTTGGGAATTTCCCAATCATAACTTTCATTGTGCAAATCGTCTAAGACGGGAAGTCCCGAATTCCAAAGCATTGCACCTAATCCACGCATTTGTTGCATCTGTTCATCACTACCCTTCATGGTGGCTTTAATCAACCTATTATGCCCCCCTGGTAGCATTACAGGAATTCCTTGCTCCATTCCCAATTTCACATAGCGCATCAGGTATTCTGGACTAGCAAACAGGGTACCCATATGAGAATCTAAATGGGTGGGTTCAAAACCCATATTTTTTGCTCTAGCTAATTGTGCCCTCATTTCTTTGTCTACTTCATCAGCAGATGCGTGTTTTACCACGTCTTCAACACTTGACCAAAATGCTCCTTCTTTATCCACCAAGCCAGGCACCAATTCTTTACCGCTCAATGGACCCCATCTATAACTCTTCCATTCAGAAGTCAGGGTTAAATGCAATCCTGCATCAATTGTTGGATGTTGCCTTAAATAATGAACAAATGCAGGCACCCAAGCACAGGGCATCATCACAGAACAGGAATTGGCTACCCCATCTACCATAGCATTGATAGCGCCTTCATTGCTATCAAAAGACATTCCCACATCGTCTACATGCAGGATGAGCAATTTGGCATTTTTGGGATAGCCCAGTTTTTGGGCATAAGTACTATCTGTTTTTTGAGCCATTAGGGAATAATGGCATAACAATAGCAAAAGAAAAATAATCCTCAATCTGGCAAGCATGTTCATGTTTTAATTAAATTGTCCCTCGCTTGAATGCAATGATTGCTGCAATCCAAGCCATAAAACTTTGCTAAATCTAACAAAACTTCCCCAAAAAAACAGCCTATGAAATCTAGAACAGGAGTCTTACTTGCCAGCATGATGTTTCTGGAATACTTGATTTGGGGTGCTTGGTATGTAACCATGGGTACTTATATGAATGAGTACCTACACGCAACTGGTGTGGAAATTGGCGCTGCTTATAGCGCCCTAGCCATTGCTACCATGATTTCTCCCTTTTTTGTTGGACTGGTAGCTGACCGATTTTTTGCCGCTCAGAAAATTATGGGGGTCTTACACTTGGTTGGCGCCTTGCTTTTATTCTTGGCCACCAAGATGGATAATAGCAGCCATTTTTATTGGGTGATCCTAGCTTATGCTTTATTATACATGCCTACCATCGCGCTCAGCAATAGCATTGCATTTTCTCAAATGACTGACCCTGGCAAACAATTTCCATGGATCCGAGTATTTGGAACTTTGGGTTGGATTGTAGCTGGGCTGCTGATTGGACAATTAGATATAGAAAAAACCTCTGCCACTTTTTACTTAGCCGCGGGTGTATCCGCATTTTTGGGTTTGTTGAGTTTTGTTTTACCCAATACGCCCCCAAAAGCAACTACAGAAGACGCTTCCAGCGCAATGGGTACTGAAGCCTTTGTCTTATTTAAAGAAAGACCCTTTCTCATTTTCTTTATTGCGGCCATTTTGGTTTGTATTCCACTTTCTTTTTATTACGGATTTGCCAATACCTTTTTAAATGAAATTCATTTTGAAAATGCAGCCAGTAAAATGACTTTGGGTCAGGTTTCTGAAGCCCTATTTATCCTTGCCATTCCTTTTCTGTTTAATAGAATTGGGGTAAAGAAAATGCTACTCATGGGAATGGCCGCTTGGATTCTGCGTTATTTATTTTTTGCCTATGGCGATGCTGGGGCTGGTTCCTGGATGCTCTTTACTGGAATTGTCTTACACGGTATCTGTTATGATTTCTTTTTTGTAACAGGTTATATGTACACAGAGAAAAAAGCCGGTGCTAAAATTAAAAATGCAGCTCAGGGTCTATTTACGTTTGCTACATATGGCGTGGGTATGTTTATAGGAACCTGGTTCTCCGGATACACCGTGGATAAATACAAATTGGCCGAAGGCCATGACTGGCAAAGCATTTGGTATGTACCTGCCTATATTGCACTTGCTGTAGTCATTTATTTTATCCTTTTCTTTAAAGAGAAAAAATCAGTTGCTTCCAGCTAATCAAGTTTTTATTTATTATTCATTTGCTTTTTTTGAATTTTAATTTTTTATTCACCATTTTTTTTGACTTTTGACTTTTGACTTTTGACTTTTGACTTTTAAATTATAACTCATGCAAAGAATTGCCATGCTCGGATCTGGTTTTATCGGAAGATTTTATGCCGATGCCCTTCAAGGATACAGATCCAAAGACAAAGTGGTTAGTATTTATTCTCGAAGAGAAGAATCTGCCAAAAAATTTGCGCAAGACTATCAGTGCGCGCATTGGACAACAGAAATGGAAGCATCCATTGCTCACCCAGATGTAGACATTGTTTGTATTGCCCTACCCAATAACTTACACGAAGCGGCAGTGATGCTTTGTTGCAAACACAAAAAAGCGGTGATGACCACCAAACCCTTGGGCAGAAATGCAACAGAAGCCAAACGCATGTTATTAGCCGTAGAAGAAGCGGGCATTTTTAATGGCTATTTAGAAGACCTAGTGTATACCCCAAAATTTATCAAAGCTTCTGCCAGTGTTAGAGAAGGCGCATTGGGAAGAATTCTTTGGGCTAAGTCTAGAGAAACCCATCCTGGCCCGCATAGTGATTGGTTCTGGGATATTGAACAAGCTGGTGGTGGTTGTATTCTTGACCTAGGTTGTCATTGCGTAGAAATTACTAGAAGCTATATTGGCAAAGACATTAAACCAGTAGAAGTGATGTGCTGGGCCGATACCCAAGTAAAACCTATAGACGCAGAAGACCATGCCATTGGTCTGGTAAAATACGAGAATGGCGCTATTGGTCAGTTTGAAGTGAGTTGGACTTTTAGAGGTGGTTTGGATTTGCGCGATGAAGTCATGGGATCTGAAGGGACTATTTGGATCAATAGTTTCTTGCGAACTGGTTTTGATATGTTTACCACAGGCAAGGGAGGCGATTATATTGCAGAAAAAGCAGAAAGCAATACGGGTTGGTTATTCCCGGTGGGCGATGAATTAAATGAGCTTGGCTATAACCATATGTTTATGGATATGTTTAACGCCAAAGAAAAAGGAGAAGACCCCAAAGAAACTTTCTACGATGGTTATGTGGTCAATGCCATATTGGATGCAGCTTATAAATCAGCTAAAACTAAATTATGGGAGCCCGTTGATTTAGAAATCTGGCGTGGTCAAACTGGCTTAAGCAAAGAAAGCCATTTAGTAGAGCACGATGCAGAGCACTGGCTCATCAAAGAAGAAATGACCCATTTTGGCGCCAAGAAACTCATTCTAAAAAACAAAGCCACCGGAAAAATCACCGATCAAATCATTGAATAAAAATTATTAGATGTTAACACAGGACTTATTTGTACACCATGTTTATTTTTGGTTGGAGAACCCCAACAGTGTTGAGGATAAAACAGCATTATTGGAAGGACTAAAAAAATTAAGCAAAGTGCCTAGCATTCAACAGTTTCATATTGGAACTGCTGCTGCTACCAATAGAGAAGTGATTGATACAACCTATGCCCTTTCATGGTTGGCTATTTTTGAAAGCGCAGAAGACCAAGACGCTTATCAGGTTGATCCTATTCATCTAGAATTTGTAGACACCTGCAAACATCTTTGGAAAAAAGTAGTGGTCTATGATTCCTTAGGAGCTTATTAAAAATTTGTCAATACAAAAGCCGCCCCAAATGTAAAGGGCGGCTTTTGTATAATTTGACATACTTATTTTATAAACTTTTGCAAGTTGTTGTAACTGGTTGTAATATTCTCCATTGGATTGGGGGCACCATCCTGTTCAATAAAGAAATACTTCATGCCAGCATCTGCTGCTTGATCAAAAATGGGTTTGAAATCAAAATGTCCTTTCCCAAATTCTAAGACTTTTTCATTTTTCTCATCCAAATCTTTTACATGCCATAAGTGGAATCTACCTTTATTGGCTTTAAACAAATCAACCGGATTTTTTCCAGCTTTCATAGCCCAGGCAAGATCCAATTCCATTTTTACTAAATCTTTATCCGTTTCTTTTAGCATCAAATCATAAGGTATTACTCCTTCAATAGCACGGAATTCTGCATCATGGTTATGATAAGCAAATAGCAAACCCGCTTTTTTTGCGGCTACTGATGTTATATTTAATACTTCAATAGATGCTTTTACTTCATCCAATGTACCAATGGGGGTATTGGCACAAACCAAATAAGTAACACCCCCTTCGGCAGCTTGATCAACCAATTCTTGGTAATTGTCTCTCAGGTTTTTCATTGGTGGAATCACCATGGGTTTTCCATCTGCGCCAGTTGGCATTTTAGAACCGGGTGGTAATTTAAATGGTGCCCCAAGCACATGATGAGAACGCCAAGTCAACCCAAGATCTTTTAACAATTGAGCAAACTCTTTTGGACTCTTTCCATAGTAGCCACCTAGCCTACTAAAAGCAGACTCAATTTCACGATAGCCAATATCATGGATTTTTTTCAGGTTCCCTGGTACGTCTTGTTCTAGTACATTGAAAAAAGTGAAAAGTTGCAAGCCTGGTGCTGGAAATTTACTGGCAGTAAAAAACTCAGCAGTAGCTGATTTAGAAAGCAACAAAGATCCTAGGGCCAAGGCAGAACCTTGTTGAAGAAAATTTCTTCTAGTTTGCATAGCAATCGTTTTTCTGACTCATATATTGAACCAGTAGTGATAAATAGATTGTGTCGTTATGAAGCAATGATACTTATTTTTGAAGGGATACAGAAATTATTAGCCGGGAAATTGCCTTATTTTCGTTTCCTGTATGCAAGTACCTAATCAATTAACTTCTTTCATTCATGAAGGGGACAAATGGTTCCTATCTTTCGTTTCCCTTGATTGCGTCATTCTTGGATTTCATGATAACCAATTAAAGGTTTTATTGCTCAAGCTGAAACATAGTGGGGTTTGGGCCTTACCTGGAGGATTTGTTTTAAAAGAAGAAGATACAGAAACTGCCGCTGCCAGGGTACTAAAAGAAAGAACGGGTCTTCAGGATATATTTTTACAACAATTTCATGTGTTTGGAGCACCTAACCGTTCAGATAGTAATATCCATCGCAAGGGTTTAATAAAGTCTGGCATAGAACCAACTGAAGACAATTGGCTGTTTCAGCGATTTATCAGTATTGGCTATTATGCACTGGTTGATTTTGCCCATGTAACCCCTTTTCCCGATGAAAATTCCTCAGAATGTGTTTGGAAAGACTTTCATAAGATTGGTGCATTAATGATGGACCACAACGAAATAGTAAACAAAGCACTAGAAACAGTAAGGCTACAATTAAACCATCAACCCATTGGGTATAACTTATTGCCTCAGAAATTTACCATGCCTGAATTGCAAAAACTCTATGAAACCATTCTTGATAAAGCACTTGATCGTAGAAATTTTAACAGAAAAATGAATGCATTTGGCATTCTAAAAAAACTCAAAGAAACCCGCAAAGGCGGTGCACACCGTGCGCCATTCTTGTACTGTTTTGATATGCGTAAATACCAAAAAGCACTTAAACAAGGATTGAATGGTGGATGGTAAACTTTACAAACATGAATCTACCTATTAAAGCCATCATTTTTGATCTTGACGGTGTTATCATTGATAGCAATCCAGCCATTGTTGCATTTTGGAATGATTGGGCAAACCAATTTGGATTTCAATTGACTCCTGAAATGATTCTAGAATGGGTTTATGGCAGAAAAGTAACTTCAACCATTGAGGGCTTATTTGCTATGACCAACCAACAGGAAAAAGACGCCATAGCTGCAGCCGGGTATGCATTTGATGCAGCCATGCACCCAACTGGGATAGCTGGTATCCAGAATTTTGTAAAGTTGTTAAAAGCAATAGATTTTCCAAGAGGCATTGCTACTAGTTCACACAAAGAAAGAATGGAACAAATGCTTCAAAGGATTGGGTTACCTAATTACTTTGAGATAAGCGTTACAGCACATGATGTTTCAAAGGGTAAACCAGACCCTGAACCCTATTTAAAAATGGCAGCAAAATTAGACCTAGCGCCAAAGGATTGTCTGGTATTTGAAGATGCTATATCTGGGGTACAATCAGCTATTGCGGCAGGCATGATTTGTATTGGTATAGGTAATGACACAACAATTCTACAATTAATGACCCAAGGTGCTGCAGAAGTATTACCAAATTTCAAATCCCTTACCATACAGAACAATGTCTTAGCAACTATTAATGGCAACTCCTATCCATTAATTTACTAACAAATATTATTTCATTTTATCTCTGGCCCATTTTAAAACAATGGCCAATTGTTCGTGCCTTGTTAGCGAACTATTGTCTAGTTCAATAGCATCAGATGCTTTTCTTAAAGGACTGAATTCTCTATTACTATCGGTATAATCGCGCATTTCTAAGTTGGTCTTTACTTCTTCAATGCTAATATTTGGATTCTTGGCATATAATTCTTTGAACCTTCTCTCTACCCTCACTGCTGGATCTGCGGTAACAAATATTTTTAACTCCGCAGTAGGAAAAACAGTAGTCCCAATATCCCTTCCATCCATGACAATACCTTTTTTAGTTCCCATTTGTTGTTGTTGTGCCACACCAAATTCACGGACTTCTTTTACGGCTGCCACTTCACTAACGTGCTCACTCACCAGCATATCTCTAATCAATGCTTCCACATTTTCATCATTGAGATACATATCTGAATTTCCAGTTAAAGGATTGTATTGAAAATCAAGTGTGATCTCTTTTAATGCACCAACCACTTCATCCTGGTTATTCCAATCGGTATGATTGCGTAAAAAATATAAGGTAATGGCACGATACATGGCACCAGAATCAATAAACACATAATTCAATTCTGCCGCTAATTGTCTTGCCAATGTGCTTTTTCCACAGGAAGAAAATCCATCTAGCGTAATGATGATTGGTTGCATGATATGCAAATTTGCAATAAATACCGCGTAATCCAAACAAAACCGCCCCAGAATTAGCCGGGACGGTTCTTATGCTCAAATAATGTTAAGGCATGACAACGGTATCAATTACATGGATTACACCATTACTTTGATAAACATTTTTAATAGTAACGGTAGACATTCCGCCTTTTTCATCCGTTAGAATCAACTTTTTCCCCTTCATACTAGCTTTTAAAATACCTCCTTGCAAAGTAGTAAAGCTAGCGGTGCCATTACCCTCTTTGATTTTTGCTGCAATAGCTGCTGCATCAAATTTTCCTGCAACCACATGATAGGTTAAAATTTTTGTAAGGGTAGCTTTGTTTTCTGGCTTTACTAGTGTTTCAACTGTGCCAGCTGGTAATTTGCCAAATGCTTCATTAGTAGGAGCAAATACGGTAAAAGGACCAGCCCCACTCAAAGCATCAACCAACCCAGCAGCTTTAACAGCAGCTACCAATGTGGTATGATCTTTTGAATTCACCGCATTCTCAATAATATGCTTGTTAGGATACATTGCAGCGCCACCAACTTCTACAGATTGTGACATTGCAACGTTCAAGAATAGGCCGCAAACAAGTGCGAGTGTGATTTTTTTCATGATAAGTTTTTTTGTTTACATCATTTACGCAAACTGAAAAACTTTGGATTGCATCTAAGAAAAAAAAATAATTATTGAAGGCTATCATTGATTAAATAAATTGGTGTAATCTGAAATGATCCCATGAACCCCAATACTTTTTAAGGATTTGATGGTTGCCAAATCATTCACAGTCCAAGGAATGATTTGCATGCCAGCGTCTCTGCATTGTTTTACCAATAAAGGCGTTACCAATTGATAAGCAGGGCTATAAATACTTGGAATAAAACCAAGGTCTTTTAATTGCAATGCAAAAGGTTTTTTATCAAAATCCTCAATCAATAAAGCCGTACGGATACTTGGTTCTTTTTGGTGTAGGTATTGCAATGTTCTAATATCAAAAGATTGAATGATCACTTTTGATTCTATGTTTTTACTGTAAACTACTGCCATTAATAAGTCTACAAATTTTTCTGGCTTAGGATGATAGAGATCATCCGTATTGGCCGCAGTTTTTGTTTCAATATTAAATTGCGGAACTGGCTTTCCTTTTTGAGCACAATAAGCAATCACCGAATCAAATACTTGTGAAAGCAACGGTTTTACAGCGGCAATTTTAACTTGTTGTGGAAACCTAGGATGCGGTTTTAAACCCACATCATACTTTGCAATTTGGGCATAATCCATCTGGTACATATTGAAGGACTTCTCTTGCAAAATTTCAATAGGTTTCCCATTGGGCTGTAAACTAATTTCATGATTAAAAAATGGTTCATGACTTAAGAATACCTGATCATCCCTGCTAATACTAGCATCCATTTCCAAAGTGGTTACGCCTAAATCAATGGCATTAAGCATAGCAACAATAGTATTCTCTGGCATCAGACCCCTACAACCACGGTGCCCTTGTTTGTCAAAAACAGTTTCACTAAACTGGCTGCTATGGGGTACTTTATTGGTCATACATGAAAAATTGATCAATAAAAAAAGGATGGCTATTTTTTTCATTAATCTGTTATTTGGTGTGATTGTTTTTTCATTTCTTCTGCAACAACAATGGAGGCCAAATCTCCTTTTTCTAATTCTTCAATAATGTTATGGTAACTTTTTTTATTCCTATTCTGGCTCATTTTAAATACTTGCTGCATGTCTTTAATTTCAATTTCTAAGGCAATAATTGCTTTCATATTGGATTGCATATAATCATCCGTTTGATTTTTTACCTGTGATGGAGAATCTGGGTCTTTCTCAAAATGCGCAGTTAAATTTGATAACAATTCATATAGTTCTGCATCAGATAAAAATCTTAAATCTCCTTTGGCATGCACTGCTTGGTAATTCCAAGTGCTACCCCGTTGTTCATTGTCATACCAACTTGAGCTAACATAAGCATTTGCTCCTTGAAAAATAACCAATACATGGGGATTGTTTTCAAAAGCCAAATGATGATCTTGTTTGCGCATAATATGAGCCTGAAGAAAGCATTTTCCATCTCTTTCAATGATTAAAACTGGCACATGGGTTGCTACTGGGAAATTGTTTTGATCAATTCCGCAAATGGTTACAAAGGGATGGGCTTTCATAAAAGCCAACACTTCGGCATCTTCTGATGCTTTATAAAAAGGGACGTTATACATGAACACAAGTTAGTAATAAAAAACTCCATTCATCCTTAGATAAATGGAGCTGAGAATAACAATTTTAAACGCTTTATGCTGTAACTGCAATCAATTCCGTCTTGGGCATATTGGCATTTCGCATAGCAATATTTCTTACTGCAGCAGCAGTAAAATCGCGGAACGCTTTTTTACTGAGCTCGTCTGAACCGGCCATTGATGGTACTCCTGCGTCTCCTCCTTCTCTAATGGATTGAACCAATGGAATTTGACCCAGGAAAGCAAGGTCATACTCCTCCGCTAAACGCTTACCACCCTCTTTACCAAATAAGTAGTACTTGTTATCAGGCAATTCAGCTGGTGTGAAATAAGCCATATTTTCAACCAATCCAATGATGGGTACATTTATCTGTGCCTGACCAAACATAGCAATACCCTTTTTAGCATCTGCCAATGCCACGTTTTGAGGTGTTGTTACAATTACAACACCCGTAACTGGTACGGTTTGCATCAGGGTCAAATGAATATCGCCTGTTCCTGGGGGCATATCAATGACTAAATAATCTAATTCTCCCCAGTCAACATCGGTTACAAATTGGCGAATAGCGGAACTTGCCATGGGGCCTCTCCAAACCACCGCATTCTTTTCATCTACCAACAAACCAATACTCATTAAACTAATCCCATGTTTGTTCAAGGGGATAATCATGCCCTTTCCGTCTTTTTCCTTCATCAAGGGTCTCTCCCCTCTTACGCCAAACATAATGGGCACACTTGGTCCATAAATATCCGCGTCCATTAAGCCAACGGTTGCACCACCCTCAGCCAAAGCCAAAGCCAGGTTAGCAGAAACGGTGCTTTTACCAACCCCTCCTTTACCACTCACAACTGCTATGATGTTTTTTACCCCACCTAATACTTCCTTATTATCCTTGCGGATAGAAGTAGTATTTGAGGTAAAATTCACGGTAATTTGGGCTTCTTTATTCACAAGGAATTTGATGGCGTTTTCACTTGCGGTTCGCATCATATCCTTCATGGGACAGGCCGGAGTGGTCAAAATAATGGTGAAACTCACTTTATTTCCATCAATGGCTATATCCTTGATCATGTTCAATGTAACCAGATCCTTGCCCAAATCGGGCTCCTGCACATTACTCAATGCCTGTAAAATGGCTGCTTCTGTCATCACGAAAGTTTTTGTTAAAAAAGGAATTTAGGCGCAAAGTTAACAGATGGCGGCCTTACTTTGTTGCAAATATGATTGTTTAAATAAAGAACAAAGTGATTCTCCATTAGTAAAAAACGCTTTGTATTTTTGACACGATGAAGAAACTGCTAACCTTTTTCAACTTATTGCTGCTTACCCTGCTAGTCTCCTATGTGCAGGCACAGGAAACAACGGAAGGCAATCCCTATCGGGACTCCGTAGTTCAATTCAATGGGGTGGTCATGACTGCTGATAGTCTTAGGGGAATTGCATCTGCAAGCATTATTGTTGAGGGCAAAGGAAGAGGCACCATTACAAGCCCAGACGGCGTTTTTTCCATTGCAGTTTTAAAGGGCGATAAAATCACATTTTCTTGTATAGGTTTTAAGAATTATACTATTAGCATTCCCAAAAATTTAAACGGCAACCAATATACTTGGATCCAATTATTGGTTACTGACACCGTGTATCTTCCGGCTACCATTCTAAAACCAAGACCAACTAGGGAGCAGTTTGAACGAGATTTTGTAAATAACCGAATTCCGGATGACGCTTATGAGATTGCGCGTAAAAACGTGGACGAATCACAAAGAAGGGTTTTGCTTTCTAGCCTGCCGGCCGATGGAAGAGAGGCCATCAATTATCAGATGCGTCAACAGGCAAATAAATATTATTATAATGGTCAGGTACCCCCAATGAATATACTCAACCCTGCTGCCTGGGCAGACTTTATCAAGGCTTGGAAAAGGGGAGATTTTAAGAGTAAGAAATAGCTTTAATTTTGCCTTTCAATCAATTTTATGGAACAACAACAAATTAGCGTTATTGGCGCTGGTACCATGGGAAATGGCATTGCACATGTTTTTGCCCAACAAGGTTTTAAAGTTTCAATTGTAGATGTAAATAAAGCACAACTTGAAAAAGCAATTCAAACCATTACAAAAAATTTAGATAGACAAGTTGCTAAAGGTTCTATTAATGAGATAGACAAAGCCAATACTTTAGCCAATTTAAGCATCCACGAATCAATAGAAACTGGTGTGGCTAATGCCCAGTTGGTTGTTGAAGCGGCAACGGAGAATGAGTCATTAAAATTGAAAATCTTTCAGCAATTAGACGCTTTTGCGCCAAAAGACTGCATACTAGCTAGTAACACTTCTTCTATTTCCATTACCAAAATT
>Ga0136644_10002035_pt1 | contig 15692 bp, 10 predicted proteins | sample C_130820_EF_Meta_FD_94780 | JGI IMG/M metagenome (GOLD analysis project Ga0136644, IMG submission 94780) | Freshwater microbial communities from Lake Croche, Canada to study carbon cycling - C_130820_EF_MetaG (v2) (version 2) | ecosystem: Environmental > Aquatic > Freshwater > Lake | place... | reverse complement strand
CAAAGCCATTTGAAACGGCGCTTGGTTGACTCATCCGGTTTAGCACTCAAATCCCAAGATTCTCGCCCGAACTGCTTAGAATGCAGACAATTTTTCGGTAACATTTAATTTGAGGCAATTCGAAGGGATGTGCTGTCCAAGCTATCGACACCTGCCCTGTACCTAATATAGGCGACCTAACCTCCAGAGTGTATTCAAGGCCTAACAATCCTATCATGATGCTGGAACATCCCTTGCAGCCCTAATTTGTCATCATATTTTTGGGGATGTTAATTCCATAGGCGGCTTAGACTTAATGACATTTAAAAGGCACATATCCTTTTCCTTAACTGCGGTCCTTCTGTTATTGGCCTCAGTCACGGGCTTTGGGGCTCAGCTTTCCTGCTATCAACTTTTTCATAACCTCCAAGTGCAACGCGTGGGTGGCATTAAAGGAAGAGAAAATACTTTCGCGGGAACTTTTACGCGCATCGTGCGAGCCTTTGAAAAAGAGGGTTTATTCTACGGAGATATCGTCAAATGGTTTGATCGGGCAGATAAAAAATCGACCCTAGCTTTGATAAAGGGAAGATTAAGCAGAGAAGAAGCGGGCGGAGTCAGTAAAAAACTAAGGCGCTGGCTGCGAGACTATCCTCTAAGGTACAAAGCTGCGAATATTGAATTGCCATCCAACTGGGCTCAGAAATCTTTAAAGGCAAAAGCTCAATTTATTTTTAACCGTGAAAACCCCTTGGAAGCGATCACTTTAGAAGGAAATGAAGAACTGTTCTTAGAGCAGATATTAAATTTCGATATTTTAAGACCCGCTGAAGAAACCCCTTCTTGGTTAACTGTGGGGGATGACCAAGGCTCTTATGAAGTTCGTAGCTCTTCAGGAGAAATTAATCGAAAAGTTTACCAAGACCAATTGAAAGAGGTTGAGACCCGTCTGGATGGAAAGGTAGGGCACCAACACTTAATTCACGAGTGGCCCAAAGAGCGTGAGGCAAGAGAACGGATAGCGCCTCAATATATTGAGTTACTTGATGCGGGAACATGGTTTTTATTCTGGAGACAAACCAAACGAAACCCTGAAGAGGTCGAAAGTATTTTAACTCACCCTTATTTGGGAGTTTACAATCGAACGTCTCTCGAAAGGCTAGAACGGGCGATGACAAATGGGGATTACTCCAACTTTAAAAATAAATATCGAATGATCGGTGCCCGAAATGTGAGAGGGCGAGAAGGAATGCCGGATCAAACTGAAGGACAGCCTCTAGCCGATTTTGAAAGACGTTCGGGCAACAAAGGAATTAAAAGAGAGTTTTTAGAGGATGCCATCGAAGCCAGATTTGCAACCGGAGATTTTTCGGGGCTCAGAGGGATCCATGATTACGAATTTGATGCTTCGGCTCCGATTCGGGAATTAACAGAGAAATATCTTTCAGAGAAAGAGATTAGAGCTTTAGAGAGGTTTGAAAAAGAATTTAAGTGGATGAAGTACTCTGATTCTTCGAGAGCTTTAAACCACTTCAGAAATAAAATAACGGCTCCTCTCCTTCCTTGGGAAAACAGAATTCCTTTAGATTATAAGTTACCCGTTTTGGAGCGCGCTCGACAGCGTTTTGCCGAGGGATTGGTAAAAATTGCCAAGGAATATTTAGCGGAAAAAGAAAAGGTTAGAGGACCTCCTGAGTTAGGTGAGTTGAACAAAGAAACGATGGATAAAATCGAAAGATTGTCATTTCTTTTTTCCGACAGGGTAAGGCTCGATGAGGATTTCGAGCACTACTTGACTCCCCGACCGACCAAACTTCCTAGTGTTTTAGTTGAGTCCAAAGGGCCTATTGATGTGAACAAAGTCGATTTGGGTATAGAATATAGTTTCAGATTTCCAGATCCTCCAAGGCACAGAACGACTGCCCAGACTGAAATCAAAGCGGCAGCTACTTCATTAGCCAGAGCCTTAGGTGGAAGTGAACCTCAAGAAGAGAGCCGCGAAGGCCACGGCCATAATCTTTCTATTAAATACACTTTTACAGATGCTGAAGGAAGAAAGTGGCGAGTTGAGTGGGATGGAGTCACCCGAACCTACGTGGATGGTGTAGCTGTAAATCCGAGAAAAGGCCATATTGAGATTCCCTCTCCGAAATGGTCCCCGCAGACATCTGACGAAATTGCACGGCTCTATCAAAGCATGCGAGAGATTGGAAAAGTGCCACGACGTGGTGCTGGCGGAGCTCACGTGAATGTGGATTTAGCCCCATTGAAATCTTTGCCTGAAAAAGAAGGGGCTCGAAAGATGGCCAACCTTCTCAACTATTTCGAGTCCAATCGAGACATGATCCAATTTTTATGGCAGCACCCCTATCGAGCTCGAGCTGCAGCTCGAGTTGAGATGTCTCCTGAGCTCATCAAACAACTGAATGAGTTTGATGGAGATTGGGATAAGCTAGGTCGATTACTCTACGACCAAAAATACTTTAATCCTTTTGAAACACGAAAGCCCAGCTATTCTCAGTTGAATGCTACCGCTTTAATGGGCTCGGTTGTCCCTGATGCCTACGATAAAACTATTGATATCAAAAACCCAGAAGTTTCGTGGTCTCCTGCTTTCGGCGGAAAAGGCAAAGATCGAATTGAATTTCGTCTTTTTGATGCCCCGACAGACGAATATTTAGCCTCGCTTCAAGTGAAGTATGTTCGCGCGCTGCTAAATCAGGCACTGAATGGTTCTCAGGTCATTAAACACGAGCCAAAATATACAGCTCAGGATTTTGAAACCTGGAAAAAAGACCCCTCGAAATTTTTAAAAATGGCTCGACTTCACTTAAGAGAACTGGGTTTGGATCCCGAAGAGTTTCAACCTCTGTTAGCTCAAGCTCATTTCGCTCAAACGGCAGAATCTACTTCAAAAGAACCCCTAATAAAATATAACGATTTCTTACCTCCCAAACAGTAAATCTGGCATCTAAGCTGCATCGCTTGTTCGCCATAACTTAACCTTTGAGGAGGAATTGTATGGCAAGAAATTTAGAAAGTTGGCGGCCCCAGGCTATTTTGGGTTGGGAGCCTTTCCGTGAGTTGCGTCGTTTTGAGAAAGAGATGGACCGAATGCGAACCGATTTAATGGAAAATTTGAATCTAGGTGTTCCTGAACCTGCTCAAGTTCGTGGTTTTGAGTTTACCCCCTCTTGTGACCTCGAGGAGACAGCAACCCATTTTTTGGTATCGATGGATTTACCAGGAGTTTCTAAAGACAAAATTAAGATCAGCTGTACGGGCAGCGAGCTCAAAATCTCAGGGGAGAAACATAAAGAACGGAAAGAGGAAACTCCGGAGTCTTATTATCACGAAAGAAACTACGGTCAGTTTGAGCGCGTATTTAATCTAGGTGAAAACGCAAAAACCGAACAGATTGAGGCCAACTTTGAAGACGGAGTCCTAAGAATTGCGATACCTAAGAAAGAGGAATCGATTTCCAAAACTCAAACCATAAAAATTGGGGAAGGGAAACCCAGTCTTTGGAATCGTATTGTGGGTAAAGTGGAAGAGAAGGTTGAAGCTGCTAAAAAAGTAGCCTAGTGCACTACTATTTGGATAGTTACTGTTGCAAAATGCACGAGGCCGCAACACTTAGCGGTGTTCGGTCTCGTGTTCGAATGTCTTATTGAAAGAGAAGTAAGCGAATACTGTCCAACCTGGGTTGTGTTGATTTAAGTGCTGAAGTTCCTTTTTTCTGTTTTTGGATCGCAGCTTCTACTTCCTCTTCTGAAATGAGAGGGTTGATCTTAGCAAGCTGTTTCATTCGATTGAGTTCCGCAGCCATTCTTTCTTCATAACTCTTAATGGCATTTTGAATAATAGGGGCCGTAGCTTTTTCTAAGTGTTTATTTACCCGGTCTATCGACTGATTAAGTTTGGTTCTTAAAAGCGGAAGAATCTGTTCGATGAGTGTTGGAGGAATAGCTTGAAATGACAGGGATTCCAAACCTTTCGGCGCTTTAATGGTTTCGCCTTCTACGTTGATGTAAGTGATTAGGGTTTGAAGCGGGAGATCGCGTTCTACTTCGAGATGGGCCGGAGCTGTAGGTTGCAGAACGTGGACTAGTTCCAGTACAAGCGGCTCAGAGCTTTTTACACCACTCACCATGCCCGCGGTAAAACGGCCCACATCGGCTTCGAGAATTAAACTAAAAGCCCCTTGAACGACGGGATGTTCCCAAGTGAGAAATGCCAATTCCTCTTGAACCAAAGCTCTGTCGCGATTGAAAGTTCCACTCAATTCACCTGAAGCACTTAACCCTGGGAAACTTTCGACAAAAGTTAGGGAGTGGGCTGCAAGTTTGAAAGCTCCATTTTTATCGAGCTTATCCATCTCAACGCCAAAATGATTAAAGGCTTTTTCAAGGAAGTTTTTGAGATCAGTTTGGTCGTCAATGTTTCGGATGTGCTCAGCAAGAGTTAATCCTCGGCCTCGGCTAAAAGAAGTGATGTCGACGAGGAGATCTACCCCTTTTTGATGCTCCTCACGCTTCAGATCAGCCCATTCTTTGGTGTTTTTCAGCAAACTCTTTAACAGTTTCTCTCTTGCAGCTTTTTTAACTTCAGGGTCTAAGAAAGCTCTTAAAGTTTCTTTAATCTCTTTTTGAAGATGAGATTCCAGCAGCGCACCATTCCACGGGGTTCGGAAAATATCCAGCCCATCTTCATACCAACGAAGCAGAACCTCTTCGGGGGTTCCTGCAAAAAACGCGGAGTGGATATGGATTTTATCTTTTTGTCCTATGCGATCAAGGCGGCCTATTCTTTGCTCAAGGACATCAGGGTGTAGAGGCATGTCGAAAAGATACAGATGGTGACAAAATTGGAAGTTTCTTCCTTCACCACCGATTTCGCTGCATAGAAGAATTTGAGCTCCTTCATCTTGTGCAAACCAAGCTGCTTGGCGATCTCTTTCAACGATTTCTAAGTTTTCGTCGAAAATTGCGGAGCGAACTCCCGTATTGTTTCGAAGCCACTCTTGCAGCTCTCTGACTCGTTTAGCGCTGGAGCAGATGAGAAGAACCTTCTCCCCTTTTACTGTTTGTAAAAAATCGGCTAGAGCCGTGGCTTTAGCGTGAAGCCAATCGGCTTTAGGCGCTTTGGTTGAAGTGCTTTGTAGCCCGGCAGATAAAGCTAGTAAGTCACTGTCGGAGAACGTTTTTTTAGCTAATCCGTCCAACCAAATGCTCCAAGCCTTCGGGGATTCAATTGGGTAACTGTGGAGTTGTCTCTCCGGAAATCCTCGGATTCGACTTCTTCGATTTCTTACTAGCACTCGGCCTGTTCCGTGGCGGTCTACCAAACAATCTAGTAATTCGTCCGCTGAACCCTTTTCGCTGAAGGACTCTATTTTTTTGTTAAGGTCTGTATCTTCTTTGAAAAAACTTTTTAGTTCCTTGAGGAAAACGGGAGAACGATTTTCATCTTGGATCTGTTTGGCATACGAGGCCACTTTTTGAACTTTTTCATTTTGAGACTTAAAAGCTTGAAGGGTAGGAAATCTATCTTGGTCGACTAAATGAAGCAGTCCAAATTGAGTTTCTAATCCCTGTCGTTGGGGGGTGGCAGTCAAAAGCAAAAGTCCTCTTGAGCGTTCGCTGAGAAGTCTGACGATTTCCCATTCAACACTGGGTTCCTCTTCATCCCATTCTAATCGATGAGCTTCATCTACGATGAGAAGATCCCATTTTTCTTGGGCGGCCTCCATCAGCCTTTCCGAATTTTCAGCTAGAAAAGATATCGAGCACAGGACCTTTTGATTCATTGAGAAAGAAGATTTTCCTAAGGACAACATGTCCTGCTCACTTCTTTCTTCGTCCACTAAGCTAAACATTTCTTGAAACCGGCGATACATTTCAGCAAGCCATTGATGCTCGAGGGCTTCGGGAACAAGGACTAGCACTCGGTTTGCCCGCCCCAGAGCGCGTAAAGAGGAGAAAATAAGTCCCGCTTCGATGGTTTTTCCTAATCCCACTTCGTCACAGAGTAAAACCCTTGGGAATTCCCTCCGAGCTAATTCAGAGGCGATTCCTAATTGGTGCGGAAGTAGGGATACTCGTGAACCGATAAGTCCGCGAGTGTCGGGATGCAAACTCTTTCCTCTTAAGCTCCAAGCCGTCTGTCTGAGGTCGGCATTTTTAGCATGGCTCCAGTTGCCGCTCAGAAAACGAGATAAAGGGGTAGTGTCCTCTACCAGATGATCCAGTTCGTGTTCCCAAACTTTTTCACCGGTTTCAGATTTATATCTAAAAAGCCCATCCTGTTCCTGGACTTCAGAGATCACCAATGTTTGTCCTTTTTTTGATTTAACTTTTTGACCAGGATTTAAAACGAGCCGTCGTAAAGGGGCAACCTGCTGGGAATACCGTCTCTTAACACTGGCCGCGGGAAAAGAGACCTCAATCAGACGGGCTCCGACCACTTCTACGACCGTTCCTAGACCTAATTCCGGTTCAAACTCCGCAACAACTCTCTGACCGACAACCCACATCGTTTTTTCCTATCTGTTAGGCTTTTTGAAGGGGGAAAAATTACCCTAACTCTCATAAAAGTCCAAACTAAATTTAATGCTTTTCCCAGGTTATAAAAATAAGTAATATTAATAAGTTACTGTTATTTGCTTTGATTTTTTGAGGTTTGTTGGTAGACCCTGACCGGTTTTTGATACGGTTCTAACAGTTCCTTAACAATTTTAGGGTACTTTTGGACTCAGGGAAGTATGGGCCTAGGAGGCTATTAGATTGCTAAATCAATTACGCAAGATGGAACCTTTTAACGAGATTTTGACCCAATATGGAAACCGGCTTCATGCAGGACGTGTGGAGCGGTTGTTTTACCGAAAAGTTCCGGTCTACTTTGAGAAAGGCTCTTACATTGTTAAGACGATCGAAAGCCGAGCCGAACTTAAAGAGGTAATGAAACTTCGTTACCAAGTTTTCCATAAAGAATACCGCAAGAAAAAATTTCCATTTGGACTCGATGTAGAATCCTTAGATCCAGTAGCTGATCACTTAGTGATTATCGATAAAGAGTCTGAAAAAATTGTAGGAACTTATCGTTTAATCTGTTCCGAGTTTTCCAATGTTTTTTATTCTCAAAGTGAATTCACCATTGAGGGTTTTTTTGAACTTCCCGGAGTTAAATTAGAAATGAGCCGCGCTTGTATTCACAAGGATTTTCGAAAAGGGGTTGTCATGAACCTCTTATGGCGTGGCCTTGTGAAATACATGAATGAAGTTAAGGCTAAATATCTGTTTGGCTGCTCAAGTGTTAAAACCATGGATCCTAGAGAAGTTTCACTCGTAGTAGAAAAGTTTAGAGGCGAGGGTCAATTGCTGACCTCGATTGAAGCCCGACCGCTTCCTATGTATAAAATGGCTCGACTGACTGTGTTGACCTCCGAATCGGTCGAGACAGTATCAAAAACAGTGGATGAGATGATTCCAGCCCTTTTGCAGTCTTATCTTAAAGCCGGAGCCAAAGTGGCAGCTTCTCCCGCTTTGGATAGGGATTTTAAGTGCGTGGATTTTTTTACCGTGCTCGACATGGAATCTTTGACGCAACTTTACGAGCGACGTTACCGTCCAGATTAAAAAATCTTCTGCGAGTTCGACTGACAAAAACGGGGTAAAAAGCTATACTGTAAGTGTAGCTGGTCGTTCCTCCTTCTTAACCTTTTACCCCCAAGAAAACTGTGAAATTAGTCAAAACTTTATCCACCGAATTTGATGTGAATCGTTATATTGGTCTTCTTCCCGAGTTGGACGAACTCTTTCAACTCATTGAGTTAATGGGGGATCGAGGTAAAGTTAAATTACTAGGTGAAGTCCAACATTCCGACCGGTCATTTCCTCTGATAGGTTTGGTTTTGGGAACCGAAGATAAATCGGCTCCCACTTTTAGTCTGTTTTCCGGGGTGCACGGTTTGGAACGGATAGGCACTAGAGTCAGTTTGGCCTATTTAAGAACCTTTTTGCATCTTCTCCAATGGGATAAAAATACTCAAGATATTCTCCAGCGCAGTCGTTTTGTTCTTTTGCCGGTCATTAATCCGGTTGGGATGTTTTTGAAACGTCGATCAAACGGTAACGGCGTGGACCTGATGAGAAACGCACCCGTTAAAGCCGACAAGCTTTCACCGTTTTCGCTCTACGGTGGGCACAGAATTTCCTCCAAACTTCCTTGGTATCAAGGTCCCGATAATCATCCCATGGAAACTGAAGCTCAAGTCCTCTGTCAGTTTGTGAAAGAGGAGGTTTTTGGTTCTGAGCTAGCGATAAGTGTCGATGTTCACTCGGGTTATGGCACTCGTGATAGATTTTGGTTTCCCTATGCAAAAACCCGCAATCCCTTCAAACATGTTTCAGAAGTTTTTGCTCTCAAAACAATGTTTGATAGAACCTATCCAAACCATATTTATAAAATCGAACCTCAGTCCAACCAATACATCACCCACGGGGATCTTTGGGACTATCTTTACGACCAACACTTAAGTACTGAAAGCAATCGGCTCTTCCTTCCTTTCTGTTTGGAGATGGGATCGTGGCTTTGGGTTAAAAAGAATTTTCGTCAGGCCTTTTCAATTTTAGGCGTGTTTAACCCTATAGCCCAACATCGACTCCAGCGGACTTTGCGTCGACATCTTCATCTGTTTGATTTTTTACATAAAGCAGTTCAGTCCCATTCCTCTTGGGCAGGCATTCCTGCAGCCGAAAAAATGCTTATTCGGAAGCAGGCTTTAGATCTCTGGTATGACGAATAGCCCAACCACTTTTTGGTTTTTTATTCGTGGACTGATGCGTGAGTCCGCCCATTGGGAAGGTTTCCCTGAAGCTTTTGAGTCTGCATTTCCAGGAAATAAAGTCGTGCCGCTGGATCTCCCAGGGAGTGGCATGAATTGGAATTTGAAGTGCCCTTTGACCGTACATGAAATGGCTGCGATTTTGAGAGAGCAGGCTAAACAACGAATTGAGCAGGAAACTTCTGAAAAGGGAATTAGGCCTGATTGTTATGTGCTGGCAATTTCACTTGGAGGAATGGTTGCATTGGAGTGGCTTCAGAGATTCCCTGAAGATTTTAAAGGGGGAGTATTCATCAATATTAGCCTGTCTGGTGTTAATGCTTTTTACAAACGACTCAAACCCGAAGCATGGCTGCCTCTGCTAAAAATAGTTTTGACCAGAGATGTAAAACTTCGAGAGCGTAAAATTCTGGAGCTCACTACTTCAACTTTTCAAGTCAAAGAGTCTCATTTGAAGGATCGAGCTGAAGTTTTCGAAAAACATCCAGCGACCAAGACTAACTTTATTAGGCAATTATTTGCAGCTTCGAGATTTCGTCCAATTCCAAAAATCTTTAATGCCCCCATACTACTTCTGAACAGTGAGGGTGATAGACTGGTGGACTTCCAGTGCTCGGTCGCTATTGGTGAAAAATGGAATTGGCGAGTCAAGACCCACCCCACTGCCAATCATGACTTGCCCCTCGAAGATCCTGATTGGGTAATTACGCAAATTCGAGATTGGAAAAAGCAAAATGAAGTCTAATTAGAACTGTTTTGACTCGATCGCAATCAAACCTACAGAAATAAGAGACAGAAAAATTAACATTCGGTCGAGTTCTTTAAACCGACCCGCCAATATAAACAATACAGTATGCGAGATGAATCCCCATAGAATCCCTTGTGTGATTGAAAATGTCAGCGGAATAAGAATGATGGTTAAAAAGGAGGGTATGCTTTCTTCAAGAGATTCAAAGGAGAGTTGCCTGACCGTTCTAAACATCAACCCACCCACAAGTAAGAGAACAGGGGCGGTGGCATAACTGGGAACCAAGGCGGCTAATGGGCTTAGAAATAAACAGGGTAAAAAACAAAGAGCGGTAAAAACCGAGGTAAGGCCTGTTCTGCCCCCCATCTCAATACCAGCAGAACTTTCAATATAAGCAGTGCCCGAAGAGGTTCCAAAAAGTCCAGCCGTTAGCGTAGCAACAGCATCTACAACGAGTCCTTGTTTCAGGTTTTTGGGTTCTCCCGAATCTGATTTCAAATTACAGGCCTCAGCAACTCCAATGAAGGTCGAAATGGAATCAAAAAGATCGGTTAGGAGAATTGAGACTATCGCTGGTAAAAATATCAGTTTAAGAGGAGCCTGGATATCCAGCTTAAAAAAAACGGAAGAAAAATCAGGGGCTTTAAAAAGTTGGGCGGGTCTTGGAATCCAACCCAAGAGAAAAGCAGCAATAGTCACTCCGAAAATTCCAGCTAAAAAAGCGAGGGGATTTTTTCTTTTTAACAGATAAATATTTATTCCTAATCCAATAAAACTTAAAAATGTGGTTTTTGAAATGTGTCCGAATTTAACGAAAGTGACCGGATCAGCCGCTACAAGCCCCATATTTTTCAAACCAATGAACGATAAAAATATCCCTATGCCTGAAGCTGAAGCTATTCTTAGATTTTTGGGAATGGATTGAGCGATTTTTTCGCGAAAGGGAGTTGCTGAAAGAATCAGAAAAATGACTCCAGCCCAAAAGATCATTCCTAGAGCGGTCGAAAAAGGAATGTTTCGGCCAAGAATGAGTGAGTAGGTAAAAAAAACGTTGATTCCCATACCTGGAGCTACGGCAAAAGGAAGTTTGGCATACAGTCCCATGAGAAGGGTCATTGAAAAAGAGAGAAGAACGGTGGCTGTGAGTACCCCCTCAAAAGTCATCCCTGTTCCTGGGGTTGAAAGAATTGAGGGATTCACAACGACTATATAGGCCATTGTGAAAAAAGTTGTGATGCCGGCAATCGCTTCGCGCGAGATATTCTTGAGTTTTGGGGAAAGACTACGTGAATTCATAATTAAGAAGACTAAGGAGTATCTTGATTAATATTAAAGAGATATTATGATCTTAAATCGAAATTGAGGCAACGAGAATGAATTCAGTTAAGAGAATTGGCATCATTGATTTAGGAACCAATTCTGTTCGTTTTGATGTGCAAAAGATTGGCCCTGGAAATGAAATTCGCTGCCTCCATCGAGAAAAGCAGATGGTTCGATTGGGAGAAGGGGTTTTTCTGAAAGGGACTCTTGATCCAAAAGCGACGGCGAGGGCATTAAATGCCTTTTTACGCTTTAAAGCTATAGCAAGTGGTCTTCATGTGGATCGAATTGTGGCCTTCGGGACTAGTACTTTAAGAGAAGTTAGAGATAGTCGGCAATTTCTTGAAACGATTCGCCGTAAAGCGGGAATTGACGTGAGAATTATTTCTGGAGAAGAGGAAGCAAAACTTATTGCATCGGCTATTCTCTGTTTTGAACCCCACGCCACGGGAAGGTATGCTTTGGTTGATATAGGCGGCGGGAGCACAGAAATTAGTATTTGTAGAAACGATGCCATTGATCATTGTGTTAGTTTTCCCTTGGGAGCTGCTCGATTACAGCAGGTTTTTTTAAAAACAATTCCCCCGCAGAAAAAAAATAATGCAAATCAAAATTCCATTGATGAGTTACGAACTTATATTCAGCATGTTCTTCTTTCAGAGTTGATCGCTGAAGATTGGCCGAGAGTTAAACGAATTATTGGCTCGAGCGGTTCTATCAAAGCGATCTCTAAGATTATGAAAGAGACTGTGGGGACCAAAGTTATTCATCGAACTGAGCTATCAAAATTTGTGAAGCATATAAGTTCAATGAGTAAGGACGAGCTTCTTGCTGTTCCGGGGATGGAGCCGAAAAGAATAGATATTATTTTGGCGGGAGCCATTTTACTTGAAGAGTGTATGAATGTCTTGGATTCAAAAGTTGTTTATCCCACTTCGTTTTCCCTTAGGGACGGAATTTTGTTGGAGGAAGTTAATCTTTTAAGAGGTGTTAAACTTAAGTCGGAGTTGGATCTATTCCCACTTTTTGCTAGAGCAAGTCGTTTGGGATGTTCTGAAAGCAATTTAAAAAAACTTGTTCTAAATGCTGAACTTTTATTCGAAAAGTTGAAACCTATTCACCAACTCGGAGCCAATTGGAAAGATTACTTTCTAATTGCTACTATTTTTCGAGATACGGGGTGGACCGTTTCTCCGGTGGAACATGAAAAACACACTTACTATATTTTAAAAAATGCAGAATTACCGCTTTCTCAAGAATGGGAAGTGGAGTTTGTGGCACAGCTTTGTCTGTGCTTAGAGGGTCAGAAACCTAATTTAACTAAAGCATGTTTCAAAGGAGTGAAGAAGAAAGAATTAAATCAGGCTTTTCACGTTTTATTGGGATTAATGAGATTAGGAGATGCTCTTGGGCCAGCCCATCAAGAAAAAATAGTCCTTGATAAAATATCTATTCGTAAGGATTCTGTGTGTTTGAAAGTTAGTTCCCAGGATTTTGCAGAGCTTGCGAAAATTAGGCTGGAACAAAGAAAAGACCTTTTCGAGGATGTATTTCAAATGGAATTAAATATCGACTCCGTTTAAGTTTATTAAAAACAGTCACTTATGACTTTTTAGGGGCTTCCGTTCGGAGAAACTAGAAAGTATTGTTGTCACGTGGCATATTTGAGGCTCATGAATTCTATTACTTCAACTCAGCGTTTTATCGACCGTGAACTCAGTTGGCTTTCTTTTAATGATCGAGTTCTTGATGAAGTCAGAAATAAAAACAATCCCATCTTAGAACGGCTTAAATTCCACTCAATTTTCAATTCGAATCTTGATGAATATTTCATGAAGCGGGTGGGGGGACTCAAGAGGAAAAATGAGTTGTCAGCTCAGCTGAGCAATCAAAACGACCCCGATATTGATAAAAGTTTGTTTTCCATAAGGGAAACAGTTGTTACTCTCCTTGATAAACAATCTCAATTTCTAAATTCCCAAATTCTTCCTGAATTAAGTTCGGTGGGAATAGATTTAGTAAAAATTAAAGACTTGTCCGAGATAGATAGGTCTTGGGCTTCTAATTTCTTTAAGCAAAATTTTTTTCCTATCTTAACACCGCTTGTAGTAGATGAGGGACACCCATTTCCCTTTATTTCTAATCTTTCAGTTTCGATCGGTATCTTACTTGAAATACCTGATACGAAAACTGAACCTTTTTTTGCCCGAGTTAAATTACCAACAGTTTTTCCAAGCTGGATTGAAGTTTTCAGCACCGTCGATAAAGACCGAAAGCGATTTGTAAGTTCTCATGACTTAATTGAAAACCATTTGGATCTTCTGTTCCCTGGGATGAAAGTTTTAAGTCTGACCTATTTTCGAGTTACCCGAAATGCGATTGTGGGGAGGGATGAAGCTGACGATGATGAAAATGATGATTTATTAGAAATTGTCGCTGAAGAGTTGAAAGAAAGAAAGTTTGCTGAGGCTCTGAGATTAGAACATTCTCCAGGTGCTGATTCTCGAATTGTTTCTATTTTAAAAAAAGAGCTCGAATTGTATGACAATGAGGTCTACGAACTGCCCATGGGGCTCGAATATTACCAATTAGAGCCGATTTCAGAGATAAGAAAAAGGGAATGGTTGTATTCCCCTTGGATTCCCCCATCGTCTTTCGCTTTGGGGGAATCTCAAATTAGTATTTTCGATAGCCTTAAGAAAAATGATGTCTTGGTTCACCATCCTTTTCAGAGTTTTAATTCCAGCGTTGAGCGATTTATTCGCGAAGCCAGCGAAGATCCCAGTGTCGTGGCTATTAAGATGACGATTTATCGAACTGGTGAGGATAGTCCTTTTATTCCATATCTGATTCGAGCTGCTGCTGCGGGCAAACAAGTGGCCTGTTTAGTTGAGCTTCAAGCTCGCTTTGATGAAGAGAGAAATATTTTAGCCGCGCAAGCACTGGAAAAAGCTGGTGTCCATGTAGTGTATGGCATTAAGGGACTTAAAACTCATTCTAAGATTGCATTGGTAGTGAGGCAGGAAGGTGTTTTCATGCGGTCTTACGTCCATATTGGGACGGGAAATTACAATGTAAAGACGGCTCAGTATTATACGGACCTCGGGTATTTCACTACGAATCCCCAAATCACCGAAGATGTTGTGCACCTCTTCCATCATTTAACGGGAAAATCTCTTCATTGGCATTTCGGTAAGTTGTTAGTGGCTCCCATTGATATGAGAACGAGTTTTTTGAGAATGATCCAAAGAGAAGTGGAACATGTTCGCCAGGGAAGAGTAGGGCACATCGTGATCAAACTCAATAATCTCGAAGATCCGGAGATGATCGAGAGTCTTTATGAAGCTTCACAAGCTGGAGTTAAAATTGACTTGATAGTGAGATCGATTTGTTGCTTGAGACCTCAAGTCAAAGGCTTAAGTGACAACATCAGAGTTATTTCGATTTTGGGAAGATTCCTGGAGCATTCCCGTATTTTTTATTTCAAAAATGGAGCAAAAGAACCTGAGGATGGAGAGTTTTTTATTGGTTCCTCGGATCTTATGACAAGAAATCTAAACTCTAGAGTTGAGGTTATTGCCCCAATAGAAGATTTGGAACTAAAAAAGCAGCTACATCACATTCTAAATGTCTATTGGAACGATCCCTCTCAAGCCTGGGAACTGAGTTCAGACGGAACCTATTCCAAGAGAAATAGCATCTACGGACAAAACTCGGCTCAAACAAGTTTGATGTTGGAAGCCCTAGTAAATCGAATGAACACTCAGCCTCTTCAGCCCTTTACACCCTCCTCCTGACAGAAGGCTCACCCCCTCCTAACACAAAACCAATAATTCTTGAGTACCATTAACTCATGATGCTAGCCGATTTCCATGTTCACTCTAACTTCAGTGATGGGAAAATGACGATCCCCGATGTTATCGATATGTACGGAAAGCGCGGATTTGGCGCTATCGCTATTACCGACCATGTGGGAGAAAGTCGAACAGTGATAGGTAAAGCTGCGGGGCATCTAGGGCTGTGTCTCACCCAAGCCACTTTTCCTCTTTATTTAGAGATTTTAAAAAGCGAAGCCGAAAGAGCCTGGGATATGTACCGGATGGTTGTGATTCCCGGGGTTGAACTTTCAAAGAACTCTATCTCCAATCACCGCTCAGCCCATATATTGGCATTAGGAATTAATGAGTTCATCAGTGCCGATGGAGATGTCGCCGACTTAGCTAGAGACATTCGTGAAGCAGGATGTGTCTCTATTGCTGCTCATCCCGTTGACTCTGGAAAACTCGAAAAACAAACTTATCATTTGTGGAATCGCAGAGAAGAACTTGCTCAGGCGTTTGATGCCTGGGAAGTCGCGAGTGGGGATAGATTGTTTCCTGAAGTTTTGAATAGCTCTTTACCTAAAATTGCGAGTAGCGATCTTCATATCGCAAGACAAATGACTTCATGGAAAACAGTTCTCGAATGCGAGCGCCATCCAGAAGCGGTTTTAGATGCCATAAAAAAACAGGAGGTTGGGTTCAGGTTTTACCGTGATACTCACCATGACACTAGTAACTCTATTATTAACAGCGACTTTAGGTCTCTCGTGGAGCTTGGCCATTATCGTCCAGCTTCTGGGGACTTGGGTCAGTCTGTGGCCCAATAAATTTGGGCGACATGAATCCCGAGACCTATCTTGGGAGCCGATTTCTATTTTGAAGCCACTTAAGGGTTGTGATGAAGGGCTTGAAGAAAATTTAAAAACATTCTTAAATCTGGATTACCCCTCTTACGAGATCCTGTTTTCAGTCGCAAGTT
>Ga0136644_10002034_pt1 | contig 15695 bp, 12 predicted proteins | sample C_130820_EF_Meta_FD_94780 | JGI IMG/M metagenome (GOLD analysis project Ga0136644, IMG submission 94780) | Freshwater microbial communities from Lake Croche, Canada to study carbon cycling - C_130820_EF_MetaG (v2) (version 2) | ecosystem: Environmental > Aquatic > Freshwater > Lake | place... | reverse complement strand
TTCCAATAGAGGTTCTGCTGAAATAAACCTGATTTTGGCTGGTATTTTAGCTAAGATGGCTGCTCTTTTCAAGCATTCTTGGTTTTCAACTGTAACGCCTAACCATACATTATCCCATCCTTCACCCCAATCAGCAGGTAGATTTTCTAATATTCTTTCTGGACGCTTGGTTAATATTAACCATTTATGCTGCTGGGTCAATCTAATGACATTCCAAGCATCTTCTCTCCATCCATCAGCTTCTTCAATAAAGAAATCACTCATGCTGCAAGTAAAAATCATCCTGGGTTCTTCCCAATCCATTGCTTGATAAAAAGTTCTATCACTGACACGGTAAATAATTGAACCCTTTTCTTTGTTCTTGTCTTTAATTCTGTACATATAACAGAATTTACAACCTTCTGACACTTTTTTGCATCCTGACCAAAAGTTTATAGTGGAGTCTGTCCACTGTATGTTTGTGTATTTCATATTTGATAATTTATGCCCTACACCTATTATTCAATGTAGGGCGATTAATAGTTAATTAGACAATCCGCCATCCGTCACATCCGCCACCATTACTTTTTCATATTCTCCCTTTTTCGCAGAGGATAATCTCCCAGCTTTCTTAAGCTTGTCTACTATTCGTTCTAAGGTTCTTTTTGAAACACTGAGTGATTTGCATATTGGTGCTAACTCTTTGGGTTTGAACTTCTTCGGGAGCATATCAAACACTTCCTCCATTCGTTCATCCACATCACTTTTCTCTCCGGGAAGATCCTTGAATAGCTCAATACAACATTGGTAAGATTGTTCAGCCATCCATGAGGCTATTTGGAAGTCTTGGTCACCACACATAACAACTTCACTTGACAAATCATTTTCAAAATATCTGACCATGGTGAAAATCGCTGCTAACCTAATAGTCATGTTCCCGTGACGCTTTGCTATGCTTGTTGCATTTTCCCCTCCTTCTAGATTGCTATGTTCCAATCGCCTGGCTCCTGTTTCATTCAATTGATTCCATTGCTCATTGGTGAATTTCACCTCCACACTCTTATCCTTAAAGAATTTGAATAGGTTGTAATAAGCAGCGGCTTTTTGTTCAAACAATGAGTTTAGGGGTAAACAAGTTTCACATGGCTGAACATCTTTCCACACTACTGATGCTGTTCCAGAGATGGTCATAAATCTGGAGAGCTTCCCATCCTGGTTAGAATGAAATAGTTTAGGTACTTGAGAGGGAGTTCCAGTGAGGACAATAGCCATTTTGGGATTCATCACCTCAAGATGCTCTGAGTTATTTTTTCGCATTTGGCTAATCTGCTCATGGTGAAAAACCTTACGGAAGATCATAGAATTGTCCCCACCAAACTTATTTCCCATCATATTAGTTAATGCATCCGTTTCAGTTTCAAAGAGTAAAGCCATCATATCACCATTATTCTCTGCTAACTGCTCTGTAAGTTTGGAAGAAGTGGTATTTGCAGGAATAAGTAGTAATTGTAAGCGTGGCTTTTCTGGCGGTTGTGTCGCATTTCCAGCTTTCTTGTCCTTTTCAAACGCTTTCATCTCCATCAGGTAATTCTTCATCAGACGATTGTTAGTTGCTCTCAGTTCATCATTGACCTTTTTTAATACCAAAGGCAGAAGTGCCAGTTTACCCTTACCAGCTGCAGGTGGGAAAGACACTAACAGCATTAATGCCGGATAATTCACTTTGCCATCATAGTTAATCCAAACATGTGGCATCAAAGCTCCTGTTAATGCTGTAGTGGCAAACAGGCCCATGTATTTCTCCTGTGGGGATTCCATTAAATTGACTGTCCCTTTTAGTAAATCCGGCAGATTGTTTATGGCTGCAAACAGATTGTATTCTTTTTCTATTTCTATCATATTGTATTTGTGTTTTTGAAAATGGAAGGAGCAAAGCCTCCCTCCTTTTTGATTAATGACCAATTGTTTCCAACTTGATTTTTGCCAATTTCCTTTTGACATACTTTTTTAGAAATGCAATGCCTTCAATTCTTACTAATGCAATAGGTTCACCCATTTTTATTCCAGACTTGGTTTTGAACTCATTAAGATGATAAATGAAGTACCCTGTTGCTTTCATTCGTTCAGAAGGTTCATTACGTTTTAAAAGAAGTCGCCACGTTTGAAAATCCCTTATCATGATATTCCTTCCAAAAGGATAATTGATAAATTTGCATACCTGCCCCAGCGTATAAACTGGGATACCATTTTCATAATACTGCCCATTTACATCTCTAGTTACCATAATGTACCTCCTGTTTTGAAGATTCAACTGCTGAATACCATCTTTTGTTGCTGTATAGGTTTGTTACCATAATAATTGAAAAATTTAAATTGTTAAAAAATCTTCTTAAATTAATATATAATATATAAATCATTGCTTTTAAACAATATTGAGGTTTTTCCTCTTGTCAATGGTCAGAACTTAGTACAACAAACTTTTATATTGTCTAAGTGGCCGTATTTTGGCTATTTTGAAAATTGGTTTATAGATTCTTCATTAATACCAAATGCCACCCTTCGAGTACGGGCGCAAAATGCATCAAGATCATCTTGTGAAAAAATTACTCTGTTTTTTACTTTCAGGTAACTGATTAGCCCCTCATTCATTAGTTTGTCTAATGTTCTAACACAAATACCTAATTCCATTGCCAACTCTAACTTGTTGTAGAAGGCAGTCTTCTTATTTATCATCGTTTTGTTTTTTTACACATTTTTTGTGGTATAGCTTTTGTTTAAAAAAAATGAGCTACCGCTCACTTATTTGAGAAATAAGTTTCTCAATTGTTTTTAAGACAATAGGGACTCTACCATCTTTAAGTACCCTAATAGGAATTAAATTACCATTATTCCCTATATAATTTTTTTCTGGTCCCAAGTAATGACTAACCCACATTCTTTTTTTGTTCAATCCGTTTACCGCGCCCCTCGCTTGGACATATTTATTATCTGGATCTTTAGCGTCAGGTACTATTGAACCAGTTACATTCATTGTTAAGGCTTGTTTGTAACAATATAGCCTTGTCATTAAATCAAATAATTCAATAATTTGGGAACCATAAGCTTTGTCAAGTTTTTCTATCCCAAGATAAATTGATGAAATTGCTTGACTAACATGAAAGTCACCTAATTTATTAATCAATTCGTTATCGATATACTCCTTGTTCAAAATACTTTTATAGTTTGCTAAATAGTCCATTTGAATAATTTGATTCAAAATTACACACTTTTTGTGTTATAGCAAAATTATTTTTCCAATATTTTTCTTTCCAAATCCACTAACGCCATATCTCCTTGATTATCAGTGAATTTTGCATAATGCGCAGTCATCTCAACTTTAGTGTGTTTTACAATTCCTTGTATTGTAGTCAGAGGAATTCCATTTTGAGCTGCTAAAGTAATAAAACTAATTCGTGCTTGGTGTGAGCCTATTACCTTACAAATACCTGCTTTTTTGGCAATTTCTTTTAGACCATTATTGTATCTGGCGGTTGCTCTAGAAATCTCTTGATCTAGAACTAAAGCGGAAGATTTATACGTTGATTCTGAAAGTAGCCCAAAAACATAACCATCAGCTTCCTTCAATTTATCAAGATACCCTTTAATTATCTGGAAACCGTGGGCGGGCATCTGAATTCTATGTGGTGTTTTAGTTTTCTGTATTACAATATTCAAGAAATACCCATCAATATTGGACTTCCTTATCTGAATCACATCACTCACCCTGAGGCCCCCACAGTAAATTGTCCACAAAAACATATCTCTGTACAAGTCTAGTTTACTGCCTTTATCAAACTTCAATGCTGCTATATTGCCAATTTCTTTTTTACTCAAAAAATCTCGTATGGACTTCTCTTGCTTAATTTTGAGATTTTTGAATGGGTCCACGTTTGATGGAATAATGTCTTTTTCTATAGCAATAGCAAAAATCCTTTTTATTGATTTTAGGTTTGTATGAATAGTATTGACCTTGTTATTTTTCTCGTTTTTAAGGTAATGTTGGTAATCAACTAGGAGTTTTTCATCTATATCGTACAAACTAATACCTCTACCCCCAAGATACTCTTCAAATTTTTGATAGATAGATTTCAACTTATCGTGAGTACCAACCCGGTCATCTTTTAAGAAATTCTCCAGATAATCATCTACAATATGGAAAAATGAGAGGTTCTTTTTCCCAAAGGCTAAATTTCTAGCTTGGACACCCGTTATATGCTTTGTCTTTAGAGCAGCTTGAATAAGCTCCTCTCTTATTTCAGATAGCTTTCTCTCCATAAGCATATTAACAGAATTACTATGCTTATAGGTACTCTTAACTTTAAGTTTCTTACTATCCCACATATTATAAGGAACTGCTACATTCGTACTCTTATAAGAGGACTTTCTGTTATTGGTAAATCGTATATAAATTATTACCTCGCCTTTTCGGTTAACTCTATTTTTAAAGGCAAATAATGAAATTGTTGGTATCATTTGGCAAAAATAATTGCGTAAACAATGCTAAACATAGGGTGCATAATGGTGCATTACCATGCACAAGTCTGACGTATCATAATTTCATTAAGTCTTAAGAATCAGTCACATACGTGTATAGGTATGCATTCTCATGAACAAAAAAACCTCCTAACGCGGTCACAAGGCCCCGCACAAAGTGCGGGGTTTTTTATTGTGAACACGTCAAAAGCTCGCTTTTGTAAGTGTGAACAATAAAAAACCTTTTTGCGCAGCAAAAAACGGGCCTTGGGTAAGGCCACTCCGAAAGGCTCAGCGAAGCTAATCCTCAACATCTCCCATCCTCATTGTCCACCAAGCAACTTTTTTGCACCGCAAAAAAGAGTTCATCCTCTTCCCCTCACCAATCAAATGCGATTTTTATGCACCGCAAAAAAGAGTTCATTATGCCCTTGGAAAAGCAACTAAATAAATCCAAGACAAACACATTTAACAATCTTTATATAACATACCTTTAACCCAAGTTAGGTACATGAATCTTATAAAGAAAGCCTTATCACTTTTTCAAAATATACACATTCAATCTCTTTTAGGGAATGGGGTGATGGCTATTTTCAATATGTTAGCCCTAGCACTTTTATATCGAGCCCTTAGCGTAAACGATATTGGGGTTTATGTATTATTTATGACCATCTTGGGCTTGATTGATACCGTAAAAGGTGGCTTACTTACAGTAGCTTTCTTAAAATTTTATTCGGGAACCGGTCCAGAAAGGGCTAAAGAAGTCATTGGTTCCGCTTGGGCATTGGCTTTACTAATCACTGGATTTTTCTTAGTTTTGAATCTAGGTGCATTCTTTGCACTTCCCTATTTCCCTAATTTAGGCATCAAACTATTAATTCAATATTTTAGTTTAATTACCATTTCTACCCTCCCCTCTTTTATGGCAAACATTGCTGTACAAGGTGAAAAACGTTTTGACAGGTTGCTTTGGCTTCGCTTAATTAACCAAGTACTCTTTGTTACAATAATCATTGCTTTGATTCTACTAAAGCAATCAATACTGACCAATATTATACTTGCTTACGCAATTGCAAATCTTATTGCCAGTTTGTGTACCATTTTCTTTGGCTGGACAAAATTGGGATCATTAAAACACGCAAATATTACTACCATCAAAGACTTATTTAGATTTGGTAAATTTAGCATGGGCTCAAGCTTAAGTGCCAATCTTTTTAAGGTTGTTGACATCTTTTTTATCAATTATTTTCTCAATCCTGCAGCCCTTGCTATGTACAATCTTGGTGGAAGATTATTACAATTTGTTGAAATACCCCTACTCAGTTTTGCTGCTTCTGGAATGCCTATATTGGCTGGATTTTACAACAATAATCAGAAGGATGAAATGATGCATTTCATGAAGAAACTAGTTGGTATGATGACCATTGGAATTACCGGAATTGCCATTTTCTCCCTTGTATTTGCAAACCCCATTATTACACTGATAGGAGGTGAAAAATATGCCAATTCTGATGCGGTTAACTTGTTTAGGATATTTATGTCTATGGCTATTCTATACCCTATGGATAGATTCTTTTCACTGATTCTAGATGTTATTAATAAACCACAGGTTAACTTTTATAAGATACTTATTATGTTGACAGCCAATTTAATAGGAGATTATATTGGCATTTTATTGTTTAAATCCATATTTGGGATTGCATGGGCAAATCTATTTCCCATATTAGTAGCAATTATAATTTCTTATGTATATTTGAATAGGTTCCATAAATTCAACATCATCAGTATTTTAAAAATTGGTTTTGAAGAATCAATTATTTTGATAACGCAGGTCCATCATTCTGTTTTCAAAAGCAAATCAATTTAACCTTTCTAACAGTTTTTTATGGCAAATAATATCAATATTATTGTAGCAAGTGATAATCATTATGCTATCCTGATTGCGGCTCTCTTAAAATCTATTGACTTAAACCACAAGACAGCTGAACATATAGATTTTTATATTATTGATGATGGTATTGCTGATAATACAAAAAAGAAACTGAACAGCATTGCATCTCCAGACAGAATTACCCTTAGGTGGGTAAAAACAAAGGATCTGGTTCCTGCAGATGTAACCATACCTGTAGACAATTCTGCTTTTCCAATTACGGCATACTTAAGAATTTTTGCACCCTATGCCATTGAACAAGACGTTGAAAAATTGATTTATTTAGACGTTGATACCATTATTCAAGTTGATATTTCTGAATTCTGGAACATTGATTTGGGAGACAATATTATGGCAGCGGTTCAAGACCCTGGTAAAACTGTGGCCTGTGAATGGGGTGGCATACCAAATTATAAACAACTTGGCTTGTCACCAGACACCAAATATTTCAATTCTGGCGTTTTACTCATGAAACCAAAACAATGGCGCGAAGAACGCATTGCGGCTCAAGTATTGGAATCCTTAATCAAATACAAAGAGTTTGTGAGACTTCCTGACCAATACGGATTAAACGTAGTAATGGTCAATAGGTGGCTAGAATTAGATCCAAAATGGAATTGGTTTGCCTTTCAAGAAAACCTCAATCCTTATATTATACACTTTTTGGATATCAAACCCATTTTCACCTCTTATAACTCACAACCTGTTTATAAAGACGAATTCTTTAGGTATTTGAGATTGACACCTTGGAAAGATTTTAAACCACAAGGTGGCTACAGACGTACCTCAAGAAAGGTATTTAACAAAGTCAAAAACGGTATCAAAAGACTGTTTTTAAAAAATCACTGATGATGGTTCTTTGTAACGCATGAATAGCTTTTTTGGAAGCAATTTAGTGGTTAATATAAGGTTTCAAAGTATAGAGCATAATGCTTTTTGCAATTGGGATTAAACCTTGCGTGGCAATATTGACAAATATTTCCAGATGTAAGATATTCGTTTATTGTCAACTCATTTTTGCATACCCCATACAAAATTGCTTTTTCTTCAAATTCAATTTTTGACCAGACTTTAGCTGGATGATTTGCTAATTCCTGATGACATTCAAAACAGGGATAATAATCGTTACAACACTTGAATTTGATTGCAATTACATCCAATGCTGAATGATAATGCTCACACCTTGTTTGGTCATCCAATATTTTACCCTTTAACATAATTGATTAAGTTTTAAAACACCACTAACGCTGTATTTTGAAATTTACATTATTTATGCGTGAATGAAAATACAGCAAACTGAATGGAATCTAAAAATCATAGCAGGATAAAACAATAATTGGTTATTTTCAGTCAAGAATTATTCCTATGTACCAGATAAAAAAAATGGCCGTAAGTATTATTGCCTTTAGTAACTTTTCTTTTGCTTCAGCCCAATCAAAAATTCATTCCGATAGTATTCAAACCAAAATGCAATGGTTTGCTGACGCCAAATTGGGCATCTTTATTCATTATGGCATCTATGCGGTCAATGGCATCAATGAATCTTGGAGTTTTCACAATAAGGAGATTTCCTATCCAGACTATATGAAACAGTTGAATGGTTTTACTGCCAGCAACTATCAACCAGAATACTGGGCTAGCTTAATCAAAGCCTCTGGGGCCCGTTATGCCGTTCTAACTACCAAACACCACGATGGTGTAGCACTTTGGCCTACCAAGCAAAATAAATTAAATGTTGTTGAAGCCACCCCTGCCAAAAAAGACTTGATTGCCCCTTTCATTGCGGCACTCAGAAAAAACAATATAAAAGTAGGTGCATATTTTTCACTTCTGGATTGGAGCCATCCAGACTATCCTGGTTTTCTAAAAGATAGTACTCGATACAAGATTAAGGATCAGCCTGAGCGTTGGAACAAATTCAAGACATTTTTGAATGGCCAATTAAATGAACTCTCAAAAAACTATCAACCAGACCTTTATTGGTTTGATGGCGACTGGGAACATAGTGCAGAAGAATGGAATGCTCCAGCCATTAGATCATTACTGCTAAATGATAATCCAAATACCATCATCAATGGCAGACTCCAAGGTTTTGGTGATTATGAAACTCCCGAACAAAATTTCCCCGTTTCTAGACCTGCTTTTAAATGGTGGGAACTATGTATGACCACTAATAATAATTGGGGATACCAACAAAGAGACACTGCCTGGAAAACGCCTTATGAAGTCATCAGCATTTTTGTAGACGCCGTTGCAAATGGCGGAAATTTGTTACTAGATATAGGGCCAAAGGCCGATGGAAGCATTCCAAAAGAACAGGTTAACATACTAACAGAATTGGGCAAATGGAATCAACGCAATGGCGATGCCATATTTGACAGATTAGGTGGCATACCACAGGGGCATTTTTATGGACCCACTACCCTTTCAAAAGACAGCAGCACCCTTTATATGTTCTTACAAGCAAAAACCAGTGGCCCCATCATGTTAAAAGGACTTGACACAAAAATCAAATCCATTGAAATCTTGGGTAATCAAACCAAACTACCACACAAGATTGTTGGAAAGATTTCTTGGAGTGCTGTTCCTGGCCTGGTATACATTGACGTACCTGCCAATAAACTTGATACCTATATAACGGTGCTCAAAGTACAATTGGAAAAACCCATTAAACTGTATAGAGGCAGGGGCGGACTTTAATTATTCTATTACGTACCAAGTGTATGAATTGGCTGGAATAGTAAATGTCAATGGCAATTCATAAGCCCTATTCAAAGTTAAGCGCTGCTTGGTTTTTCCTTGCTCTGAAACATTAACTTGATTACTAAGACCCGTATAATACAAGGGTACTTGAATGGATCTGGTGATGGATTCATTTAAGGGATTATACAAAAGCATGAACCCTTTTTGTGGAAGTTTGGGATTAACGTGTAGGATTCCATCCCAATCCCTACCATCTGGTCTTCTTAAATGAATAATATCGCTATTTAAAATATTTCTATTACTCTTATACCAATCTATCACTGACGCTACCATTTTTCTGGTGCTATCCGTATCATATAGTCTTGGACCCCTATAACAAGCTTGTACCCCTGCTCCATAATATTGTACCATCAACTGTTTATAGTCTTTCAGATGGTCCTGTAATGGCTCTAAAATGGCTTCTGGGCCACCGCCCTGATATTTGGTGAGTGGCACAAATCCCCAACCCATGCTTGGGCTCATATTCCAAGTGCCATCATAGATGTTTTGCCTATTCAGAATTATTTGATTTTCTCTGGGCAAAGAAAAATTCACTTCTCTATAGCCTATTGCAATTTTATGGGTACCATCTAAAAAATACCAATCTGGCGCATTAATATAAACCCCTTTTTCATTAAGCCAACGGTATAATTCTTTTTGAATCTTCATCTGTTCCCACTGACTATCTTCCCATCCCTTGTGTCCTGGATGTTTGGTAGAAGCACAGAGGTCACCAGGATAAGGACCATCATTTTCCCAAATATCAAAACCGGTTTGACTAAAAAATAGTTTTATTTTATCGCGATAGCCCAGCCCCCATTTACTTCCAAAACAAGGGGCATTGCCAAAAAATGCGCCCCCCGGTTTACCTGTAGCAGCGCTGATTACATCATCTTCATCACTGATGCGTCTGCTAGAAAACAGTGAATAGCCCCCAATTAAAATACCTTTTGAATGCGCATATGCTGCGTTGGCCTTCCATCTGGCAAGATTAGATGCAGTACTATCTTCCATATTGATATGGCTTCCAAAACTCAAAATGAGTGCCTCGTAACCTGTTGCTACACATTGGTCAATGGCACTGCGAACTTCTGCATCATTCTTGCTCACCAAATGCATAAAAATGGGATTAGAACTAGTCCAGGGTGCAATGGTTTGATACATTTTACGAATTGCCAATCCCCGCCTTTCTCTATCATATGAATCCATCAATAACTGATGGGTTCTTACTGAACTATAAGTCTGACCTGGCGTGAGTACAACTTGGTAAGCCTTATCAGGATATACTTCTAACAAACAAGGCGTTCTAAAATTATAATTGACTTGAGAGGTATAGTTGGTATCTACTTTCCAATGTGTTGTTTGATCACTTAAAGGATAGCGCATGGCATTATTGAAAGCATAATTGGTCTCTATATAAATGCCCTCTGGCACTTTCATTCCCTTGGCAGGAAGCAGTTTTTTTTGTACCTCCGTTAATCCTTGCTCTTGAACAGTTGCTTCTTCTGTAGCACCTACAACAGCACTCTCCTCTTCTACTGCTGCTATCACTTCACTAGTGACCTTATTTAAGGCTATTGAGCTTGAAGACCTATTCATAATTTCAACCCATTTCACAATCAATGGGATGCCATCGTATAAAGCATAATTGATTTGCACTTGTAAACCTTGCACTGAAGATTGTTTAGCAGTATAATGAAAACGTAATAATTTTCCGGTAGGCTGCTGTTTGTTAGAAGCCCATGACTTGGGTTTCCATTTCAAATAAACAAGAATGGGGCTCACTGAAAATGAATCATATCTAAATCTACTGGTATCTGCTTTCATCTTTGAAAACCATTCTTGTTTCAAATAGGCTTTTTCTTTTTGCCCTATCCAACCACCAATATTAAAAGACTCCCCATTGATTGTCAAAGAAGCTTCTGGGTTAATGGCTCTGATAATTTCTTGTCCATTGATTAGGTTTTGATAACTGATGCAAGCAATGGTGCCTTGGTTTCTAAATACCCTTTTTAATAAACCATTTTGCAAGATGATTTCTTTACCGGCTTTGGAATGATCTACTCTTGCTTTATAATCTTGATTATCCAATAACCAATCTTTGTTGCTTTTTTGATCATTGGCCGCTTTATAATATGATATTGATTGAGAAAAAATATGTTGCCCAATTCCCAAACTGAATAGAAATAAAAATGAAATCAGCTTTTTTTGCATGTTCAGGTTTATTTTAATTTACCACTAATTCACTCATGAAAAACCAACCTGGCTGCCCTTTTCCAGGATGCCAATTGGGTAATTTGGAAATTGGCTTTGCTGAAAATTTCAGGTATTGATAGGTAGATTTAGGAAATTCTAATGTTAAGAAAGGCGTGGTAGCTGCTGCTAATTTTTCAGGCATCCTTAAATTAGTATTGGTTAAGAGTTTCCAATCTTGTTGATTATTACTTCCCCAAACTGTCATTTGAACAGGAGGCAAAATATAGGCACCTAGGTTTTGCAAATTCAACACTTTGAGCGAATGTACCAGCAAAGGTTTACCTAAATCTAACACCACAACTGCATCGTTCTTTTGATAACCCAATGCCCTAGTTCCAAAATCTCCAGGATCACCTGCGTCTAAATCAATTAAGATTTTATCAGCGTTTAAAGCATATTTGGGATCAGGAGGCGTTAATAAGTTGGCTTTGACAATTGGAATACCTGCTTTAAAATATTGGCTATTAACAGACTTACTTGCTGTCCACCCTTTCTTAAATGCTTTCACGGTTAATTTAAAACTGGAATCCACAAAAAATGGTGCGCTGTATAATAAACTGGAACTGTCTGGTTCTTTCCCATCCAAACTATACTTTAGTTCAACCCCTTTGATCACATGTTTCAAAGAAATATTGACCCTATCTTTAAAAAATCCTGAGGCAGTATTAATGATGGGTTGGTTTAAAGGAATCACCATGGTATCTGCTCCTTGAAAACCAGTTTCAATTTGAATGGCTGGAAACTTTGTTTGAAGCGTTTTCAATTCTGCTAAAGTGAGATCAGTATTCCAAATATATAAAGCCCTAAGACCCTGAAATGTAGATACCATCTCAAGACCTTTTTGATTAATCTTTGTACCCACCAATGATAAGGAATGCAACTGTTTTAATCCAGAGAGTGCTTTTAAATTATTATTGTCTATCTCAGTATAATTTAGATTTAGCTCTTCTAAATTTTCCAAATTAATCATCCAATCTAACTGCTCATTACTAACTGGCATTTTAGCTAGGTTCAAATGAACAATCTGACTGGCAATGGGCTTTAGCGCTTTTAATTGATCAAAGGAATAATTTGTCTTACCAAAAAAAGAAACAGCCAATGCTGGTGAAGCAACCCCCAATTGTTTTACTACACGATAATTATTATTCAATGCTGCAATTTGATCAGCTGAAGCAGCCTTAAAATCATAGCGCTTCTCAGAAGCCTTTTTCAACTTATTTTCCAAAAAAGACATGGACATAATCCTAAGACTATCCGTTTCAGGTCTTAACACTAATAACTGATCAAATGGCGCACCCAATTTGATCCACTGTTCTAGTAACGCTAGTTCTGAAGCAGACAGTTGTGGTTTTTCTGCAAGCGGCATATGTTTTTTATCGGTCATTGGCAAAACCAAACGTTGATACAACAAACTCTTGTCTAACGAACCAGCAACTATGGCTTTTCCATTTTTACCTCCTTTAAAAATAGAAATACTATCTTCTAAAGACAGCCCACCTTTTTGAACAGATGCCTTGTGACAGTTACCACATTTGTCATTTAAAATAGGCTTAACAATATCTGGGAATATCCTCACCTGAGTCAATTCTAAAACAGCTGGTTTAGCCTGTTCTAAGGGTGCCGTTAAGTAGCCTTCTCCATGAGTAATGCTCCCACCCCAATGGCCAGTTAAGGTTAATAGGGCAAAGACAAATACTGCACTCATCCTAAGTTTGTTGGGTGTATCCAAAAATCTTTCTCTATAAAAAGAAAAAAAATACGCTATTAATGCTAAGATGGTTCCGGACCATTTGTGCCAAAACAAAGTAATACCATTGTCTGTTTGCTCTCTAGATAATAAGAATCCCAAGATGGCTGTACCAATAGTTGTCAATACCGTAAAGGATTCAAAGTTTTTCCATTGGGCAGATTGTATCCAAGACTGATTCCATAATATGGCTAATAAAACCAGGCATAACAGTACAATAGGAAAATGTAAAAATAGTGTATGATACCTACCTGCTACTTGCAACCAAATAGGCAGTACCACCCTATTCTCAAATAACAACAAAATACCCAGAAATACCAGTCCACAAAAACTAAGGGTTTTAAAAATTTTCCTTGCTTCCATTATACTACTGGGCTAAATTTATAGGGATATACTTTACCCGATGCCCATTGCGCTACATAGATATTTCCCTCGTCATCTACACAAACATCGTGTGGATGGGTGAATAATTTTTGTTGCTGAGACATTTGTTGTAATACCCCATTTACATAAACTGGTTCAGATCCACCTAAATTGGAGACTACTTGATTGTCTTTATTGAGTATGGTTACAAAACCTGAGCCTTCCGTATTTAAATTGGGTGAACGTAAAACTGCCGCATAGAGATAATCTCCTTTGATTACAGGCCGGCAAACACTGGCCCCAGGCAGTTTAATGACTTCCATCAAATTCCCATCTAAAGAAAACCGTTTAAAAGCATTCCTACTTCTATCTGTTACAATTAAAGTAGTTGTTGCTCCGCGATGGTCCACACAAATACCATGGGCATTATCCAAATGAGCATCACCATCGCCCCTGCCACCAAAATGGTTTTTCAATTTCCCATCTGCATCATAGTGTAGAATATGTTGGGCCCCGTATCCATCAGCAATATAAAATTCTCCATTCTCTAAAACAGTGGTTTCTGTTGGAACAAACTGCTCTTCTTTGGGATACAAATCCTTTGGGGGATCAATGGTAAAAATCAATTTCCCATGTATATCAGTTTTGTAAACCTGATGGCGATTGGTATCAGTGATAAACAAAAAATCTTCTTTGCCCGTTTTCTGTATGGTTAATCCATGCGCACCGGGATAATCCTTACCCCAGGTTTCTAATAGCTTTCCAGACTTGTTATAGACAATGATATTGTTCTTAGTTTCATTGGTGAGTAGCAAGATTCTACTCTTGCTATCTTGCACCATTTCATGACAATCATTTACGGGGGTCTTGTCTGGATTGAGCCTACCCCAAGTCTCATTATAACGATAACGTTTTTCATTGTGACCGTAAATGGGGCCCTTGGGTTTTGCCATTAAATCACGCGTCAAAAAAACAGATGCCGAAGCCATCATTGTTTTATGAATAAATTCTTTTCTTTTCATACAGCAGTTTTATGCAATAATTTGATTGACTACATTTCCATAGAGATCCGTTAATCTATACCGTCTTCCTTGAAATTTATAGACCAGTTTTTCGTGGTCCAAGCCCAACAGATTCAAGACTGTTGCTTGAAAATCGTGCACGTGTACGGGATCTTTGATAATATTATATCCAAATTCATCCGTCTCTCCATGTACAACACCGGGTTTAATGCCACCACCCGCCATCCAAATACTAAAACACCTAGGGTGATGGTCTCTACCATAATTGTCCTGTTGCATTTTTCCTTGGCAATAATTTGTTCTGCCAAACTCTCCTCCCCAAATCACTAAGGTTTCATCTAAAAGACCACGCTGTTTTAAATCTTTAATAAGCGCCGCCGATGGTTGATCAACATCCATTGCCTGTCCACGCATTTCATTGGGCAAGTTGCCATGTTGATCCCATCCTTGGTGATACAATTGAATAAATCTTACACCGTTTTCAGATAATTTTCTGGCCAACAAACAATTGGCCGCATAAGTACCTGGTACCAAACAATCAGCACCATATAATTTGACAATACTTTCCGGCTCCTTTGAAGTATCCATAATCTCTGGCACTGCTGTTTGCATGCGGTAGGCCATTTCATATTGTTGAATTTTAGCCGCAATTTCAGGATCGCCGTAGGCATCCATTTCTAATTGATTAAGGGATGCAATTTTATCAATCATATTGCGCCTTGTTACCCTATCCATCCCATCTGGATCTTGTAAATACAAAATGGGATTCTCTCCACTACTAAACTGAACACCTTGGTGTACAGAATCTAAAAAACCATTGGTCCATAGTTTGGAATAAACACCTTGTCCATTACCTTTTCCTCTTGATAATAATACACAGAATGCGGGCAGATTATTGTTCTCTGTACCCAACCCATAACTTACCCAGGAACCCATGCTTGGCCTATTGCCTTGTTGCGCCCCGGATTGAAAAAAAGTAAGGGCCGGGTCATGGTTGATAGCTTCTGTATGCATGGTTTTAATGATGCAGAGATCATCTACTATACCTGCCATATGCGGAAACAACTCACTAACCCAAGCACCTGATTTGCCATGTTGATTAAACTTATAATAAGATCCCACCAATGGAAAACTGGTTTGATAA
>Ga0136644_10002033_pt1 | contig 15697 bp, 18 predicted proteins | sample C_130820_EF_Meta_FD_94780 | JGI IMG/M metagenome (GOLD analysis project Ga0136644, IMG submission 94780) | Freshwater microbial communities from Lake Croche, Canada to study carbon cycling - C_130820_EF_MetaG (v2) (version 2) | ecosystem: Environmental > Aquatic > Freshwater > Lake | place... | reverse complement strand
TTTTCAATTTTACTGTTTTAAACAAATTTCTGTATTATTTCGGTACGGAGCTGCATAAGTTGATTGTCGTTATGCAGCCTCTCGCCTCTCTCAAACACTTTCAGTGTTGCGTCGCGTGTATTCTCCAGAATGCGGCGAATATCGGCGTTCTGCATTACTTTGGCCTGAATCGCCTCTCTTCGCAATCGTTCCTTTTCTGCCTCTGTTATTTTTCTCAATGGGCCCGTACGTAATTTCACTACCTGGCCATTCGGGTCTTTGATAGTACCCGACTTGCTCGAACCGGCCTTTTTCGCCATCTCCACAAAGGCCGCAGTTGGCTTCTCCGATAATCTATTGCCCTTGGTGAATTTGGCATAGAATGTCGGGTCGTCCTCTTTGTAAGGCGCGGCCTCCAAATAATGCGTCACCGAATCCCATTTGTGGTCGTCCAATTGAAAGGCCGCGCCCATCCAGTCGTCGGACAATCTCCTGCGCCAATCTTTCGCACCTCGATTCAACGCCAGGAAATCCACCAGCCGATTCCTAGGAACCTTCTCTAAATCGTTACAGGGGGTTGTGCCAATTCTGCATTGATGCGCTGCACTGTATATGACGAGTACGACGTTCTTATCTGCGAACAGATTTTGACTATTTATTCCCTCATTGTTCTCATCTTCATCACCCTCTTCCTCGTCTAATCCTGACTTGTGTTTGAACTGAATGAAATCGCTGATTCGATTCACTACACTAGACGGCTTCTCTATGGAACGCGTTACCAACCGCGCTTTCAGCCCATACGGCATTTCGACAAAAGACAACAACGCACGACCTCTGTAACGAATCAAATCGTATTTCCCCTGCGGTTTGTAATTCATCGCAATATAGTACTTCGGTTTTTCCGTCTGTTCCTCCTTTTCTTCCGGCTCGACCAGATTGACAACCATGTCGTTCTGTTTGACGTGGGTCTGACTGTAATTGTCCTCGAAGAAGAGGACTGTCTTGTAATGCAGCCGGCGTTCCAAAATCAGGATGGCCCAATCGTGAATATCAATCGCCGATTGCCGAATCGCGTCGCGATACTGCTCCATTGTTTTGATATTGGCCATATGCGGAACCAGGCGATGTATATTGTGTTCGATTTCCTGCATATCCTGTTTCAATTCGGTCAATCTTTCGGCCAGCGTAGTATATTCCTTCTCCGACTCGCTTCTTATGTTGTCCTTGTTCTCCTCTGTTCCTATTATTGGGTTGGTAGGTTCGGTCGGCCGCTTGACATATTTCGCCAGAAATGCCATGCGTTCTGTCACGATTTTCTTGTCCTGTATGATTTTCTGTTTTGCATATTCGAATGATTCATACAGCTTTTTGTCGGAGTCGAATACCGTTTTGCTGACCTCTGTAGCGAGAAAGTTTCGCAGTTTTTCGACGGTTGTAACAAGTCCCTTGTCCTTGAATGCCGCGATAACTGCCTCTAAGTAGCTGTTTTTGATATCGTTACAGGGGTGTATGGAATATTGTGTGTTTTTGGTGAGGTGGACTATCCAGGGATATTTTGATTTGTGGTTTCTCGTTTCTTCCTTGTAATCCTGGGCAATCTGTTTCTGCGATTCCTCCGTTTCTTCGGGGAGGGGCGGCAAATCCTGTTTTTCTTCCGGGTGTTCCTCGAAAATGTCGTCTACATGTTGCCGCTTTTTTGGCGGTTTTCCCTTTTCTTCCGGCCGTTTTAGTTTGTTTTTTGAAATGTGGAAAAGTTTGTCTTCTTCTTGCTCATCCTCATCCTCATCTTCATCCTGTTCGTCCTGTTCGTCCTTGCTTCCGCCTCCCATCATTTCTGCATGTTCATTTCCTTTGAATATATCCGTATTACCACTGTATTCTTCTTTGTTATCTACTTCTTTGTCATACAATCCGCCTGTTTTTGCTGCATCCAAATGTTTCATAACAAAGTCCACATCGAAATTGTCATCTCCAATCTTTTTGTAAAAATGCATTTTTCCCTGTTTCATCTTCTCGTCATCGTCGATAGGCAGGCCTTTACCATACTTTTCGTCTTTTTCGATGTCGCTTAATTTGAATTTGATATAACCAATGTTATGCAATGTATCTTTGTCTTTGATGTCGGCTGCATACATACGAAAAAATACATCTTCTTTTTTGGTTTCCGGATTCTCACATTGGTGCGGCTTACCAAGTATGAATTCAAATGGAATATCATTGTATGTTGACCGGAAAAATGCGACATCTTCGACCAAATCTTCTTCCGAAAAGGAGGATTCCTGCATTTCTTTCCATTTCTTCTCTAGCTCTTTTTTCATAATTATTATATTATTCAAAGCAAATAAAACTCGGATTATGAATGAAACAATCGTCTTTTGCGTCGATTGATGCCTCTTTTATATGCCACAAAATAGCATAATTGATTTAGCCATAAGTCATGGAATCATCGACGTCCTATATTAGCGATTTGCCACCCGAAAATATTACCTATCAGTTAGGAGGTGTAGAAACCAAGTTGAAGAAAGAGCCGCTCAATCCGCCTATGTATGCGCCCCTCGATGTACATAAGAATCCCTATATGGCAGAACCCGGTCAGGGCTCTTCTATGGCCTCCAATATTCCGCCGTATCCGCAAGTATCCTCCTTAAAACCGCAACCCACCAATCCTCTGCCCTCTCGCGACATTCCACAGAGCCAATCTCAGTACCAAGATATCGAGGCACAACCGAATTATGTACCTAAACAGAAGATGACCCGCGACTTTGTAAGGGAAAACGACGAGCTCACTACCGAACGGTTGAGCCAAAGAAAGAAACGTAAACAAAGGGAACAACAGTGGAAACTATCTTGGGAAGAACTACAGGTGCCGTTGTTATTGGGTCTGCTATTTTTCCTGTTTCAATTGCCTTGGCTCCAAGCCCTTCTGTATAAGTATGTTACGTTTGTACCGCTTTTCCACGAGGACGGTATTATCAACATGTATGGTATGGGTTTTAAAGCTGGACTCTTTGCTCTGGCCTATTATTTATTGACGAAATTCACCGATTTGGCTGCCTTACCTGCCAAACATCGGTCGGATAAGGAAGGCTATACTTCCGACGCAGAATCAGAATATTAAATGTTTTAAAAATATATTTTGGCGCCGATAGATGCAGCCAAAATATATTATGGGTTTTTATTTTACTAACGATTTTTATTGTAATAATTTCTTCGCCCTTTTTGTAATGGCGTTTTTGTGATATTGTCGGCTGCGTACATAAGCTGCATAGACACCTCTTTTGTCTACCTTACAGGTGCCGCGTTTGCAAATCGGATAGGATTTACCGGGTCCTAAAAAGCATTTTTTGCCGCATTTACTCAACATCTGGGTTCTCTCTTTTCTTGTCGGTACTGCCTTTTTCCAACCGCGCCAGGGCGTATTTTTTACGGTTCCTCCTGTTGAAAGATTGTTTCTGCTGTTGCTATTCGGAGCTTTTGAAATATGTTTACTTATTGTTTTCGGTGCTTTTAAAATATCTATGCTACTTCTACTTCTACTTCTACTTCTACTTCTACTGTAATAACCTTTCTTCATTTACTTCTTATAATAATTCAATATATATTTTTATAAGAGAATGCAACAGAAAAGGCAGAACTGGAAAAGGAATCATCAAAATCCAACTATGCTCGCTCTTCTGCGTATGCATATCGCATGTTCCGAACAATAAATCAAACGTAGCCGACGTAAAACCGAAATTCTGCTGCCTCCTCGTTTCATCAGGTTGTACAGCATGATGCAACAGATGAAACTGCCTGACCGGCTTCAGCCACCTGCTCTGGTGAGTCGAATGACTGTCATAATGCACCCATTCGAATAATAAATAACAGAAAATACTCGACGCAAAATTCGATAAAGCAAGCCATTTACCGAACGCAAAATATATCGGCACAACATTCCCTGTAGCAAATACCAACGTAAGCAATATTGGTATGAAAATCTTCGTTTTGTCGTGCGGATTTGCATGATGCCGGAAATGCGACTTTCGAATCATACCGACGTAGCCGTGCATCAAATATCGATGTGCCAAATACTCCTGTAAACACCAGCTTGCTGGTGCAATACAAAAAAACATTGTCGCGGTGGCAAAGGTCTTCGGTATAAAATATAGAATCGTGATTCCTATCATTGCGAAAAATTCAAAATAATATTTATTAGGTTGTATCAGTAATTGTTTTATTGCTTTTGACATATTTGTTTTATTCATTGGATTGCAATTTGGTTGTATTATTAAGTAGGAATCGCTTTATTTTGCTTTTATTCTTTTTTTTGGCTTTTTATGAAAAACAGCGGTCAACAATCATTGGCGACTCTTTCAAACAATCAAATTGGTTGCATAAATATTCGTGTATTTCTTCATACACCTGGTTGTCCGGATATTCACGGCATGTATAAAGGTCGAAAGCTGCATAATTCCTCTCTGGAAAAGTATGCAGCGACAAATGCGATTCTTCCAACAGGAATAGTATGGTGAAACCGTTGGACTCTTCTTTATTCCCTTGATTTACTTCTTTATTCCCTTCCTTTTGTCCATCTTTTTCTTTGCCTCCTTCTCTATATTTTTGCGGCGAATCGGTATCGAAAATATGGTAATTCCGACCAATCACCGAGAATTTATATTTGCTGCATAACATATCTAACATATGCAGCATCTCGTTGAAGTTATTCAGCAACTCCTTATTCTGGATTTCTTTTGCATCTAGAATCAAATGTTTTCCAGCGGTCTTGACTTCTGCATACATAACACACGTTTTCTTATGTATGCAGCATCCATTTTAACTTGATTTATTTCAAGAAAAAATGTCATACATACATGTTGATTAGGTTACATAAAATTCTCCTTCTTATGTAACCTACTTTTCCTCTAAAAAAAATGCCACAGGAAGTAAAATGGAAGGATATCGTGTTGCCCTTTATCGGTATTGTCGTCATTTCCCTGATTGTTACCTTTCTTACCAAATCCTCTGCCTTGTGGCAGAAATTCACTGTACAAGAAGGCCTCAATTTCTACACGGACCCCTCCTCTGGCGAAATAAAGCCGGTTCCTTTAGGAGCGGTTGTCAATGCTACGGGCGATGGTTATGACCCAGTTACATTAACCACGCAATTCCGATCCAATATTCCCAAATCGACGCATCCTAATAGCGACACGCTTATACATTATGATACCAACAACTTCGATATTACGTATCATAATCTGGATTTGAAACAATATATTGAAGATTCAAGTATTCTTGACAAAGACGGGAAATTGGACACCAGCAAAATGGCTGACCTTTTCCCACAAGTTCGTTTGGCCGCTGTCAACAAAGTGCCGACCTACGCCGATTCGATTCTCTTTTCCAATCTGAATCGCCAAACCTTGGCTGACCTCAAAAATCGCGAATCCAATACGAAACAACCAGCAACACCTAACAAATCAAGTCCTGCATACGATACTAACCTCTTCAACCAAGTTTATTCCAACCAAACCCCCATTTTCCAAGATGTCATGTACCAAGATGTAACCCCCTCTATAATTCACCTGTAACGAAAAAGCTAAGGACTTGTTACAGGATGATTGTGGCAATCTTATTTATTGGCATGGTGAATCAAGTCATGACACCGTTCGCAAACCGTTACCAAATTGGCCGGATGATTCTTGTGAAAACTCCCGCCAATTAAGCCGCGAGAATCCGCCCATTCCTGCGGCTGCAAATGATGTACTTCTTTGCCAACCTCCCTGTTGCAAATTTCACAGAGCGGTTGCCGTATTTTGCTGGCATTGTATCTTGACGGCTCCATCGCTAATAAAGACCGCGTCTCCGGAAAATACTTCTCCCGAATTTGGAACGCTTCGTCTAAAAATTCGGTCGGCATATACAGCGACTTGGCGACCTCCAATCCATATATCGCCGGCCCAGGACCATCCCGCAACTTCCGGTCATAGACCAGACAGTCGCGGCTTGCATCGAAAATCACCGACATATGTTTCACTACTACTGCGTCCGCCATCCGAATCGTGACTTCCTCATACTTTGCTACCTCATGAAAATGCGTTGCGAACAAGAATTGCGCACCCACCCTGTAAAGATGCAACAGGGCGGACGTGAAAATGCTGAGTGCAGATTCCGTCTCGGTACCGCTGCATACTTCATCACCTATGACCAAGGTCTGCGGTGTGGCCTGCATCAAAATCGTGCGCAGCTCGCTCATTTCTACTACGAAGGTCGACAAACCCTTGAACAAATCGTCGTTGCCCAGAATGCGGCTATATATCGCCTCGTATGGCCAATAATCGAACGACTCCGCTGCTACATACATACCGGCCTGCGCCATAATAATGGCCACTCCTACCGATTTGATGTAACTCGTTTTTCCGACGGCATTTGTCCCATAAAGCAATAGGCCGCGAGCCCCCTTGTCGAACGAGGCGTCATTCGGTACATAAATCTCGTTTTTCTGTAACTGCTCAATGAGCGGATGCCGCAATTTCGTCGCCTTTACATAGGACGCCTTGCTACTTGCATCGACCTCTTTCTCCAATATATTGGGTCGGCAATATCCGTATTTCCAGGCAACATATGCCTTGCTCTGTAATATATCGACCTGCTCAATCGCCTTGATAGCCGCTAGAAACCGGTCATACCACTTCTCAGACAAATGCTGCAGCACAACCACCCGATACACATCCTGTAACTTCCTCTCAAACCGCGTCTCGGTCACCTGTAGATTCTGCAGCAGGGCGTTGATTTTCCCGCATTGCACGACTTCACCAGACCCGGTTGCTGCTACCATCCGTATTTCGTCGGCACCTATCGCCATATCCGCGCCTATCTGTATCGGAGTCTTCATCGCCTTCAATTTGGCCATCAACGCCTTCCCCCGCGTCGCCGTAATTTGCAGCGAGCGCCCCGATTTCGCCGTCTCATGCCACTTGACATGGTCGTCCCCCGCCATCTCATTCAACGCACTGCGGAAAGCATCTAACTGCTGCTTCATTCCCACGCAATCCTCCTGTAACTTGTCCAGACCGGCGTCTATCCCCGGCTTGATATAACACCGGCACTCGTTCGTACCATCGTCCGAACCACTTCTCCCTACCACTATCAGACTCCATACCATCAAGCGGTCCAACTCCTCACAACATCCCGCAATTTGTGCAATTTGTGCAATTTGTGCAATACCCTCTGTAACAATGTTACAGGAGTCCAACCATGGGTGTTCAAACATCAATTGCTGCATCTTGCGCAGGCCGTCGTACAAATACCACAGAGCGATTGGCTGTGCATTGCCGTAACTGATTTGCCGGAGTATTTTCTCCAGGTCGCGGATTCCGTCGATATGGCGGCGAATTAGGTCGATTTTTTGGTTCTGGTCCAAGACTTGTTGGATAGCTGCATATTCCGCATTCAACCATGCAACGTCAAAAACTGGATTCAGTATCTGGTGCTGAAATCCACGCCGGCCCATCGGAGTTAGGGCACAATTTAAAAAAGAGGCAAGAGATGATAGTTTATTTGTGTCGCCTCCACTCGGCAATACGTTGAGCTGTTTCAGAGTATGATTGCCTAAGATGAGCCGCTTGGACGTATTGGAGAAGAGGGGCGGCGAAATGCGGTCGACCAATTGTGCTGAATGTTGCTGCAGGAAATCGACCATGAGGCAGAAACATTGCGTTGCCCATTCGTATTGGTCGAATTCCTGTATGACGTTGCGGCAATCCTGGCCGTAATTCCGCTTCAGAATCGCGTGAATATACGCCGGTTTCTGGCACCGCTTGATGATTTCGTCGTCCTCTGCATAACAATGTAACAGGTGTGTTGCTGGGTTGACCCCGATGAATTGTAGAATGGTTTGCGCCTCCTCTTTGGTAGGGGCCTGATGCACAAAAATGACCTCGCTCGGTTGGAAGGAACTGACGGCGCGCTCCAGCTCGTCGAAGGAGGTCGGAGACAGGTTGCGCAGAACTGGCGTCGTATATTCATACAGGTAGGATTGACCCGTTTGGACACTCGTTACAGAAAGTGCGCACATATATTTTTCGGCAGAAGCAGCTGCTGCAGAAGCGGATAACGGCCTGTAGCGATGTACCCAGATGGTCATCAAATGGTTCGTCCTATTTTGCTGCTGTGGTTCGGCTGATGCGGGGAAGAATGTTCCTGACGAATAGACGCCGTGGAAGACGCGCTTTTTTGCACCGCGTTTGGCTATGTCGTCCTCCTGTATATAGACCGCACAACTGAAACCGGCCTCGACCAAAATAGGCAGGTATTTGTCTAGTGAACACTCTCCGAAACCGGCCATCACCACCGTATATTCCTCGCCGCGATACTCGTATTTCTCCTTTTTTTCGGCGATTTTCAACATGCATTCGGAGGTCGCGGCCACTATTGGACTGACCTCTGTAACGATGCTACAGGAGGTTTGCGATTTGAGTCCGTACATTTCGTAGAAGGAGCCGACCTGCATAAGAACCAGTGCTGTTTGGCCGTACTTTTTTCTGTTTTCTTCTGTTAAATCGAAATATTCTTTGTAAATCATATTTGATTTGTTTTTTTGTTTTGTTGATGTATATGCGGTTTATGTACACAATACTTATGTAATGCAGCACAGCTTTACACTGTTTCCAAGGGGGTCTCCATTCACCCCCGCCATCCAAGGGGGTCTCCATTCACCCCCGCCCTTTGGCCCTTTGGCCCTTTGGCCCTTTGGTCCTTTGGCCCTTTGGCTCTTTGGCCCTTTGGCCCTTTGGCCCTTTGGGCCCATTCTTCTATTCTCTTACAGCAATTATTTTGTTTTTCTTCTTTTGACTTTTCTGTTGTTTCTTTTTCTTTTGTTTCTTTCTTTTATTGACAGTTTTTGGAACTCTTACAAAGGACCGTCGAATATGAATTGGTTGATTGCCATAATGCCCTACTATTTCTTCGCCTTGGTTGTCGGCTTTTCTCTTAATATCCACATCCAATACTTTCTTGCCATTGACGATTTCTTGCTTCTTTACATTGGAATAAACGAACGATTTCTGCATAATATATTTATTATGCAGAAAAACAAATATTGTTCGGGAAAAACATGTAAATAGTAGCATAATTTGTAAATATATCTTCTTTTTCATTTTTCATTTTTTATTTTTTATTTTTTATTTTTTATTTTTCATTTTTCATTTTTACCAATCCTCTTCCTCTTGTTCCTCCTCATATTCGCCCTCTTCCTCTTCTTCATTCCTGTTATAACTAGCATACGAGGGAAGGAATGTTGTGTAAGTATACATCCGCTCCTGTAGATGATTCTGGTTGAAGAATAAGAAGCCGCGAGGCAATATCAAAGGCGCAGTTTCGTAAGGTCGATTGATATTAAACGAGCAGCCTCTCCTCTCCTTTTTAGTAACGCAATCCATCATCATTTTATTCGGAAATGTCTTATCGCAAAAGGGCTTTATAATAAGGAAATTGCGGCACATAGGGCAATTCAAGCCATTCGCCTTCCGCAATTCGTGAATGCAATTATGACAGAAGCAATGCTCACATTCTGTAATACATTTCTCGTCGTTCTTCTGAAATTCTGTATAACATATTGGGCATTCGTTACAGGAGGTTGCGACGATGTGTTGTGTCTTTTTCTCGAACGATTCGTGAATCGGGCCCCAATTCTTGATTAAATGCCGGTATTTCTGCGGTTGATTGATGATTTGGCTGACGGTGAACGCGATATTGTTCTTTTTGACGACGCTTTTCAGCAAATCCAGCATAGATGACCTGCCGACTACGAAATGCGTCTGATATCGCATGAAGAAGAGCTCGTTATTGTGGAACTGGAAATTCTTGATATGCGTGATTTTGGACGGAATGCAGCGAAAGCTCTTGAGCCGATTGGCGGAGCAGTTGACGTATTCGAGCGATGTGTTGTAAGGTATGTCTAATATTAGGAGCTCATTGTCTTGGCAATAGAGTGTGCACAAGGATGCCGGTACTTTCAGTGTTTCCAGGTAATTGTCTGAGCAGTTCAAATATTCGAGTTCTTTCAATTTCCACAGATGTTCGGCTTCATGCATCGAACAGTCGATACAGGACAGCTTTTTTAGATGTGTCGGCATTTTCAGCAACGATTCTACTTCGCATCCATTCATATGCAGCTCTTCGATAGAGTCCGGTAGGCTGACTATTTTCTGGTCCGAATCGTTGTATTGTGTAGGTGCCAACAATATGGATGTGTGGCTGATGTTCAAATATTTGAGCGAAAGAGTCATAAAAGGCAGCTCCTCCAGATAGGGATTGAACGAGCAGTTCATAAACTCTAGATAAATGCTGTGAATAGTGAATTTTGTCATCACATTGTTGGAAATATTGAGGTATTTCAAATAGGGGGATGATGCATTGCATATTGAAATGCGATTATGGCTGCATTCTAGGTGTTGCAATCTATCCGGCATTTTGTTGGTAAGACTTGTCAACAGATTGTTATTGATGGTCAATTTGGTCAATTTCCTATATTTATCTAGATTCGGCAATATGACGATTTTATTGTAATTCAGGTCGAGGCATATGATGTCTTTCGGCAACGAATAGACATTTTCGATTGCATTGTTAGAGAGGAATACGTGCGTTATTTTCGATTCATATGGAAATTGAACTGTCTTGATTTTATTGTGACTCAGTTCGACCGTACGTAAATTCGAATACTTATGCAGCGTATTCGGTATTTCGGTGATTCGCGTATGAATGAATTCGATGAATTCGATTGCGTTGTTATCAATGTCGGGCGGTTCGACAGGCTCCTTTGTTTCGCGTTTCCGCTTGTCCCTCTTATTTTTGCAACGACGCGAGGTTATGGTCTCTTGACCAGCTTCACCCCCTTCACCGGTAAATAGCAAAGTAGGCTGCTGTTCGGCTACAGTAGGGCTGAATACGAAATTAGACGGATTCGAAAAAATGAATGGCTGCTGCAGCTGCATATTAAATACATCATTACTCCCTGTAACGGTTACTACAGAGGGTAGGCTAACGGTTCCCAACAAAGGTAGGCTAACGGTTTCCAAAGAGGTTTGATTTGTGTCACTCACCTGATTATTCATGGTAGCTTATATTATTATAACGAATACAATCAGGGTTATAATAATAATAGGAGGGGGGATTTTTAAATCAATTTTTTTGAACAGAACAAAAAAAAAAGGAATAATTGAATCATCTAATTGTAAGGAAATCATCTAGTGGAAATCTTACTGTAAGGAAATCATCTAGTGGAAATCTTACTGTAAGGAAATCATCTAGTGGAAATCTTAATGTAAGGAAATCATCTAGTGGAAATCTTACGGCGGCCCAAAGGGTCGCCGATATGATGCTGGAGGTTTGGCCGACCCCCAAAGGGGGCGCGCCAAACTATAACCGCCTAACGGGCGGTTATGGTAACACGTAGGCTTTTGCCCCAAAGGGCAAAACCTTGGACGCCACAACGTGGCGTCTGAGAACCGGCAGGTTCCTCGTATTAGTTGCACCCATACCCAATTTCCAAAGGAACTCTCGCAATATCCGGCTCGAAACTACTGTTGTTCCATGGCGACACATTTTGCTTAGGAATAATGGGCTCAGATCGCTCCTGTAAGTTAGGATTTTTCAAGGTCTGTCCAATGGTGTCCAAACCAATATGATAACCGGCTTCCAATAAATCCGGAATAATGACCTGGTTGTTATTGGCGTTAGGGTTCAACTTGGCCCACGAGGAATTGGCATCTGTCGGCAACAGCTCAGAAGGATTGGCTACATCCTGTTGCTTGTAATTACTTCCTACAGTCGGCATAGACTGTTGTTTCGGATAAGAAGCTACATTCTGTGCAGCAGAATTTCTTACAGTAGGTTCACCGTCCGCTGTAACACCTTGGTTCATTACCATATTGCTACTCATACCATCCAAAGAACTACCCTTGGTGTTGGAATAAGAGACAACGGCCAAGATTAAAACAAAAATAACGACACCGACTAAAATATTTTTACTACTAAGCAGTTTTCCTATGTTTGCCATGTTTTTTATATAATATGGATGCGATAAAAAAATAATTGAACAAATACAAAATGTTTCGACAATCATGAAAAAGCTTTATGACCTTCCGTTTTCCATTTGTTCTGTTGCATCCAACAACAGGCTCGAATCTGTAATATTTTTGGTTTCCAAGTAATTCAAAACCCCTAAATCTCGAGCCATCAACGCTCTTTTTAGCGCCTTTTCGTAAATTCCTTGATATACCTCGGAACTGCTTTTTACCTGAATCGGCGTTCCTTCCTCTTTTATTTGATTGTCAATATCGAATTCTTCTACTAATTGCGCTTCTCCTTCATTCTCTTTCTTTTCCTCCTGTCTTTCCTTATCTCCTTTTCCTTCATTTTGGTTTTCCTCTTTTCCTTCCTTCTCTCCCTTCTCTCCCTTTTCTCCCTTTTCTCCCTTTTCTTTCTTCTCTTCTTTCTCTTCTTTCTCTTCTTTCTCTTCTTTCTCTTTTTGCAAAATAGGGGTTCCCGGTTTTTGTATCAAACATTCGGAAGCTAAAGGATTCTCAACCAGCATCATTTGCTTCAAATCGAATTCCAAATAGAAGTTCTTTACAGTACAGCGAATTCCTACCCATTCGACGACTGCAATCACCGGTTTATCTGTTGCGAAATTTTCATCGTTCTCTAATTTCTCTTTGCTAGAATCATAGACTTGCAATGACGCTAGATGATTGATTTGAACCCTCATACCATATGTTTTGGTAGCACGATGAATCTTGAAAGGCGACAGAAACAAGTTATCTACATCTTCTTCGGAGAGGTCGGTCTTGAACCAGTCCTTCTTCTTCTCATTAATGTAATCAATACTAAATCTCTCCAACCCTTCTATCCAACTGTAGAATTCGGATTCACTGTTGGGAAAAGTCAAATCGCATACTAGCTTCTTGTTGGGCCCTTTTACAAACCCTTGTTTTATGTTACAGATGGGTGTCTGGATATATAGGGGTGCGGTTTCATGCGTCGTTTTCAATAAGAATTGGCTAGTAGATTCGCCTACAAGGGTTGTCGGTTTGCCTACTTGTATCTCAGGCAATCTATCGTCGAACTTATCGATAAGCTTGTATGAACTCATATATTATTATTCATGATTTGGTGATGTTCGAAGAGAACGAAAGAGGGGGGAATGCGGTGATTTAAAACCACAAAAATAAGATAGTTTAGTAAGAAATCATGGATGTCTTTACCCAAATTCTATATAGCAATGATACACAACAGAAATTCCGCGAAATGATTAAACAAATCGGCCATCTCGTATACGACGAAATTTATCTATATGTATGGTTCATCTGCTTATACAATGTTCTCCTCCTCTTTATCGTCCTATTTATTCTGTATGTTATTATGCGAAACAATACACGATTAATGTAATATAATGGCCAGATAGAGAGACAACTTTTTATCTTTGTTTATTCTATAACTGAATCATGTCAGGAGGAAGTAACTGTGATAGTGGGAGTGCATATCATCATGTATCAAGTGTATTGGGCGGTATCGGAGCTCAACAAGCCGGTGTAGGAAATGCGATTTTGGAAAGTCCCGTTGGTGGAACTTATGTTTCATCTGGTGGAAAAAGAGGAAGAAAAAGAAGCAAAAAAGGAAAAAAGAGCAGCAAAAAAGGAAGAAAGAGCAGTAGCAGACGTTCGGGTCTTTCCTTACTTCGTTCGTTAACACGCCGACGTACTTTCCGAGGAGGTAATTGCGGATGCGATAAATCATCTACAGGTGCCATTACAGGAGGCAAAAAATCGAAGAATTAAATAGCTGGTTTTTGAATAATGCTTGTTTATACTATATAATATATAGAGTATGAACAAGGAATTGGTCAGTTCTTTTAATAATCATGTCGCGTTTTTCAACGCAGTCGGTTTCTTTTCTGAAATCGTCATTTTCATCATTGTCGCCTGTCTTTTATTTAGTCAAACCTATTTCTTCGTCGTCTACTTGATTGCGTTAGTTATCAACATCGTCTTGAACAAATGGTTGAAGAACGTGCTAAAAGATCCACGGCCTTCCGATTCCATCAAGTTCCTGGCATCGGAGCATTTCTTTAAACGGGCGTATGGTATGCCATCCGGACATACTCAGAATGTGTTTTATTCGCTGGCCTATTATTTCTTTGTCACACACGATTGGCGCAATCCGTGGTACCTAGCGGGGCTCGTTACAGGGGTGGTTGCGATATGGCAACGGGTAGTGTATCATAATCATACCCTGTTGCAATGTTATGGCGGGGTTGCGCTCGGTATTTTGATGGGGTTTAGTGTGTATCATGTAGCCTTGTTGTTGGAGCCTTCTTTTATGCGTCTTGGTTGAAAGCTGTGGTAAGAGAAAAATATTGTTGTATTATAAGAGTCATTGAGTTATGCAGGAACTATTGTATGCAGGGCAACAAGATTATTGGAACGCAGCTGGGCGAGATGTTGATTATATAGCAGGTACGGGCGGAAGTTGTGGTGGCAACTTTTATACACAACAGTTGGATACATACAATGCGTCGTTGCGCGGCGGTTCTATGAAAGGGAAAGGGACAGGGAAGATAAGAGGGTCAACACATAAGAAAAAAGGCAAAAATGGAAAAAAAAAAGCAAAAACGAATAAGAGAAAAGGAAAAGCAACAAAATAAAATACTTCTGTAACAATATACACAAAATTATGCAACCAGGCAAGTATGTTCAAAAACGTTTTATGAATGGTGGCGCAGAAAAAAAGAATCAACAGAATCAAAAGAAGAGATATGACTCATTGGCCGTTCCTTTCGGCCTGTTTGTATCCTCTGTAGGCGCTGCTTCGGTCGGCGTCTCACAATTTGTTACAGGTGGTTCGGCGAGTCAATATGCAGCAGATGGCGGCACCATTTCTGACGAATTATTCGACGAACTCATTAGTAAGGCTCAATAAATTTTTTGAAGAAGAATAGATAAAAAGCTATACATTTTCGTTACAGAGGGGTTGTGTTATTATGTAGCCTTGCCTTTTTTCCCTTTCGGCCTGGTCTTGACAATTTTGTAATTCTATGATTTCTAGATAATTTATTTATTACCATCTGTGCTAATAAATAAATGAAACAAAATTGTCATTAACTCGACCATGGCGAAAGGGTTAAAATAAACCCTTCACTCAGGTCTTTTTTATTTCAAAAAAAACGTATTTTCTCATTCAAATTTAATACGACGAGTTAATTTCCTACGATTTTTTTTTACTTTTTTACTCATTAACCTTTTTCTTTTTCTTTTTCTCTTTCCTCCTGAAGGCGAAGGATAAAATATTTTTGAATTGTGCCAAGTCTCTGTTGCAGGAAAAAAAGTATTTTTATACTTTTTTCCAAACTCATTCATTCCATCTGGTACATTTGAAAATATAAATACATTATTATGAACGGAAGACACTCCTAAATAAGGATCAGTTGATTTATCTCTTACTTTTAATTCTCCTAAATCAATTTTAAGCCCATCACTATTCATTAGATAATAGCTTTTACCAATTTCGAGTTCGTCGCCAGTAATTCCTCCTTCAACAAGTCTACTCATTTATATTATGTTTATAAAAAATATCTTTCTAAAAAGATTCTATTGACCCTTTCGAACTGGTCGAGTTAATGACAATTTTGTTTCATTTATTTATTAGCACAGATGGTAATAAATAAATTATCTAGAAATCCTAG
>Ga0136644_10002031_pt1 | contig 15714 bp, 11 predicted proteins | sample C_130820_EF_Meta_FD_94780 | JGI IMG/M metagenome (GOLD analysis project Ga0136644, IMG submission 94780) | Freshwater microbial communities from Lake Croche, Canada to study carbon cycling - C_130820_EF_MetaG (v2) (version 2) | ecosystem: Environmental > Aquatic > Freshwater > Lake | place... | reverse complement strand
TTTAGCTTGCTTACTTTGCTTGGTATTTATGACAGCCTACAAATTAAACATGCGATTTTGCGGAACTACCCGATTCTGGGTCATATGCGTTTCTTGCTGGAATTTATTCGCCCAGAGATTCGGCAATACTTTATTGAAGGCGATAACGATAAAACGCCCTTCTCGAGAGAGCAGCGCACTTTAGTCTATTCCCGCTCAAAGGCGGTTGCCGATGAGATTCCATTTGGAACAACTTTAGATGTGATGGCACCAGGCTATCAATGGATTAACCAATCACTTGCGCCAACACATTTACCAAGCCATGATTTTCGGATTGAGATTGGTGGCAAGGACTGTACGCAAAAATACTCAGCCAGCATTTTTAATATCTCGGCCATGAGCTTTGGCTCTCTGAGCGCTAATGCCATCTTGGCTTTGAACTTGGGCGCTAAAAAAGGAGGCTTTGCCCATGACACTGGGGAAGGCTCTATCTCCCATTACCACCGGGTGCATGGTGGTGACCTCATTTGGGAAATCGGTTCAGGCTACTTTGGTTGCCGCAATCAAGATGGCACTTTTAATGCCGATAAGTTTAAAGATAATGCCTTAGATGCTCAGGTCAAAATGATCGAGATCAAGTTAAGCCAAGGGGCTAAGCCTGGCCATGGCGGTATCCTGCCAGGACCTAAGGTAACCGCAGAGATTGCGGCTGCTCGTGGCGTTAAAGAAGGTGAAAGCTGTATCTCCCCTTCCTCACACAGCGCCTTCTCCACACCATTGGAGATGATGCACTTCGTACAACACTTGCGCGATCTGTCTGGTGGTAAACCCGTTGGCTTCAAGTTGTGTATTGGTCACCCCTGGGAGTGGTTTGGCATTGTCAAAGCTATGCTAGAAACCAATATTCATCCAGACTTCATCGTGGTCGATGGCTCTGAAGGTGGTACTGGTGCCTCCCCAGTGGAATTTACCAATCACGTTGGCACACCACTGCAAGATGGCTTACGTTTAGTGCACAACACGCTGATGGGCGTGAACTTACGCGATAAGATCAAAATTGGTTGCTCAGGCAAGATCATTAGCGCCTTTGATATGGCAGTCGCTTTTGCCTTAGGCGCTGACTGGTGTAATAGCGCCCGTGGCTTTATGTTCTCAGTGGGCTGCATTCAGGCACAGGTTTGTAATACAGGCTTCTGCCCTACTGGCGTGACTACCCAAGATCCTGAGCGTCAAAAAGCCTTGGTAGTGCCCGACAAATCAGAGCGCGTTTACAACTTTCATAATGAAACTCTCAAGACTTTAAAAGAGTTAGTGGAGGCAGCAGGCTTAGATCATCCGAATGAGATTGATGCTTCCCACATCGTGCGACGGATCAGCAAAAATGAAGTGCGCCTCTTGTCCTTCTTATTGCCGGAAATGCCAGCTGGTCTTCTTCTTGAAGCTGAGAAAATTGATCCATCACTGAATCTACCACGCGTCTTTGAGCTGTATTGGCATAAGGCGCAGGCAAGTAGTTTTTCTGCACACAAGCATTAGGCTCTCGCTAAGCTCACAACGCTAGCTTTTGTTGACTTATAAAAGACCTTTGCTCTTGGGTAATGGGGTCTTTAAAGGCAATTTCTTTTGCTAGCAGCTGCAGTGGCTTAGAAAAATCAATATCGTATTCTTGATACGGCGTGAGAATGGGGTAGATTTGATCCTGTTTGATCGGCACTCCTAAAGCATTGAGATGGCAACGCAATTGGTGCTTCTTCCCGCTGCCTGGGTTAAGGCGATATCGAGCCCACTCATGATTACTCTCGATGAACTCTATCAAGGTATCGCTATTCGGCTCACCGGGAACTTCCTGCATTTGCAAAAAGTGTTCAGATTCTTCTAGTCTGCTCTGATAGGTTAGGGGCAGTTTTGCCTGAAGACTTTGTGAATATGGCGCAATTGCCTCATATACCTTCGTCACAACCCGATCTCGGAAGAGATTTTGGTATTGCGCCCTTTCAGCGGGATTGATTGAGAAGACGACAAGGCCTGCTGTATCTCTATCAATGCGATGAATCGGACTAAGAGTCTGAATGCCGGTTTTTTTCTTCAGCCGATTGAGTAAGGTTTGATGTAAATAGAGACCACTAGGCGTTACAGGCAAGAAATGCGGTTTATCAGCCACCAGAATATGTTCATCTTGATAGAGAATGGCTTCTTCAAACGGGATTTCTGGTTCGCGTGCAAGCCGTCTAAAGTAAATGAGGTGGATATTGGCTTGATATGGCTCACTAGCCTCTAGGGCTCGCCCCTCATCATTCAATACTAGCCCTTGCGCAAAGCGACTCTCCCACTCCTTCGCTTCAACATGGGGGAATTGCTGAATAAAAAATTGCAATACATTCGGATGAGACTGATCAGCAGGTAAAAATACCTGTGATGCTGAGACTCCCTCTGAATTGACTTTCACGATCGCTAGACTCTTTTGCTTGGAACTGATTATTTTAAGTGATCGTTAAGAGATTGAGCTACGTAATGTCGTAATGATGAATAAAGCCGCCCGAAGGCGGCTTTAGAGTAGGCAAAGTATTTAATCAGAAACTTAGTCTGCGTAGATACCTGCAGCTTTGATGATTGGTGACCACAAATCAATCTGCGCCTTGAGGTGCTTCTTCAAACCCTCTGGAGTTGCGCTAGCTTGTGATGGAATTTCTACACCCAACTCGGCCATATGCTGCTTGTAGATCGGATCCTGAATAGCGCCTTGCAATGCTTTGGCTAACTTATCCATCTCTGGCTTAGGTGTTCCTTTTGGAGCATAGACACCGTGCCAAACTTTCACTTCAAAGTTCTTCAAGCCCTGCTCATTGAGAGTTGGAATCTTCTCAAAAGCCTTAATACGCTGCATGGTAGTCGTGCCGTAAGGCTTAACCGCATTAGTTGCAAGCTGACCAGAGAGGTTGGTCGTTTGGTCACACATTAATTGCACTTGCCCACCAATCAGGTCTGTTAACGCAGGTGCTGTACCTTTATAGGGAACAGTGGTTAGATCCAACTGAATGCGGCTCATAAAGAGCAGACCACATAAGTGACTTGCAGAACCAACGCCCGCATTAGCATAGGCAATCTTGCTTGCATTTGCTTTCATGTAGGGGAGAAGTTCTTGATAGTTCTTTGGTGGCAAATCTTTATTGCCAACCAAGATCATTGGTACGTCAGCTACTTGGCCAACATACTCATAGTCATTCATCGGATCAAAGCCCAGGTTCTTATACAAAGCAGGCGCTGTTGACATACCAATGTGGTGAATGAGTAATGTGTAACCATCATTCTTAGAATTAATCACGCGTTTTGCTGCAATCGTGCCACCAGCACCTGGGCTGTTATCGACAATGATTTGACCCTTGAGTTGCTTACCCATGGCTAGCGCTAATTCACGGGCAACTTTATCGGTTGGTCCACCAGCAGAGAAAGGTACTACTAAGGTAATAGGACGATCACCTGGAAAGTCAGCTGCCTGAGCAGTGCTGATACCGAGTCCGGAGACACACAGCGCTAAGGCTGCAACACGGGAGATTAAGAGCGGTAATTTCATGGGAATCTTCACCTTGAGTAATTAAAAAATATAAACGAGTAGTTTAGAGATTTTTTACTCTTTATGTAAGGGAATTACAGGTAAATACGCATAGAAACCAGTAAAAAAGCCACCCGAAGGTGGCTTTAATAGTCTTGCTAAAAACCTTACTCGCGTGAGGCCTTTTTGCGATCATGCTCTTTCAAGTGGCGCTTACGAATACGCACACTCTTAGGTGTTACCTCAACTAGCTCATCATCGCTAATGAATTCCACCGCATATTCCAAAGTCAGATCAATTGGGGTGACCAAACGAACTGCTTCATCGGTACCGGAAGAACGTACGTTGGTTAATTGCTTACCTTTAATGGGGTTAACCACCAAGTCGTTATCACGACTATGAATACCAATGATCATGCCTTCGTACACTGGATCACCGTGTTTAACAAACATACGACCACGATCTTGCAGTTTCCAAATAGCATAAGCAACTGCTTCGCCATCATCTTGGCTGATCAATACGCCGTTATGACGCTCACCCAAAATACCATCTTTAGCAGGTGCATAAGAGTCAAACGTATGGCTCATTAAACCGTTACCACGAGTCATGGTCATGAAATCACCTTGGAAACCAATCAAGCCACGCGCTGGAATACGGTACTCAAGACGGGTGCGACCTTTACCGTCACTCACCATATCCTGCAACTCGCCCTTACGCTTACCCAAGTCTTCCATCACTGCGCCCTGAGTAGCATCTTCAACGTCAACCGTGAGGTTTTCATATGGCTCCATCTTGACGCCATTTTCTTCATGGAACACTACGCGTGGACGAGAAACTGCCATCTCATAGCCTTCGCGGCGCATTGTCTCTACCAAGATCGTGAGGTGCAACTCACCGCGGCCCGATACTTCAAAAACAGTATCGTCATCAGTTTCTCTGACGCGCAATGCCATATTTGACTTGAGTTCGCGATCTAAACGCTCACGAATCTGACGACTGGTTACAAACTTACCTTCACGACCAGCCAATGGGCTGGTGTTCACCATAAAGTTCATGGTCAAGGTAGGCTCATCAATCTTGAGCATTGGTAATGGATCGGGTTTATCAACCGCACAAACAGTGGTACCAATCGCCAATTCTTCAATACCGTTAATTAAGGCGATATCACCAGCAATGGCTTCTTCAACCACTTCACGCTCAAGTCCTTTAAACTTCAAGACCTGGTTTACACGACCCTTAAATGGCACACCATCAGGACCATTCATGCAAATGACTTCCATACCGGACTTCACACGGCCACGGTTTACACGGCCAATACCAATTTTTCCTACATAACTGTTGTAGTCAATAGAGGAGATTTGGAACTGCAAAGGACCATCTGGATCATCATCACGGACAGGAACATGCTCTAGGACAGCGTCGAACAATGGGCGCATATCGCCTTCACGAACATCTTCGGTCATGCCGGCATAGCCATTCAAGCCTGATGCATACACAATCGGAAAGTCGAGCTGCTCTTCAGTAGCGCCGAGTTTGTCAAACAACTCAAAAGTAGCGTTAATTACGTAATCAGTACGAGCGCCTGGGCGATCTACTTTGTTAATCACGACAATAGGCTTCAAACCGAGTGCCAAAGCTTTCTTGGTCACGAAACGGGTCTGTGGCATTGGGCCTTCAACTGCATCTACCAAGAGTAGAACGCCATCAACCATCGAGAGCACGCGCTCTACTTCACCACCAAAGTCTGCGTGTCCTGGGGTATCAACGATATTAATGTGGGTGCCGTCGTATTCCACAGCACAGTTCTTGGACAAAATAGTAATGCCACGCTCTTTTTCCAAATCGTTTGAATCCATGACGCGTTCGGTCATTTTTTCATTGGAGCGGAATGTGCCAGATTGGCGCAAGAGTTGGTCAACCAGAGTAGTTTTACCGTGGTCAACGTGGGCGATGATGGCGATATTACGAAGTGCGCGTTTAGTCATGTGAAGCTTTTGAGGTTAAGAATAAGGTTATAAGAAGGTTAGTAAATAAATAAGTCAGTTTGATTTAATGTGCCTGAGAAATTAAACGCTTGGGGTGCAATACCCCAGAACGCCAATCAGCAGTACCAATAAAGTTATGGGGAGCAGCGGTAGCACGATAAATCCGCACTAAAGCCTCAATAGAAGGTAAGTTCAGCGGTACGCGCTGACCCATTTCGAGGCGCTTTGCTTGCTGCTCATCTACTGTGAGATGTGGCAGAGTCTGGAGCAAAGCATCAACTGGCAGGATATAGCTAGAGCTCTCTAGCAATGCCTGTTGAATCGACTCTAAAGTAAAGGACTGGTCTAAGGTTAAGTGCCCTACTTCAGTTCTGCGCAAGCCAACTAAATGTGCGCCACAGCCCAAAAGATTGCCGATATCTTCAGCTAATACACGGATATAGGTGCCCTTGCTACAAGATACTTCCAAAGTCGCTTGCGGCCATTGAATATCAAGCCAGCGAATCTGATGAATAGTAATCTCACGAGCAGTACGCTCTAACTCAACACCAGCACGCGCATATTCATACAAGGGTTTACCATCACGCTTGAGTGCGGAATACATTGGCGGCACTTGAGAGATCGGCCCAGTAAATTTTGGAAGCAATGCATCGAGCGCCTGCTTGAGCTCTGCTTCATTTGCATAGCTCGGTAAAGGTAACTCTTCAATGATTTGACCTTCAGCATCACCAGTATCGGTGCGGGCTCCAAATTTGACATTGGCGATGTAGGTTTTATCTGCATCCAATAAATCTTGAGAATATTTTGTGGCCTCACCTAGGCAGATCGGCAAAAGGCCAGTAGCCATCGGATCTAAAGTGCCGGTATGACCTGCTTTATCGGCATTGAAGGCACGCTTGACTGCCGTAACTGCACCCTGAGAACTCATGCCCGCAGGTTTATCCAGCAACACCACACCATCGATCCGAGTAGCCATGAAATTATTGACTCTCGTCTTTATGGTCACTCTCGACAGCCTGATCGATCAGTCGGGACATTTCTATGCCATGCTCGATAGAGTTGTCATAGTGAAAATGCAATGTCGGCACTGTATGAATATGCAAACGCTTAAATAGCAAAGAATGTAAGTAGCCCGCTTTTTCCTGAAGCGCTTTTAATGCATGCTCAGGCTCAGCTCCCAACACCGTAAAAAATACTTTGGCATGTGCCAAGTCGGGCGTGAGCTCAATACTTTGAAGGGTAATGAGACCCAAACTAGGACTACGTAATTCACGGGGGATAAGCTCGGCCAGGTCTCGCTGAATTTGATCGGCGAGACGCTGGTTACGATGCGGACTAGTCTTGTGCATGAGATTAACTAACTTAGAGTGAACGTGCCACTTCAGTTACTTCAAATACCTCAAGCTGATCACCTTCTTTGATGTCGTTATAGCCCTTTAATGACAGACCACACTCAACACCGGCACGAACTTCCTTCGCATCATCTTTAAAGCGCTTGAGCGAATCGAGCTCACCAGTCCAAACCACTACGTTGTCACGCAAGAGGCGGACACTAGAAGTGCGTTTAACCACACCATCCACTACCAAGCAACCTGCAATCGCGCCAACTTTGGAGACCAAGAAGACTTGACGGATCTCAACCATACCGGTGATTTCTTCTTTCTTGTCTGGTGTCAACATGCCGCTCAAGGCTAACTTCACTTCATCCACTGCGTCATAAATAATGTTGTGATATCGGATATCTACGCCATTGTTTTCAGCTAATTTGCGAGCCGCAGCATCTGCACGTGAATTAAAGCCAATGATGACCGCTTTAGAAGCAACTGCTAAGTTGACGTCGGTCTCGGTAATACCGCCCACAGCTGCGTGAACGATTTGTACTTTGACTTCTGGTGTGGAGAGCTTCATTAAGGATTGAGCCAAAGCTTCTTGTGAGCCCTGTACGTCTGCTTTGATGATCAATGGCAACAACTTTGCTTCAATCGCGCCCTCTTCCATGTTTTCCATCATAGTTTCGAGCTTAAATGCTTGTTGCTTAGCCAACTTCACATCACGGAACTTACCTTGACGGAAGAGAGCAATCTCACGGGCTTTACGCTCATCAGGAACCACTTGAACTGCTTCGCCTGCTGCAGGCACTTCTGCTAAACCTTGAATCTCCACCGGAATAGATGGGCCGGCCTCATTACAAGGCTTACCGTTTTCATCCATCATCGCGCGGACACGTCCAAAGGTAGAGCCGGCTAAGAGCATGTCACCACGCTTGAGCGTGCCCGACTGAACCAAGATAGTGGCCACTGGGCCCTTACCTTTATCCAAACGTGCTTCGATTACTAGACCTTGCGCGGGAGCATCCTTAGGAGCTTTGAGCTCCAAAATTTCTGCTTGCAAGAGAACGTTCTCTAGTAAAGCATCAATACCTTCACCGGTTTTTGCAGATACTGGAATAAATGGCACATCACCACCGTACTCCTCAGGAACAACCTGCTCTGCAACCAATTCTGTTTTAACGCGCTCAGAGTTCGCTTCAGGTTTATCAATTTTGTTAATCGCAACAACCAAAGGAACACCACCAGCAATCGCATGGTGAATCGCTTCTTTGGTTTGCGGCATCACGCCGTCATCTGCTGCCACCACCAAGATCACAATATCAGTTGCCTTAGCACCACGAGCACGCATCGCCGTAAAGGCTTCGTGACCTGGAGTATCCAAGAACGTGATCATGCCACGCGGTGTTTCGACGTGGTAAGCACCAATATGCTGAGTAATACCACCCGCTTCACCAGTTGCAACTTTGGCCGCACGAATCTTATCGAGCAAAGAAGTTTTACCGTGGTCAACGTGACCCATCACTGTAACTACAGGAGGACGTGGCAAGAGTTCTGCATCGTGACCATCGGTACCCAGATCTAAATCAGGATCATCCAATTTCGCTGCAAAAGCCTTATGACCCATCTCTTCAACAATGATCATGGCGGTGTCTTGATCGAGTACTTGGTTGATGGTAACCATCTGACCCATACCCATTAATAACTTAATCACTTCCGCACTCTTCACTGCCATCGCATGAGCTAACTCAGCAACAGTAATGGTTTCTGGAACATGCACATCGCGTACTACTGGTTCAGTAGGTACTTGGAAGTTCGTATCCACGTTTGCTTCAGCAATTTGGCGTTGCTTCTTGCGACCGCCGCCTGAGCGCCAGCCACCAACACCACCAGAAGAATCACCACGAGTTTTCAGACCACCAGGTTTCTTGGCGCCTTCTTCTTGCCAAGTAGAGGATGTCTCAGAAGACTTAATGGTTTTACCGCCAACTTTCGCTGGAGATTTTTTCTTATCGTCCGCACCTTCTGCTTTAGCAGGCTTATGGAGAGTGCCTTTTTTCGCTTCTTCAGCAGCAATTTCACTTGGCGCCTTTAGAACACGGGCTGGCGCACTCATCATGTCGCGAATCGCTAAAGCCTCAGCTTCAGCAGCGGCACGACGTACACGAATCTCAGCCAACTCTTTTTCTTTGCTAGCCGCTAAATCTTTTGCGGCTTTCTCGCTTTGGGCTTTTTTCTCAACTGCAGCAGCTGAGTCAGCAGATTTGGTTTCTGCTTCTGTCAGCGGGATTGCCGCTTCTTTTTGACGCGCTTCTTCAGCCGCCTTCATTTCTGCTTCTTGACGAGCCAATAACTCAGCCTGACGCATTGCTTCAGCTGCGCGCTTCTCTAACTCTTCCTCAGAAAGAATTGATTTATTAGAGGCTGGCGGAGTAGCAGCTTTTGCTGGAGCTTCTTCAACTTCAGGAGCTTTATCACCTGCTTTAACCAGCACACGCTTTTTACGCACCTCAACCTGCACAGTACGAGTACGTCCTGCAGAGTCTGCCTGACGAATCTCAGAGTTCTCACGTTTGATTAAGGTAATTTTTTTACGAGCACCAGCTTCAGCATTGCCATGTGCTTTTTGCAAATGTTCGAGCAGAACTGTTTTGTCCTTCTCGGTAATGCTCTCGTCCTCAGAACTTTTATCGATACCAGCTGCCTTCAATTGTTCCAAGAGGTCAGCCACGGTTCGTTTGAGTTCCTTAGCGAGTACTTTTACTGTTGTTGTTGCCATGCACTACTTCCTCTCATGAAGTAAACCAATGTTCGCGCGCTTTCATGATGAGCGTTTTCGCAGTTTCTTCGTCAATTTGTGTCGCCTCAACCAGCTCATCAACAGCCAGTTCAGCAAGGTCGTCACGGGTGTGAACTTGATTGTCAGCAAGCTTAGCAATCAGTTCTGTTGTCATTCCTTCTAGGGAACGCAAGTCTTGTGAAACTTCACCAATGCGCTCTTCTTTTGCTAACTCCATAGTCAACAAAGAATCACGCGCACGAGTACGCAACTCATTCACAGTGTCTTCATCAAATGAATCAATCTCTAACATTTCAGACAATGGCACATAAGCCACTTCTTCTAATGTGTTGAAACCTTCTTCAATCAAGATATCAGCCACTTCTTGGTCCACATCCAACTTATCCATGAACAACTGGCGTACGGAAGATGCTTCTTTTTCAGTTTTCTCAGCAGACTCTTCAGGAGTCATGATATTGATCTGCCATCCAGTCAAATCGCTCGCCAAACGAACGTTTTGTCCGCTACGGCCAATCGCGATTGCCAAGTTCTCTTCGTCAACCACTACGTCCATTGCATGACGCTCTTCGTCAACCACGATAGAGGACACTTGAGCTGGTGCTAAAGCACCAATCACAAACTGGGCTGGATCTTCGGACCACAATACGATATCGACTGCTTCACCAGCAACTTCATTGCGCACTGCGGTAACACGTGTTCCACGTACGCCAACGCAAGTACCGATTGGATCGATACGTTTGTCATAAGTAATCACAGCAATTTTTGCGCGCACACCAGGATCACGGGCAGCACCTTTGATCTCTAGTAAGCCCTGCTCCATCTCTGGAACTTCGTTCTCAAACAATTTGATCAAGAAATCCGGGCAAGTACGGGAGAGTTCGATTTGCGGGCCGCGTGCTTCACGATCCACTTTAAGGATGTATGCACGTACACGATCGCCAGACCGTAAATTCTCTTTTGGAATCATTTGATCCCGACGCAGTAAGGCTTCAACACGACCAGATTCAATAATCAGACCATTCTTGTCGGCACGCTTAACGGTACCGGTCATGACTTTTTCGCCACGCTCAAGGTAGTCATTCAAAATCTGCTCGCGCTCAGCATCACGAATGCGCTGCAAGATCACCTGCTTAGCAGCTTGTGCGCCAATACGACCGAAGGCTAAAGATTCGATTTCCTCTTCGATATAGTCGCCAACTTCCATGTCAGCGAGTTGTTCTTGAGCTTCAAATTGCAAAATCTCTTTATCAGGCTCTTGCAGACCGGCTTCATTGGGAACAACCAACCAGCGACGGAAGGTTTCGTATTCACCAGTTTCGCGATCGATTGAAACGCGGATATCCACATCTTCAGTAGCGTAACGCTTCTTGGTCGCAGAGGCTAAAGCCATCTCCAACGCTTCAAATACGATCGCTTGATCAACGTTCTTTTCACGCGCTAACGCGTCTGCCAACATGAGAACTTCTCGGCTCATGACTTTCTTCCTTTGAAATCAATAACAGGGACCAACCGAGTCTTGTCGACCTCGGCTAAAGAGAACTCCAATTGAGAAGGCTGACCATCAGCACCCTCAAATACCAAACCAAACTTTGCATCTGGTGAATTCAATTCACCACTCAGCAAGCCTTGCAACTCACCACGAAAATTCTTGCGGTTACCAACAGCAACACGTAACTTCAAATCTACTTGCATGCCAGCGAAGCGCTCATAATCAGCAGCACTTTTCACCGGACGATCCAATCCTGGAGATGAAATCTCTAAACGCTCATAAGGAATGTTTTCAACCGGCAATGTGTAGCTCAGTTGATGACTCACCTTCTCGCAATCTAAAACAGTGATCAAGCGTTCGTAATCTGGGTTTTCAATCGTGACGCGCAATAATCCTCCGGCTTCACGCTCAATCTCTACTAGCGTGTAACCCAAGTTTTCAAGCTCTGCAGAAATAACCTGCTGATCCTTCACGACACCCCTTCATACCAAAATGGCAAAAAAAAATGGGCTTTGAAGCCCATATTCTCGAAATTCAGAACAGGCCGACTTACGTTGATCGCAACATCAGTCGGTAACTACTCAAAACAGCAAAACCCTACTGTAAGACCAAAATTATAGCCTAATTAGCAGAAAACTGATACAAATCAGAAGCTTTCGCCCGGATTACGCGGTTTTCTAGGTCCTTTATTGAAAGGTTTGCGCCCTTTTGGTGCGCCTCGTTTAGGGCCATTTCCAGGACTTTGGGGGTTACCGGTCACAAAAGCAGACTGCCCATGATGAACTTTGCCACCTTTGCTGCGGTTCTGACCCTGACCACCCTGTCCGCCCTGCCCACCTTGGCCTTGGCCTCTGCCGCCCTGACCCTGACCAGGCCTACCGCCCTGTGTGCGACCACGAAAAGGTCCGCGCCCCTCGCCAGAACCACCGCCACCACCAGGTTTACCGCCTCTTCCTTGATGGGTGAGACCATTATGACCACTAGCAAGGGTTAAAGCGTCACGGGAACCCCAATAAGAAACCGAGGTTTGCATAGGGTCTGGTTGGAAATCTTCACCCATAGGGCGACGATCACGATTATTGGAATTCGAGTTAGGGTTACGGCCCTTGTCTTGCGGCTGAGGCATTTTTAAGCCTGCAGACTTCATCAAGTTGTAGATGCCACCGGCTTCAATCTCTTCCCATTTGCCACGTCTCAATCGTGGAGGCAATAAGAAAATGCCATAACGAGTTCGAATTAAGCGAGATACCGTATGACCAACTGCTTCAAACATACGACGCACTTCGCGATTACGACCTTCGCTTAATGCAACGTGATACCAGCGGTTTGCACCTTCACCACCACCCATGGCTAAGCGTAAGAATTTAGCTTGGCCATCATCAAGCGTAATACCGCTCTTTAATTGCGCCATGTTTTCTTGACTCAAATCACCCAAGATACGCACAGCGTATTCACGCTCAACACCGTAACGGGGATGCATCAAACGATTCGCCAATTCACCTGAAGTAGTAAACAACAATAGGCCTTCAGTATTAAAGTCTAGGCGACCCACTGCGATCCAACGTCCTTGACGTGGCTTTGGCAGGCGATCGAATACCGTTGGACGACCTTCAGGATCTGATTGACTCACGATCTCACCAGCGGGCTTGTGATACATGATGACGCGTGGCGGCTTAGTCTGAATCTTGCGATGCACTGGCTTGCCATTAATACGCACCTGATCTGTTGGTCCGATGCGCTGACCAATATGAGCAGGTAACCCGTTCACGGATACGCGCCCTTGAATAATCAAGTCCTCCATATCGCGACGGGATCCCATACCAACATCAGCCAATACCTTATGCAGCTTGACGGTATCTTCATCATCAGCATCATCATCCAAGCCATCAAGGTCAGACCACACTTCATCACGCAAACTCAGCGGTAAATCATCAACATTTGCAAATTGCAAACTGCTCATTTCCTCATCTGTTGGCCCATCTGAATCTTCATCATCATGCGAGCGTTGAGCACGTTGAGCACGACGCTCTGCGCCAGTTTGATGAGAGATCTCACTCTCATTAACACCATCAAGATTTTTAACTTCTTCAACTTCAGGGGCATCTAACGCTGCATCGAATTCACCAGAAACCACTGAAGCAAATAAGGCTTCGCTTTCAGCTGGATTTGGGGCTAACTTGGCAGATTGATTGCCATGATTGTTGCCACCTTCACGAGGACCATTGCCCTCGCCGCCTTCGCGGCGTGGCCGATCCTTATTGAATGGGCGCTTCTTATTGAATGGATGTTTGCTGCCACCTGCACCTTGACGACGTGGGCGACGGTCGCCACGTTCTGGGCGCTCCCCACCCTCCGTCTTCTGGCCATCAGTAATGGATGGCGCCACATCTGAATTGGAGGGAGTTGCCGATGGATTGACTACCGGAGATGAATCGTTTTCGTTAGAGCTTGTCATTAATGATTATTTTGTTTCGTCTGTTTTGTCTTCAGACTCAGGGGTAACTTCTTCTGTTGTTTCTTCTGTTATTTCATCTGCTGTTTCTTCAACAGCCATTTCAGCCGCTTCTACTTCTAGTATTTCTTCAGTCTCACTGGCTTCTTGCATATCAGCATCGATGATGACTGTTTCTACAGTGGCAGATGGATCAAACTCCATTACCGCTTGACCCAATTGTGCAGCAGCAGCCATTGGTGCAGCATCTTCCAAAATTGGCAAGCTCTGTAAATTGGTCAGACTGAGGTCGTCTAAGAACTGTTTAGTAGTGGCGTATAAGCCTGGACGGCCAATCGTTTCTTTATGACCAATCACTTCAACCCAACCCCGGTCTTCTAACTGCTTCATGACGTTGCTACTTACCGCAACACCACGTATCTCCTCAATCTCGCCACGCGTTACTGGTTGACGATAGGCAATGATAGCCAATGTTTCCATCACAGCACGGGAATACTTCGGTGGCTTTTCTGGAGTTAAGCGATCAAGGTACTCGCGCATTGACAGGCGGCTCTGAAAACGCCAGCCAGTAGCGATATGCACTAACTCCATACCCTTGTCATCCCAAGCACGCTGTAGCTCTACCAATGCCTCATCGATATCTGCCGTAGTGATGTCTTCTACAAATAAACGAGACAAATCAGCAACGGTAAGTGGCTCCTGTGCGCATAGGAGAGCTGTTTCAATGACACGCTTATTGTGATCGTCCATAAAATTCGGGCTACCAGGAGCAATCCTGATTAGGCTTTAAAAATGTATTTAGTAATGGGTTTTGGTGTTCTCTAGCGACTACGGACAACCCATCTCATCAGTTCTTATTGGGATATATCCGCGCTGAAACGAAGTCCTTTTCGTTCACCTTGCGCTCATTATAAGGTAGGCTCAATACAATAGCCATATGCATAAAAATTCCTCTAATTCCGCTTTATCTAAGCCTAGCATCCCGGATTCCGCAGATCGCCGCAGACTCCTACGTCTTGGGGGGCTCGGGAGCTTTGGAATTGGTATGAGTGCCCTCGTTGGAGGTCTTGGCCTGAGCTCTTGTAGCCTTATTGGCAATAAAAAACCAGTCGTTGGCTTGGTTTTGGGGGCAGGCGCAGCCAGAGGATTCGCCCATGTGGGTGTGATTAAGGCCTTAGAAGCCCAAGGTATCCGGCCCGATATCGTGGTTGGCAGCAGCGCAGGCAGTGTCATCGCTGCCCTACTTGCCTCGGGCGCAACCGGCAACGAACTCAATCGCTTAGCCCTGAACTTGGATGAAGCTACGATTGCAGACTGGGGGCTGCCCTTCGCAGGACGATTTGGCGGACTCATCAAAGGTGACGCACTCCAAAACATGGTCAACCGTGAAGTTCAAAACAAATCGATTGAACAAATGCGCATTCCTTTAGGAATTGTTGCGACTGAACTGCAGTCTGGAAAAGGTGTGTTATTCAGAACTGGCAATACCGGTTTAGCGGTACGCGCCTCTTGCAGCGTGCCTGGGGTTTTTCAGCCAGCAGTGATCAACGGTAAAGAATATGTCGATGGTGGATTAGTTGCTCCTGTGCCAGTAAGTTACGCCAGACAAATGGGTGCAACACTGGTGATCGCCGTAAACATCTCATCTGAACCAGTGCACCAAGATGCCAGTGGCACCTTGGGTGTATTACAACAAACTATTTCTATCATGCAGCAAAGCATTAATCAGTACGAACTCAAAAGTGCTGACATCGTGATTCAACCGCAGTTGAAACAAATGAGTGGCGGTGATTTCAGATCCAGAAATGCCGCTATTCTTGCTGGCGAAGCCGCAGCACAAGAGCAAATGGCATTAATTAAAGAGAAACTGAAGGGCTAGGCTCTAATAGGCTAGAGGCTTTAGGGCTGACGCCTTATATAGCCTTGCTTAAAGACTGCGTGACTTACGCTTGAGATTTTTTACTTCGTTCAGAAGTTCTTGACGCTCTGAGTCATTGAGGTTGTCACTACCGTCTAAACGACGCGCGCCATCAAAACGTTTATCCCAATAAAGACTACCAAGGTCATCTACTCGAACATTCGTACCTTTAGAAGGAGAATGAATGAATTTGTTATCGCCTACATAAATTCC
>Ga0136644_10002030_pt1 | contig 15715 bp, 12 predicted proteins | sample C_130820_EF_Meta_FD_94780 | JGI IMG/M metagenome (GOLD analysis project Ga0136644, IMG submission 94780) | Freshwater microbial communities from Lake Croche, Canada to study carbon cycling - C_130820_EF_MetaG (v2) (version 2) | ecosystem: Environmental > Aquatic > Freshwater > Lake | place... | reverse complement strand
CGTAGCCATCCGCTGCCAAGCGGTGGTGCGTGGCGAGTAAAGCCTCCACCGTCTGGCGACAGGTGGCTACGGCGACAGGTGGCTACGCTTGTCGTAGCCATCCGCTGCCAAGCGGTGGTGGGGCGCTAGTAACGCTTCCACCGTCTGGCGACAGGTGGCTACGGCGACAGGTGTCTAGAGAATAGCTGGCGATCGAGACTCGATTGCTTTTAGAAAGGGAGCGGAGGTAAAACTGGGATACCGCTGGGAGGAGGTTGGTTGGGGATCGGTTGCGGAGCGCCAGGAATAGGTGCCGCGGGGAGGATATCGTTGCCGTACCACGTGTTGGTACCCCCTGGTGGTGGCAGTTGCCCACCGGGAGTGCCTGTCGCTGGAGGATAATTGTTTCTAGGGAAATTCTGAGTGCCACTCTGAGCACCACTTTGTGGCGCACTTTGTGGAGCCGGAGCAGACCTAGGACTGGTACCTAAGAATCTTTCGAGAATTCCGCCTGCCGATGTGGCTTGGCCATTGCCATTTTGGCCATTTCCACCATCCAGGCCGATACCGCGCATCAGGTCGTTGCCCAAGCTAGTGCCGTTTGCACCTTGGACATCGACGGGCATTGGGAATCCCTCGGGTGCACGGCCTTGTTCAAGCTGTCGTTCGACGTTGACGATGTAGGGTCCGATGACCTCTTTGACCTCCGCGGGCATGAGCGATCCGGCATGCGCGAGAGCTTGGGCGATGTACTGACCGCTTCGGGATCGAGCGATGAGAGTCTTTTGGTTCGGGCCCAGGAGCGTCATGGCGAACATGGTGACGATGCAGCAAAGCGCGGCGCCTTTGAGGAGACCCAGGCCGGCACCGAGTTGGCGATCGAATTCCTTGAGTCGGATTTTATCGATCGATGAGCTGATCATTCGGAACACCAGCCAGATCGCTAGGCTTGTTCCGAAATACAGCAGGAGCATTGCCAGGAAGACGTTCCATGGTGGTTGGGCATTGATGTGCTTGGCCACATCGTGGCGAAAGTGGCTAGCGACGATGTAGCTGACGAAGATCGACGCCAAGGAAGCGACCTGCCAGGCAAAGCCCTTGATCGCGCCGAAGATCGCGGCCGAGGCCAGAATGATCAGCATGATGATGTCATAAGTCTGCATTGCGGAAGGACCGTTGCTTGGGACCATTCTTCAAAAGCTCAGTTTGTTTCCGATAGGATCTTGTAGCAGTCTTTGCTGGTCAACAACAGACCAGTTATAGCTGGCATTTCATCATAGCTAGCAAATCCGCGTGTTTTTCCAGGGGGGCTTGGTTGGCGAACAGTCTTGTCAGGAGTCTGGGAAAATGCTAATCCAATTGGGAGGGATGTAGCAAATATTATGGCTGATTTCAAAACACACATCACGGTTAGCACCATGGCTGGCGTACTGCTGGGGATGGGTGGTTATCAATCGGGGATGTCGTGGGAGAGTTGTTTGATTGCTGGTGGGCTTTGTTCGGTCAGTGGGATGCTACCGGACTTGGACAGCGACTCGGGGATCCCGCTACGTGAGGCGGTGGCATTTGCGGCGGCGTTTGTGCCGATGCTCATGCTTGATCGGTTCGAGCGCGTTGGGTTATCGCACGAGATGATGCTGGTCGTTACCGGCGCGATCTATTTTTTCTTGCGGTTTGGGATTGCCGAATTGTTCCGTCGGTACACGGTCCATCGCGGGATGTGGCACAGTTTGCCGGCGGCATTTATTGCGGCCCTCTTTGTCTTTTTGGTATCGGCTTCGGAGAGTATTCATCCGCGTCTTTTCAAGACCGTGGCGGTTTTCGTAGGCTTTATGTCCCATATCTTGCTCGACGAGCTTTGGTCGATCGAGTATCGGCGGGGCAAGTACGTGTTCAAGCATTCGTTTGGGACCGCGTTGAAATTCTTTGGGGAATCGCGTCTAGCCAATGCGGCGACCTACATCTTGCTGATCGCCTTGTCGGTTGTTGTTTATCATGATGAATCGATCATGGAGTATTTTGGGTATACTCATGCGCATGATTTGCCTCACACAGCGGTCGACTGGTTGAAGGTCATTCGAGAGCAATCGGAATCCTGGATTCGTTAGCGATTGCAAGCCGGGCAGATTCATGGTGTCTATCGGTATCGATTTGTGGGGGATACATGGCAGCGGCGATACGCACAGAAAAACTTTGTCGGAACTTCTCTGGGAAGACGGCTGTTGATCAGGTCGATTTGGACGTCTTGCCGGGTACTTTCTACGGATTCCTCGGTCCCAATGGGGCTGGGAAATCGACGACGATCAAGATGCTCACAGGTCTTTTGCAGCCCTCTTCGGGCAGGGTCGAAGTCTTGGGGAGAAACATGCTCGACCCGAGGCAGAGTTTAGAGGTCAAGCGTTTGATTGGAGTGATCCCGGAGAACTTAGCTCTTTTCGATCATTTATCGGCCATGGAGTATTTGACGTTCGTGGGCCGAGTTCATGGATTACCGCGTGATACGATCCGTCAGCGGTCGACGGAACTATTGAACGTTTTGGACCTAGAGGATGACCCCAAGAAGGTAGCGATTGACTTTTCGCATGGGATGCGAAAGAAGCTGTCTCTGGCTGCGGCGTTGATCCACAAGCCGCAGTTGTTGTTTTTGGATGAGCCGTTCGAAGGGGTCGACGCGGTCGCGTCGCGGACGATACGCGAACTGCTTTTGCAGTTTACCGCCAGTGGTGGCACGGTTTTTCTGACCTCGCATGTCCTGGAGATTGTCGAGCGGCTTTGTTCGCATGTTGGGATCATTGTATCGGGCCAATTGGTGGTGCAGACGTCGCTCCAAGAACTCGTCGAGGGAGGCACGTTGGAGAATGCATTTATCAAAGCCACTGGAGCCGAGTTGATAGAGAATCAGTCGGCCAAACTCGATTGGCTTACCTCGGAGCAAGGCTCATGAGCGACGAGCTTGGTATCGACCCAGGTTCCATTGCCAACGGTCCAATTGCTCCAAGTCCAGCGAGCGCATCGCCGGTGGATTTTGATGGGCTCGGGCACAAGTTCCAGCAATGGAAAGCCCTGGTCATAGCGTATTGGCAGAGCCGTCTGAATCGATGGATGAAGGAAGCCATCATCAGTCGCTGGCTCGGCTCGATACTCCTGTTTGTTTTGGTCCTTTCGATTGCCGTTTGCTTTGCCGTATTCTTTGCGGGGGGGGTGGCTTTGGCAGGTGCTGTGGCGCGTGGCAAGGATATAGCACCTTTGGGGGCTTGGAATGCATTGAGCGGTTTTTTTGTGGTGTTCTGGCTTGTAGGTTTGGCGAACGAAGCGATCCGGGGTGAAGCTCTATCGCTCCAAAGGTTGATGCATTTGCCGATATCTCCGGCGAGTGTTTTCGCATTCAATTTCCTACTGACTTGGATCAACCTCCCGATCTTGTTTTTCCTGTCATCTGCGTTGGGTTTGGTTCTAGGCGGATGCGTAGTCGATGGGATCGCCGGTATATGGAAAATCGTGCCGGTCCTGTCGTATGCCTTGATGATCACGGCGTTGACCTCGCACCTGCAAGGCAAGATCATGGTCTGGTTGGGGAACCCTCGAACTCGAAAGACATTGATCACGGTCGTTCCGATCTTGCTTTCCTTTCTTGGGGTTGGATTTGCGATGTCATCGCATTTCATCAGGCGATTAGGCCAAGGTGGGAATACGCTTGACTGGATGCGTATCATCGATGCGACATGTCCTCTTTTCTGGCTAGCAGACGTTCTCTCTGGGAAGTCTTTGTTGGGTTTCGGGTCGTTGATCTGGTTGCCTTGCATGTGGTTGATCTCGGCATGGTCGCTCCGAGCCAATTACCGGATGACTAGGCGTTACTACCAAAACGGTTTCGATCTGGAGTCGAATAAAAGGTCACCGCGTCGATCGGCCGACGGCGATGGGGATTTGCCCCAGGCACTTAGCGGCGAGACTTTACGTTGGATGGAGCGTTCGTTCCCAGGGTTGAGTCAGCCAGCGTCTGCGATTGCCGCGATGACTTGGACACTTTTTTGGCGATCGCCGCAATTGAAACTGGCCATGCTCATCCCGATGATGCAGCCTTTTTTTCTGTTGCTACTGTTTAACAACACTGCTTGGCAAAGGGAGGTTCCCCCCCCTCCGCAACCCAGTGCCGTTGAACCTGCTAGTAGCCCACAAACCAGTCCAGCATCGGATCTACCGCGATCGCCTGGATTCAAATTGCCAAGTTTGGCCTTGGGGGGTGGGACTCAGCAACATGGTTTTTACCTATTGGCCTTCACCGTCTTTTCAACTTTCCTTGGTTCATCGTTTGCCTGCAATATTTTTGGATTCGATCGATCAGGGTTTCGTTTTTGGGTTCTCTCGTCGCTTCCCAGGTCAGAGATTCTCAGAGGTCGAAATTGGATGTTCGGCGTCATGATGTTGGTCATCGCAGTGGTGGTCATAGTCTTTACGAACATTCTTTTGAGGTATTCGTGGATTCGGGTCTTCGAGGCGCTGATCGCCTTCCTGGCGTATCTACCGATGTACTTAGTCCTCTCGAACATCATCTCGATCTTGGCCCCTTTTCCGATGGCATCCCAAGGTTTTCAGCCCAAAGAGTTCTCATGGAAGTCCGTGGTGTTGAGTATGGCTCTTAGCGCACTGATTCCGGTCCTGATGGGGATCTGCTGCATTCCTTGGGTGATCGAGCTGGGGCTTCAAACTTGGGTGCCTGCGACTCAGAGAGTACCGATCGCTCTGTTGCTATTACCGATATTGGTCGGTTTATCCTCTTGGTTGTACGAGCAATTGCTGGTGGTTTGCGGGGAGTTGCTACAAAGCCGCGAGACGAGTTTGCTCAAAACGGTCACGTCCCAGGAGGAAAAGTAACCCGAGAGGGTTGTTTTTTCTCAAACGGCGACTGGAAACTGGAAATCTAGGGGAGCTGGGTTGGAAATGCGGATATTTGACATACTCAACCGACGTTAGTTTTGCCAGAATAGTTTCACTCCGGTTGCCCGATTAATCGATACAACCCGCACTGTCCAACCTGTAGTCTCGAGCACTATTAGCCATTGAAATATGTCAAGCCAAGCATCTTCGACGATCGAAAAGCCTGTCGAGTTTGTCAGCGGAATCACTGTCCGACTAGTAGGTGATTCCGGTGATGGAATGCAGCTTTTGGGTCAGCAGCTCACCAACACGTCGGCCTTGTCTGGCAATGACGTGGCAACGTTCCCGGACTTCCCTGCCGAGATCCGCGCTCCTCGCGGCACGCGAGCTGGGGTATCGGGTTTCCAGGTCCAGTTCGCCTCGCATGAGGTTCACACTCCGGGAGACACTCTCGATGCCTTGGTGGCGATGAATCCGGCTGCCTTGGTCACGAATTTGGCGGACCTGAGCAAAGGTGGCTTATTGATCGTCAACGACGACAGCTTTGAAGAAAAAGACCTCAAGCTTGCCAAGCTCAACACCAGTCCCTTGGAAGATCCTTCGATGGAGAACTATCGATTGATCAAGGTTTCGATGACTCGTTTGACCAAGGAAGCCGTCGCGGAGTTCGGGCTTGGAACCAAAGAGGCGGATCGCAGCAAGAATTTTTTCGCGATGGGGCTGGTTTACTGGCTCTATGGGCGAAACATGGACGCGACGTTGCGGTTCATCCATGGCAAGTTCTCTGCTGGCAAATCAGCGATCGCAATGGCCAACGAAAAGGCGTTGCGGGCTGGTTGGGCGTATGGCGAAACGATCGAGGCCCTAGGGCAGTCCTACAACGTCGAGCCGGCCAAGCTTGCTGCGGGGACGTATCGCAACATCATGGGCAACCAAGCCTTGGCATGGGGGCTGCTTGCAGCCTCACAGCGATCAGGCAAAGAGCTCTTTTATGCTTCGTACCCGATCACCCCTGCGAGTGACATTTTGCATGAGTTGGCTCGCTACAAGAATTTCGGCGTGTGCACATTCCAAGCCGAGGACGAGATTGCAGCGGTTTGTTCAGCCATAGGCGCATCGTACGGTGGGCAGATGGGTGTGACCACCTCGAGCGGCCCGGGTATTGCGTTAAAGGCAGAGGCTATGGGGCTTGCTCTGATGCTTGAACTGCCTCTTTTGGTCATCGATGTCCAGCGCGGTGGTCCGAGCACAGGGCTTCCGACCAAGACCGAGCAGGCGGACTTGTTGCAAGTCATGTTTGGTCGAAACGGGGAAGCACCTTTGCCAGTGCTGGCAGCCCAGAGTCCTGGGGATTGTTTCGACATAATCCAGGACGCATGGATGTTGGCAACTAAGTTGATGGTTCCGGTGGTGGTCCTCTCCGATGGCTACATAGCCAACGGTGCTGAGCCGTGGAAGATACCAGACGTGTCCAAGCTTACACCGTTTACCATTGAGCATCCTCAAGAGAGCAACAATCCCGACGGGCCGTTCAAGCCTTACCTGCGCAACGAACTGCTCGCCCGGCCTTGGGCGATACCAGGCACACCGGAGCTCATGCACCGCGTCGGCGGAATCGAAAAAGAGGATGGCACGGGCAACATCAGCTACGACCCAGAGAACCATCAAAAGATGGTCCATATTCGCGCTCAGAAGGTCGCCAATGCGGCCAAGTTGCTTCCGCCGCAGTCGGTCGTCGGTCCACAGACTGGCGATCTGCTAGTCCTGAGTTGGGGTGGCACGTACGGTGCTTGTTTGACTGCGGTGCAGCAAGCTCAGGCGGCAGGCAAGAGTGTGGCTCATGCGCATCTGCGGTACTTGAATCCATTCCCTAGCAACCTCGGTGAGATCCTCACCCGTTACAAAAAGGTTCTTATTCCTGAACTCAACATGGGCCAACTCAGGATGCTCATCCGCAGCCAGTATTTGGTCGATGCGATTGGCTACAACAAGATCAAGGGTAAGCCGTTTTCGGTCACGGAGCTGTTCGATGCGATTTGCGAACATGTCCAATAAGACTGACTTACGAATTCAACAATACAATTCTCCGATTTTCAAATAGCATACTAGTCATGAATACAGCACTCAAGGTTCTCAAGGCCGACGATTTCGCCAGCGATCAGGACATTCGCTGGTGTCCAGGATGCGGTGATTATTCGATCTTGGCACAGATGAAGAAAGTCCTGCCCGAGATCGGCATACCTCCCGAGCAGACCGTGTTTATCTCGGGAATCGGTTGCAGCAGCCGTTTTCCTTATTACGTGAACACCTACGGAGTCCACTCGATCCACGGCCGAGCACCGGCGGTGGCTACGGGTGTGAAGCTCTCTCGGCCTGATTTGAGTGTTTGGGTCATTACCGGCGACGGAGACTCGCTGAGCATCGGTGGCAACCACTTCATTCACTTGCTTCGTCGCAACGTGGATTTGAACATCGTTCTTTTCAACAATCGGATCTATGGCTTGACCAAGGGCCAGTACTCCCCGACGAGCGTCGAAGGGCAGATAACCAAGAGCACGCCGATGGGGGTGGTAGACCATCCTTTGAATCCGATCAGCGTGGCGATTGGTGCCGAGGCAACCTTCATCGCCCGTTCGGTCGATAGCAACATCAAGCACCTAGCGTCGGTCCTCAAGCGAGCCGCCGAGCATCGCGGCACGAGCTTTGTCGAAGTCTATCAAAACTGCAATGTGTTTAACGACGGAGCGTTTAGCTATGCTCAAGACAAAGCGACGCGAGATGATGCGACCATTGAGCTCGAGCATGGCAAGCCGATGATTTTCGGCAAGAACAAAGACAAGGGGATTCGGCTCAATGGATTCTCGCTCGAAGTGGTGAATTTGGGCGATGGCAAGGTCAAGGAAGATGACTTGCTGTTCCATGACGAGCAATCCGATCCGGCGCTTGTGTATTTGCTTTCTAGAATGCGGCACCCGCAGTTCCCCGAGCCGATTGGGGTTTTCCGCAACGTCGTCCATGAGACGTTTGAGGACGCAGTGCGCGGTCAGATCGACCAAGCGGTTGCGGAGCGAGGCAGAGGGGACTTGCAGAAGCTCTTTTCCAGCGGCGATACATGGACGGTGAGCTAATCGCCGTGGATCGAGCCTTGCTGGTCGGCTGAATTATTTTGATTTTCCGGTTCGTTGTTGGGTGACTTCGACGGCAGCAAGCAGTGCCTTGGCTTTGTTGAGCGTCTCTTGGTATTCGCTGACCGGGTCGCTATCGGCCACCAGTCCCGCTCCGGCTTGGATGTATACTCGCTGGTTCTTGATCACCATCGTGCGAAGGGTGATGCAGGTGTCCATGTTTCCGCGATAATCGAAGTACCCGACGGCACCGGCGTAAGGTCCACGTTTGGTGGGTTCGAGTTCGTCAATAATCTCCATGGCTCGAACTTTTGGAGCTCCGCTTACGGTACCTGCCGGCAGGCAGGCCCGGAAAGCGTCCATGGCCGAGAGCTCCTCTCTCAAGGTGCCTTGGACGTTCGACGAGATGTGCATCACATGGGAATAGAGCTCGACGACCATTAAGTCATTGAGTCGGACTGAGCCGAATTGGGCAACGCGTCCAACGTCGTTGCGCCCCAGATCGACGAGCATCACATGCTCGGCCCTTTCCTTGGGATCGGCCAAGAGTTCTTCGGAGAGTTGGCGATCTTCTTCGGTGGATTTTCCTCGAGGGCGAGTGCCGGCTAGCGGTCGGACCGTCACGACCCGATCGACCACGCGCGCCATGACTTCAGGGCTACTGCCGACCAAAGTGCATTCGGGGGTGCGGAGCAGGAACATAAAGGGGCTAGGGTTGATCACACGCAGGGTTCGAAAGATCTCGATCGGTTCGCTGTCGCATTCGACTTCGAATCGTTGGCTAAGGACAACCTGGAAGATATCCCCGGCTTGGATGTACTCCCGGCATCGCGAAACGGCCGCTTCGAAGCCTTCCTTGGTGAAATTCGACTTCGGGATGAGGGTCGGAGCATAGGTCAACGGAACATCGGCTAGCGAATGCTGAGGTAGAGGGCTGTCGAGCCTTGCTACGATTCGATCGATCCAGTGGGAGGCTTGCCCGTAAGCTTCTTCAGGGGATTGGCCTTCGATTGAGTGCGACAGGACCACAACCATGATTGTTTTGTTGACATGGTCAAAAACCACGAGTTGGTCGTAGAATCCGAAATCTAGATCTGGAAGATGGCGATCATCGCAAGGAGTGTTCGGTAGGTGTTCTACGTATCGGACCACATCGTAGCCAGCGTAACCGATGGCCCCTCCGACGAATGGGGGTAGTTCTGGGACCGGAGCGATCGATTGGTTACCGAGTTGCTCGGATAGGAATTCGAGTGGATCGTCGGACTGGAACTTCTCTAGGGTTCCATTGTGGTAGAAATGGACTTGGGATCCGTAAGCCATCACACGGGCCCGGGGGCCGACGGCGATGAAGGAGTAGCGGCCGATTTTCTCTCCTCCGATAACGCTTTCGAAAAGCCCAGCCGAGGAGGTTCCGTCGTCCAGGAGTCTAAAAGCGCTGACGGGAGTTAAATGATCGCTCAGGAGTCTTCGGTACACCGGCACGATATCGAAACGCTGCGACAAATCCCGGTAACTCTCGAAACTTGGAAAAGTAGTCATTTTCAGCAAAAAATTTCGTCCCGGAGTTGTTCTATTCACATGCCACGGAGGATCGCCCAATCGGCTCGATCTGCTTATACTATCAAGCTCTCTTGGATCCGCGAATCGGAAAAGCCAAATTTGCGATGAAGTGCCAGCACTGCGAGAAAAATGCGATTTTTCACATCACGGAACTGACCGACCCGTCAGGCCCTACGATTATCCATTTGTGTGAAGACCATGCGAGGGTCTTTTTCCAGACGGGTGAATCGCTAGAGACGGCAACAGCGCTTTCGAGTTTGCTGGCCAAGCAACTGCAGCTTGAAAAGGCCGCAAGCGATATGGCAGAGACCGACAAGAAGACCTGTCCGATGTGCGGAATCAAATTCTCAGAGTTCCGCAAAGGAGGACGATTGGGGTGCGCTTATGATTACGTCGTTTTCGAGGAGGACCTCGAGCCGTTACTGATAAACATCCATGGTGCCCAAAAGCATGTCGGCAAGGTCCCCAAGAACCTCGGCGGTACCCCAAAACGCCACTTCCAACTCAAGCGTCTTCGGTCGGCTCTGCAAAGAGCCGTTGAGGCGGAGAATTACGAAGAGGCAGGAGAACTCCGGGACAAAATCAAGGCCGTCGAGAGCGGAGCCATGGAACTCGACGATCACGAGATGGAACTTTTGGAACTCGAAGACGAGTTTCAGTCGTTGCCTGATGATCTCTTGGAAATCGACGATGAGGACCCAGTAGACGAGGACGACCTAGACGAGGACGACCTAGACGAGGAGGACCTGGACGGGGAGGACCTGGACGGGGACGACCTGGACGGGGACGACCTGGAAGAAGACGACCTGGAAGAAGACGACCTGGACGGGGAGGACGACGATGAACAAGAGGGTGGTGGGCATCGTCCTGACGCCCCGAGCGACAAATAGACTCTTGGAAAATAGACTCTTGGATTGAGCCAACGTGAAAATCGACGATTTAACACAGCGTACAGGGGAATGGTTGCGAGGCGATGGGCCGGAATCGGACATTGTCATCAGTAGCCGCATTCGCTTGGCTCGAAACCTTTCCGATTTCCCGTTCATTCGCAAATGTTCGCCCAAGCAGCGTGCGCAGATTGCCGTCAGCGTTCAGCAAGCCTTTGAGCGTTCCGAAATCGGGGCTCAAGCCGAATACATCGACGTGAGCAAGCTCGGGGATTTGGACCGCCAATTCCTCATGGAACGCCAGTTGATCAGCCATGAGCTTAGCGATGCCGAGGGAACACGGGCCGTGATTCTGGATCCCAACGAACGATTCAGCATCATGGTCAACGAGGAAGACCATCTGCGATTGCAAGTCATGCAAAGCGGGTTCGACCTGGAGCACGGTTGGTCGCGGATCAATGCGTTAGACGACACACTCGAAGCCCATTTGCAATTCGCTTTTACAAGCAAGTACGGATACTTGACCGCATGTCCGACCAACGTCGGAACTGGCTTGCGGGTAAGCGTCATGTTGCATTTACCTGCGTTGGTTGCAACCAAGCAGATCGAACGAGTTTTTCGAGCCTTGGGGAAAATCAACGTCGCGGTTCGTGGCTTGTTTGGCGAGGGCTCTCAGTTCATGGGAGACTTTTATCAAGTCAGCAATCAGACGACGCTTGGAAAAAGCGAAGAGGAACTAATCCAGAGAGTTCATGAGGTTGTCCCGCAATTGATCGATTACGAGCGCAAGGCTCGCGAGTTTCTTTTGAACGAGGACCGAGCGGATTTGAACGACCTTGTCAGTCGGGCCCGTGGGATTCTAAGGACGGCCAAGAAGATCAGTAGCGAAGAGACCATGCATTATCTGAGCAAGGTCCGTTTGGGGATCAATTTAGGATTGATTGAGGGGCTGAACATTCCGACGCTCAACAAGATGTTCATCCATACCCAACCGGCCCATCTTCAAAAGCTCAGAGGCCGTAAGCTCAGCGGCAGCGATCGAAATACCGAACGTGCCAACTATCTTCAGCAGCATATGAACTGAAGTCAATCAGGCTTCGGGTGGCATCTGGTAAGGGTCTGCGAAGGAACCGAAGGCACCGAGTCCACCGTCAACGGCAAGGTCGGTGCCTGTAATGAACGAAGCGTCTTGGCTCGTGAGCCACAGCACTGCAGTGGCGATTTCCTCGGGTTTTCCTATTCGGCCGAGTGGATGTCGATTGGCAAGTTCTCTTTCGCCACCTTGGGCCTCGAGGGTGGCACGCACCAAAGGGGTATCGATTGCACCGGGAGAGACACTCACAACACGGATCCCATCTCGAGCGTATTCGACCCCCCACTGCATGGCTTGGAGGATGTTGGCAGCTTTGATTGGACCGTAGATCGGCACGCCGCGGGTCGTGCGGTGGGCTTGGCCGCTAGCGATGTTGACCACCACGCCTGAGGCTTGCTCCCGCATCGCCTTGAGTGCATATTTAGCCATGAAAGTGTAGCCGGAGAAATTGATCGATAGCATCCGCTGGTAGTCCTCCGGTTGAAGATCTTCGACTCGCACGTAGGAGGATGCTGGTTGGATCGCGGCGTTGTTGACTAGAACATCGAGCGCGCCGAATATCTCGATCGCTGCCTCGACGGCTCGCTTGCAGTCTGATTCGCTCGAAACATCGGTGCGAACGAAACGGACTCTTTCCTCGTTGAGGTCCGGGTAGGGAGCGATGTCTGCGCAGAGGACTTTAGCTCCTGCGTCAGAGAATCCTCGGCAGATGGCAAGTCCGATCCCGTTGCTACCCCCGGTGACCAGGACGACTCGACCGGAGTGGTCGTAGCGCACGATTCCTTGGGGCCTGGTTTGATTGCGGGTCTTGGCGTTGGGCTTCGAAGTATTTGTCATGGTCGCGTTGGCGATTGCAATCGAGGAAAGAAAATCACTCTGCAGGTGCCGATAGCTTACCACGCCCCCCTGGGCTTGGGCTAAACTAGTACTCCCCTGCCCTACCTTTTAGTCTCCCTCCATTTAGAATCCAATCATGAAAAACAACTCGACCAATCGCAGGCTATTTTTCTCTCACACGGCCAGTGCAATCGCCGCAGCCCACCTTGCAGGCGGACTCAGAGCTTCGCCGATCGCTGCTGATCGGCTGCGACTGGCGAGTATTGGAGTTGGCGGAATGGGGTCGGCAGACCTGGGATCTTTAAGTTCCCACGGCAAGGTCGATGTGGTCGCCTTGTGCGATGTGGATGCGAATAATCTCTCATCGGCCAGCAAGAACCATCCGAATGCCAAGGGCTTTAGTGACTTTCGCAAGATGTTCGCCGAGATGGCTGGTCAGATCGATGCTGTCTCTGTCTCTACGCCTGACCACACCCATGCCGCCGCTGCGATGACGGCGATGAATTACGGCAAACATGTCTACTGCCAAAAACCTCTTACCCACGACGTGTATGAGTCTAGGCAGCTAAGACTCGTTTCTGAGAAAAAGAAACTCGTCACGCAGATGGGGACTCAAATCCATTCGGCGAGTGCTTATCGAACTGCGGTCAAGCTCATTCAGAGTGGAGTGATCGGCAAGGTCAAAGAGACGCACTCTTGGAGCAATAAGACCTGGGGCTACGAAGGTCCAGACCCAGATCCGACTCCGGTTCCGGATTCCTTGCAGTGGGATCTTTGGCTAGGCACCGCGGCCGAGAGGGCCTTTTCCCAGGGCCACTTCCACCCGGGGAATTGGCGTCGATGGTACGACTACGGGTGTGGGACGATGGGAGATATGGCGATCCATATCCTCGACCCGGTCTTTACTGCGCTGAAGTTAGGGACGCCGACCAAAGTTCTTTCTAGCAGTTCGGCAGCCCCCAAGAAATCCTTTGGAATGCAAAACCACACCCGCTACACTTTCCCCGCTTCGCCTTTTACGACCAACGATTTTCTGCTTACCTGGAGCGATGGTGGCAAGATGCCTGACACGACGGGTTGGCCTCTGGAGGGTGCCGACGGAAAGCGGATGGGACTGCCCGATCAAGGCTCGATATTCCTGGGTGAAAAAGGTGCCGTTCTTCTTCCGCACGTGGCTATGCCGATGTTATTGCCGGCAAAACAATTCGCAGATTACAAAATCGACGCTGCGCCGGATGGAAACCACTACCACTTGTTTGTCGATGCATGCTTGGGCGGTGCTCCGACCACGGCGCATTTCGGATACGCTGGTCCATTGACCGAAGCGGTTTTGCTGGGCACCCTGGCAAACCGTTTTCCGGGTAGCGAGTTGCAATGGAACGCCGAAGCGATCTCGATCCCGAATCACGAACTCGCCAATGCTCTGCTTCGAAGATCCTACCGCAAGGGTTTCGAAGTCGACAATCTTTCGTAGGCTAGGTCAATCCCAGTGGCATCTCTGGTCATCGAATCAGATTGGATTGTGCCTGTGGAATCTCCTGCGATTCGCGGGGGATTCCTGGCGGTCGAGTCCGGAAAGATTATTTACTTCGGCCAAGAGTTGCCCGAACGATTTAGGGATTTTCCAAAGATCCATCTTTCTGGTGGAGCGATCCTTCCTGGACTGATCAACGCCCATTGCCATCTGGAACTCAGCGACATTGATCGGCCATTAGAGGTCCCAAGTGGTATCGATTCAAGCGGCCCGATGGTCGGATGGCTTGGCAAGCTGATGGCTCGGCGACGAGCCATCAGTGGGTCAGGAGCCGAACTCGCAGAAAGCAAGCGCGATGCGACAATTCGGGGGATTGAGCAAGCTTGGGAGACCGGCACGCGACTGGTTGTCGACAACATCACAGCCCCTTGGTCTGGCGATTGGTGTGAACGGACGGCTAGGGGTTTTGGTGCGGGGGCTCGATCGGATGCGTTGAAAGCCTTGGTTCCTGAAGTACCGATCCACATCAAGCCGTGCATTGAGCTGGTTGATGTGACCGAATTGCGTGGCGAGCAGACTTGGGCGTTCGCACAGCAGGCGGAAGCGAGTATTCCAGAGGCCGATGCTGTTTGCCGCCGTCCGGTAGGACTCGCGCCGCATGCCCCTTATACGGCATCGAAGCGAGTGGTTGCAAAAGCTGTCGCGTCGGCTTGCGAGCCCCAAGGTTTAGTCAGTATGCATTTGGCCGAGAGCCTTGAGGAGCTCGAATGGACCGATTGCAGGCAAGGTGCATTTCGCGAATGGATTTCTCCATGGATCGATTCCGAGCACGCCCTGCACATCGGCACGATTGATGAGCATTTACGAATTTTGGCTGGTGCCCATCGAGCATTGATCGCGCACGGCAACTATCTAACCGTTCGGCAGATCGATTGGTTAGAGCAGTATCGTGAGCGGATGGCGGTCGTGTATTGTCCTCGCACGCATCAGCATTTCCGTCACAGCAAGCATCCTTCGGAGAAGCTAGCCGATCGCAATGTATCTGTATTTTTGGGAACGGACTCGAGGGCCTCGAATCCTGATTTGTCGATCTTTGAGGAATGGAAGACGGCTTGCAAAGCATTTCCCGAATCGGGACCTAGGTATTGGATGGCCGCTTGTACTACTGGGCCTTCGATATTTCTGGGGATGGAGCACTTAGCAGGTACGATGCGTATTGGGAGCAAGTCGTTATTGACTTGGGTGCCCTTGGGTGAGTCTTCGATTTCGTCCGAGGCGGATCTTTGGCATTCGATGCTCAGTTCGTGTGGTGTTAGACCTTTGGAAGTCCAAGTTTCGTTGATTGAGACGAAGTTTGTTTAAGCATTAAAAAGATAGGTAAGTCATGGGATCTGAGCGAGAACCAAAACCGGATGGTCCACTACCCCGCGCGGTGTGGATACTGAGTTTTGTTTCCTTTTTTGCGGATATCTCGAGCGAGATGATGGTACCGCTTCTACCACTTTTTCTCGTCGGGGCGTTGGGAGCTAGCGAGATAGAGCTTGGGGTCATGGAGGGTGCAGCGGTGTTAATCGTTTCGCTGATGTCTGCGTATGCGGGTTTTCGGAGCGATCGGCGCGGGATCAAGGGGGGGCGGGTTGGCTGGTTGAATTGGGGGTATGGCTTGCCGGTGTTGGGCAAGAGCATCATTACCGTGGCGATTGGGCCGCTATGGATACTCTTTGGACGGATGCTAGACCGATTTGGCAAGGGTTTGCGGGGAGCACCTAGGGATGCATTGATTGTCGACGCGGTGCCAGCGACGAGGTTGGGTGAAGCGTTTGGGTTGCATCGAGCGTTGGATACAGCCGGGGCACTTGTCGGTACGACGCTTGCGGCGTTT
>Ga0136644_10002028_pt1 | contig 15719 bp, 22 predicted proteins | sample C_130820_EF_Meta_FD_94780 | JGI IMG/M metagenome (GOLD analysis project Ga0136644, IMG submission 94780) | Freshwater microbial communities from Lake Croche, Canada to study carbon cycling - C_130820_EF_MetaG (v2) (version 2) | ecosystem: Environmental > Aquatic > Freshwater > Lake | place... | reverse complement strand
TGAGTCATCGCTCATTGAGCCGACGCTGAGACAGTTTGAGTGCCGACTGCTCAGGGAATTGGGTGTTGCCCCGGAGTTTGCTCCATCGATTGTCCAGGCCCATCCGGAGGCCCGTTATGGGGTCCGGCCCCATGAAGGTGTCCATCGACTTGCTGGGTCGGATACTGGCGCCGCCGAGGCCGAGGGCCTCTGGGCGAGTGGTCGGGCGCTTCTTGCGCTGAGCGGATACGATGATGGCCTGTCCGTATTTGCGCAGGGACTTGCAGAACCTGAGTTGGCAAGCCAGGCCAAGCGGCTTTTGCGAGGCCTGATTCGGCATCATCTTGGCGGAGCCGATCTCATGTCCCGAGAGGCCGCCCGTACCCTGCACCACATGCGCCAGGCCAACCCTCACCCGAGAGAGACAACATGATTGAACTGGGCGTCAACATCGATCACGTAGCCACCTTGCGGCAGGCCCGTCGAGGCTACGATCCAGATCCCATCTGGGCCGCCGTGGAGGCCCACATCGGTGGCGCCGATGGCATCACGGTTCATCTACGAGAGGATCGTCGCCACATTCAAGATGCTGATGTTCAACGTCTGCGCACCCACACCCAAATAAAGCTGAACTTTGAGATGGCGGCCACCGAAGAGATGGTCGCCTTTGCCTGTGAGGTTCGGCCCGAGATGGCGATGCTGGTTCCCGAGGGTCGCCAGGAGATTACGACCGAGGGCGGTCTTGACGTGCTGGGTTCCCAGTCTCTCATTGCGCCCATGGTTCAGCGGCTGCGAAGTGCGGGTATCTGCGTGAGCGCTTTTCTCGATGCGGACGCTCGGCAGATTCGAGCCGCACACGAGATTGGCGTGGAGGTGTGTGAGCTGCACACAGGACCCTATGCGCAGGTCTTTCATGAGCAGGGCCGAGATGCGGGACGGGCACCGGTGCAGACTGAGCTCACCAAGCTCGCAGAGGCCGGGCAGGTGGTCCAGTCGCTCGGTATGCGTTTTAACGCGGGTCATGCACTGAACTACTTCAATGTGCAGCCCGTGGCGGCGCTCGCTGGTGTGCAGGAGTTACACATCGGCCATGCCATTGTCTCGCGCGCCATTCTGGTGGGCATGAGGGAGGCGGTTCGTGAGATGAAGCGTCTCATGAGAGAGGCGAGCCGATGATTGTCGGGATTGGCACGGATGTGGTCATGCTCTCTCGCATGCAGTCCCTCTATGACAAATGGGGCGAGCGCATCGCCCAACGAATCCTGGGACCCCAGGAGTTCGCGGTGTTCGCTGAGCGGCGCTCTCGCGGGGTGGCCGGTGTCTCGCGTGCGGTGAGTTACCTCGCCAAACGATTCGCCGCGAAGGAGGCGGTCGGGAAGGCCTTGGGTTGCGGGCTCTCGCATCCGATGAGCCTTCACAGCCTTGAGGTCTTGAATGACGAGTTGGGGGCGCCCCGCGCCTATGCTCGAAAAGACCTTGCTCGGGTTGTAGAGGAACGGGGCCTGGTCGTGCACGTGTCACTCACTGACGAGATCGACTATGCACAGGCCTTTGCCATCGTGGAGAAAGCATGAGCCTTGGACCACTCATCATTGATGTTGCAGGGCATCGCCTCGCCCCCGAGGAGCGCGAACAACTGCTTCACCCCTGGGTGGGCGGCATCATCCTCTTTACTCGCAATTTCGAGGATCGCGAGCAGCTGGCTGCGCTTACCCGCGAGATTCGTGCGCTGCGGCCCGAACTTCTCGTGAGTGTCGATCACGAGGGCGGGCGGGTTCAGCGGTTTCGCGAGGGTTTTACCGCTCTGCCCTCCTTTCAGACCCTGGCGCAGGACATCGATGGCGGGGAGAGCGATCTCGATGATCGGCTGGCGCGACTCGATCGGGCCTGCGAACGTGCGCGGGCGCTTGGCCACACGGTGGCTAAAGAATTGCAAGCGGTCGGCGTTCACTTTAGTTATACGCCGGTGCTCGATGTGGACTTCGGGCGCAGCGCAGTCATGGCAGGCCGAAGCTTTCATCACGACCCAGCTGTGGTGAGTCTGATGGCCGCGGCTGTCATGCAGGGCCTGCATCTGGGCGGCATGCAAAACTGTGGCAAGCACTTTCCCGGGCACGGCTGGGCGCAGGCCGATTCGCATGAGGCCCTCCCCGTTGATGAGCGCCCCCTGGAGGAGATTCTCTCCTGTGATGCGCGTCCCTACGAACGACTGGGTCGTGGCCCATGGGGCGAGGTCCCCCTTACAGCCGTCATGCCCGCCCACATTCGTTATAAACAGGTGGACGAAATGCCGGCTGGGTTCTCGCGCATCTGGCTTCAAACCATTCTCCGCGAGCGGCTTGGTTTCGATGGGGTCATCATCAGCGACGACCTCTCCATGGCCGGTGCCGCGGTTCTCGATGATGTGGTGGATCGTGCGAACGCCGCCCTTGAGGCCGGCTGCGACGCTGTTCTCATCTGCAATCGCCCCGATATGGCCACGCGCGTCATTGACGAGCTGCCCGCTCGGCTTCCCAACTTTCTCAACCGCGCCTCTCGCCGAGGTCTGGAGCGCCTCATGCCATGCTAGGCCCTCAGGTCTACCAGGAGAGTTGCCGAAGATGCCCCCGGCTCTCGCTTTTTCTGGATGAGGTGAGCAAGCAGCACCCGAGTTATTTCTGTAGGCCGGTGCCTCCGTTCGGCGATGAGCAGGCGCAGCTTTTGGTCGTTGGTCTTGCCCCAGGACTCCACGGTGCCAACGCCACCGGGCGCCCCTTCACCGGCGATGCCTGCAGCGATCTCCTCTACGGGACACTTTTTGAGCATGGTTTTTCGAGCGCGCCACGGTCTGTGTCCCGAGACGATGGACTGGTTTTGTTGAATTGCCGGATCACCAACGCCGTGAAGTGCTTGCCACCACAAAACAAGCCTACCCCCGCGGAGGCAAAGACCTGTCGCCCATTTCTTGAGGCGGAACTCATCACAACAAGTCCCAAGGTGGTCCTCTGCCTGGGGGCTCTGGCTCACACGGCTGTCGTGAAAAGCCTCTCCCAGACGCTACTCAAAGAGAACGGTCTTCAGCCTACGTCCCTTGCATTCGGTCATGGCCGCTTACATCGGGTGGGCTCCATGCGCCTGGTCGACAGCTTTCATCCCAGCCGCTACAACGTCAACACGGGTCGACTCACGCCTCGCATGTTCTCGGAGGCGGTGGCCCTTGCGAAGGCGCAACTCGGTGGCTGACGCGACTGAGGTGTTTCCGCCGGAAGGCTTCTTGGCCAGCCTGCCCGGCCAGCCTGGCGTCTACCGCTTCTACGGCGAGCAGGACGAGTTGCTCTATGTGGGCAAGGCCAAGGATCTCAAGAAGCGGGTGTCATCGTATTTTCAGAAGACCGGGCATGGCCCGCGAATCGCTCGCATGGTGGCCCAAATACGAAGAGCGGAGGTGACGATGGTTCGCTCCGAGACGGAGGCACTTCTGCTCGAGAGCAACCTCATCAAGACCCAGTCGCCGCGCTACAACATCCTTTTTCGTGACGACAAGTCTTACCCCTATCTACGCATCAGCCGACATCGTTTTGCGCGTATTTCTTTCTACCGCGGAGGAGTCGATCGCCAGGCGGATTACTTTGGGCCCTTTCCAAATGGTTGGGCGGTGAAGGAGAGCATTCAGATTCTGCAAAAGGTCTTTCGGCTGCGCTCGTGCACGGATTCGGTCTTTTCCAATCGGTCTCGACCCTGCCTGCTGTTCCAGATCCATCGATGTAGCGCACCCTGCGTTCAGGAGATCGACGAGGCCGCCTATCGTCGAGATGTTGAGCGGGCCCTTTCTTTTCTTCGGGGCGGACACGACAGCCTGCTCGAGGACCTTCGCGCTGACATGGAGCGAGCCTCTGAGCAACTCCGTTTTGAGGAGGCCGCTGTCTTTCGAGACCAGATTGGAGCCCTGTCTCGCGTGCTGGCGCAACATGCCATGGAGACCGATGACAGCCTTGATTGTGATGTCCTTGCTGTCATGAGTGATGGTGCGCGTCTGGTCGTCAATCTGGCGATGGTTCGCGGTGGTCGTCACCTCGGAGATCGGCCGTACTTCTCTCATGTGGGCGTCTCTGCCGATTTGGCCAGTGACGAGGCACTCGACGAGGCCCTGCTCGCTTTTGTCTGCCAACACTATGCCGATCAGTCACCCACCTCTACGCTGGTGATAAACCGACCCGAGTCCGTGGAGTCCATCACCGAGTGGCTCTCAAGTCGAGCCGACCAGCCACAGATGCGTGTGGTCTATGCGCCCCAGGGAAAGCGCAGGGACTGGCTGAAAATGGCAGAGGACAATGCCCGTCTTGCGCTTGCCCGTCGTGCGCAGGAGCAGGGTGGGGCGCAGGCGAAGACCCAGCTTCTGGTGGACACCCTTGGTCTGAATGGTGGCCTGGACGATCTCTCGAACTTTCGCATCGAGTGCTTTGACATCAGTCACACCGCAGGTGAGGCCACCCAGGCCTCCTGTGTGGTCTACCACCATCACGCAATGCAGTCCTCGGACTATCGCCGCTTCAACATCAAGGACATCACACCGGGCGATGACTACGCGGCCATGCGACAGGCTCTCACTCGGCGTTATCAAGAGGCCACTGAGCTGCCCGACGTGGTGCTCATCGATGGCGGCAAGGGACAGCTCTCCTCGGCTGTAGAGGCTTTCGAGGCGATGGGGCATGACACGGCGGTGTTGGTCGGCGTGGTCAAGGGTGAGGGTCGCAAGGTCGGGCTAGAGCGTTTGGTGTTTCCCGATGGCCGTGAGCTGGCGCTCGGACGAGACCACGCCGCACTCTTGCTGATTGCTCAGATTCGGGATGAGGCCCATCGCTTTGCCATCACGGGCATGCGCGCTCGGCGTGCCAAGGCCCGAACCGGCTCAATCCTTGATGAGGTTGAGGGAATTGGTCCGAAGCGGCGGGCGCGACTCCTGGCTCGGTTTGGTGGCCTGGCCGGACTCAAGGCCGCATCCGTTGACGAGCTCTCTACCGTCGAGGGCATATCGACCGCGCTGGCCGAGCAGATTGTTCGGCAACTCCGCGGCTAGAATGCGTTATGCCCATCCACCTGCCGAACCTTCTGACTTGGGCCCGTATTCTGGCCATTCCGCTTCTGGTTGCTGCGCTTTATTTTCCGGTTGAACTCTCTCAGCACGAGCGTAACGTGTTGGCGACCGCCATCTTCGTTGCCGCCTCGCTGACCGACTGGCTCGATGGTTATCTTGCAAGGAAGTGGGAGCAGACCTCGGCCTTTGGTGCTTTTCTTGATCCGGTCGCCGACAAGCTGATGGTCTGCGCCGCACTGGTGGCGCTTATCAATCTGGATCGGGTGGGGCCGCTTGTGGGCCTCATCATTATTGGTCGTGAGATCACCATCTCCGCCCTTCGGGAGTGGATGGCCTCTGTGGGTGCCAATCGTCACGTGGCCGTGAATTGGCTGGGCAAGGCCAAGACCATTGCACAGATGGTGGCCATCCCCTTTCTCCTGTATGACGCCCCCCTCTTTGCAGGGGCCATTGATGCCTCGGAGTGGGGCTTCTGGCTGATTCGACTCGCTGCATTGCTTACCTTCGTGTCGATGGTCTACTACCTCAGCAAGGCATGGCCAGAGTTGCGCAGCCGCGCTTAAGCCCATAGAATGGAGGGTTCATGCGGGAGTAGCTCAGTTGGTAGAGCGCAACCTTGCCAAGGTTGAGGTCGCGAGTTCGAGACTCGTCTCCCGCTCCACGGCGCCTTGAATCACACCCCATGGCGGGATGGCAGAGTGGTTATGCAGCGGCCTGCAAAGCCGTGTACCTCGGTTCGATTCCGGGTCCCGCCTCCAACTTCACGGTCTGGCCCCTCGAATGCCCAAACATCTCCTGCTCGAAGGTCTCTCTGAAGCGTTAGGGTTCGTCGGCGGCGCCCTCTTGGGCTATTGGGTCACTGAACTTTTGGGGCTGGACATCTTTGCCACCGGTTACAGCGTCTCGAGCATGGTCGGCATCGCCTTGGTGGGTCTGGGCGGAGGCCTTGGCGTGCAGCTCGCGAGGCGCTGGCGAGCTCATCAGCAGGCCAGCGCGCGGGACGACAAAGACGGCTAGACGGCGAACGCCATGGCGGAGAAGTCATCGCGACGTACCTCGTCGCCTCGCCACTCCTCAGCGGCCTTGTGCAGGGTGCGCATGAGCGAGGAGGGATCCACCTGACGGTTGTGCTCGACGAGTTCAACGAATCGCTTGGGGCCAAACGCAATACGGTTGGGACCTCCGGGCTGGTCGAAGATACCGTCGGAGGCCATGCAAAACATCCGGTAGTTGTCGATGGAGAGCTCATACTCCTCCAGGGGCGTGTAAGGCTCTGTGCCGGGGTAACCCAGTGCCTGTCGGTCGCTCACCACGCGCAGAACGGGCTCATCGTCACGAGGAATGACAAAGCAGTTGGTTCTGGCGCCCGAGAAAATCACCTTGCGTTTATCGAGATCGATCTTGCATACGCCGGCATCAAAGCCGTCATTCGAGTCGCAGTCTTCGCGGTTCTGATTTAGGGCTACGCGCACCATGTTGCCAAGCTCGGCGAGCGCCTTTCCGGGCCCGATCTCGGGGTTCTCCGAGTAGATCTGCCGCAGGCTGCTGAGCACCAACATCGACATGAGGGCTCCTGGCACGCCATGTCCCGTACAGTCGATAAGCGCCACTGTAAAAAAGCTCTTGCCAACGTCTTCGCTTCGCCAGTAGACGTCGCCCCCCACGATGTCCCGTGGCTCCCAGATCACGTCCATGCCATGGAGTCGGTCTTGGAGGTGATGCTTGGTGGGGAGAAGACCAATCTGAATTCGGCTTGCATACCGCACGCTGTCCATCACCTCCTCATTCAGCTTGGCCATAGCAATGGCCCGACGGCTATTGGCTTCCACCAGATAGTTCAGGGTATCGGTGCTTGCGCCCACGCCGATGTACTCGCCGTTTCGTGTAATGAGAAAGCCACCCTGACTGAGAGAGAGCCCCTCTTTCAGCAGGGTCGAGGCCACTTCGTCGATGCTGGTGTTCTCATCAAAGGAAGGGCACTTGTCGGCCATGAGGCCGCGGACGCTCTTGTTCTGGTGAACGCAATAGTGCAGGGGGTTTGACGCGATGAGCAGGGCGGCCTGCTTCTCCACAAGCCCAATGGGCACGCCGTGATTGTCGACAACCGGGACCACAACGGTGTGGTCGTCTTTTCGCATGGCCTCGATGAGGGTGCCGCATTTCTCGTTCTGGTTAATGGTCCACTGCTCTCGGAAGATACTGCTGACTTTCTGTTCAATCGTGTTCATGGTCATTTCCTTCGAGTTGTCGCGCGGCGCGCTTCAGGTTTTCAATGAGGGTGAGGCGTTGGGGCATGGTCAAGGCAGGCGGGTCAATGCGCAGCGCATCGTGCCCGGGAATACTCAGATCAATCGGCCGCTCAGGCGCGTGTCCTGCCTCGTAAGGACGACGAATGGCATAGGTCTGAACGGGTCGAGCAATCCCTTTGAGCGTGAGAAGTTCGCGCTCCTCCGCCTCAAAGTAGTCGCGAACGAGGGCATAGGTGTCGGCGGAGACCAGCACCCCGCCGGGCTCGCATGAGCTCTCAATTCGTGCAGCAAGGTTCACTTCGCCACCGATGATGGTGTAGGACATTCGGTCCGCACTCCCGAAGTTGCCGACGTTGCACCAGCCCGTGTTGATTCCGATTCGCGTGATGAATGGGTACTGCAGCCCTTCGTCCCGCCACTCTGCGTTTAGCTGGGACAGTCGGGTCTGCATTTCAAAGGCCATCTGGACGCAGGCCAGCGCATCAGCCTTCTCTCCGCGCGTGTGTGGGTCTCCAAAGAACGCCATCATCGCGTCGCCAATGAACTTGTCGATCGTTGCGCCGTACTTGCCAGCAATGGCTGAGAGCTCGGAGAAGTACTTGTTGATGTAGTGGGTGAGGGTCTCGGGTTGAAGCTGAGAGGAGGTGTGGGTGAATCCTTGAATATCTGAGAAGAAGACCGTAAGGAGCTTGCGCTGCGTCTTGATTTCCAGAGTTCGGTCTCCGGAAAAAACGGCCTCATAGATTTGTTTTGGAAGATACCGAGACAGCTGGTCGGCAATCCCCTCCATCTTCTTCTTCTCGATCTCGAGCTCATCTGAGATCGATTGAAGGCGTTGCTCATTCTTGTCGCTGATTCGAATGAGCCGAGAGAGGTTTTTTAGGAGCTTCGCATAGGCCGCCACCAGCACCTCAAGCTCGGCCTTTGGAATCTCAGCGCTTCCCTCCTGCAGCAATGCCTGAAAGCGAGCGAGGGTCTCCTCTTCCTGTAAAAGGACCGAATCCGACACGGCAGCGCTGCTCTCTGTGCGGACCGGTCGATCAGTACTCGATGAGCGTGAATCGGGCGGCGCTCAGTTCCTCAGAAAACTCCTCACCCAGTTCCTTCATGTTCTCGTCGTCCGACACGTAATGCCACTCAACGAGCACCTGATTTCCGGCCTTTGCAGAGGACTCAAGGGCGGTGCAGAGGTCCATGAGCACTTTTGCCGACGAGCTGTTGAAGTACTTGAATTTGAAGCGGGCCACGACCTCGCCATCGTGCGACCGCGAGAGGAAGTTAATGACGTGAGAGACGGGCTCCTCGTAAAACTTCTTGGTGTCCTCGGGGTACGACTCACCCTCGAGGAGAAAGACCCGGGACGCAACATCAAGGCTGAGGCGTGGAGTGCGAGCGGTTGATGGGATATCGATATTTTCCATGGCTGTTCTCAAAAGTGGGCTTCAAAGCAGAAAAGGTCAAAATCATCCTTGGCGCTCTCGACGATGTCGTACTCCCACTTTCCATTGGCCTCACGAGCCATCGAGATAAATCCAACACCGGCACCTTTGGATCCTTCGGGCGGGCCATCCTTTAGCTGCTGGCGCATAAGTGCACCGAGCTCCTTGCGGTCCAGTCCCCTGATTGAGTCGAGCTGATTTCTGAGTTTCTGTGTATCCGTGGATCGGACCATGTTGCAGCAGGTCACAAAGCGGGTTCCGTCCGGATACTCACCGATCACGACCAGCCCATACGGGAGGATCGTGGGTTCGCCGTCATCGTCCAGCACCTCGTGGAGCGGATCCTCATCCACGGGCGGAGTTGTCTCGGCCGAGTAGCGAATGACGTTTTGGACCTGCTCAACAAAGGTCGAGAAGACAGCGCGAGAGACCTTTGCGTCGGTCTGATCGATGGTCATCTTGGTGCGCAGGGCATTCCCAATGCCACTCAAGATCACTTCGTTGAGATAACCGCTGTACGAGAAGACAATTCCGCGGTCTTCGAGTTCTTTTCTAAAGGTGAGGTAGGACGTCCCGTTGAGGCGTTGTGACACGGTCATGTGAGGTCTCTCGAAAGGTGTGGGCCGTGGGGCAGTCGGACAGATGCGCGAAGAGCCTCGCAGTAAACTCCCTAAAGTTTTCAGGCTGATGAATAAATTGTTTCGGCTTGACTGCGGACGCACAAGGTGCAGCGTTCCCAAGGGGTTCGGGCGGGCTCCCTGCTTTCACATTCGCTTCACCGGAATGACATTTTTGAGTCGCACACTAGAACAACAAAGTTTTCGTGAGGTAGACATTGACTCCCTTTGTGAGCGCCGCATTCGGCCTTGACATGGATCATCTTCGCAGCCTGGGCATCACCGACCCCGGTTCCAGTCAGGTGGTAGAGGCTATTCGGTCGGGTGCGCTCACCAGCGACGAGCGGCTCTTCCTCTCTCTTATGAGCAGCTCACTCCTCATGGAGATTAGTTTCGATGCCCGCAAGCGCATTCTGGAGGCTGGTGGGCCTGTCGATGAGGCCTACGTTATTCAGCTCGGCAGCCTGCTGGGTGTAGATGGAGAGACGATTTACCGCCTCGGACCTGGAAGCGTCGTGGGCCTTGCAGAGGGAGTCGTGAACAAGCCCGCGAGGATGACGGTCATCACCACCACGACAGTGCAGGCTCGCGTCATTCCGCTTCACAAGATTGACGCGACCATTGCGACACTCCCAACCGAGGCGAAGGCTATGCTTCAGACCATCATCAAACGAACCCTGGCGATGTAATGGCTGAGAGTGCCTTTGAGTCTCTCCGATTTAAAGATGGAGACATGATCTTCAAGTCCGGCGATCTCGCCGAACATCTCTACTTTCTCGAGGCAGGCTCAGTTGAGTTGCTCGGTGCACAAGGCAATGTGTTTGGAACGGTTCCTCAGGGCCAGTCCTTTGGCGAGGCGGCCATTCTTCGCGGCGGGATTCGCTCGGCATCGGTTCGTGCCAAAGGGGACGTTGTCTGCAAACGCATCGGGTCTGAGCAGGCCTCCCAACTCCTGCTCAGTCGCTCTCCTTTGCTCGTGATCATTCTCGAGGCCTTGCTTCTGCAGCAGAGCATGCACAACGCGCTTCGGGCGCGTTGATTCCCAAACACCCCCTTTCATGTCGGACTCTGCCTACCTTCGGCTTAGCAACGGCGACTGGTCGGACTGCCTTCACGACTCGCTTCGCTTCCTGCGCCATGCCTGGTCCCACGAGTGGCCCGGACTGCCCGCCCTCCTGGATCGCTGCGCAGCTTTTCTTGGTCTTGAGGGGGCCGAGGGTGAGACCCGTTCCCTGCTGGCCGCAGCCCATGCGGCAGCCGCGCAGATCGAACTCGAGGAGGGGCGATCGCCCGGTGGAGACGAGCCGGGGTATCACAATCGGCTGCATTTTGCCGACACGCTCACATGCCTCACCCTGCAGACAGCCCTCGAGGCGCGTCTGCATCGGGGGGACGCTCGTTGGCAGGCTGCGCTTTTGCTGATTGCGGTGGGCCATGACATGCGACATCCCGGCCGGAACAACCTCCACACATCCGATATTGAAAGCCTCTCAGTGGAGGCGCTCATGCCCTTTATGCAGGAGCAGAACATCTCAGCTGAGTGGATTGATCGGGTCTCCACAGTGATTCTTCGCTCAGACTTTGCGCTCGTCAGAGAGAACCATGAGCGCGTGAACGGGCATCCTTTCACATGGAACACCGACTGGGCGAGTGTGCTCTTGAATGAGGCTGACATCATGGCCAGCCTCTCCGAGACCTTCGGTCCTCCCTTGAGCCTCTCGCTGGCCAAGGAGTGGGAGATAGCAGATTTTCCCGCCCATCGATGGGTGGCCACCCCCGAGGGCCGCTGGAAGTTCATCAACAGCGTGCGCCTGACGTCTCAATCGTCCCGAATTCTGGGCGCCCAGGAGACCCTCCAAGCGCAGCTCGATGCTGGGCCTAGCCCGAATTGACAGGCTTTTGACTGCGTGCTTACATGAGGCTCGCTTCCATACTTTGTCAGTCTCTACGAGGGTTCTCATGAAAAAAGTGCTTCTTTGTGTTGGTCTATCGGTTGCCCTGGCCGGCCTGTCCGCCGTCGCCCATGCCGATACGCTTGCGAAGGTAAAGTCCTCCGGTGCCATCACCATTGGCCACCGTGATGCCTCCATCCCCTTTTCTTACTATGACGATAAGCAACAGGTGATTGGCTATTCCGTGGAGATTTGCCAAAAGATCGCCGAGGCGGTCCAGAAGAATCTGGGCATGCCCAAGATGGAGGTGAAGTATCAGCTCGTCACCTCTGCAAACCGCATCCCCCTGCTGGCCAACGGGACGGTCGACCTCGAGTGTGGATCGACGACAAACAATGCAGACCGTCAGAAGCAGATTTCGTACGCGCCCACCACCTTCGTGACCGCGAACCGCATCATTTACAAGAAGGGGCAGGGCATCTCGAAGCTGGCTGACCTCAAGGGCAAGACGCTTGTCTCCACGGCCGGCACAACCAATCTCAAGCAGGTCACTGAACTCAACGCAGAGAAGAACCTCGGCATCAATATCGTGTCGGCCAACGGACACGCGGAGGCCTTCCTCATGGTGGAGTCTGGCCGAGCGGCCGCCTTCGCAATGGATGACATCCTGCTTGCGGGCCTGGCTGCAAACTCAAAGAATCCCGCGGAGTTCGAGATCTCGTCTGAGGCGCTCTCCGTAGAGCCCTACGGCATCATGGTTCGCAAAGACGACCCCAAGTTTAAGAAGGTGGTCGACGATGCGGTTGTTGCACTCTTTAAGAGCGGTGCCATCAATGCCATGTACGACAAGTGGTTCCTCAAGCCCATCCCCCCCAAGGGCGCAAACCTCAACATTCCGATGAGCGCGAGCCTGAAGAAGGTGATTGCCAAGCCGACCGACTCGCCCGATCCCAAGGACTACCAGTAAGAGTCCGGAAGGTCTTTTAGCAAGGGAGGGGAGCCACCGGGCTCCCCTTTGCATATGAACTACAACTGGAATTGGTCCATTTTGTTCGAGCTCGAGCCGGGGGCATCGGGCAGTTACCTGAGCTACTTGCTCGTGGGGCTTGGCTGGACGCTGGCGCTGGCCATTTTGGCCTGGCTCATTGCCCTGGTCGTGGGCGCCATGGTGGGCATTGGCCGCACTCTGGGCAGTGCGCGTCTTGAGCGAATGTGCTTTGCCTACACCGAACTCTTTCGCAATGTGCCGCTGCTGGTTCAGATGTTTCTCTGGTTTTTTGTGCTGCCCGAGCTGCTCCCGCAGGCACTCGGTATCGCCATGAAGCAGATGCCCCCGCCTTGGGCATCGTTCTGGCCTGCCGTTCTGTGCCTTGGTCTTTTCATGTCCGTGCGCGTGGCCGAACAGGTGCGCTCCGGCCTTCAGGCGCTGCCGAGGGGGCAGAGAATGGCGGCCCTGGCCTTGGGTTTGAGTGTTGCTCAGACCTACCGCCGGGTTCTCATGCCCAATGTCTTTCGCATGATTCTGCCGCCGCTCACCTCCGAGTTTCTCAACACCATCAAGAACTCTTCTTTGGCGCTCACGATTGGGCTCATGGAGCTCACTGCCCGAGCCCGGGCGATGCAGGAGTTCACCTTTCAGGTCTTTGAGGCTTTTGCGGCCGCAACTGTTATCTACTTGGTTGTCAACCTTCTCGTGACGCTGGCCGGGCGCAGCCTTGAGCGCAGCCTGCGTGTTCCGGGCTATGTGGAGGCGGGCGAAGGAAAAGGCCTCCCGCTGGCGGGTCACTAATATGGGCTACGACTTCGACTTCGATGTCATTGCCCGCTCGTGGGTCTATCTCTTTCGAGACGGTCTCTCTTTCACTGTCACGCTCACCCTTCTTTCGATGGCCGGCGGAATTGTTTTGGGCACGCTGCTGGCGCTCATGCGCCTATCTCATCTGGGCCCTCTACGTGCCGTCGCGAGCACCTATGTGAACGTTATGCGTTCTCTGCCCCTTGTGCTGGTCATCTTCTGGTTTTATTTCCTCGTGCCATGGATTGGCGGCTGGGTGAGTGGCTCCGGCCAGCCCCTCAAGGTGGGCGCCTTTACCAGCGCGCTCATCACGTTCACGCTCTTTGAGGCGGCGTTTTACTGCGAGATCTTGCGGGCAGGCATTCAATCCATTCCAAGGGGGCAGCTCTTTGCGGGATCGGCTCTGGGACTTTCTTATTCCCAGAATATGCGGCTCGTTGTGCTGCCGCAGGCCTTTCGAAACATGTTGCCGGTCCTCCTGACGCAGACCATCATCCTTTTTCAAGATACGTCTTTGGTCTATGTGATTTCGAGCACCGACTTCCTGGGGGCAGCCCACAAGGTGGCCAATCGAGATCACCGGCTGGTGGAGATGTATAGCTTTGCAGCAGTGGTGTACTTCATCTTCTGTTTCAGTGCGTCGGTCTATGTTCGACGACTTCAGAAGCGACTCATGATTATTCGTTAGACGACACGCTATGGCCATGATCGAATTTCACGATGTGAGTAAGTGGTACGGGTCTACTCAGGTCCTCAACGGGTGTTCGACCCAGCTGGCCGAGGGCGAGGTGCTCGTCATCTGCGGTCCTTCGGGCTCTGGCAAGTCCACCCTTATTAAATGCGCCAATGGGCTTGAGCCCTTTCAAGAGGGAAAGATCCTGATCAATGGCGTCTCAGTGGGAGATCCCAGCACCAATCTTGTGGCACTGCGCTCTCAGGTTGGCATGGTCTTCCAACACTTCGAGCTCTTTCCACACCTTCGCGTCATCGAGAACCTCACGCTCGCTCAGGTTCACGTTCTTAAGCGCAGTCCTGAGGAGGCCCGCTCCAAGGGACTCACGCTGCTTGATCGTGTGGGACTGAGGGAGTTTGCTCAGAAGTTCCCGGGTGAGCTCTCGGGAGGGCAGCAGCAACGGGTGGCCATTGCGCGCGCACTGGCAATGGACCCGATGGTGATGTTGTTTGATGAGCCCACGTCGGCGCTCGATCCCGAGATGGTTCACGAGGTGCTGGATGTGATGATCTCGCTGGCCAAGGAAGGCATGACCATGGCCGTGGTCACACACGAGATGGGATTTGCTCGCAAGGTATCCCAGCGGGTTATTTTCATGGACCGTGGCGCCATTGTTGAGGACTGCAAGACCGAGGAGTTTTTCGGTGCGCCTCGCTCGCCCCGCGCTCAGGACTTTCTCAAGAAAATATTGAGTGACTAAGTCGCAGTCCTTGGTTCGCAGCGGCCTCTTGTTGGCCACTGCGGCCGCCATCTGTTTTTCTGTGAAAGCCATCCTGGTGAAACTGGCCTATCGGGAGGGGGCTGACGCCACCACACTCGTGGCCCTCCGGATGATTTTTTCGCTCCCCTTTTTTTACCTCGCACTCTGGATGCTCGATCGCAAGCATTCGCGTGTGCGACTCTCGCGAGATGATCGATTCAAGATCCTTTTGCTGGGCCTCTTGGGTTATTACGGTGCGAGCTTTCTTGATTTCATGGGCCTACAGACCATCTCGGTGGGTCTGAACCGAGTCATCATGTATCTCAATCCCGCGGTGGTGCTCGTGATCTCTGTGGTGCTCTTTTCTCATCGCGTGAGCCGAGGTGAATTGGGGGCCATGGGACTGGCCTACCTTGGGGTCGTCATGGTCTATTTGCACGACCTCTCTCTCGAGGGTGATGGGCTTGCCGTGGGGACCATTCTCACCTTCATGAGCACGGTGAGCTACGCCGTCTATCTGGTTCTGGCTGGACGAATGGTCCAGCGTATTGGCAGTCTGCGACTGGCCACGTATGCGAGCACGGCTGCGGCAGGGTTTTGCCTGGCCCAGGCCATGGCCCTCTCTCCGCAGGCCCTGGTGTCCCAGCCCCTGAGTGTCTATGGCCTATCCCTTTTGAATGCAACGCTGTGCACCGTGATTCCCGTGTCACTGGTGATGGTGGCGATGCATCGAGTGGGCCCTGTGCTGGTTGCGCAGTCGGGCGCGATTGGCCCGGTCTCCACCATATTTCTTGGTTACTGGTTCTTGGGCGAGGAGATCTCGCTCCTGGGACTTGTCGGCACGGCCACTGTCATCTTGGGCATTTGGATGCTCGCTCGGATCAGCGCGACACCACGAGCCCCTGTCGAAGTGCCTCCACCTTTGCCATGATGGCTTTGGCGTCCTCGTCTTCAATGCCCTGGCTGAGGAGCGTCTCCTCCATGAGGTTCCCAAAGACGTCAAAGGCGTGGTTGGAGATGTTGAGGTGACGATGCGCCACGACAAGATCCTGCCCTGTGTAGAAGCTTGAGGGCTTGCCCATGACCACGGAGATGAATCGAATCTGGTGGGCGACGATGGCCTCCGTGTTGCTCTTCGTAAAGTAGTGGGAGAGCTCTGGGGAGAAGAGGACTCGACGATAGAACTCCGTGACGATGCCTGTGACGAAAGGCACGCCGCCATACTTATCGAAGAGGGTTGG